>Ga0079220_10000140_pt1 | contig 14953 bp, 13 predicted proteins | sample GAAS100_FD_75071 | JGI IMG/M metagenome (GOLD analysis project Ga0079220, IMG submission 75071) | Agricultural soil microbial communities from Georgia to study Nitrogen management - GA AS100 | ecosystem: Environmental > Terrestrial > Soil > Agricultural land | place: USA: Georgia | collected... | reverse complement strand
CTCCTTGGTCTGTTCGACGCCTTCCAGGTCCATGCGCGCCAGCCGCCGCGCCTCTTCCTGCGTCATCCCTTGCGCGACATATTCCTCCGTCTTCCGTTCCAGGTGGTCGCGCAGCTCGTCATCAAGCTCCCGGTCCGCCTGCGCCCAGCCAAACAACGACCGCATCCGCAACGGAATCGTATATACCCATCGCCCCGCTCGCATATCCCACCTCGATTCCGCGCCCGCCCGAATCGGGAGCCCACGCGCGACGCTTACGCCTCTTTCAGTTTGATCACCCGCGAAATCGCGCTCGAAAGCCTGCCCCAGTTTTCCGCTTCCTGCTCGAGTTGCCGCCGTCCCAACCGTGTAAGCGAATAATATTTCGCTCGCCGCCCGTTTTCGGACGTCTTCCACTCCGCGGCAATCCAGCCCTCTTGCTCCAGCTTGTGCAGCGCCGGATACAACGAACCGTCGCTCACCTGCAGCACGTCTCCTGAAATTTGTTTCAATCGCTGGCTCACCGCGAATCCGTTCATCGGCTCCAGCGCCAGAATCTTCAGCAACAGCATGTCCAGCGTTCCCTGCACCAGATCGGAAGGTTTGCTCATTTACTGTCCTCGGTAACCGAGCCTACTCCCTCTCCCCTCGGTAAGCAAGGGGAATCGCTCCGTCAGCCTGCTCTCACTTTTTTCCGCAATTCGAAGAGACCCTTGCCCGGCGACTCTTTGGTTTCCTGCGGCGCCGTTTTGCCCTAGGCTCCGATAACGGTAGACTGTCTCTGCCATGGCCGAACGCCCTGTACTCGTGGGACTCATTCCTGAAGTTGTCGTGCTCGATTCCGGTGACCAGGTTGCGTGGATCTCCGATGCCGGCAGCCTGCGCATCGAATTCGATTCGAATCGCTGCCCGTTCAGTTCCAATATCTTCCAGGCCCCCGCCGGTATGCGCTTGCTGAGCGGACCGCCGCGCCCCGGCACCAAGCCCGGCTCCTACAAATACCGCCTGTGGTTGAACGATCAGATCGTTGGCCGCGGTGAAGTCATTCTCCGCGACAAGTAGATTCTATCCGGTCCTCTGACATGCAATCCGTCCTGCGAAAAACTCCCTTGTTCGCAAACCTCAGCGATCAGGAGATGCGCGCGCTGTGTGCCCGTGTCACCGAGAAGCGCTTTCATCGGGGCGAGCTCCTCTTTAGCGAAGGCGACCCCTGCTCGGGCCTCTTTCTCGTAGCCTCCGGAAAAGTCCGCATCTTCAAGACTTCGCCCACTGGCCGCGAGCAGGTTCTGGCCGTCGAGGGCCCGGGCAGTTCTTTCGCCGAGCTTCCCATTTTCGATGGAGGCAAATATCCGGCCTCGGCCTCCGCCCTGGAAGATACCGGCACGCTTTTCATTTCCCGCAAGGATTTCCAGGGCTTCTGCCGCGAGCATCCCGATGTGGCGCTGAAAGTGCTCGCCGTAGTCGGCGGTCGGTTGCGCCGTCTGGTTGGAATTATCGAAGACTTGTCGTTCTCGACCGTAAGACAGCGCCTGATCTCCGTTCTGCTGCGAGCCGCGCAAGAAACCGGAAATGCGGCGAAAACCAGCCTGCGCCTGGAACTGGCCAAAAGCCACCAGGACTTAGCCGCTGAGTTGGGCACCGTGCGCGAACTCATCTCGCGGAACCTCGGCCGTCTCCAGGCGGAAGGCCTGATCGAGGTCGATGGCCGCGCCATTGTCATCAAGGATCTCGCCGCTCTGAAAAGCGAACAATCCTCGGAATGAGTCATCTTCGTCTTGAACTTTTTTGCGTCTTCGTGACTTTAGTCACTGCTCGCCCGCGCTCTCTCCTGCAGAATCGTGCTTGGTCAGGAGGGGTCGATGCGCTTCACAGCGGAATCAAAAGTTAAGGACATTGCGGTTTCGAATCCCCGGGCCAGGCAAGTCCTTGAAGATGCGGGAGTTGATTACTGCTGCGGAGGCGGCAAATCCCTGCATGATGCCTGCTCTGGCGCCGGCATCTCTCCCGCGGAAATCCTGGAGCGGCTCCGCAAAAACAGCCGGGAAGTGCGCGCCGGAGCGGCGAATTGGGCCTCCGTCCCTTTAAGCGAGCTGACCCGCCATATCCGCGAGAAGCATCACCAGTACGTCCGCTCAGCCATCCCGCAAATTCAAAAGTTGCTCGCCAAAGTGAAGGCAAAGCATGCCTCCGTGCATCCAGAACTCTCGGCCATCGAAGAACTGTTTGCAAAAATCGCTCGCGAGATGATCATGCACATGCAGAAAGAGGAGCAAATTCTCTTTCCCTACATCGATGCGGTGGAGAACGCGCTAAGAAGCGGCGGCTTGATCGAACCTCCTTTCTTCCAAAGCGTGCGGAACCCGATTCAGTCCATGATGCGCGAACACGATTCGGCCGGCGACCTCGTGCGGCAAGTTCGCGCGGCTACCGGCAACTACGCTCCCCCTGAGAATGCTTGCGCGAGTTTCACAGCCCTCTATGACGATCTGAGGCGCTTCGAAGCGGACCTCCATGAGCACGTTCACCTGGAAAATAATGTGCTCTTTCCTCGCGCTGTCGAAGCCGAAGCCGCGATTCTCTGAGCCATGCCCACGCCAACCGCAGTAGCGCCGGATTCAAGCATCGCTTCCGCAAGCCGCGCACCGCTCTCCCCGGAGGAAATCATGCAGGCCGCGCGCCTCCGCGAGTCGTCTCTTTCGCGGCTGCTGATTGCGTACGTCAGCTCCGGCCTCCTGTTCATGCTGCTGCCCGGCACGTTTCTGGGCGTATGGAATCTACTTCAGATTAGCGGCAGCCGGACTGCAGGCTTCATCTCACCTTCTTGGCTTCAGGCACACGGCCACGCCCAGGTGTTCGGTTGGATCGGCAGCTTCATTTTAGGCATTGGCTTTTACTCGATTCCGAAATTCGCTGCGGGAACCGGACCCGCTTTTCGCGCCGCATGGGCGTGCTGGGCAATGTGGACCATAGGGGTGGCGTTGCGGTGGCTTGGGAACGTCTACTTATGGCAATGGCGATTGCTCCTGCCGGTTTCCGCCATGCTTGAACTCGTGGCCTTCCTGGTCTTCTTCAGGTTCGTATCGGCGCATCGCCCGGAGAGTTCCAGTGGCAATCGCCTGCCCTCGTGGGTTTGGGTGGTCATCTGCGCCAGCTTGGGCCTGTTTGCCACGCTCGCTGTAAACCTCGGGCTCGCGGTCAAACTCGCCTTCTACGGCGCAACCCCTGCCTTCCCGCATGTCATCGATCAACACTATCTGACGCTGCTTGCCTGGGGATTCCTGGTCCCGTTCGTTTGGGGTTTCAGCGCGAAATGGCTGTCCGTATTCCTTGGTCTCAAACCTGCTCGTCCCAGGCTGCTCTCTGCCGCGCTCGGCATCGGTTTCGCCGGCATTGCGCTGACGTTTGCAGGATTCGGCGATACTGCCGCTGTGCTGTTCGTGATTGCCGCGGTCCTGGCTGTCGCCGCTCTGCGTATTTTCGAATCTGCGCGAAGCGAACCGAAAACCCGCGGCGTGCACCCTGGCTTCCCCTATTTTGTGCGTTCCGCTTACGCCTGGCTCCTGATGGCCTCATTGCTCGGCGTCGGCGCCGCGCTTTGGGATCACTCCGGAGGAATCTGGGGCGCTTCCCGCCACGCACTCACCGTTGGCTTCATCGCCGTCATGGTCCTGAGTATCGGTCAGCGGATTCTGCCCGCATTCGCCGCCATGCGCCTGCTGTGGAGTACCCGGCTGATGTTCGTTTCCATCCTCCTCCTCACCGTGGGATGCGCCCTCCGAGTTCCCTGCGAACTCGTTGCCTACGAAGCTCACAGAAACTGGGCGTGGTCTCTGCTGCCCGTCTCAGCCGTTTTAGAATTAGCCGGTATCACCGTATTCGCAGTGAATGTCTTTGGCACTTTCGTGCTGGAGCCGCGCCATTCTCATAAGCAGCCGGTCATTGTTCGCGGCATCGGCCTGGCCAAAGACGGCGCCATCTGAAATGCACAAGGAGGCCTTCGAGACCATATGATCCCATTCGACGCAGCGCACCAGGCTGTTCACTATCCCGAAGACCGCCGCTTTCGCATTTGGATTAAGCCCTCAATTCTGATTGGAATCGCCATCACCATCGTAGGCATAGTCGCCGCTGCGTGGGTCGAGTTCGCCATAGCTGGATTGCCCTCGCTTCCGCCGGTCCCTCAGATCTATCCCAACAACTTCGCAGGCCCCCACGGCTTCCCCGTCTGGGTGCGCTACTGCCATTTTTTCAATTTTCTCTTTGTCATGCTCCTGATTCGCAGTGGCCTGTCCATCCTGGTCGATCATCCCCGCCTATACTTCAATGATGGTTGCGCTCCCGGCACCGAGTGGATTCGGTTCACGCCGGTCAAGGTTCCCCGCGATCGCCTCTGGACCGCAAAAGACGATGCTCGCTACATCTCTCCTCTTGTCGGAACGCCGGGGTACCGGCACACGATTGGCGTCGCTCGCGTTTGGCACTTTATTAACGTACATGGCTTCATCGCCACCGGCATCATCTTCATCACTCTGCTTTTCAGCACAGACCAGTGGAAGCGCATCGTTCCAACCTCTCCTCTGGTTCTCTTCCAGGCCTGGAGCACCTTCGTCCACTATGCCACGCTTCATCTGCCGCCGGAGCCGAACGGCTTCTATGGCTATAACGCGCTGCAGCAGATTGCCTATTTCACGGTCGTTCTCGTCTTCGGTCCCTTGGCCATCGCCACCGGAATTGCCATGTCCCCCGCGGTTGTCAACCGCTTCCCTTGGTATGCGCGGCTCTTCGGCGGCCGGCAATCGGCGCGTTCGATCCATTTCCTCACCATGCTCAGCTTCCTCGCTTTTCTCGTGGTGCACGTCACCTTGGTTGTGGTCACTGGGTTCGCGCGCAATATGAACCACATCGTGATGGGCACCGACGACCACAATCCGGTTGGCATGTATCTCGGATTCGTCGGCATCACGGTTGTCGTAGGCACATGGATTGCTGCGCACTACATTTCCTGGTTCCACCCGCGTCCTTTACAGCGTGCGCTCAAGTCCGTAACTTACCCAATGCAGCTCCTTACCTTGAATCGCTTGATGCCGCGCCAGAAATACACGGAAGACAAGATCTCCCCCTATTTTTGGCCCAATGGGAAAATGCCCGTTCGCGACGATTGGAAGCGCATGGCGGAAACCGGATTCAGGGACTTCCGGCTCAAAGTCGGCGGCTTGGTTCAAAATCCGGTCGAGCTTTCTCTGGCCGATCTTGAGCGTATTGGTGAAGTCGAGCACATCACCATGCATCACTGTATTCAGGGATGGAGCGGCATCGCCAAATGGGGCGGCGTGCCCATGAACAAGCTGATCGAATTAGTCCGCCCGAAGCCCGAAGCAAGAGTGGCCGCTTTCTTCTCCTTTGGCGAAGCGCTTTATGGCGGCCACTATTACGATACGCAGAGCTTGGAAAATCTTCTCAAGCCCCAATGCCTGCTGGCGACGCACATGAACGGCGCGCCTCTTGCACAGGTGTACGGCGCCCCGCTGCGGCTGCGCGTCGAAAATCAGCTTGGCTACAAGATGGTCAAATGGATCGAGCGTATCGAATTCATCGAATCAGAGAAAATGCTGGGTCACGGAGAGGGAGGCAAGAACGAGGACGATGAGTATTTCGATTTGCTTCCCAATATCTGATGGGCAAGATTGATTCTGGCGGTCAGCAACATGTTGTTTCCGACCATGTCCTTTCCCTGCTTCGCCGTCTTCGCCTGAACTGGTTGCTCGACCATTTCCCGCCGCGCCTGGTTCGCACCGCGTACGTCTTCGTCAACGGCTTCGTTACGATCGCCTTACTGGCTCTTCTCGCGCTGCTGACTCGCAACCCGTTCGTCTTCCCTTCCCTCGGGCCGACCGCGTATCTGCTCTTTTTTTCGCCGCTCGCCAGGTCCTGCAGTCCGCGAAATACGATTTTCGGCCATGCCATCGGAATCCTCTGCGGCTACGGAGCTTTTGTGATCACCGGCGCCGGGGCTCTGCCCTTCGGCGTGCATCCGGGCATCTTCTGGCCAAGAATTCTGGCGGCAGCGCTTTCGCTTTCAGCAACCGGCGCTTTTATGGTTCTGCTCGGAGTCAGCCATCCGCCTGCCGGCGCCACAACCCTGATTATTTCCTTGGGAATTATCTCGAAGCCGCGCGAACTGGTCGTCATCGAAGTCGCAGTGTTCCTGCTTGTGGCTCAGGCCGTCGTCATTAACAGGTTGGCCGGACTTCCTTATCCCCTGTGGAGCAACGCGAAATTGGCTGCTGATGATCCTGCGCAATGACAACGCGAATCACCGCAAGAGCGAGTTCCTATTCCTTGCCCGCTAAGTGATAGCCCGCCTTGATCGCATCGCGCTCGGTCATATACCGGCCGTGCTTGGTCTTGCCGTACCAGCGACTGCCGGGAAGATGATAAACCTTCGAAGCGGTGTTCGCCCAAACGACCACCGTCTTCGGCGGCGATTGCTTCTCCGCCGCGCGGCCGCTCGTGTTCGAATCGGAGTCCTTCCCGGAACACTGCGCGTCCGCCGCGGGCGGCGAATCGCCTTGCTGCGATTGAGGCCGGCGTCCTGAATCGCTTCGCGCCTTCGCCGGCGCATTCGTCTGCGGCTTCGCAGGCGTTTGCGTCTGCTTCTGTGTTTGTGTCTGAGTCTGTGTTGGCGCCTTCTCAGTTCCTGGCGAGGAGGATTGCTCTGCCGCTCGGCGCGGCTGCGCGTGGCACAGACCAGCGCCGGCAAAACTCAAAGCGGCCAACAGCGCAAAGTGCGCGCGGCAAAAACGCGAATCAACCGAAATACGCATGGCAGAAAACGGGAGAAGGATTCAGCGGGAATGGTGCCGCACCATTACGCTCTTGTCAAGTCAACGCACAATTACAGACGAAATTTTTGGGGGACAACAAAAATGAAATCGCCGGAAATTTCGAACGGAACGCGGTCAGTCCCCCGCCATCAAAACGCGCCCGGAATCGATGGATTCCGCCAGTCCGCGGCGGACGGGGCCGAGCACAAAAGCGGGTACCCCCTTTTCCGGCGACAGGGATAGGCTGGTGGATTTGTGGGGAAACTCCACGCGGCGGTCCAGGCGCAGGCCGGCCTCCTTCAGGAACTCCGCGGAGAACCCCAGGTCCTCGGCGCGATCCACACCCCAGAACCACAGCTTCTCCTCGTGACGCTGCAGGAAGTCCAGGGCTTCCTCGAGCTTCTTCATGGCGCGGTCGAAGGAACCCGCCAGGAAGTAGACGCCGAGGGTCCAGTTGTGGCGAGGGTAGCGGACCTGGATGCGCACGCAGTACTTTCCGGACTGGTTGCGCTCGATGCTGCAGCGATAGTCGTTACGGCTAGAGTTCTGACGGGCGGACATAGTGTCACCGATGAATGAGATTTGAGCCTGGAGCCAATCCCGCGGAAGGTCGCCTCTCGAGGACCAATGTGATCAGCGAACTGGGCCCTTGCGGGACGCAGATAGGCTAGCGAGCGGCAGGGGGAAAGGCAAGTGCTGCTTAGGAAACAAGTAACGCCTGTATTTTCAACAGATTACGCGTTATTTTCAGAGACTTCCGTTAGAAAAATCGCCGAAGCCCTTGAGTTTTTCAGGCATGATGCGCAGCTTGCCTTCCTGCTTCAGGCGGCTTTCCAAGGCGCTGCGAAACGCTTCAAAAGCCAGAGAACGCTTGTCCTGCAAGGTTTGATCGGTCAATTGCTTGCGCTGCGTCTCGAAATCGGCCGGATTGGGTTCCTGTTTGTCGGCGATCCGGTAGACGAGCCAGTTGGCGCCGAGGCTCAGCGGGGCGCCGACGTCGCCGGCTTTCAGCTGGAAAGCAGGAGCGAGTTGGGTGCCGCTGGCAACTCCCGAAATGGAACCGGCGCGGGAGATGGGATCGGTGGTTTTGGGGTCCAGACCGAGGGCTTTGGCGACGGTTTCAAACTTTTCGCCCGATTTGACGCGGTTGACGAGGGATTGGGCGTCGGAGCGGGCGAGTTGAGTAGCTTTTTGCTGCTTCAGGTCGGCGACGACTTTGTCGTGGACTTCGTCGAGAGTGCCCTGGTGGGCCGGTTGAACGCTCTGAAGGGAAAGCACGACGTAGCCGCGGTCAATCTGGATGGGGAGGCTCACCTCGCCCTGGCGAAGGCGGAAGATGGCGTCCTTCACTTCCTTGGAGTTGCCTAATTCGAGAACGGAATCGGCGACGGATACGGGACGAGTCTGACCCAGCTCGAGGGGGAATTGCTTGGCCAGGTCATCGAGGGAGACCTTGCTGGAACGGCGAATCGCGGAAGAAAGCTTGTCGGACTCGTCGCTGGCTTGCTGGTCGGCCTTGGAAAGGACCAGGGGGGCTTTGATCGAGTCCTTGACTTCGTCGAACGACTTGGTGTGCGCCACCTCTTTGTCGATGACCTTGATGATGTGAAAGCCGTATTGGGTCTTAACGAGGTCGGAAATCGACCCTTTCGGGAGGGAGAAAGCCACCTTCTCGAATTCGGGCACGGTCTGGCCTTGAACGATCCAGCCGATATCGCCGCCCTTGGCCTTTGAGCCGCCGGGATCTTCGGAGTACTTCTTGGCGAGATCCTCGAAATTAGCGCCGCCCTTGGCTTGTTTGAGGACGTCTTCGGCCTTCTTCCTGATTTCGGCGACTTCGGCGTCGGTTTTGCCGACGGTCATGAACAGGATGTGCTCGACATGAACGCGGTTGGGGACGGCGTAGTCCTGAATGTTCTTCTGGTAGAGGGCTTTCAGCTCGTCGTCGGAAACCTGGGTATTCTGGCGAAGCTTGATGATGTCGATGAGGCCGTAGCGGACGACGCGCTTTTCGGGAACCTGGTATTTGGCCTTGTCCTTGTCGTATTGGGCCTTGATTTCCGCGTCGGTGGGCACGATCTTGGCTTGCAGGTCATCGGGTTTGATGAGGGCGTAGTCGAGCTTGACCTTTTCATTGTTGTAGCGGAACTGTTCCTGGAGCTCGGCGGGGCTGACGCTGACGCCGTCGGTGACCAGCTTGCGGAATTTTTCCTGCAGGATCTCCTTCCGGACCAGGTCCTCGAATTGCTGGACGGGCATTTGAAACTGCTGCTGAACGAGTTGGGAATACTGGTCCATGCCGATGGGGCTATCGCCGTTGAAGGCGGCGGGAAGGAATTGCTTGATGCGATCGGCGGTCTCTTCGTCGGTGACGTGCATGCCGAGGCGCTTGGCTTCGTACTGGATTTCCCGGTCGAAGACGAGATTGTTGAGGATCTGCTGCGCGTAGATGGCCTCGAATTGTTTGGGAACCTGGCCGCGGCGTTCGATATCGGAGAGTTGCTGGCGGACGTCCTGCAGGGTGATTTCCTGGTCGTCGATTTTGGCAACGGTTTCGGTGGAGCCGGTGTCGCCGCCGGGCCCTTGCGGAACGAGGTAAAGCAACATGCTCGCGCCGAGGACGAAGACGATGCCGCCGAGCATGATGCGCATCCAGAATTTTCGCTTGTCGCCGTCAGAAGCCATTCAGAGGTTCTCCCAAACCCCACATTATAGGGGAGCAACGGCGGTCCTCACAAATCAAAAGGCGCATGAGGTTGGTGGCGCGGAGCGGAGGCGCTGGTTCGTGGCAAAGGGGATTTGAGTTCCGTATCGGAAATCTTTTTTGGAGGTGCCCACCCCGGTCCTTTTTCGTAAGAGTGGCAATGACTGGAGTTAGCTGGAAAAGAGTGGTGGAGAGGGCGCGGAAGAGGAGTTTGCTGAAGAACGGACCCTGCCCCGGTACGGCTTTTTGCAACGATATGAAAAGAAAGGGATTGAGGTGTAGGGGTCTGCCAACGATGTGAAAGGAAAGAAGTTCGGGTGCGAGGCGAGGCTGGGAACCGAATTTCACAGCGAATGATAGCACGATTCTGTTGCCTTGTAAAGGACTAGTACTAGTTGGTACGATTCGAACCGCGGCAGAATCTCCGACGGCTGGACTGGTGGGAGTGAAATCCCCGCCCTCAAAAACCGAGGACGGCGTGCGCGCGCAAGAACGGTCTCTGGTCTATCGCCCCGTCCTGAACGTGGCCGAATATTTACGGTGACGGCACTGAGGGACCAGCCGTGGCCGGGCCGATGCGCGAGCAGGAATCGCCAAGCCTTCGCCGTTCGTGTCGAAGATGGGTGCCGGTCGCAGTTGCCTTGGGCAGTTGCGCACGCATGTTCGGCAGGAAGGAAAGGAAAAGAAACATGATGCGATTTGCAAAGATTGAAAAGGCTGCGGGCAGAGTTGCGGTAGGAGCCCTTGCGCTCGTGAGCTTGCTGAGCATGACTGCGAGCGCGCGGCCACAGGAGGCCGAGAGGCCCTACCCGAAGATGCTGCCACTTTCGCAGTATTTGATGGACCAGAATGCGGCAATCGCGCTGGCACGAAGTGCCGCTCCGGAGGGTATTTCAAAGGATGCGTCTGTTTTGGTGCTGACGCCCAAAGGCTGGGAGACAGCGGTCAAAGGTACGAACGGTTTTGTGTGCATGGCGGGGCCGTCATGGACGGCCAGCATTGACTTTTATGACGTCTGGAGTCCGAAACAGAAAGGGGCGCTTTGCCTCAATCCAGCGGCTGTGCGGTCGATCCTGCCCATTTTTCAAAAGCTGACGCAAATGACGCTGGCTGGCGTGACTTCTGTAAAAGAGCGCATCGCGGGTATGCAAGAGGCATACGCGAAGAAGGAGATTCCATCGGTGGAGCCCGGGGCAATGAGCTATATGATGTCCAAGGATGCGTATCTGACCCATCTGGGCCAATCACACAATTTATGCCACGTGATGTTGTTCTTGCCTGTCAAAGATCCCGCTGAATTGAATGCCAATGATCCGAAGGCACCCATCTTTTCCACGTCGATGTGGTTCCCGGACCCTGACAAGCCGGATAGTCCACTGAACAACGAACTGCCGCCGCTGCGGACCGTCCCAATCGAAGTGCCCTATTGGTCCGATGGCACGCTTGCATTCCACTAACTCATGACGGCGGATGTTTGCTCGCGGCGGCGAGTTGCTGGTTGGCGAGCTAATTCTTGGGAGGTGGGGCGGCGGGGAGTGGGACGTCGATGGCGCCGACGTTGCCGGAAGCCTGTTCGTACAGTCCGACACGCAGATAAGCGGCTTCGGAGGGCACGTCGATTTCCTGGCGGGCATGGATATTGACGTTTCGGCCGGATTCGTAGACTTCGCGATTCAGATTGAATTCGTTTTTGCTTTCGACGAGGTTCACGGGATAGCCGTTTTTGCGATAGGCGACGAGCATGAGCTGCAAGGTTCCGTGTCTCGCTCCGTCGACGCCGGGGGCGAGCTTGAGTTGCGACAAGGGTATAAAGAAATCCACGCCGTAGCGGGTGACCGGGCCTTTCAGGTCGCGGTTCGCGCCCGCCGGGGGGCTTCCCTGCGGCGGCTGGGGATTTTCGGGGGCCGCGCGCACGTTGTAAGCGATTTGATCGAAATCGGGCATGCCGAAGCGCATCAACTCGAGCAACGGATTCTGAGGCGCGACATTGGCGGATTGTGGAGCGCCGGGTTCCGCATAGTATCCGCGCCGGTAGGAGATTTTGTAGTTCCCTTTCGCGAGCCTGACGCGGATGTCCCTGAATTTGCTGTCGAGCGCGGCATTGGCGGGAGTATAGGCCATGGTGTAGTAGTGCCCGCCATCCGCTACGGCTTGGGTAATCGCGCGGTCGAGTCCATTGGTGTTGTAAAAGGCCTGGCCGCCGGTCTCGCGGGCGATGGATTCCATGGCAATTTGCTGGTCGTTGTCGCCGGCAGCCTGGGCGGGATTTGGCAAGGTCGCGGTGGCGCGAGTGGTAAGACCCTGACTGGGATCCATGATGGCGCCGGAAGCATTGAGGAGACCCACCGCCGAAATGGGATAGATGGCGACACGGGCCGGGCCGAGCTTTTGTTCCGCGGTCCGCGAGTCTTCCGGGTGGTTGGGCATCGCGGAGGGAATACTGCCGATAGGAAACGATCCGGAGAACCAAAACACATTCTTGCGGCCGCTGATGGGAGCGAGGTAACGCTCAAGTTCCAGAAAACCCTGAAGCGTCAACTTGGCGCGATCGCCGGCCTGGCGGGCGGCTGATTGCTTCATGGAGTCCCTGACGGCGCTGACGGCTTCCGGAGCGGCGTCACTGCGAATCAGCATATTAATGACTTCCTGCTCGCTGGCTTCGCGCGCCTTGGTGTCGAGCAAGCCGACGGACTTCGGCGCGGCTCCCGCTTGTGTGTTGTTGAGCGCGGACAGGATGACCGAGGACTCCGTGGTGAAACCCTGCACCATGCGGAGTTCGGTGCCCAGGGTAAATATCGCCAGCCGGGTGCCAGGGGGAACGCCGCGCAAATATTTGATTACCTGCTTGCGGACGTAGGCCTGATCCGCTGGCTGGGTGTTGAGCCAATCCAGCAGGAGCACGTTGACAGTATCGGATGCATGAATCGTTTGGGAGTTGGTGAAAACGTTCGCGGCGAGAGTTTCCGGCGCCGTCGTTCGGGCTGGTGCTTGCGAGGGATGGCTGGGGCCGTGTTCTTCGAAGAAGGATAACGACTGGGGCGCGCCATCTTCCCACACCTCGAACTGATCCCTGGCGAGACCATTGACCGGGTCGCCCTTGTCGTTGGTGACGACGACGTCCAGGAGAACGACACGCACTTCCACTTTGATTGCCGGCGCGGTCGAGGATTGGGGAGAGGAGGAAGGAGGCGCCTGCGCGGGGAAAACAGCAGCGGCCAGGACCGCGGCCAGAAGCCATGCAATGGGCGAACTGGAACGAAACGCCATTGGGAATCCCGGCCCGAAAGTGTCTCATACCGAGGTTGCAGGAACACACGCAAGTTTTCCAGTCCGGGGAATCCTCAAGCACCCGCGCCGGCGGGCAGGCCGCGCCTACCCGGCACGAGGAGGCTGGTGTTTTGGAAATGGTATTTGCGTTTTGAGTACGGAGGAGGGCGGCATTTTCCTGGGGGAAAAAGGGCTGTGTTAGAGTGCGAAATTGGCGCATCCGAGGCGCCTTGGCGCAAATGACTACACAGGCACCGATCGACCCACGCCGGACGGCTCCGGAGAAGATCAAGCACGTGGAAGTGTACTGGCACGCGGTGACGTACAAAACCGTGGCGCTGTACATCCTGCTGGGAATCGCGATCATTTTCGGCGCGACGTATCTGATGCGGCCGAACTGGTATGCGGAGTTGATCCAGAAACTGGACAACGCGGTGGGCAATCCGGACGCCGGAACGCTGGCGGCTTCGCAGACACAGGCGAAGTTTGTGAACCTGGACGGAAAGGTGCAGGTGAAGAAGGTGAATTCGGTGCGGTGGGTGGATGCGGATTACCGCACGACACTGGACAAGGGCGACCTGATTCAGACCGGGGCGGACGGAGCGGCGCGAATCACGTTCGCGGACGCGACTTCGTACACGATCAAGCCGCAAACGCTGGTGACGGTGGAAGAAAACAACGTATCGCGGGACCAGGTGTCGACGGCGGTGAACATCAATTTCGGAGCGGTGGACCTGAGGACGCCGAGCTGGACCTCGCCGAATTCGCACGCGGTGGTGAGCGCGCAGGATTTCAAAGCGCAGGTGCGGCCGAACAGCAGCGCTTCGGTGCAGACGGACCCGAACAGCAAGCAAAGCGAAATCACGATGTCGGCGGGCAGCGCGGAAGTGCAGCACGGGCAGCAGACGGTGGAAATCGCGCAATGGCAGAAAGCGGTAATTCCGGCAAACGGAACGATAATGAAGTCGGACGTGCTGGCGCCGCCGGATCTTTCGGAGCCGCGCAACCTGACGCCGATCGTGGCGGAGAATCCGCGGGCGGCATCGATCCATTTCGAGTGGAAACCGTCGAAGGACGCGGTGTCGTACACGCTGCGGATCAGCCCGACGAACATGTTCACCAGATTGATCAAGGAAGTGAAAGTGGACGGGACTTCGACGGACGTGAGCGGCCTGGACGCGGGAGAATATTTCTGGACGGTGTTCGCGACGGACGCGAAGAAACAGAACAGCGACATCAGCCCGGCATTCAAGTTCACGATTTTCGCGCAGGGCAAAGCGCAGGAGATGCTGCTGGAAATCGACGGGACGCGGATCAACGGGCAGCACGCGGAGATCTACGGGAGGACGGAACCTGGTTCGGCGTTGATGATGAACGGGCAGCCGGTGCCGAATATCAAGGCGGACGGAAAATTCAGCTACTTCACCGAGGCGCTGACGCCGGGAGAGCACACGGTAGTGATCGTGGGGCAGAACCGCCGCGGGGGAACGGCGCAGAAGCAAGTGACGATCGTCATCCCGAACTAAGAGATTGCGAAACCGGGATGCGCGGCGCATTTTGCGTTGGCCACCGCTTCCGGCGACAATTAAGAGTTTGAGGGCGCGGGGAAATTCTCCGCCAGAAGGACTGGGGGAATGAACAAGAACGGTTACAACATGAGGTCGGTGTTCAGTCTGTTTTCATCCGACCTGGCGATCGATTTGGGGACGGCGAACACGCTGGTTTTTTCGCACGGAAAAGGGATCGTGGTGAACGAGCCGTCGATCGTGGCGATCAACAAGGTGAGCGGCGAAGTGGTGGCGGTGGGGCGCGAAGCGAAAGAAATGCTGGGACGCACGCCGGGAAACGTGGTGGCCATCAAGCCGATGAAAGACGGAGTGATCGCGGATTTCAAGGTCACGGAGAAGATGCTGACGTACTTCATCCAGAAGGCGCACAACCGGCGGGTGCTGGTGCATCCGCGGATCGTGATCGGAGTGCCGAGCGAGATTACGCCGGTGGAAAAGCGGGCGGTGCAGGATTCGGCGTACCGGGCGCGGGCGAGCGAAGTGTACCTGGTGGAGCAGGCCATGGCGGCGGCGATTGGCGCGGGGCTGCCGATCGAGGAGCCTTCGGGAAACATGGTGGTGGATATCGGCGGGGGGACCACGGATATCGCCGTCATTTCGATGAGCGGAAT
>Ga0079220_10000138_pt1 | contig 14979 bp, 14 predicted proteins | sample GAAS100_FD_75071 | JGI IMG/M metagenome (GOLD analysis project Ga0079220, IMG submission 75071) | Agricultural soil microbial communities from Georgia to study Nitrogen management - GA AS100 | ecosystem: Environmental > Terrestrial > Soil > Agricultural land | place: USA: Georgia | collected... | reverse complement strand
GGTTGGCGACGACGCGCGGCACCACGCGCACGCCCACGACTTCGGTCTCCAGATCCGCGATGGAAAAACCGAGCGCGAGCCCGGCGAGCGTTCCGCCGGTGCCGAGCGGAACGACGACACGGTCGAGGCGGGGAATCACCCCGCCTTCGACTTGCTCATTCAGCTCCAGAGCCGCGTTCACCTGTCCGAGAATTCCAACCGGCGTGCTTCCGCCGGCCGGTATCCAGCGCGCACCGCGCAATCGCGCAAGGAGGGCGTGAGCATACGCGCCGACGAGACCGCGCCGCACGCCTGGCTGATCGAAATCGCGCACGAGTCGATCAGATACCGCGGCCGCTGTATCCGTCATTTCCTGCGGCCACCGATAAATGATCGGATGGGCGCCGAGTTGGCGCGCGTAGACGGCCGTCGCCAAAGCGTGAGTAGATCCGGCCGCTCCGACCGTGACGACCCGCTCACCGGCGCGGACGTCGCCGAGCAGAAACTCGAGCGCGCGCGTCTTGTTCCCGCCTAACGGCTCGGCGCTCAGGTCTTCGCGTTTGAACCAGAGGCCCGGAGCGAGCGCCGTCATTTTCGTCACGGGCGTCGGAAAACGCCCAATCCGCGCTCGTGAAATTTGCTCCAGCGCGGGGAAGCGCCGCACGAGCGGGATCGGCGCGCCAGGCTCCATTCGCCGCGTTAGGCGAGCGCGGCGTCCTTCGCCGGATTCTCGTTCGTCACGGACACGCTTTCGCCAACGACGCCCTCGACGTACAGCATCTTCACTGCCACCATCGTCGCGGCGAGGATGGGTACCGCGCACATGAGACCGAGGAAACCGAAGCACAAGGCCATCAACGCCTGTGAGAGAATCGTCAACACCGGTGGCGCGTCGACACCCCCCTTCATCAGCAACGGAATGAGGAGGTGATTCTCCGCGAACTGAATGCCCCAGAATGCGATCCCGACATAGAGCGCCTTCTCCGGTGAATCCAGGAAACCCATCGCGACGGCCGGCACCGCACTGAGAATGGGCCCAACGGTCGGGATGAACTCGAGTAATCCGGCCAGGATCCCGAGCGCGAATGGCGCCTTCACACCTAACAAAAGCAAGACGATCGTCGTGACCGAGCCGATCGCCAGCATCGCGATGAGCTGAGTGACGAGCCAGCGCCGCAGCACGGTCGCCATCGCCGAGAAGACCTCCCCCGCCCGCCGTCGCGCGCGACGCGGAAAGAGCTGCATCAGGCCTCGATGATAGAGGTCCGGGTCGGCGCCGATGTAGATCGCGAGGAAAATGATGATCAACAACCCGCCCAGCACCGCAAGCGTCGACGAGAGGAAGGGAAAAAGGTAGCGCGTGGCCCCGCTCAACTGCTGACTGATGCGTTGCCGCAGTGGCTGCTCAGTCGATGTGTTGGAGTCGGCGGCAGCGGCGGTGCTGGGCGTCGACGCGCTCGCGGCCGACGTCGCGTGGCTCGTGTCGCGCCGCGCCGGACCGCTCGACGGCGTGAGAATGCTGCCGATGAGCCCACCGTTATGTCGATTGGCCCAACTCTCGAGCCGATCGATTGCCTCGGGTAGTCGCCGTCGTAGTTCGACCGATTGCGAGCGAATCGTCGGGGCGACCCACGCACCGAATCCGACCATCAGACCGATGAAGGTCACCACGATGAGCGCGGCCCCCATCCCGCGCGGGATGCGCCAACGCGCCAGGTGATCGACGCCGCTCGAGACGGCGAGCCCGAAAAGGATGCCGAGGAACGCCGTGAGGAAGAGCGGGCTCGCGAACCAGAGGAGCCTCAATCCCACGTACATCGCCATGACCAGCGCCGCAGTGCGCAGGATGTCCTTGCTGCGCCAGCCGACCGAGCGCCGCCGGCGCTCGGCGTAAATCACAGGGCCCGGCTCCTCGCTTGGCGAGACCGGGAGATGGCCGACGGCGCTCTCGTCCTTTCGAATCGGTTCAGTCATCGCTCTTCGCGGGGCAAGGGCAATGCCTCCGGCTCGCCTCATCCACGTCGGCTACATTTGACTGCGAACCCTTCCGCCCCACGATGAGGCATCAGGCGATCTATCTCGATACGGCCCAAGATACGTCGCGATTCCTGCGCTCCATCGCGGGCGTCGATCAGCTGGCGATCGACACCGAGGGCGCAAGCTTTCATCGCTTCATCGATCGAATCTACCTGCTGCAACTTTCGACGCGGGATTCGTCGGCGATCATCGATCCGCTGCCGATTGGGGTTCCGGCGGAGTTAGGCACCCTCCTCGAGGATCCGAAGGTCGAAATCGTGTTTCACGACGCCGACTACGATCTTCGTCTGCTGCGCCAAGATTATGGCTGGCAAGTGCGCAACATCTTCGACACGCGCGTTGCCGCGCAGCTGTTGGGAATCCGAGCGTTCGGACTTGCCGCGTTACTCGAGAAGTACTTCGGCGTGAAGCTCGACAAAAAGCATCAACGCGCCGACTGGTCTATGCGTCCGCTCACCCCCGACATGCTCGAGTACGCAGCGCAAGACACAATGCACCTCCTTGGTCTGCGTGATCGTCTCGCCGATGAGCTGAAGCGCATCGCTCGCTGGGAGTGGGCGCGAGAAGAATTCGCGCGACTCGAGAGCACGGGTTGGGACGTCGAAGACGAAGCCACCGCGTTCCTTCGCATGAAGGGCGCGCGAGATCTGAATCGACGCGAGCTCGCCGTGTTGCGCGAGCTCGTCATTTGGCGAAACGAAGTCGCCCGGCGAGCGGATCGCGCGACCTTCCGCGTCGTGGGCAATGAGCCATTGTTGGAGATCGCCCGAGGGAGGCCGTCGACTCGTGAGGCACTAGGGGCGATCAAAGGAATGCCGCGCTCGCTCCTCGAACGCGCGGCAGCGGACATCCTTCAAGCAGTCAAGCGCGGCGTCGACCTACCCGATTCCGACCTTCCGCGTTTTCCGAAGGCAGTTCGTTGGGAACGCGATCCGGAGTTCGATGTACGCGTATCGGCGGTGCGCACGGTTCGTGACGCCGCCGCGGCGCGTCTCGACATGGATCCCGGCGTGCTCTGCTCACGCGACCGCCTCGAGGCAGTGGCGCGTCGCAATCCGGCGACGCTCGACGAGATGAGCGAGATCGCGGAGTTGCGTCGCTGGCAGGTGAAGGTGCTCGGACCCGAATTTCTATCGGCGCTCGCGCCGCACCGAAAGGCGGTCGCTCAGAGACCCATGTAGGCCCTGACGCGCGGCTCGATCCGATCCGGCGTCCAATACGGTGACCAGACGAGATTGAGCTCGACGTCGCCGACTCCGGGCAATCCCTGCAGCGCGCGCTCGACGTCGGTCATGATCTGCGGACCGGCGGGGCAGCCCGGCGACGTGAGCGTCATGTCGACGTGAATGTTGTTGTTCGCATCGACGATGATCTCGTAGACCAGGCCGAGATCGATGATGTTCAGACCGAGCTCCGGGTCCTTCACCTTGCGCAGGGCGAGCTTCGCCAGGTCGGACGTGATCGTCTCGCCCGCCGCAGCCGGAGCCAGTTCATCGTTAGGCGCCGTCCCGTCGGGTGTGTCGTTGCCGCTCGCTTCGTCGTTGATCTCGTCGCTCATCATTGTTGCCTCGACTTCAAGATAGCTCGCCGCGTCAGGGGTGGGTTTGGAGCACCTTTCGACGCAGCCACGCGATCTCTGTTTGCCCCGCGCGCCACAGCGCTCGCGCAACCGTAGATACGGGAGAGCGGTCGCTGAACGCGGCCGCGATCGCATAGAGGGCGCGAGGCGAAAAGCTCGGTTTATTCACGATTGCGTACACTGGCTCCCACTTCTCCGGCTGAAACTTCGCCTTGAATCGATCGAGTCCCTCGAAGTTGTAGAATCGTCGCCCGTGCGCGCGTACCCAAGCGAGCGCGAAGCGCAGCCACCGTGGATTCGACTTCCCCGCGATGCCATGGCGTGAAAGCGGCGCCAATCCGAGCGTGACATATTCGTAGCCTTCATCGGCGAGCGTCCGCATCGCGCAGTCGAGCAGCAGCTCGACCGTGCCGTTCGGTGCATTCTGCCCCCTCACGAATTGTTCGACGAGCCAGCCTGCCCGCGCCGGCGCCGGCGACGCGACCAGGAACGCCACGATCTCACCCGCGCGCGACCGCGCGACGAACACTCTACGATCGTACAATCTCGTGAGCGTATCCGGCTCGACGAGGAAGTGCATCGGTGGAAGGCCGCGCGTCGCGAGCCACTCGTTGAGCACGCGGCGCAGCGCCGGATCATCCGTGGCTTCGGCCGCCGACATAGGTGAGACGGTCACGCCCTTGTTGCGCGAGCGATTCAGTTGCGCGCGCAGCGAGGCCTTACTCTGGATGATTGCAGCCCAGTGAGCTGGGTTCCAAGACGGCTGCGCTCCGAGCAGCACCATCGAATGGCCGCGATCCTTGCGCAGCAAAGTCTCCAGTCGCGCCTCGGCGCCGAAGTAGCAGATCCGTCGGCCGCCAGACGAACATTCGTGCTCGAATTCCGCAACGACGTTGGCCAGTCGCTCCGGCGCGCACACGGGTGCGCCCGCGACGACCCGCGTGCGACCACGATCCACGTAGCCGACAACGGCGTCGTGTGCGGCGCTGAACCAGAGACTCATACCTGGGTTCACAATCTGATAGGCCGTCGCGTTCCAACCGTGACTCATCACGAGCTCGCGGGCTAACGCGAGTGGGTCGGCCGCCGCCACATCATCGACCAAGACACTCATCTACGTCAGCGCGGTTCACAGCCTACGTCATGTCGCGCATGGTCGCTCCATGTGAAGGAGGCGAGTTTGTCCAAGCGAGCCAACCTCGGATGGAGTGCCACTCTCATGCGCCCTCGATTCTCAGTCTGCATCCCCGGCATAATCTTCGGCCTTCTGGTCGTCGCGACAGCCGGCGCACAACAGCGCGACGATCGCGCCGCGGCTGCTCCGAGCCGCATTCCTAAGGGCTGGGACGTTGCCGGAGTACCAGCGCTCAACTTCGATGCCGACGAGGGCTTCGGATTCGGCTTCGCTGGCGAGGTGTACAACTACGGGGCCGGTGTCCAACCCTATCGGTTCACGATTCAGCCGACCGTGCTGATCACGACCCAGGGAAGACGTGACATCACCGTCTTTTTCGACGCGCCGGCGGTGTTGCCGGCAGGGTGGCGCGTGAGTGCGTTCGTCGGTCGTGAACAGCAGTTGGCCCAGCCGTACTACGGAATCGGCAATGCCACTCCATACGACCCGGTCCTCGAGCAGGCCCCCAACTCGTACTTCTATCGCTTCGGTCGCGTGCGTCTCCGTGCGTCAGCTGATGTGCAGCACCGAATCGGCAACTCTTCCGCCAGGCTACTCGTTGGCGGCGGCTTCTCACGTTCGACGATCGATCCAACGCCGCACGACTCGGGAACGACGCTCTTAGCCGCGCAGATGAATGGTCAGCCGCCCGCACCTGACCGAGCGAACTACGTGCGCGCGGGCCTGCTTTGGGACAGCCGCGATCACGAGATCGGACCGAGTAGCGGCACATGGGCCGAGGCACTCGTGCAGCGTGTAAGTAAGGAGCTCGGTGCGAGCGAGGACTTCACACGCTGGACGGCGACGGTTCGGCAATACGTGCCGGTCGCTTCCCGTCTCACCTTCGCGCAGCGAGTCGTCGCGCAGCAGATCGACGGCGACGCTCCATTCAACGAGTTGGCGACGATTCAGTCTTCGTTCAAGCAGGGCGAAGGGCTGGGCGGATCGAGCAGCATTCGCGGCATCCCAAAAGACAGATATATCGGCAAGGCTCTGCTGTTGAGCAATTCAGAGCTGAGATGGCGCGCTGGCGAGCTCTCAGTTTTCGGGCGGAGGTCATTCGTCGCGCTGAGCGGTTTCGTCGACGCTGGCCGAGTCTGGTCCGATTGGCTCAAGATCGATCAGGCGTTCGACGATCTGCACGTCGGCTACGGCGGCGGCGTGCGCGTCGGAGTCGGTCCCAGCTTCATCGTTGCAACCGATGTCGGCCATTCCAAGGAGTCGACGGCCGCGGTGTACATCGGGCTCGGATGGATGTACTGAACCGCCAGTTGTCATCCCGAGGAGCAAAGCGACGAAGGATCTAGCCTCCGTACTTAGTGACTGGCCACTAGCACGGGACACTAGATCCTTCGCTGCGCTCAGGATGACGGGCTAGCTCTTGTGAGCGACCCGCTTCGTGACGTGCTTGGCCGATGGCTTCTTGGCGGTCGCTTTTGGCTTCGCCTTCGACTTAGAGGATTTCGCGCTCGCCGACTTTCCGTGCACCGACTTCGAGCTCGCTTTCGCGCTGCTCGATTTGCTCCCGATGCGGCCGGCACTGACGGTTGTGTGCGTGCGTGAGTGACGCGAGCGAGCGACGCGCTCGGGCCTGTTCCATCCGATGGCGCGATCTGCCCGGAACTTCGCCGGCATCTCGAGCATTCCGTCGCCGTAATCCATGACGGCGAGGGCGGCCGCGTCAGACAGATCTGCGCGTACGTCCGAGATCACCTTCGCGGGACGGCGCGCTCGCGCGGCGTGGACGCGATTGGTGAGCAGGATGACGAACATGTCGCGGTCCGGATCGATCCAGAGCGACGTGCCGGTGAACCCGGTGTGGCCGTATGCGCGCTCGCTCAGGTACTTGCCGCAGCTTCCGTCGCCGGCGCAGGTGTCCCACCCGAGCGCTCGCGTGCGTGCGGCGCGCGTGGTGAACAATGAAACCGTCGAATCGGCGATGATCCGAGTGCCGCCGTACTGGCCGCCGTTCAACATCATCTGCGCGAAGACCGAGAGATCCGACGCGGTGCTGAAGAGCCCTGCGTGGCCGGCGATTCCGCCGAGCGCAAACGCATTCTCATCGTGCACCTCGCCGCGCAGTGGATAGCCGCGCGGGGGGTTCACTTCCGTCGGAGCGATTCGATCGCGAAGCGAGTCCGCGGGCTTGAAGAAGGTGTCATCCATGCCGAGCGGCTTCCACACGTGATCGGCAAGGAACTGGTCCAGACGCTGTCCCGAGGCTGCTTCGACGATGAAGCCGAGCATGTCGGCGCCGAGGTCGGAGTACTCATAGAACTGATCAGGGTGATACACGAGTGGCGTCTCGATCACCGCCTGACGCGCTTCGTCGGGACTATGAGCAATTCGCCAGAGATCGCGTCCCGCCGGCAGCCCTGAGCGATGTTCGAGCAGCAGTCGGAGCGTGACGAGATCCTTCTCGCCGCCAGCGAACTCAGGGATGAACTTGGAGACCGGATCGTCGAGGTGAACTTTCCCCTCGTCGAAGAGAATCATCAGCGCGGTGGTCGTGCCGACGACCTTGGTTAGCGACGCAAGGTCGTAAATGCTCTCGGTTGGGCTAACGACGGAGCTTTCGGTGTTCCAGTCGAGGCGGCCGAAGCCGCGCTGCCAAACGGCGGCGCCTTTGCGCCCGACGACGACCGCTGCTCCAGGGTAGCCTCCGGCCTGGATGCCGCGCATAACGACGTGGTCGATCTTGGCGAGGCGGGCAGCGGACATGCCAACGGCGCGTGGGGCCTTGATAGGCAACCCATCGCCGCCTCGTCCTCCGGGACCACCGGTGGCGAGCGTCAAAGCCGAGAACAGCAGAGAAACCAGCACTACGACTCCCCGGTCGGACGGGCGAGATCACCAATCGACGCTAACGAATCGCTCGATAACGTCTAGAATGCAGATGCCGTGCAACTATCACAGCGGAAGGCCGGACGTGGGGGAGATGCATCCGGTCGTTCTGAGTGCCTTACTACAAGTTGGCGACCAATGTTCCAAAGGCGGGGGGTCGCTTCCGGAAATAATGTCGCATGGAAACGGGACGAGCAAGGGTGGCGTATGCAACGGTGCGCCAGACAGTTCGCTGTTGCGTAGGTGCTACATGCTAGGTGAGGGGTGCTGGGAGATCGGTCACCCTAGCACCTGGCACCCAGCAGCTAGCACCTTGTATCCGATCGGCAAACCCTTCTCTCTGAGCGCGTGACCAATTTCCCGTGACTGTCGAGCTTCTCACGATTCGCCGGGCGATCGAAGGAGACGAAGCGGCGCTCCGGGCGTTGTGGACGCGCCACGCCCCGCACATCGATCTCGTCGTACGGCGGCTGGTCGGACACGACCAGGATCTCGCGGCAGACATCGCCCAAGAGGTCTGGATTCAGATCTTCCGGGCTCTACCGAGCTATCGTGGCGACTCGCAGTTCGGAACGTGGGCGCACCGCATCGCCGTCAACCGAACGCTCAATGCGCTGCGGAAGACGAGGCGGCTCGCGAACATCGAGTCCGACATTCAGGAAGACAGCGCGTCGATCGAGATGGACACGGAACGATCCTTCCTCGCCGCGTCGATCGAAGACGCGATGACGAAGTTATCGCCGGGAGCGCGCGCTGTGTTCGTCTTGCACGACGTCGAAGGCTTCACGCACGAGGAGATCGCTCGCGAGCTCGGGATCACCGCGGGCGGCTCGAAGTCACAACTCTTCAAAGCCCGGGCGAAGCTGCGGAAGCTGCTCGCCCACCTGGTAGATGCAGCAACGAATGCAACGAGACCGAGGACTGACCGTGGACATGTCGCACCTGCCTGATGAGCGCCTCGCGGCGCTGCTCGACGACCCGCCGACCTCGGCGGAGCTCGCGCATCTCGCGTCGTGCGAGCGGTGCGCGACCGAACGCGCGGCCTACCGCGCGCTCCGCGAATTATCAAATGCTGAACAGCACATCGGCGCACCGCTGAGCGATTGGGACACGCTCGCGCCCGCCCTTCGGGCCGACGGTGTCATCGACACGGGCGAGTGGCGCGTCGCGCGTCGTCCGCGTCGTTTTGGCGGCGTGTGGTCGCAGGCAGCGGCCGCCGTGTTGATCGCGATTGGTGGTATCGCGTACGGACGATACTCCGCGGTCGGATCGGTGCTGCCGGAGACGGTCCACCTCGGGGCCGACATGGCGTCTGCGGCGGGGGCGGGTCCGGGTGCGGACTCGATCTCCTTCTCCAGCGTCGAAGAGGCGCGCGCCACGCAGGTGCAGTCGCAGCTGCTGTATCAGAGCGCCGCGCTTTACCTCGCCGCGCACGACACCGTCGATCTCTCGCCAGAGAGCCCGGCGGCAATCCGCCATCGTCTCGCGACGCTCGACGAAGTGGGCGCGACCGTTCGTCAGGCGCTGGCCGAGTCGCCGGGCGATCCCGTGATCAATGGGTACTACCTAACGACGCTCGGTCAGCGTGAGGCCACGTTGCGCCAGCTCAACGCGTCGCTGCCGGTGGGCGTGCGCGTGAACATGTTCTGATGCACCGAGAGCGGAGTAACGTGGCGATGAAGCCCCGAGCTGGTCTTTTCCGGTCGATGACAGTGGTTGTATCCGCGCTCGCGCTGAGCGCGGCGCCAGGCCACGCGCAGTCGGCGAGCGCCGATCGCGACAACGGACGCGTCATTCGGCTGCAGTTGCAGCGCGCGCGGGACACCATCTACGTGCGCAATCTGCGCGCGACGCGTGACCAGTTGCTCGGCCGGCTCGATTCGCTGCAGCGTGAGTACGAGGGTCTCGGTGCTGACGCGCCCGATCGCGTCGACCTCGTGCGCGAGCTGCGTACGATCATCTCGTCGCTCGGCGATTTGAGTCAGCTGGAGCAACACGCGCGCGTGCGCATGATCGATCAATCGGCCACGGCGCTGCGCGAGAAGGCGCGCGCGCTGGCGCAGACTCGGGTATTCGTGGGACCGGTGCTGCGTGGCGCGGTGCAGACGGTCCAACCCGGCTGGATCGGTATCAACGCCGAGGCGCCGCACCAGCGGATCGTGCGCAATGACAGCGCGTTCATCAGGTACTTCAGCTATCCGGAGATCGTCTCTGTCGAGCCGAATTCTCCCGCGGAGCGTGCCGGCATCTCGCGCGGCGATCGTCTCGTCGCCTACAACGGCGCCGATCTCCGAGATCGCGAGATCAACCTAACGAAGCTCCTCCAGCCGTCGCGTCGCCTCACCGTGACCGTGCGGCGAGATGGTGAAGAGCGGGATTTCTCCGTCGTCGTCGCGAGGCTGCCGGCCCGGATTCGAATTCGCGAACAGCTCGCCGGTCCGGACCTGCTCGCGGACTCCGCGGCGACGACAGGCCGCATGCTCAGGATGCCGCGTCAACCGGAGATGGCTCCGATGCCTCCTGGCTTCGGTCCAGTCATGATCCTCGGTGGCATGCAGCCCGGAACGCTGCCTGTCGCCGGCGCGACGCTCATCGCGATCAAGGACGAGTCCCTCGGCCACATCTTCGGCGTCTCCAGCGGTGTGCTCGTCGCCGAGGTGTTCGGTGATCCCGCGCAATCGTCGGGGCTCAAGGGCGGTGACGTCATCCGTCGCGCCGACGGCGATGACGTCACCAACGTCGTGCAGCTGCGGCGGATCATCGACGCGCACAGCGGCGATCGCACCGTGGAGTTGGAGATCGTCCGCCAGAAGCGGACGCGATCGATCACGCTTCGCTGGTAACGAGCGACTCGTCGCGCGGGCGGAGCTTCTGACCCTCGGGCACGAGCGATTTGTGAATCGCGAGTGCCGCCATCGCTCCATCCGCCGCCGCCGTAATCGCGAGCTGCGGGCCTGGCACGATGTCGCCAGCCGCGAACACGTTTTGAACTGACGTGTGATACCGGCCGTCGATCAGTACGTGTCCTTCATCGTCGCGCTCGCAGCCGAGGCGCAGGGAAAGCTTCGTCCCCGCGTCGTCCGCTGGAAATTGCCCGATTGCGAGAAAGATCTTGTCGGCGTCGAGATGCATTCCGTCGCGAAGCTCCAGGCTGTGAATCGCTGGCCCATCGCAGACGACACGGAGAATAGGCTCGGTCAGGACGGGAATGTTCAACGCGTCGAGCTTCTCGCAGTATTCGGGAAGATCGAGTCCCGACCGTCTCTCGCCATTCGTGCAAATAATTATGTCGCTCGTCCACGTGGTCAGGTTGAGCGCCATGCCGACGGCGCGACGACCGCTTCCGATGACGACCACCTTCTTGCCACGCGCTTCGTAGCCGTCGCAGTCGGGGCAGACGTGCGCGTTCTCTCCGAACGCGTGGTCCAGTCCCGGCACGTCGGGCCAGATGTCACGAATGCCGAGAGCAAGAAGGAGTCGACGGGCAGAGATCGGCGCGCCTTCGACTAGCTCTAACGAGAACTCGTCGTCCAGCTCTTTCCGCACTGCGACGACGATGTCGTCGACGAGCTCGACGCCGTACTGCCGGCACTCTTCGCGTCCGAGCGCGCGAAGATTCGCCGGCCGGATGTGCGGCAGACCCAGAAAGCCGTTTACCCCACGCGTCTCCCAATTGCGTGGGTCGCCGCTGTCGACGACGACCACGGAATGGAGATAGCGTGCGAGCCACACCGCGGCGGTGAGTCCCGCCGGACCGCCACCGACAATCGCGACATCGAAGATCTGCTCCATGTGTGTAGCAGTGGGGCAAGATCTGGGCGAGAGGGTGGTGGGGTTATTGGTGGTGGGTTATTGGTGATTGGTGGTCGGTTGTGGGTGAATGAGGAAGGCCGGCGAGCGCAGCTCGCCGGCCAATCAGAGTCACCCACCAACCAATCACCCACCACCAATCACTTCACGCGTCCCGGCGGCAAGGTATACAACAGGTGCAGCGTTTCCTTATCCATCTCGGTGAGATCGAGCTGCGTATTCTCGGGATACATGATCGTCCCGCGATCGCGCGAATGCCCGAGGCCGAGCGCGTGGCCGATCTCGTGGCGGAGGATCTCGCTGATTTCGCCCGGAGGAAAGGTGTCACCGTCTCGGTCGTGGAGGGCGACGACCACTTCCGCGTGCGTGACCCACGCATTCTGGTCGGCGAGCCGCCGCGTTTTACCGATCCGCAATTCGTCCGGCGGAAACTGATCGATCCATCGAAGGACGATGTCAGCGCCAGCGGAATCTGTCGGGAACTGGAAACGCAGCGGTACACCAGCTGTTTGCCACTCGAGGAACACGTCCCGCGCCGACTGCACGTAGCCGATCCACCAGCCGCGAACGTGAGGATCGGATTGGATCCAGACGTGAAGTCCTTCGTCCCGGCTATCGGGCCATCGATACAGCACCGAATCCTGCATCGCGAGCATGTCGAGGATGTACGTCCTCTGCGCCCCGTCGGCGATGCGGCGCCGGATGTCGGCAGCATCGCGCATGGGCGCACGCGTACGCGAGCGGAGCAATGCGCTGTGGAAGTCAGCGGATGTAGCGGGTGACTCGGCCTGCTTCAGCGCGCCGGAGTCTTGGGTTGCTGACTTGTCCGCGAAACCTTCCCCAAGCGCCTTTCCCGCTTGCTCGACCTGGAGCGCATAACGACGCGGCTCCGTCGTTGATTTGACGCTTTCAAAAGCGATGAAGGCGATCAGCGCACCAACGGCGCCAAGGAGCCAATACTCGATGCGCCCCATGCTGAAGATCGTGTTGGAACGACTGAGCGCGCGGCGATCGCTCGCCGGGATCAGCGCACCGGGCCGGGCGGAAGGGAGTACAGCAGTCGCACCGTGGCTCGATCCGCGGAGGATAGATCGCGCACCCGGACCTTCGGGGCCATGATGCTCGTGGCGTCCTGCGTGTGATCGAGTCCGAGGAGGTGACCGATCTCATGCAGCGCCATCGCGCGCATTGCTTCCTCGTCGAGCACCTCGCCGTGATGGTGGTGCACGGCGAGAATGATGTTCGCGTCGGTGATCAGCCACTCGTCGTCGCGCGCCCACTTGGTGCGGCCGCTGATTGGCTCGCTGAAGTGGTCGATCCAGTTCACGTGCACTTCCGCGTCGGCCGAGTCGTCGACGAATACGAAGCCGAGTGGGAGACCAACCGCCTGCCACTCCTCGAATGCTTCGCGCACACGATCCACGTATCCGGGCATCCAGTCGTCGATCGCCGCGCTAGGCTGAATCCAAACCGTGAGCGGACGATCACGATCCGGCCAGCGCGCGAGTGAAGAATCGCGCTGCTGGAGAATCTCGCTGATGTACGTGCCCTGCTCGTCGCGCCGCAAACGGCGGCGCACCGCAGCGCGATCGGGCTCGTCGAGGTCCGCCGACGCGGGCAGAAAGAGGGCACGGCCGACGCTACCCGCCGCGCTTTGTTCGCGAGATGCCGTCAACGCGTGGACGACGGCGACCTCGGGAGAGCGCGTCTTCTTGACAGCGCCTAACGCGCCGACAGCGACGGCGAGATACAGGATGGTGAGGGACGCTCGCTTTACACGCTTCATACCGTTTGGCGAACGGCGCCCGGCAGGGGGGCGGCTAGGAAGGAGTCGACGGCAGAGAAAAAAACATCGGGCGCCTCCCAGAATGGCATATGGCCCGAGTGAGGAACTAACTGGCGTTGCGCGTGAGGGAGCAGCGCGACCAAGTCCGCGGAAACGGACACCGGAAGCGCGTCCTCCTCGCCGTGAATGACGAGCGTCGGCACGGAAAGGGCACGCAATCGGGGGCGCCAATCGTAGCCCTCGCGGCGGAGGCGAGCCAGAATGGCCGCGCCCGTGTCGCTCGTCACCTTTGGGGGTGCGAACGAGCGCGCGAGCTCCGAGTCAGCAAACCAGGCCGGATAGACCGCGCGAGAGTAGACGCCGTGAGTCGCTGAGTCAGGCCGCGTGAGCGCCTCGTCGTCGATACGATCGAAGTCCGTTCGCTCGGAGGGTGACAGGCGAGCGCTGACAGCTTCGCGAACTGCGGGCATCCATGCGTCTGTCGGCCCTACGGCGTCGACGGTGACGAGTCGGCGTGTTCCCGCTTCGTCCAGCGCGGCGGCGAGCATGGCGATACCCCCGCCCCAAGAGTGGCCGAGGAGGTCCCAACGGCGAATGCCCAGTGCTCGGCGGAGCGCGGCAACGTCCGCCGCGTCATCGTCGATCGACGACGCGGAGGGATCGCTCGGCGCCTGGCTTCTGCCACGGCCACGCTGATCGTACAAGATGACCTGCCGGCGGCGCGCGAGCGGCGAGAGCGCCGGCCAGAGCGTCGAGTGATCATAGAGCATCCCGCCATTGATGCAAAACAATGGCGGCGCGCCGGCGTCCCCCGCCGCCGCGGACAGCGGCGGCGGGGGCGTCGTGTACACCGCGAACGCGAGGCCGCGTGTACGAACCGTCTGTCGCTCGAGCGGCGGTGTGCGCGGGAGCGAACGACGGAATGCAACGAATCGTTCTTTGGCTGAGGGCAATGAACAGCGACGCGCTCAGCAGGCGCGAGGAGGAGGGAGGGTGCGACGAGCGACGCACGGTGGGGCAGAGTCCGCGCGCCGCGAAAACGGGGGCCTTTCTGGCGAGTAAATACCCCGCGGACCGAAAAAAGGCTAGAGTAAACGTTAGTAGTTGGCGGTCGCGATCACCGGCCGCCAGCCCCAAGCACCGACGATCAGCCGCCAGGCCGGAGGGTCAGATTGGCGACCACGGGCCGGTGGTCCGACGCGAGCGTGGTCGGGACAGCCGTTGAGCGGACGCTAAACGCCGGCGATACGAGGACGTAATCGATGCGCTCGGTGGGCTGCTCGGCGGGGTACGTATAGCCCGGCTCCCCGGTCTCGGACCAGGCATCGCGCAACCGCTGCCGGAGAGGCGCAAGCTCGGCTGCGTCGGGCTTCGCGTTCATGTCGCCGCAAACGATCGTCGGCATGGACGACGCACCGACATAGTTCAACATCTCAGAAACTTGTGCCTGACGGACCCGGGGATCGGCACGGTAATCGAGGTGGGTGTTGAACACTCGCACGGCAGTCCCCCGGACCATGACGACTGCCTCGAGCAGTCCAGGCATCAGCATCGGCACAGGGTTCGGCTCCTGCGTCGACAGACGCGTCAGCGAATCGTTCACCCAACGTACGATCGGATATTTGCTGAGGAGCGCGACGCCGAACTCGCGTGCCGACTGGGTGTCACTCGGCGCCCGCAATTGATAGATGCGAGCGAATCGCACCTCCATGCCCAGACGCTCGCTCAACTCGCGCGCCTGGTCGGCGAACTGGCTGCGTTCGGCCCAGT
>Ga0079220_10000136_pt1 | contig 15071 bp, 13 predicted proteins | sample GAAS100_FD_75071 | JGI IMG/M metagenome (GOLD analysis project Ga0079220, IMG submission 75071) | Agricultural soil microbial communities from Georgia to study Nitrogen management - GA AS100 | ecosystem: Environmental > Terrestrial > Soil > Agricultural land | place: USA: Georgia | collected... | reverse complement strand
TCCTCGACGATGCCGCGCAACCGCTCGCGCAGCAGTTCGCCGTTGCCGTTGGTGGTGAAGTTGAACAACAGGCTGCCCGAGATCGACGCCATGGTGACGACGGCGAAGATGTGGGCCAGCGCGCGCTTGCCCGGCATCGCGCGCGTCGCGGCGCGCCGCGCCGGTGCGACACCTTCCTGCGGTGCGAGGCGCGCGAACAGCACGCCGCACGCGAGCGCTGCGAGCGCCGGCACGACGAACGCCGCGTGCCAGCCTGCGTACTTGAGCAGCAGGCCGGTGACGACGGCGGATAGCGCGACGCCGAGATTGCCCGACAGCCCGTTGAAACCGATCGTGAGGCCCGGCCGCGTCGAGCGCTGGACGAGCATCGGGATGCCGACCGGATGGTAGATCGCGGAGAACACGCCAAGCAGCGTGAGTGCGGCGGCGAGTTGCCACGGCGAACGCGAGAATGCGACGACGAGCGCCGAGGCGCCCATGCCGAAGAAGAACACGATCATCATGCGGCGGCGGCCCCACAGGTCGCCGAGCCGCCCCGCGGGCAGCGAGCCCAGCCCGAACATCGCGAACGCACCGACGCCGTAGGGCATCAGGTCTTCCCAGCGCGCGATGCCGAAGTCCGCGGCGATCGCCGACACCGCCGTCGCGAAGATCAGCAGGAACATGTGATCCATCGCGTGCGCGACGTTGAGGAGCAGCGCCGTGGCGCGCGGCAGCGGTGTCGTCAATGCGCCGCCCATCGCGATGCCCCCGCCCATGCCTTGAACTCGGACACCGGAAGCGGCTTGCCGACGTAATAGCCCTGCACCGCGTCGCAGCCGAGCACCGCGAGCGCGCGCCACACCGCCTCCTCCTCGACGCCCTCGGCGATCGCGCGCAGCTTCAGCGTGTGGCAGAGCTCGATCGTCGAGCGCACGATCGCTGCGGAATCGGCGTCGGACAGCAGGCGCCGCACGAACGACTGGTCGATCTTGATGCTCGACACGGGCATCTGCTGCAGGTAGCGCAGGCTCGAGTAGCCGGTGCCGTAATCATCGACGGCAAGGTCGATGCCGAGGTCGCGGAGCTGCACGAGCGTTGCGATGACCGCCTCCGGGTTTTCCATAAGTGCCGATTCGGTTAGCTCGAACTGCAGCGAGCCCGGCTCGGTGCCCCACGTGGCGATCAGGCCGCGCACGCGATCGACGAGCCGCGGGTCGTGCAGGTCGCGTGCCGACACGTTCACGGCGAGTGGCTGCTCGAAGGCGCTCTCGTGCCAGCGATGCCGCTCGCGAAACGCCGCTTCGAGCACCCAGTGCGTGAGCGGCGTGATGAGACCCGCGCTCTCCGCGAGCCCGACGAACACGCTCGGCGATACCATGCCGTGCTGCGGATGCTTCCAGCGCATCAGTGCCTCGGCTCCGCACAGAGCGGCGCTCGCCATCTCGACCTTCGGCTGGCAATACAGCAACAGCTCGCCGGCGTCGATCGCTCGACGCAGGTCGCCGATCAGCGCGAGCCGGCGGCGCCGCTCGTGGTCGTGCAGCCCGCTGTAGAGCGCATGCCCGCCATGCGACGCCGCGCGATGCATCGCGACCTTCGCGCGGCGCAGCAGCTCGTCCGGATCGTCGCCGTGGCCCGGGCACAGCGCGATGCCGACGGCGCTGCGCCCATCGACTTGCATGCCGTCGAGCTCGACCGGCCGGTACAGCGCGCGCGCGATGCGCCGCGCGATTTCGGACGCCGCCTCCGCATCCGCGCCCGGTGCGAGCACGGCGAGCTCATCGTCGGCAATGCGTGCGAGCCGGTCATCGGCAGCCGCGTCGAGCTGGCCGAGGCGGCGCGCCGCTTCGACCAGCAGCCGGTCGCCGGCGGCATGGCCGAGCGTGTCGCTGATCTCGTCGAAATGCTCGACGTGGACGACGAGGATCGCGAACGGTTGCTCGCGCGCGCGCGCCGCATCGACGGCGGCGACGATGCGTGCCCGCATCGCCGCGCGATTCGGAAGGCCCGTGAGCGGGTCGCAGTACGCGAGTCGCTCGATCGTGCGCTCGGCCTCGAGCTGCCGCTGCTGCATTCGCAGGTGCGCGATGCCGTAGCCCAGGTCGTCGGCGAGTTCCTCGAGCAGCGCCACCTCGCTCGCAACGAACGCATCCTCGTCGAGCGACACCAGCGTGAGGCAGCCGATGACGCGACCACCGGCGCGAAGCGGAAACGCGCTGACGGCGCCGTAGCCGCTGCGCGCGGCGTTCGCGCGCCATTGCGCGAGCAGCGGGTCGCTGCTCAGCCGCCGCCCGATCGACGGGTTGCCGGTGCGGATCGCCTCGCCGGATACGCTCGGGCGCGCAGCGTCCCAGGAAAAACGCGCGGTGCCGAAGAACGCTTCCTCGCGGCCCGCGTGCGCGACCGGGAGGATCGTGCGCAGCGCGTCGTCCTCGGCATAGCCGATCCACACGATCAGGTAGCCGCCTTCGTCGACGAGCGCGCGGCACATCGTGCGCAGCAGCGTGGGCTCGTCCTGCGCACGAAGCAGCGCGCGATGGCCCGCGCGAAGCGTCGTCAGCACGCGGTTCGTCCGCGACAGCGCGTCGGGCGCCTGCACGTCCCGGTTCATTGCGCGAGCGCCCGCAGGTGGTCGGCGAGCGGCTGTGCAATCGCGAGGCCGCTCGCCTGCGCGGCGCGCGCGAGCTCCGCGCGCCGCACGCCGGGAAGGCGCACGCCTTCGTCGGCGAGCATCGCGGCAACGAGCGTCTCGACGCGCTCGTGGTACACGTCGCGTCCGGCAAGCGCGTCGGGGTCGATCGCGACGAACGCCTGGCCGATGCGCGGGCGATTGCCTTCGTCGACGAAGAACGAGCTCGCCTCGAAGCCGAGCGCAGCGCCCGTGAGCGCGGTGACGAGCAGCTCGACGACGAGCGCGAGCATTGCACCCTTGGTGCCGCCCATCGCGAGCATCGAGCCTTCGAGCGCAGCCTTCGCGTCCGTCGTCGGTTGGCCCTGGCGATCGAGCGCCCAGCCGAGCGGAATCGGCCTGCCCTCCTTCGCCGCCACCATCACCTTGCCGCGCGCGACCTCGGACAGCGAGAGGTCGATCGTCAGCGGCGATGCATTCGCGCGCGGAAACGTAGCGGCGATCGGATTGGTGCCGAACAGCGCGCGCTTGCCACCGGCAGCCGGCATGGCCGCAGGCGAATTGCCAAACGCCAGCCCGACGAGCCCCACCCGCGCGAGCGGCTCGAGGTGCCATGCGGCAACGCCGAAATGATGGCTGTTCGTGACGCCGGCAAAGGCGACCCCGAAGTCGCGTGCACGGCGAATCGCCTCCGACACGGCGAGCGCGCAGGCCGGAAAAGCGAGCCCGCATCGCGCATCGACGAGGACTGCACCGCCGCGCTCGCGCGTGATGGCGGGCACGGCGCCGCCGTCGGCGCGGCCGTTGCGAAGATGCGTCGCATACTGCGCCACTCTGGCGAGGCCGTGCGATGCGAGTCCCTGCGCTTCCGCCGCCACGAGCGCCTGCGCGGTTACGTGCGCCATCGCGTCCGATGCGCCGGCACGCCGCAAGGCGCGTTCCGCGAGATCGTGAAGATCGGCGAGCGGGAACGTCGGCACTGTGACGCGCTCGTCAGGCGGAGGGCGTGTGCGCGCCCGGCGACGACGACGTGCCGAGCGCCGGCGAGGCCAGGGCCGCATGCGGTCGCGCGAGCGCCTGCGCCACTTTCTCGGCGATCAGCGCCGACACGCGCTGGTTCGATTCGCGCGTGACACCCGCGATGTGCGGCGTGAGCAGCAGCCTGGGGCAGCCCGCGAGTGGCGAACCGGCCGCGAGCGGCTCGTGGTCGAACACGTCGAGCGCTGCGCCGCCGAGCTTGTGACCACGCAACGCGGCGGCGAGCGCCGTCTCGTCGACCACGCCGCCGCGCGCCGTGTTGATCAGGATCGCGTCCGGCTTCATCGTCGCGAGGCGCTCGGCGTCGATGAGGCCGCGCGTGGCGGGCGTGAGCGGGACGTGCAGCGAAACCACGTCGGCCTCTGCGAGCACGTCGGCGAACGCGCGCGACGACGTCTGCTCGTCGGACCACATCGGCGAGGACGCCGCCACGTGCGGATCGAAGCCCAGAACGCGCATGCCGAGCGCGCGCGCGAGCTTGCCGGTCAGGCGGCCGATGCCGCCGAAGCCCACGAGCCCGAGCGTCTTGCCGGCAAGCTCGCGGCCGTTCGACAGCGCGCCGCGCGGCCAATGGCCGCCGCTCACGTCCGCCGTCGACTGGTAGGCACCGCGCAACAGCAGCATCGCAGTGCCGATCACGTATTCGGCCACCGCGAGCGCATTTGCGCCGGTGGCCGGGATGACCTCGATGCCGCGCGCCTCGCACGCCACGACGTCGATGTTGTCGAGCCCGACGCCGAGCCGCCCCACCACGCGAAGCTGCGGTGCGACGCCGAGCAGATCCGTGTCGACAGACGTGCGATTGCGCACGATCAGCGCGTCGGCATCGGCGAGCTCGACGGCGAGGTCGTCGGGACGATCGACGAGATCGCGGTCGTAGCAGACGGTGAAGCGCGCGGCGAGATCGGCGACGGCCGCGGCGTCCATGAACTCGCTGATGACGATGCGCATGGGGCGTGCGGCCGCGACGCGAGCGATCCGATCAGCCCGTCGCGAACAGCTGGTTGATGTCGGCGAATGCCTTGAACTCCAGCGCGTTGCCGAACGGATCGAGGAAGAACATCGTCGCCTGCTCGCCCGGCTCGCCGCAAAAGCGCACACAGGGCTCGATGACGAACTTCATGCCGGCCGTGCGAAAGCGCTCGGCGAGCGCGTCCCACGTGGCGCGGTCGGTGACCGGGAAGGCGAGATGGAAGCGCGAGTAGCTCGGCGTCGTTCGGTGGCTCAACTCTGCAATCCCCATTTGCGAACCGTCCGCGCCTCGACGACGCGGAAGATCACGTTTTCCACGAGCAGGCCGATCACGATCACGGTGAACAGCCCCGCGAACACGTTGGGGATCTCGAGCTGGTTCTTGTTCTCGTAGATGAACCAGCCGAGGCCGCCCGAGCCGGACGATACGCCGAACACGAGCTCGGCCGCGATCAGCGTGCGCCACGCGAACGCCCAGCCGATCTTGAGCCCGGTGAGGATGCTCGGGAAGGCGGCCGGGATCAGGATGCGCCCCACGTAGGGCAGCCCGCGCAACCCGTAGTTGCGCCCCACCATCCGCAACGTGTTCGACACCGAAAGGAAGCCGGAGTGCGTGTTCAGCGCGACCGCCCACAGCACCGAGTGGATGATGACGAACACGATGCTGCCCGCGCCGAGGCCGAACCAGATCAGCGCGAGCGGCAACAGCGCGATCGCCGGCAGTGGATTGAACATCGACGTGAGGAGCTCGAGAAGATCCGTGCCGATGCGCGACGTGATCGCCACGATCGTCAGCAGCGCCGCGCATGCGATGCCCGCCGCGTAGCCCATCAACAGCACGCGCAGCGACGTGATCGCCTTGGCGAAGAGATCGCCGCCGAAGAGTCCTTTGAAGAATGCAGCGACGGTCGCGGTGAACGTCGGGAACAGCAGCGCGTTGTCGAGCGAGCGCGCATAGACTTCCCACACGACAGCGAGGATCACGAGCAGCGCGACCTTGCGCAGCGCGCCGACGTTCGTGATCCGCTCCCACGCCGACAGCGGCTTCTCGACGATGCCGAACGCGCTCGACGATACGGGCTCGCGCAGGACCTCCGGGCGCGCCGGCGGGGCTTCCATCACGCGGCTCATGACACCACCTCCGGCGCGCGCTGCTCCTCGACCGCGTCGGCGAAGAGCATCGCATGGATCCGCTGCTCGAGCGCGGTGACGTCGGCGCCGTTCGCATCGCGCGGCAGGCTGTCGAGCTCGGCCTTGACCTGCCCCGGGTGCGGCGACAGCAGCAGGATGCGGCTGCCGACCTTGATCGCCTCGGGGATCGAATGCGTGACGAACAGCACGGTGAAGCGCGTGCCCTCCCACAGCGCGAGCAGCTCGTCCTGCATCTTGCGGCGCGTGAGTGCGTCGAGCGCGGCGAACGGCTCGTCCATCAGCAATATGTCCGGCTCCATCGCCATGCCGCGCGCGATCGCGACGCGCTGTTTCATGCCGCCCGACAGTGTGTGCGGGAAGCTGTCGGCGAACGGCGTGAGATTGACCTTGGCGATGTACTCGAGCGCCTTCTCCTCGGCCGCCTTGCGCTGCAGGCGTCCACTCGCCTGCAGCGGGAACATCACGTTCTCCTTCACCGTGCGCCACGGCAGGAGCTGGTCGAACTCCTGGAACACCATCATGCGATCGGGCCCCGGCCGCGTCACGGTCTCGCCCTTGAGTCGAATGTCGCCCTCGATCGGCTTCAAATAGCCGCCCACCGCCTTCAGCAACGTCGACTTGCCGCATCCCGACGGCCCGAGGAGGATGAAGCGGTCGGAGCGATGGACGTCGAAGTCGACGCGATACGTCGCGGTGACGAGATGCTCCTTCGTCTTGTATTGCAGCGTGACGCCCCGCACCGCGAGCAGCGGTGCGTGTGGCGCCGCGTCCTTCGCATTGCGCGCGTTCGTCGTCATGCGTTTGCTCCGAGCCACGGCAACCGGTCGAGATCGACGTTGCCGCCGCTCACGACGATGCCGACGCGCCGCCCGGCGACGTCGAGCGAGCGGTCGAGCAGGCAGGCGAGCGGAACGGCGGCGGAAGGCTCGACGACCTGCTTCATGCGCTCGAAGATCATCCGCATCGCGCGCACGATCGAAGCTTCGCTGCAGGTCCCGAACGCCTTCACGTGCGCCCGCAGCGCGGCGAGCGTGCGCGGCGCGAGCGTGGTGCGCAGGCCGTCGGCGATCGTCGTCGTCGCCGGCAGCGGCTCGAGGCGCCCGCTCGCGAAGCTGCGCGCTGCATCGTCGGCATTGGCGGGCTCGGCGCCGAGTACGTCGATGGACGCGCGCAGACCCTTCGCGGCGATTGCCGTGCCCGACAGCAATCCGCCGCCGCCGCACGGCGCGACGATCGCGTCGAGGTCGCCGACCGCTTCCAGCAGCTCGAGCGCCGCGGTGCCCTGCCCCGCGATGACGCGCGGATCGTCGAACGGATGGATGAGCGTCGCGCCGCTTTCGCGCGCCACCTCGGCGCAGGCCGCCTCGCGTGCCGCGACGTTCGGCGCGCACAACCGCACGGTGGCGCCGAACCGCTCGACGTTGGCGCGCTTCACCGCCGGCGCGTTCTCCGGCATCACGACCCAAGCTCGAATGCCGCGCCGCCGCGCGGCGTATGCGAGCGCTGCGCCGTGGTTGCCCGACGAATGCGTCACCACGCCGCGCCGGGCCGTCGCGTCGTCGAGCGAGAACACGGCGTTGCAGGCGCCGCGCGCCTTGAACGCGCCGATCTTCTGCAGGTGCTCGCATTTGAAGAACAGCGATGCGCCGGCTTGCTCGTCGATCGCCGTGCAGCTCATCACCGGCGTGCGATGAACGAACGGCGCGATGCGCGCGTGCGCCGCGCGGATCGCGTCGAGGTCGGGGAGTTCGCCGCCTTCGGGCATCAGCTGCCGTTCAGCTTCTGCGCGTTCGGAAAGTACATGTCCTTCCACGAGTCGGGCTTCACCTTGATGGAGCCGACCTTGTGCATGAAGTCGACGTACTTCATCGTGTTGTTCGGCGTCGTCGTGTAGCGGATCTCCGGATCGTTCAGCATCTTGAGGATGTCGTCGAGGCTGTCCTTGTCCTTCGAGATGCGCAGGTACGTCTGCGCCGCCTTGCGCCGGTCCTGGTTGATCTGCGCGGTCGCCTCGTCGAGCGCGGCGACGAACGCCGCGTAGAGCTTCGGGTTCTCGTCGTGGAACTTCTTCGTCGTCCACACGACGTTGAACGTTGCCGGCCCTTCCAGCACGTCGTACGAGTTCAGAACCCGGTGCATGCCCTTCTGCTCGAGCTCCTGGTACTGGAATGGCGGCGAGCCGAGGTGCGCGGTAACTTCCGACTTGCCCGACAGCAACGCCGTCGCGGCGTCGGGATGCGACATCGACACGGTGAGGTGGTCGAGCTTGTTCTGCTGCCCGGGGCCGAACGCCTTCTCGGCCGCCATCTGCAGCGTCACCGCCTGGATCGACACCTTGACGGCGGGCAGCGCGATCTTGTCCTTGTCCGTGAAGTCCTTGATCGTCTTCACGTTCGGGTTGTTCGTGACGAGGTACAGCGGCATCGAGTTGATCGCAGAGACCCCCTTGACGTCGATGTTGCCGCGCGTCTTCGCCCACAGCGTCGTGAACGGCGCGACGCCACCCGAGGCGAATTGCAGGTTGCCGGAGAGCATCGCATCGTTCATCACCGCGCCGCTCGCGAACTTCGACCATTCCACCTTGACGTCGACGCCGGCGGCTTTCGCATGCTTCTCGATGAGCTTCTCGTCCTCCATGATCATCAGCGGCAGGTAGCTGATGCCGTACTGCCGCGACACGTGGATCTCGCCCATCTCAGCACGCAGCGCCGGCGCGAGCGCGCACGACAGCACGGCGACGAGCGAGATCAGTCCGGCCTTCGCGCGGCTGCGCGCGCGACTACGCTTGCATTCGGTCATGGATCGAACGTCCTCCTGGTTGATGTGAATCGGGGAGGCGCTTCGGCGCCTTCTCCCCGGCGGGAGGCGAACGCCTGCGTGCCGGGTCCAGCGCTTATCTTAACGGCCGGTCGCAACCCGGCCAACCACCGCTTGAATCAGGCGCTTTCGTACAACCGCGTCAGCACGAACTCGCGGTGCCCGAGCGCCTCGGCGGCGGTGAGCCGGCCGTTCGCAGTGCGGAACATCATGTCGAGCAGCTTGTCGCCGGCCTGGTCCATCGTGATCCCGCGCTTCAGCAGCCCTGACGTGTCGACGTCGATGTGCTCGCTCATCGTGCGGACGGTGCGGGGGTTCGCGCAGATCTTGATCACCGGCAGGATCGGGTTGCCGATGACGTTGCCCTGGCCGGTGGGGAAGAAATGCACGACGTAGCCGGCGGCGGCGCACAGCGTCACCATCTCGGCGGCGGCCGACGAGCTGTCCATGAACCACAGGCCCGGGTGCGTCGGCATCTCCGCCTTGTCGAGCACGCCGTCGATCACGCACTTGCGGCCGATCTTCTGGATGTTGCCGAGCGCCTTTTCCTCGATCGTCGTAAGTCCGCCCGCGATGTTGCCCTTCGTCGGCTGCGAATCGGAAAGATCGCTCGTCTTGTGCCGCTCGATGACCTCCTGATAGCGGTCGAACATGCGCATGAAGTCGGCGCGCACCTTATCGTCGCGGCAGCGCGCCGCGACGATCTGCTCGCCGCCGGTGAGCTCGGTAGTCTCGCCGAAGACCAGCGTGCAACCCGCCGCGTACAGCTTGTCGAACGCGTCGCCCACCGTGGGGTTCGCGCCGCAGCCCGACGTCGTGTCCGACTCGCCGCACTTGGTCGACACCCAGAGGTCGGACAGCGCGCACTCGGTGCGCTGCTGCTCGCTCGCCCATTGCAGGTATTCGCGCGCCGCCTTCGACGCGCGCATGATCGTGTCGTGGTCGCCGTGCAGCTCGATGCCGAAGCCCTGCACCGGCTTGCCCGTCGCCTTGATGCCGTCGACGACGCGCTGCGTCCATTGCTCCTCGATGCCGATGACGACGACGGCGGCGACGTTCGGATTGCTGCCGGTGCCGATCAGCGTGCGGAAATGCAGGTCGAGATCGGCGCCGAATTGCAGCCGACCGTACGGATGCGGGATCGCGAGCGCGCCCTTGATGTTGTGGGCGACCGCCTCGCACGCGGCGTTCGACAGGTCGTCGACGGGCAGGATGACGACGTGGTTGCGCACGCCGACGCGGCCGTTCTCGCGGCGATAGCCGAGGAAGCTCGATTTCATGGTCACCACCGCTTGGTCTTGATGTTGTGGACGTGCGCGTGCGAGCCCTTGCGGATTGGCTGCACGACCTTGCCGATGTCGACCCCGTACTTGATGACGGTGTCACCGACGGCCATGTCCTTCAGCGCCACCTTGTGGCCGATCGGAATGTCCTCGCGGCATTCGAGCTCGATCGTGCGGTCCTCGTCGAGGATGAGGCCGGTGAGCGGCGTCCCGGCCTTGATGCCTTCGACGACGACGACGGCGACCGAATCCTTGGGGTCGTGCAACACGCAATGGATCACGGCAGTTCCTGTGGGTGGGTGCGCCGACGGCGCGAGCATCGGGAGCCGATGCGAAAGCGCTCATCGTAGCCACGCGGCGCCGGCAAGTCAACTAGATCATCTAGATCATTTGCATATTTTTTCGGCAGCGCCTACAGTTGCCGCGGGCCGCGCTGCATCGGCGCGGCGAACGCGAAAGAGCCCGGATGGATGAGCTGCCGCACGAGGCGGGTGCACCCGACCTGCCGCTGTACAAGGGCGTGAAGCGCCGCCTCACCGAGGCGCTCACGCGCGGCGAATGGAAGCCCGGCGCGGCGATCCCGGCCGAGCGGCGCCTCTCGGAGCGCTACCGCATCAGCATCGGCACGGTGCGCAAGGCGATCGACGAGCTCGTCGCCGAGAACATCCTGATCCGCCAGCAGGGGCGCGGCACGTTCGTCGCAACACATACGCGCGACCGCGAGGTGTTCTACTTCCTGCACGTCGTGCCCGAGGACGGACCCAGGCTCTATCCCGACGTGGCGCTGCAGTCGTTCGCGCGCGCGCGCGCCGACCGGGCAGCCGCCGAGGCGCTCGCGCTGCACCCGGGCGATGCGGTGTTTCGCATACGCAACCTGCTGCGCTTCGACGCCGCGCCAGTGATCGTCGACGACATCACGCTGCCGGCGCAGCGCTTCGCAGGGCTTACCGAGCGCCGCTTTCGCGAGCGGCGTTCGACGATCTACAACCTGTACGAGGAAGCCTTTGGCCTGTCGGTCGTGAAGACACGCGAGCGCCTGCGGGCGACGCGCGCCGACGCCGCGAGCGCCGCGTTGCTCGGCGTCGCAGCCGCATCGCCGCTTCTGCAGATCCGCCGCGTCGCCCTCACCTATCGCAATGCGCCGGTCGAATACCGCGTCTCGCTCGTCAACACCGACCGCCACGAATACTTCGCGGAAATCGGCCGCGAGTAGCGATGCCAGGCCGCTGGTCAGCTTCCCTGGAAGCCGTGCGCGACCGGCCAGAAGTAGTCCTTCCAGCTCGACGGCAGATGCTTGATGCTGCCGACGTCGTGCATGTAGTGCGCGAACACCATCGTGTTAGACGGCGCGACGCTGATGCGCACCTGCGGATCGGCGAGGATCTTCGTCAGATCGCCGGCCGCGAGCTTCTGCTCCTTCGTCATCGCGAGATACATCTCGGCGGCGTCGCGCCGATGACCGTTGATGAAGTCGTTGGCCTCGTTCTGCGCGGCGAGCCACGCCTCGACCCACTGCGGGTGCTCCTTCACCACCCGCGCGGGCGTCACGACCTCGATCGTCGTCGCCGGCCCGTTCGTCACGTCGTTCGCCCACAGCACCGCGTGGACGCCGGGCGTCCGCAACTCCTCCTGGCTGTAGGGCGGATAGCTGAAGTGCGCGTTGACCTCGCTCTTGCCCGACATGACGGCAACCGCCGCGGTGGGGTGGCCCATCGACACGGTGAACGCGTCGAGCGCGGTACGCTTGTCGGGGCCGAACGCCTTGGCCGCCGCCATCTGCAACACGATCGCCTGCACGGAGATCTTCACCGCGGGTACCGCGATGCGGTCCTTGTCGGTGAAATCGCGCAACGTCTTCACGGCGGGATTGCGCGACAGCAGCGGATAGGGAAACGACGAGATGCCCGAGATCGCGCGAATCTCGCTGGCGCTGCCCTGCGTCTTGTCCCACATCGTGAGCAGTCCCGTGATCCCGGACGACGCGAAGTCGACGCTGCCCGACAGCAACCCGTCCACCGTCGCGGTCGTCGTGCTCATCGTCGCCCACGTGACCTTCGCATCGGAGACGCCGAGGCGTGCGAGGTGCTTCTCGAACAGCCGCTCGTGCTCCATCACCATCAGCGGCAGGTACGGAAGTCCGTACTGTCGCGTCACCTTGATCTCCGGGCCGGCGGCGTCTGCGCGGGCACCGAGCCCGGCGGTGACCGCCAGCACGAAGACGACCCAGGCCACACGTGTGATGCGCAGGGATTGCATGGCGCTTCCTCGCTCCTCGTCGATGATGAAACCGTGTCGGTCAGCCGCCCGGGGCGCGCGCGCATTCTTCCACGATACGGCCGACGAACGCTTCCCCCATGCGGATCTGGTCGAACGTGATGAACTCGTCCGGCCTGTGCGCGTCGCCGATCGAGCCGGGCCCGCAGATCACCGCCTCGAATCCGGCGCGCTGGAATTGCCCGGCCTCCGATGCGAACGCGACCTTGCCGCCGCGGCCTCCGCACGCGAGCCGCTCGATGTGGGCGACGATGTCCGCCGACTCCTCGGTGTGCAGGCCGGGATTGTCCGACCGGATCTCGAACGCGATGGCGCTCTCCTGCGCGACGCGGCGCATCTGCGGCAGGAGCGTCTCGTCGCAGAAGCGCTGCAGCCCGGCGAGCAGCGCATGCGGATCGTCCTGCGGCACGTTGCGGATCTCGAAGTCGAGCTCGCAGTCGCGCGGCACGATATTGAGCGCGGTGCCGGCATGCAGCACGCCTGCGTGCAGCGTCGTGTACGGCGGGTCGTATTCGCGATGGAACGGGCCGCGCTCGGCGCGCTCGCGTTGGATGCGCCGCAGCGCCACGACGATCTCGGCCGCGTAATCGAGCGCGTTGACCGCATACGGTGCGAGCGCCGAGTGCGCCTCGCGTCCGCTTACGCGCGCACGCACGGCGAGCTTGCCCTTGTGGCCGGTGACGACCTTCATCATCGTGGGCTCGCCGACGATGCAGATGCCGGGCGCGACGCCGATGTCCTGCATGTCGCGAATCATGCGCCCGACGCCGATGCAGCCGACCTCCTCGTCGTACGACAACGCGAGGTGGATCGGCCGCCCGAGCGGCTTCGCCAGCATGTCGGGAACGGCGGCGAGCATGATTGCGAGGAACGCCTTCATGTCGGCCGTGCCGCGGCCGAACAGGCGCTCGTCGCGCGTGATGGCCGCGAACGGATCGACGCTCCATGCCTGGCCGTCGACCGGCACGACATCGGTGTGGCCGGACAGCACGACGCCCGGCGTCGCCTTGTCGCCGATCGAGGCGAACAGGTTCGCCTTCGCGCGGGCGTCGTCGAACGTCAGCCGCGACGCGACGCCCTGCGCCGCGAGGTGATCGCGCACCCAGTCGATCAGCGCGAGGTTCGAGCCGCGGCTCGTCGTATCGAACTGCACGAGTTGCCGAGCGAGCGCGAGACTTCGCGGCGCTTCCATCATGAAGCCATCGGCCGATGTCCTCGACTCACTGGCACACGGTTCCCGGCGGATTGAAGACCTGTCGCGTGATCGATTTCACCTGGCTGACGCCGCCCACCGTGTACGCGAACGTTGCCTGGTTCCCGCTCGCGAAGGTGAGCGTCACGCTGCCGACCGGCGTCGCCGTGACGGCGGCGGGGTTCCACGGCACCGCGCTGTACGCCGGCCCTGCGGTGCGATACAGCGTGCCGCTGTAGACCTTCGGAGCGCTCTTCGGCGCCGTCGCCGAGAGCCACATCGGCGCGCCGGCTGCATCGTACGTGAACCACGTCACGAACAGCGTATCGCCCTGGTGCGCGAGGTTCACGCCCCAGCCGGATTCGGATCCGGGTGGCGCGTTCCACCACAGGTCCTGGTAATTCGTCGCCGCCGCGAGATCGGCCTGCGTTCCGAAGCGGCACGACGGCAGCGGGCCGAACACCTGCCGCGTGATCGACTTCGTTCGCGTGACGCCGTTCACCGTGTAGTGGAACGTGCCGTTGCTCGCGTCGGTGAAGGCGAGCGTTGCAGTGCCGACCGCGGTCGCCGACACGAGCGCCGGATTGAACGGAGCCGCGTCGAACGGCGGTCCGCTCGTCGCGTAGAGCGTTCCCGTGAACGTGTTGCCGCCCGCTACGAGCGGTGCGGTCATCGACAGCCACCACGCCTTGCCGGCCGCGTCGTACGTGAACCACGTCGCGAAGATCACGTCGGCCTGATGCGCGACGTTCAAGCCCCAGCCCGATTCGGAGCCCGCCGGCGCGTTCCACCATAGCCCCTGCCATGCGAGCGGCAGGTATGGCGCGAGCGTGTCGCGAATCGTCTTCTGGCAGGCGCCGCAGAACGCGCGCCCGAGCACACGCATCCGGCACTCGTACGCCGGGCGATAGCAGCCGCAATGCATGTAGCGCGCGCCCTCGTAGGCGCCGACGTACTCGGTCGGCTTCGGATTCGCCTGCGAATCGCATTGCGCGCAGTTCGCGTTCGCCGTCGTCGGCAACGCGTCGATCGGAGACGACAGCACCGCCTTCCACTTGATCGTCGCGCGATTGGTGTTGCGCGTGACGTTGGGCTCGACCGGCTCGCCGCCGGTGTACACGTCGTGCCCCGCCTCGCCGCTGCCGCACCCGGCGTAGTACTCGTACTCGTCGGCGAGGCCGAATGCCGTGTGCCCCATTTCGTGCAGCGCGATCTCCGCAGCGCCCGGCGCGACGGAAAAGGTCGCCACGTCGCCGCCGGAGCCGCCATACAGCGGCGAATTGACGATGACGAGCGCGACGTGCGTCGCCGGCACTTTCGCGTGCGCGACGTTGCGCGCGCTGACGCTGTCGCACGTAAGAAGCCGCCGGATCGCACCGCCGCTGCAGAACGTCGCGTCGAAGTACGTCTTCGCGAGCGTGCCGGAACCGGCGCTGCCGTCGCCGCACGCGAGCGGGTCGTCGGCACCGCTGTCGGTCGACGCGACGTCTATGCGGTGCACGTTGATGCCGCACCACAGGTCGCCGAACGGCGCCGTCTGCCGCAGCACGTCGACGAACGCCTGGACGTCCGCGTGATACTTCGCGAGCTCGGCGGCGCGGTAGCCGTCGCCGAGAATGACGATGTTGTAGCGCTGCGCGTCGGGGCCGTGATCGACGATCTTCTGCGTCGCGGACACCGATCCGTCGGCGGTGCTCAACGGACAACCTCCCCCGAAGCTGCCCGCCTTGCG
>Ga0079220_10000135_pt1 | contig 15194 bp, 11 predicted proteins | sample GAAS100_FD_75071 | JGI IMG/M metagenome (GOLD analysis project Ga0079220, IMG submission 75071) | Agricultural soil microbial communities from Georgia to study Nitrogen management - GA AS100 | ecosystem: Environmental > Terrestrial > Soil > Agricultural land | place: USA: Georgia | collected... | reverse complement strand
TAATACCGATTCCGACGATTACAAACCGTATCTGCGAGGGCTCCGCGTGCATTTCCGTGAGGATTCCACCCGCCTTTTTTCCGAAAAGCATCAGGTCGTTCGGCCATTTCAAATCGACTGCCAACCCGGTCTGCGCGCGGATCGCTGCGTACGCGGAAAGCCCGGCCATCATCGTCAGAAGCGGCGCTTGCACTGGAGCCAGCTTCGGCCGAAGAAGCGCGGTGACGTAAAGGCCCGTGCCGCGCTCGGAATGCCAGCTGCGTCCCGCGCGCCCGCGGCCCGCCGTCTGTTCTTCGGCAACGATCAAAGTTCCTTCCGGCTCGCCCGCATAGCCGAGTTCCATCGCCACACGATTCGTCGAATCGGTCTTGAAGAAATGATGGATCTTCTTGCCGAACCGATTGCCCTTCAGACCTCGCCGCAAAAGATCGGGCGTCAGAATGTCCGGCACTTTTTCAAGAAAGTAGCCGGTGCGCGGATGTCCTTTGACCTTGACTCCCAGATCGCGCAGCCGCTCGACCCACCGCCATACGGTCGAGCGCGAAACTCCGATTTCCCGCGCGATGCGCGCTCCGCTCACCACGATTGTGGCGTTCTCGGAAAGCAGCGTGAGCAGCGACGCCACGCGGCGGTCGGTTGGTCCGGGAAGGGAAGATGAAGGCATCGAGGGCGCCTGCTCCGCACGCACGAGCTTACTTGGCCTCGATGCTGTCCACAAGCAGGGTCAAGTTTGCCGCCGGAGCCGAATGCGTAAGCATTCCGGAGGACAAGTAGTCCGCCCCCGTCTGCGCGTAACTTCGGGCGTTTTCGAGGGTGATGCCTCCGGAAATTTCGATTACGCAGGCGGGCTGAATAGCCCGCGCGATTTCGACGCAGCGTTTTGCCTCGGCAGGCGCCATGTTGTCCAGCAATACGGATTCCGCACCCGCTTGCAGCGCTTCACGCAACTCCGCCTCATTGCGCACTTCGATCTGCACAGGAAGCGCCGCCTCTCTGGCACCTTGCGGAAGGCCCGGCTCTTCATAGGCGGTCATGGCCCGCGGACGCGCATGCGATGCGGCGTAGGCGTGCGCCTGATCCAGTGCCTGTCGCACTCCGCCCGCCAGCGCGATGTGGTTCTCCTTCAAAAGCATGGCGTCATACAAGCCCATCCGGTGATTTGTGCCGCCGCCCATCCTGACGGCATACTTCTCGAGAGCGCGCAGGCCGGGCGTCGTCTTCCGCGTGTCGCGGATTCTTGCCTTCGTTCCGGATAGTTTCGCGGCTAGTTTGGCCGTTGTTGTGGCAATGCCGCAGAGCCGCGCCAGAAAATTCAAGGCCATGCGCTCCCCCGTCAGGATGGCGCGGGCGCTTCCCGCGAGCCGGAGCAACTCGGAGCCTTTCTCAACGAGTTCGCCGTCGCGTGCTTTCTGCTCGGTGCGCATCGCGGGATCTAGTGTCCGAAAGATCTTTTCCGCCAGCGGCAATCCCGCGCAAACAAGCGGCTCCCGCGCCATAATGCGCGCCGTTCCCGTGGCGCGCTCGGGCACAGCCGCTTCGGCAGTCACATCGCCGGAGCCCACATCTTCCTCGAGCGCCGTTTTCAACAGATCGTTGATATAGGCGGAGTCCCAGTTCATCGAGCCATTCGTCACGTCGCGAGCCTACCTGCCGGCTTCTAGAGCCCGCAGCCGTGTCCGCATCTTGTCCATTTCAGTCTTCTGCTGGTTGAGGGCCGCTTCCATATCGGCAATGACGTTCGCTGGCGCCTTGCTGCGGAACGTCGCGTTTGCAAGCTGGCGGTCTTTCGACTCGATCGCTTTCTGCAGCTTTTCGATCTCTTTCCGGAGCCGCGGGATCTCTGTCCCCTTGTCCGCAGCGTCGGTGTAGGCCACCCGCACGTCAAAATCGGATGTGGAACGAACAGCTCCTCCTGCTTGCGGGAGGCGCTGCGAGGAGATCTTCAGCTCCGAAAGCGCCGCCAGCCGCAGGATTCCGTCTAGATTCCTCTGCACCAGGGCGAGGATTTCGGGAGACTGGCTGGAAAATTCCGCCGCTATTTTCTTTTTTGCATCGGACATCTTCATGTCCGCGCGAATGGTGCGCAATGCCACCACGATTTCCTGCAGCAAACCGAATTCCTGGACGGCCTTTGCGTTTGTCCACGCCGTCGTGGCCTCGGGGTAAGAAGCCAGCGCAATGGACTGCGCGCCACTCTTCTGCGGTAGCTGGTGCCACAGTTCTTCGGTCAAGAAGGGCATCAGCGGATGCAGAAGCCGAAGCGCGCTCTCGAACACCGCAAAAAGATTCATCCATGCCGTGGTCGCGCGCTTGCGGTCCGCGCTCTGAAGATCCGGCTTCACCCACTCGATGTACCAATCGCAGAAATCGCCCCAAAAGAACTGATAGATATTCTGCGCCGCTTCATGGAAGCGGTAGCTTGCCAAAGCGTCGTTCACGCCGGCGATGGTGCCGGCAAGCCGGCCGAAAATCCAGGCATCCACGAGCGAGACGTCGCCCGCCGTCGCGTACGGCGCTTTGGCCCTGGCTTCCGGCGACGCCAGTGCGTCGAGCGACGCCCAATCCTGCGCCGCTCTCTCCAGGTTCAGGAACAGAAAGCGCGAAGCGTTCCAGATCTTGTTTGCAAAATTACGCGAGCTCGCCAGGCGGTCGTCGCTGAGGAAAATGTCCGTGCCGGGCGCGGCCATCGACGCCAGGCAGAAGCGCATGGCGTCCGTGCCGTACTGTTTGTTCAGCAGAACCGGATCGAGCCCCGTGCCTTTGGACTTGGACATTTTCTCGCCGCTGCCCGTTCTCACCAGAGAATGCAGGTATACCCCGCGAAACGGAACTTTTCCCGTGAAGTGCAACCCCATCATGATCATCCGTGCGACCCAAAAGAAAATGATGTCGTACGCGGTAATCAGCAGGGTTGTTGGGTAGTACTTCTCGAAGTCGGCGGTTTGCTCTGGCCAGCCCAGAGTGGAAAAGGGCCACAGCGCCGAGCTGAACCAGGTATCCAGAACGTCCGGGTCTTGTTCCAGTTTCGCCGATCCGCACTTCGTGCACTTTGCCGGGGTTTCGCGGGCCACGATGATTTCGCCGCAATCGCGGCAGTGCCACGCGGGAATGCGGTGCCCCCACCACAACTGGCGCGAGATTGCCCAATCGCGGATGTTACGCATCCAGTTCAGGTATTCGGTGCGGCGATTCTCCGGCACCATTTGGATTTCGCCGCGCTCCACTGCCGCAATCGCGGGTTCCGCCAGCGGCTTCATTTTGCAGAACCATTGCGTGGACGCGCGGGGTTCCACAACCGTTTTGCACCGCTCGCATAAGCCCACAGCGAGCGTATGGTCCACGACCTTCTCGAGCAGCCCTTGCGCCTTCAGGTCTTCGATGATTTTCTTGCGCGCCGCGAAGCGCTCCATGCCCGCGTACGATCCGGCGTTTGCGTTCATGTGGCCGTCGTCGGTCATCACGTCAATTTCCGCGAGTCCGTGCCGTTTGCCGGCCTCGAAATCGTTCGGGTCGTGCGCCGGCGTGATCTTCACCGCCCCGGTGCCGAATTCGCGGTCCACCATTTCGTCGGCAATGATCGGAATCGGCCGGTTCATCAGCGGCAAAACGGCCTTCTTGCCGGCCAGATGCTTGTAGCGCTCGTCCTTGGGATGCACGGCAACCGCTGTATCTCCGAGCATGGTTTCCGGCCGAGTGGTGGCCACAACCACGTGCTCGGAGCTTCCCTGAATTGGATACCGCACGTACCACAAATGCCCCTGGCGCTCTTCGTGCACCACTTCCAGATCGCTCAGGGTCGTCTGGCAGCTCGGGCACCAGTTGATGAGATAGTGGCCCCGGTAAATCAAGCCGTCCTCGTAGAGTCTGACGAAAACCTCGCGTACCACGCGGGAAAGCTCGGGCGAGAGCGTGAACCTCTCTCGCGACCAGTCGCAGCTGTCTCCAATCTGCTTCATTTGCTCCGTGATTTTTCCGCCGCTCTCCGCTTTCCATTGCCACGCGCGCTTCTCGAACTCCTCGCGTCCCAGCTTGCGATAGTCGATTCCTTTTTCCGCCAGCTGCCGCGACACCACGCGCTGCGTTGAAATTCCCGCATGGTCCATCCCCGGCAGGAAAAGTGTGTTGTAGCCACGCATGCGGTGCCAGCGCGTGAGAATGTCGATTTCCGTGTGGTTCAGCATGTGCCCGATGTGCAGGGACCCCGTCACGTTGGGCGGCGGGATTACGATCGAAAAAACGGGCGGGGGATTCTCCGGACGAGCCTCGAAAAGCCGCTTCTCGATCCAGAATGCGGCCCACTTGCCCTCAATCCTCTCCGGTTCGTAGGCTTTGGCGATATCCCGGGCTGCCCCTGGGGCAGCTCCTTGGTCTTTCTGCAGGCTCATCGGTTCACAAATGAAGGTGTAAGGTAAACTTTGACTATACGGGCAGAAAAGCATGCGCGTCAAACGCGCGCACAACTTCCTGGCGGTGGGTGAGAAAAGGGAATTACTTCTTGCTGAGTTCGTCCCGGACGATTGCGTCGACGACCGGCTTGAGGATTTCGCGCGTTACCGCCTGCAAAACCTCGGGGCTCATTCTCGCGAGCACCTTTGCGACAATGTCATCGACATTCGCGCTGCCCGTTTCAGCCGGGAGCTCCGAAGGCACCGTGGTGCGCGATCGCGGCAAATCGTAAACCGTTTCTTCGACTGCGTGGACGGCCTCTTCACGAATGATCTCTTCTGTCGCCGCAGGAATTTCCATTTCCAGAATGGGCTCGGGCCCGGCGGATAGCGCGAAAACATTCTGTGGCCCTTGCGTACCCACTTCTTCCTCGATCTCTTCGGCTGGCGCAGGCGCCTGGGCCGGAGCGTCCCACGTTGACGCCAGTTGGCTTGCCTTTTGCGCATCCGCATCCCATGGGCTCGACGGGACGCTGTACCAATCTGTGGATGCGGGCTTCGGGGATTCCTGGGGTGGCGGAATAACTGCCGCGGCGGGCTCCTCTTCCCGAACCTGATAGGGGGCGTCGGTGAAAATCGGCGGGGCAGGAGGCGGTTCGGCGGGCGTCTCCGTGACAAACGATTCAGCCGTCCCCATCGTCGCCGCGGATTGCGCTACGTCGGTCTGTGGGGCAACGGACCGAAGCCACGGGGGCATCTCCGCGGATGGCGACGGCTCCGGCGAAGCCGGTTCCGGCGCAACGCTGGCCACCGGGACCTCTGCTGGCTCTTCGGAAATCTCCGTCTTTTCCTTCGTCGGCGTCCACTTCGCGTCGCGCTTGATGCTCTCCAATGCCTCGAACGCTTGCTCGCGCCAATCTTTTCGCCCGGCGGGCATATCGTCCATTTCATCGCCGCCGCCCAGAGGACGCCAGGACCCGCTCGATTCTTCTTCGGTGTCAGATTCTTCGGCTGTTTCTTCCGCGCCCCAGGTTCTCTCGGGAACCAGTGGTGAACTCGTCGGAATCGCGTAGGCGGTGTCGTCAACCGCTTCCTGTGGCGGTCCAGCCGTCTCTAGAAGACTCCCGAATGCCAATGGCTGCGCATTCGATTCGATCGTGAAAGGCTCCGGCTTCTTCGGGATCGGTTCGTGAAATGGTTCCGGCTCCGTCACCGGCGCTGGAGGGGGAGGAGTAAACGCGTTCGCCTGCGGGGGCGTCAGCAAATCCGCGGCGCGCAGCGGAGGCGGTGCGCTTTCCTGCGCAAAACTCGCTCCGGAAGGATGCGCAACTCCCGCCCGCGTCAATGCCGATTTCACCATCGAGATCAGCGGGTCCGGCGGAACAAACGGTTTCTTCAGCACGCCGTCGGCGCCCACCCTTTGGGCTTCCTGTTCATCCAGCGGATCGAATGCGCCCACCAAGAGAATTACCGGTATGTGCGCCAGCGCGGAATCTTCCTTCACGTACTTGCAGACTTCATATCCGTTGCGCACGGGCATGAAAACGTCCGCCAGGACCAAATCCGGCCGCACATCCGAAATCTTCCGGACCGCCGCTTCGCCGTTGCCCACCGCCACGACGTCGATCCCCTGGTCCTTCAGCGCCAGGCCGACCATTTTCTGGATATTGCTGTTGTCGTCGGCTACCAGAATCTTGGCCACCAAACATCCTCCGCACGGCACGACCCCTGCCGCGGACACCTATTTGCGCAGTTCACCGGGCGCAAAATCCACCCGCAATTCGGCACTTCTGTATTGGACCATCGGGTCGGAGGGGCGTCAATGCAATCGGGATAGCAGTGTGTCGGAAGTGAACACGCCGCCTTCGCGCGAACCCGCGCTGCGTTTACGCTCAAAGCAGAGCCGCTAAGGCCTTGGAACGGGCGTCTTTTGCTGAGGGATTCGCTCGGGACCCCTACCAGGGGAGGATCTTTTTCAAGCCTTTCTTTTTCTTGCTGCTGGATTCTTTTTGCTTTTTGTCATTCTTCTTGTCGCCGCTCTGGTCTTGCGGCGTGGCCGGGTCGGCCTTGTCTTGAGCCTCTGTCTGCGACTTGGCGTCTGGAGCCGCCCCGGACGTCGTCGTCGGCGTGCCCGCTGGAGCCATATCACTCCCGCTCTCCGCTCCGCTGCCATTGCTGGCTGGTGGCGGATCGGCCCCATTCACGTCCGAATTGTTGACGGTCGATCCTCCGCTTGCCCCGGTGCCGGGCGTCGCGATGTCAATAATTGCCTGGTTCCCGGTGGGATTGCCGCTTCCGCTGCCGCCGATCCTCGACTGTCCCCCTCCCGTCAAAATGTCCGAGGCGGAGAAAGTATCCGTGTCAGGCTCCAGGTTCGGCTGCCCCGTTCGCGCGGCGCTCTCCAATTCCTTCCCTGGACGGCTTCGCAGAAGCGCTAGCGGCGCGCTCATGATGCCCGAGTGCGGCCGCTGTGCATCCTCCTCTGCCTTCATCCAGGCCAGCGCCTTGGGATCGGGCTGCGGGACCGGCACCTTGAAACTCACCAGCTTTTCCTTCGCCTCGGGAACCAATGGTGAAAGCGGGTAATCTCGCACGATCTTTGAATAGTAGACCGCCGCGATTTCCTTCTTTTCACTCTTCTCAAAAATGTCCGCGAGCATCCACAGGGCATCGTCCGATCTACTGTAGAGCGGATACCGCTTCGTCAGCGGAATCAGGCGGCCAGCCGCGGCGCGTCGATCGCCCTTCACATAGTAGAAATAGCCCACGCGGTACTCGCCTTCGGCAAGCACTTCCTGCACTTCGCGCAACTTCTGCTGAGCTTGGGGCACCAGTGGATCGTTCGGGTACTTCTGCAGATACGTCTGAAACTCCGATTCCGCCGCAAGCGCTTCCGATCGGTCTCTATCCGGCTTCTCCATTTCCCGGAAATGTGTCATGGCAACTTGCATCTGTGCGTAGGGCGCTTCCGGCAGGAAAGGGAAGAACACGATGAAATCTTTATACGCCGCGATCGCCTGGGTCCAGTTCGCCGTTCCGCCTTCCTTATAGTAGGAGTCCGCGATCGCCAGCTTCGCTTTGGCCAGGTACTCGCTGTCCGGATAGGTGTTGATGAGCGTTTGCAGGGTCAGCCGGGCTATCTCGTGGCGCCCCTTCTTGATGTCCTTCATCGCCCGGTCGTAAAGAATCTTGTCTGGAGCCGCCGCGCTTCCGGTATCCTGCGCTGCTTCTTTCGCGCTCTTCTTTTCAGCCTTCTTTTCTTTTCTGGACTGGTGCTGCGCGCTGGCGGGAAGAGTCCATAGCAGCCCTAAAGCGGTAACAAGTACGAACAGCGTACGGCGCAAACGTCACCTCTCTCCGGAAAATTCTCGGCTTGACGCAGACTTTTCGCGGCGGCGCTTGGAATCCCTTCGCTGACTGGCCGACATGCTCCGCCCGAGCCGCGCCACGCAATCGAGTATAACCTGAACTCCAGGCCAGCTGCCTCCAGAACTTGCCCTTTCGGACAGGCCCGGTCAGACCATACCCCGGTCTGTGTGATGCGCATTCGCGCTGTCCGGGGTTGCCTCGGGTGCCTGACTCAGGCTGAATGAGTTGCTGCTTTCAAATACCCGCTGGCCACCCGGGCGTAGTCGGCTATCGCAATCTCCGGCTCCGCAATTTCCGGGTGCCACGCCTTTTCCCACTCAAAGCAGAAGTAGCCCTTGTATCCGATGCGCACCAGCGCATCCATTTGCCGTTCCACAGGCACGTCTCCGCGCCCCGTAAGCACATAGTGCCTCTCCCCATCCTTTTCGACCGAATCCTTCAAGTGCGTATGCCGGATCCACTTGCCCAGCGCCTTCACGGTATCCTCGGGCTTCTCGTGGCCGGCGGCAAAGGTATGATGCGCATCCCACAGGAGCGCGGCGTGGGGAGAATCCGCGCGCGTCAGCACCTCCTTCAGCACTTCCGAATTGGTGAAGTCCCCGTGAGATTCCAGGATTACGGCCACATTCCGCGCGCCCGCGTAATCGCCAAGCTCTTTCATGCCTGCCGCGACCCTCGCAACTACCTCTTCCTTCGGGCCTTCGATCTTATTGCCGAATACGCGCACGTACGGCGCGCCCAGTTGTTCCGCCAAATCGATGAATTTCTTCGCGTCGCTGATCTGTTTGGCATGTTTTGCCGAGTCGGCTTCGTGCAGTTCCGCCGAACTGCTGACGCACGCGATCTTCAGCCCATGCGCCACGAACTCCTTCTTCGTTCCGGCAATTTGATCGGCGGCGAATTCCGGACGCGCAGGCAAGTCCATCGTGCCCATCAACCCGCGCAATTCGATGGCGGCGAATCCGTGCTGCTCGGCGAAGTCCAGAATCTTGCCCAGTTCCCATTTCGGGCATCCGAGCGTGGAGAACGCCAATGGCAGCCGCTTCTCCGGTATCGCCAGTTTCGCAGCGACGCCCGCAAGGGCAGTCGTAGTGATGAATTCTCGTCGAGAAATATGCATTGGAGTGAACCCCTGGATTCTTCGCCGCCCCGAACTCGCTTCTATGCCTTGCGAATCGTCGCCAGAATCCCCTCCATGGATTCGCGGCTCGATGCTTCCTTGTCCTTCGCCGCATTCAAGTAATGCGTCTCAAGCGACATCGTTCCTTCGTATCCATCCTTCAAGAGCGCGCGGAATTGCCCGAGGTAATCAATCTTTCCGCCGCCCACAGGTCTCCATTCCCAGCCCTTTCCGCCCTCTTTTGGCTGGGCATCCTTCAAGTGCATGTGCCACAGCCGTTTCTTATCGATCGGTTCGTATCCTTTGGGGAAGGGTGGCCTTTCGCCTGCCACGTACGCATTGCCGGGATCCCAGTTCACGCCCAAAGCCGGCGACTTCACCGCGTGCAACATCGCCGCGGCTTCCTCGCCTGTCGCCACGTTGCAGGAAAACTCATTCTCCAGCACCAGGCGAACGCCTTCCTTCCGCGCGATTTCCGCGCTCTTTTCCAATTCCTTGGCGACGCGTTCAAAAATTGTTTTGGGATCCGCCACCCGCAAAAATCCGAAAATCCTTACTTTGTCCGTCCCGAAATCCTTCGCCCGGGCAATGGCGCGCTCCAGAATAGGAGCCTGCTTCTCGAACCCGCTTTGCAACGCGTCCTTCTTGTCCAGGAAGCGCGACTCCGTCCCCGGCAGCAGTGTTTTGTAGTACGGCGAGTCAATCACCGAGACGCGTATTCCGTACTTTGCCAGCAGGTCCTTCGCGCGAGATACGTCATCGGGCGGCAAATCCATTACGTACTTGCCCCATAGGAACCGCAGTTCCGCCCATTGCAACCCGAAGCCCTTGCACCAGCTCAGCGCCTTCTCGAAGTCCATCGTCACTTCGTCGGTGATGACTCCGAGCTTGAATTGGTCCAATTGTGCCGCCCATGCGGGCAGGGCGCTCAATGCGATCGCCGCGCCGCCCGCCGTCTTCAGAAAATTTCGTCTTCTCATAATGCTCCGAATCCTATTTCGCGTGCTTCTCCGCGTCAACCCGTTTCTCCAGCGAATTCGCCTGATGAAATTCGCCTGTTTTTCATCGCGGGATTAGGATAGAGTTTTACGCGAACCACAGCCTGAGAGGTTTCGATGAAACGCTTCGTTGCTTCGCTCGTTCTGCTTGCCGCTATTCCGGCTCTTCCCGCGTTGTCCGGCCCCGCTCAAGAGAAGCAGGATTTGGCCAAAATTTCGTTGAAAGTCGGCCAGAAGGCGCCCGACTTTACTTTGCTGAGCGACCAATGGAAAACCGTGAAGCTCAGCGATTTCCAGGGCAAGAAGAACGTTCTGCTCGCTGTTTACGTGCTCGCCTTCACCGGTGGTTGAACCAAGCAACTCCAGGCGGTCCAGTCTGGAATCGACAGCGGCAAGATCGACCCCAACGACACGGAAGTTTTTGGCGTTAGCATCGATTCTCCCGCGGCCAACGCCGCCTTCGCCAAGCAAATCGGCATCAAGTTTCCTCTTCTCAGCGACATGAACAAGAAGATGCTCACTTCTTACGGCATCCTCAAAGCGCGCGACGTCCAGGGCGAGTCGTACGAATGGGCCCAGCGCGCCAACATTGTCATCGATAAAAACGGCGTCATTCAGCACATCGAGGAAGGCGACAGCGCCGTCAATCCCAACAGCGCCTTGGCGGTTTGTACCGACCTGCACAAGAAGCAGGCTGCCCAGTAATCCGGGCCGCGGCCAGTCGCTCAGTTCGCGACCGTTAGTTCCACCAAAACGTTCGCGGCCAGTCTCTTGCCGCTCATCGGCGTCTGGTCGATCACCGCGCCGTGAGGCCATTGCGGCGCGCTCACGTAGTTCACCTTCCGCTTGATCCCGGCGGTATCGAGCCTCTGCTGGGCCATCGCTTCCGTCATTCCGACCAGGTGCGGCATCACGTAAGCCGCCTCCCGCGGTCCATCGGAGACGAGCAAATCCACTCTCGGCGTTGCCGCGCCCGTTCCCGGCTTCGGGTCTTGCCGCACCACTGTGTCTACCGGCACGTCGGGCATATTTACTTCAGACACCTCGCCGACCTGCAGGTTCGCCCGCAGCAGCGTGATGCGCGAAATTCGCAAAGAATCCTTCTCAAGACTCGGAATCTGCAATTGCCTTTGCCCCAGGCTCAGCACCACGTGCGCTTCCTGCGAAACTTTCATCAGCATCCCAGGCGGCGGCGTTTGCCGCACCACCACGTTCATGGGCTGCTCGCTGTAAATGCGGTCGGCCACGCCCAGCAGCAGCCCCCTCGAACGCAGCATTTGGTTCGCTTCCGCCACGTTCTTGCCGACTAGATTCGGCATCGTCACTTCGCGACCGTGTATCGCGATGCGCATCGCCGTAATCGCGCTCAGGAATGCGGCGGAAGCCAGAATAAAAGCCAGCAGCGTCATCCGGCCCGCCCATTCCAGTCGTTCCTTCAGGTTCATTTGGCTCACTTCTTTTCAAGTGGCGGCGCGGGATACTCCGGCAGCTTTTCCTTGCTCGCGTCGGACTGCTTCACTTCCAACTCGTCAAATAGCAGGGAAGGAGAAATAACCGTCACCGGCAGGCCGATGCTGCGGTTGCTGACCAGCGGATCATTCCCAACCGCCGACAAGTCGCTCCGAAGCGCGCGCAGGTCCAGTTCGTTGAACGTCGCCCCTCTCACCAGTTCTTCATGCCCATCCTTGGCATACACGCGGTACAACAGCCTCGGCGTCAGCCCTCCCAGTGTTTCCACCCGATATCCATACGGCTGGCCTTGGTTCGCCACCATTTCCATGACTTTTTTCTTCAGAGCTTCCGGCGCTTGCGCTGCGGTGCTCTTGAGCAATAGAACGCCCATGTTCGGCCCCGGCGGCGCTGCCGGCCCCGCCCGGCCGTGTCCGTTCGATTCCGGAAAATCACGGATTGGTTGCCGCCCCATCAAATAATGCGTCAGGATTCCTTTCTCCACGATGCTTACTGGCTGCGCTTTTACCCCTTCGCTGTCCACCTCGTAGCTTCCCACCAGGCTCTTGCCTTGAAATTCCTTCATGGTCGGATCGTCGACCAGGTCCAGGAACGTAGGCAGCACCCTCGATTTGTAGCTCGTTGCAAATGCTCCCGTGGTCCGGTTGGGCGCGCCGAGTTGCGGCTTCTTGCCCAGAATGTTTTGTCCCAACAGCGTCGCCACCACATCGTCCGCGGCGTCCGGCGCAAAGAGAACTGGCCCGCGGTACTCCTCCTCTACGATGGGCGCTTTTCGCAACGCGTACAGCGTCTCCAGCGTATCTTTCGTGTCCGCTAGCAGTTTTTCGCGCGTCGGCAGCTCCGCAGCCGTACCCACGGTCCATGCCGGCGAGCGCTCCAGCCGCATTCCGTCGGATGCTTGCGTCCGCGCGTTCAGCAGAACCGTGTAAACGGTGCTTGCCGACCTGCTGACGGTTCCTTCGGAATTCACGAAGTATTCGTTCGTTACCGTGAATCGCCCCGACGCCGAAAGCGACTCCACTTCCGGATAGCCGCGGTACAGGTTGGTCATGTCCTGCAGTGTTTTCACCCAAGTCCCGCCGTCGATTTTCAGCGTTGCGACAGGCTGCAGCGACCTCACCACCGGCGCTTTCGCGAAATCGTCCACGGGATGCTCCTCCGCGGAGAATTGCTGCATCAGCGCCTGTTTTTGCGCCAGCGATTCGCTGGCCGTCTTGTAGGCGTCGTCGGTTGCCAGCCAGATTTGCCGCCGCAGCGCTATGGGATCGTTGTCCAGCGGCAAGATCGTCGTCTCTCCCAGCCCGCGGCCAAAATAACTGTCTTCCTTGTAATCGCCGACGCGAACCACTGCGCGCAGCACGCGCAGGCGCGTGCGCCGGTTTTCTCGCACCGCTCCGAACGCCGCCTCCAGCAGCAGATCATCCAGGTCCGTCACGCGGTATTCGATGTAGTACGGCGTCGCCAGCTGATTCATCTTCAGCTGTGCTTTGGACCGCTCGAGTTCCGTTAGCAGCGCTTCCAGCAGTGCATCGCCCTTGGCTGCGGCGCGGGCCGCGGCCAGTGCGTCGGAATTTTTTGCGTCATCGGCGGCCGCTTGCGCCGGCAAGGTGGAAAATGTCAGTGCCCCCAGAAGCCCCGCCGCGGCCACTTTGCTCCAGAAACTCACGGCTTCACCTCCGGCTTGGCCTGCCCGCTCTTCCCTTCATTTTCAAATCCCGGCGGCGGCAAAATCGGCGGCCGCTCATGCTCGTGCGCGCGTTTCTGCACCTCCATTTCGGAAAAAAGCATCGCGGGTGCCGCGGCCGCTACCGGTACCGATCCGCTCTCCGCTCCGCATATTCCGTTGAACACGTGTTCCTTGTCTCCGGTCAGCACAATCCGTGTCAGAGCCGCCAGCGGCGTGCCCACAATATCCACTCCGCGAACCAGTTCGTCCGGCCGCCCGTCCGCATACACCTTGTACACCAGCACCGGCAGCACCTGAAACGCCTGTGGTAGTTGCCGCGTTGTCAGCGTAAAACCCCCTTGAATATCGTCGAAGTACAATCCATACGGCTTCCCCTGCTTCTTCACTTCCTCGATCAGCTTCTGCCGCATTTCCTTCTCGGGAACCGTCTTCGTCGAGGTCACGATCAGGTTCCCCTGCCGTCCCGTCGCCATCCGGCCCGGCTGGTTCCGTCCGTGTCCGTTGGAGTTTTCGAATCCCTTGATCGGCATCCGCGACATCAGGAAACTTTTCAGTACGCCGTTCTGAATAACCTCCACCCTCCTTGCCGGTACTCCTTCGTCGTCGTAATCGTAGTTCCCCGCGAGTTTCACGCCCGCCATCTCGCGCAGCGTGGGATCATCCGCCACGCTCAGAAATGTCGGCAGCACTTCCTGCCCGACTTTTTTCGTGAACGTTTGTCCTTCATCCTCGTCGCGCTGCCGGTGTCCCTCGAGCCGGTGTCCCAGCACTTCGTGAAAAAATACAGCTGCGGCCCGCCCACTCAGCAGCGCGGGGCCGTCGTAAGGCTCTGCCACGGGTGCGTTCCGCAGCGCTTTCAAGTCCGCCGCGACTTTCTCCACCTTTCCGAGGAGCTCCGCCTCGCTGGGCAATCCTGCAACCGTCGGCGCCTGAAACGTCTCTACCCGCAACAAGTCCATCCCGTCGTCTGCGCGCGTCTGCGCTTCGATTACCATCCTCGCCGAAATGCTCGGGGTGATCAGCGCCGTCCCTTCGCTCGTCACCATGTGCTCGTCGGAGTCCTGTACTTGCAACAGCACCGAAGCGAAGTAAATCTCCGGATATTTGCGGAATGCCGCGGAAACTTTGCGGATTTCCGCTTCCCAGGCGGGCTTGTTGAACTCCGGTGCCTTGATTTCTTCCCCACGGTGCGTCACCGGAGCTTCTTTCGAAAAGTCCGGCGACTTGTCTTCCTCTTCCGCGCGCACCGCCGTGTTCGTCCTCACGTTCAAGTAAGCGGGCGCCGCGCGCTTGTATTCGCGGTCCGTCAATTCCCACAGCACCCGTGCGATCGCGTCCGGATCATCCACCAAGGGCATTGCCCCGGAGGTTATCCCGCTCATGCGGCTCTGCCCGTGCGTATTGTCGAGTGTCGACGAGCCCACCCGCATGGTTACGTCGGCTTGCCTCCGGCTCGCCTCCTGATCCGAGAGCAAACTGCCGTACGCTCCCGCCAGCACGACGTACTTCTGGTCGTACACCGTGTAGCCGATGTAATACGGCTTCGGGTCGGCTTTCGCCAGCCCGGTCTGCGCCCTTTGCAGCTCCGCCTGCATGGTCTTCAGCAGAACGTCGCTGGGCGCGGCGCTTCCGGCATTGCCGTCGTTTGCAGCCGCCGGCGGCACACACGCCAACTGCGCCGCCAGCAACCCGCTGCACACAACGCCCGCCAGCGATCGACCGCGGCGATGTAGGTCACCGCGGTTTCCACGCGGCCGGCTGATTTTCATGGAAGGTTAGCTCCCGGTGTCTCAGTCACTCGAAGGCGCAAGACGCGAGTATGCCCAAGCGCCTCGCCGAGCGCAATTCATTCGCTTCCGAACCGTTCGTCTCCGCCAAGGCGTGCTCCCCGCGCAAACTCCGCCGCCGCAACTTCCTTGCGTCCCTCTAGTTTGACGCGTTCCACCTTCAAAAGCGTCCCGCCTCCGCACTTCACCAATAACTCGTCCCCGGAAAGACGCAGCGTCCCCACCCTCGCCTGATCTTCTCGGCGAGCCGCTGGTTTCCCCCACAGATGACAGACCTGCCCTCGGAAATCCGTGTATGCCCCCGGCCAAGGCGCGAATCCCCGCATCCGGTTAGAAATCTCCTCTGCCGTTCGCGACCAGGCGATCCGCCCGTCTTCC
>Ga0079220_10000134_pt1 | contig 15240 bp, 12 predicted proteins | sample GAAS100_FD_75071 | JGI IMG/M metagenome (GOLD analysis project Ga0079220, IMG submission 75071) | Agricultural soil microbial communities from Georgia to study Nitrogen management - GA AS100 | ecosystem: Environmental > Terrestrial > Soil > Agricultural land | place: USA: Georgia | collected... | reverse complement strand
TGCGAGGAACTTCGGGGCATCCGCGGCACCCGAGGCTTTCCCGGTACCGTTGCTCCCTTCCGGGCCTGGCGGGGTTCGCGGGACCTCGTTGCACAGAGCCCGAAGTTCCACGCTCCGGCAGTCTCGAGAAATTTGGGACTGCAGTTGCGATTCTAGCACAGGGCGGAGCGGCGACCGCGTGGAGGCGAAGCCTGCGAGCGTGGCGACGTTGGTGAAGACGAATGAATGGCGGCGTTCCAGGTAGACACGAACGGAAAAACATCGTTCGCGGCGCCGCGATTTTGTTGTACTCTAGCGGCGGATGGTGTTCCTCCGCCATCCACCTCGTTTTTGTTCGCACCAAACACGAGGTCCGCGCGCCAGCGGAGCGTCCTGCCAGCCAGGACCACCCCACGTTACGGGGACGACCTGCACAGCGCGTGCAGGCAGGAGGAAATTCCATGAAATCGGCACTTTCGTTGGTATTGGGCGCGGCTTTGGTTTGCGCGGCCGCTCCCGCGGCAAAAGCGGGACCTCACCAGGTCTTGCAGGGAACACAGATTCATCTGCAGTTGTTGACTCCGATCAACTCGGCCTCGTCACGAGACGGCGATCCGATCATGGCGGTGGTGATGGAGCCTGTTTCGCTGGGGAATGACCTGCTGCTTCCCGCGGGAACGCGGGTGCGGGGAAACGTGACTACGGTGAGCAAGGCGCGGCGCTTTCCGTTGTTCCGTGGGCAGGCGTACCTGAACCTGACGTTCCGGTCGGTGGAGGTGGACAGCCGTCTGATTCCCGTGCAGATGAGCATCATCGCCATCGATCAACCGGCTTCACGCAATGCGAAAGAGCGGAAAGATGTGAAGGTGATTGAAGGACAGGTGATCGAGCAGAAGCCGGACATCAAGGGCGACATCGTTGCGGGAACGATCGGCACGGGCGGCGGGACGCTGGTGGGCGCGGTATTCAGCCACGCGTTGCGCGGATTCGGCATCGGGCTGGCGGGGAGCGCGGCTTACGTGGTCGCGCGCAAAGGCAAGGAAGTGAACCTGCCGGCGCAGACGGGGATGCTGGTGCGGCTGGATAACACCATTACGGTGCCGGTGGTGACGGCTTCGAACGGGTATTCGGCCGGGGGACACTGAACGGCCCCTGCGATCAGGGAGGCGCCGCCGGTGGAGCGTCGAAAACGACGTGCCGCCGGGGCGCCGGCCTGAGCTGAACCACAAATCGCGTCAGGATTTGGGGAAGTTGGGATCCGCTTTCACTTCAAGAATCTGCTTGGTGTGCCTTTCGCTGTGCGCGGCAAGAAACAGAACCCAATCGTAGGCGTCCAGCTTTTGCCCGAAAGGGCCATCGATGGCATGCGCGCGCAGGGCTGCCGTACTCTTCAGGAATTCCTCGGTCTTGGAGCGGCTTTCTTCGAAATGTTTCAGGGAAGCCTCCGCAGATCCGAAACGGTTGGTGGGAACCAAGGCGTCGGGGGCCTTGGCTTTCTGAGTTCTGTCCGGGACGTGACTCATGATGCCTTCGTCGATTTTCTTGACGTCGCGATCGGGCGGCGCCGGGGCCTTCATCACCTGCTGTTGAATCAGGCCGTCGCGTAGAAAATCTTCGGCCGCGGCGATGTGCTCCATGACCTCGGCGACGGACCAGCGGTCCGGACCGGGTTTGAAGTTCCACTGCTCCGCGGAAAGTCCCTTGGTGGCTTCTTCAATATTTTTTCTGGTTGTTTCAAGGTACTTGACGGCGTTCTCTTTTTCAGCTGCTGTGGCGTCCTGAGCGCGAACCATCGTTGCGCCCGAAAGAGCGCTCAGCACAACCAAAGCACCGGCACACACTGCTTTCATGCTTCCCTCCAGAAGGTCGATCTTTGTGATTGCCTATCGGCGAGGACCCTTGCTGACAAGATTGTGCCTTAGTCTTCGCGGCTCGTCCAGGTATCTGGCCGCATGTACTGCTGGCGCTAGGTGCGGCGGCAACCAACAAGGGCAACGCTGGACGGCTTTTCTTAAAGGGCGCTCTCGCCGCGCTCCTGGTTGCGGATACGGATTGCGTCCTCGATATTGGTGACGAAGATCTTGCCGTCGCCGATCTTGCCGGTCTTCGCGGCTTCCAGGATCGTGTGGATCACTTGAGGAGCTCGCGCTTCGGGCAACACTAATTCCAACTTGACCTTGGGAATCAGATCCACCGAATATTCTCGCCCCCGGTAAACCTCGGTGTGGCCCTTCTGTCTGCCGTGGCCGCGCACATCGGTGACGGTAATCCCCTCGATTCCAATTTCGCGCAGAGCGTCCTTCACCGACTCGAATCGCGAAGGTTGGATGATTGCTTCGATCTTCTTCATGCATTTCCCCTCTCGAATGGAAGAGTCAATCCTTCTGAACGGCGTGCTTGGGCCGCGGGGCCGACGAACATTCGCAACGGATGATGCACGGGAAACGCGAACTCGCCAATCACAAAGTATTGATGCAGTCAATGAAAAGATTGCGTTGGCCTTTTGATTTCTTGGCCGCTACAGTGCCGCACCAAGCGACTTCCATGTTGCTTCGATGGAATGTCCGGGAGAGAGAAGGAGAAATGATGAGCTTGCGCTCGAATTGGTTTTGGATGGGGCTGGCAGTGGCGGCATTGGCGGCGCCAAGCCTTGCCCAGCAAACTCCCGCCCCCGCAACGGATTCACAGGAGAAGAGTTCGGCCCATGCCTCCGGCACCCAAGTCGCACGATCCGTGGAAGACATTCGCGAACGGATTCTGCTGGATCGAATCGACCAGTTGGAGAAGCGTCTCGCAGAAGTGGAAGCGCGTACCGCTTCGGCAGCCGAATCGACGCCCACGCCATCTACAGTGCCGGTTGCAGCCGTGCAGAGCAGCCAGGATCCGGCGCCGGGTGCCGCGTCGAGCGCTTCGGCGGCCACGCCTGCGCCGCAGGAGTCCGCGCCGGCCTCAGCGCCAGCGTGGTCTGCCGGGCCTATCGATTTTAGTGGTTTGGTGGATTTCTACTATTTATACAACGCAAATCATCCCGCGTCGCAGCTGAACCAGCTTTACAACTTTGACGTCAAAGCCAATCAGTTCAGCCTGAACATGGCCAAGCTGAGCCTGTCGCATTCTCCCGATCCGGTTGGCTTTCAGGTGGATTTCGGGTTCGGCCGCGCGTTCGACATGGTTCACGCCGGCGAGCCAAGCACCGCGCCGAGCATTTTTCGCAACATCGAGCAGGCCTACGTGAGTCTTAAACCCGCACAGTTGCACGGGCTGGAAGCCGATTTCGGAGAGTTTGTGACCAGCGCGGGTGCGGAGGTCATCGAGTCGCACTCGAACTGGAATTATTCCCGGTCGCTGCTTTTTGCCTGGGCGATTCCGTATTACCACTTCGGGCTGCGCACTTCGTTCCCGGTGGGAAAGCACTTCACGGGCGGAGTCCAGGTGGTGAATGGCTGGAACAACATCGAAGACAACAACAGCGGCAAAACGCTCGGTCTTACCGGTGCTTTCACCACGACGAAGTTCGTCTGGTACAACAACTACTACACCGGCCCGGAGAACACGGGAACGAATGTCGGTTGGCGCAATCTGTATGACACGACGCTTCTGCTCACGCCGAGCGCAAAACTCAACGCGTACCTGAATTTCGACTACGGGCAAAACACGAGCGGCTCCGGAGTGGCGCAGTCGACGGCCAAGTGGTACGGCGTGGCCGGCGCTCTTCACTATCAAGCCGACAATCATTGGTCGTTTACGCCGCGCATCGAGTGGTTCAAGGACCGCGACGGCTTTTCCACGGGCGTCGCGCAGGATGCCAAGGAGTTCACGCTAACCGGCGAATACAAGCTGGCCGAGGGCCTGTTGAGCAGGCTCGAGTATCGCCACGACTGGTCGAACCAACCGTTCTTCGATCGCGGCCTCGACCCGGCTTCGCACAAGAGCCAGGACACGCTCGCGCTCGGCATCATCGGGTATTTTGGGCCCAAGCGGTAGGTAATTTGTCCAGGCCACGCTGTTGGAGCTGGAATGCCGACTCTAAATTCAGAGGAGAGACGTAATGGGAGCTAATCGCAATCAGGCCGCCGGCATAACGGCGTTCTTGCTGGGATTTACTTTCCTGGCCGGAGGAATGTATGCGGGAAAGTTCATCTTGTACCTTTTGGCGCTGGTCCTTCTCGCCGCGTCGGTGGCGGTGCTGTTGAAAGCCAAGCCGCTCGAACACATCGAGAGTTGAGGAGACCCAACATGATGATCCTTATCGGACTTGTCGTAACGCTTCTCGGATTCGTCATCGCTCTGTTCAGCCTTCTTCTCCATTCCGTGGGAGGGCAGCTGGTGCTCGTGCTGGTGGGACTCGCAGTCAGTTTGTTCGGAATCATGGGCGTACTCAACAAGCACTATCTCAAAAACGCGATTTGGAAGAAGGGATAAACGTGAGGATGAAAAGCGCCAGAAAACTACTCCCAGTTCTGCTTGTTCTCTTGTGTTGCGGGACGCCCGGATTCCCGCAGGCGCCGGCGGCGCCGGCCGCTCCCGCAGCGGCGGCTAAGCCGATTACAGACGCGGACGTTTCCGGAGCGCCTGTGCCCTCCGCGGACGCGCGCGCCAAAGGCGATCCAGATGGATCCCTTACGGGCACGGCCAGCGATGTCACGGCCAGCGACGCGAAGAAAGGCGTGAGCATCGGCGACGTGGTCAATCAGGTCGGCCAGAACAAAATTGCCATCAACTTTGTTTGGACGCTGGTGACGGGTTTCCTGGTCATGTTCATGCAAGCCGGCTTTGCGATTGTGGAAACCGGGTTGTGCCGCGCAAAGAATGCCAATCACACCATGATGATGAACTTCATGGTGTACGGCGTTGGCATGCTCGCTTACTGGCTGATTGGATTCACCATACAGATGGGCGGCGTCGGCGCAGTGGCCAATCTCGGCGGGACGCCACCCTTGAACTCGGAATACGCCATCACCTTGTTCGGCAAATCATTTGGCCTGTGGGGCCAGAACGGCATCTTCCTGGTACACCACGGGACCTACGATGTGGGAGTGATGGTTCTGTTTCTCTTCCAGATGGTGTTCATGGACACGGCGCTGACCATCGTCACGGGTTCAGCGGCGGAACGATGGAAGTTCGCCGCATTCGTGATTTCTTCTTTTCTGATGGGCGCGTTTACGTATCCCTTGTTCGCGAACTGGGCTTGGGGCGGCGGCTGGCTGGCAAACCTCGGAGCGAACTTCGGGCTCGGCAAAGGTTACTGTGACTTCGCGGGTTCCGGTGTGGTTCACGCGGTCGGCGGTATCAGTGCCCTGGCCGTCTCGATGATCATTGGGCCGCGCATCGGAAAGTACACGCGCGAAGGAAAACCTAATGCGATCCTGGCGCACGATATCGTCATCGTCCTGACTGGTTGTTTCATTCTGGCCTTCGGCTGGTTCGGTTTTAATCCGGGCTCGACCTTAGGCGCTTCCGGCAACGGCGGACTGCGCATCGGTTCGGTGGCCGTCAATACGATGCTCGCCGGGATGGCCGGTTCGTTTGGCGCGATCCTTTATATGTGGCTCCGCTACGGCAAGCCGGATGCATCCATGAGCGGCAACGGCTTGCTTGCCGGCCTGGTCGCCATCACCGCTCCGTCGGGCTTCGTCAATCCCGTGGGTTCCGTGATCATCGGGCTCATCGCCGGAGTGCTGGTGTGCATTTCGGTGGAGTTCGTCGATCGCGTCCTCAAAGTGGACGATCCCGTGGGAGCCATTTCCGTGCACGGCGCGAACGGACTGTGGGGCGTGCTTTCGATTGGCCTCTTCGCCGACGGCAAAAGCAACTATGGAGGCTCGTGGAACGGCGTGGCAGGCTCGGTCACGGGAATCTTCTACGGTGACAATGGCGGCCAACTCGTAGCGCAGCTCATCGGAATGGCTACGTTAGTCGGGTTCGTGTTCGCGCTGAGCTTTGTGTTCAACCTGCTGGTCGACTGGTTCGTGGGGCAGCGCGTTGCTCCAAAAGCGGAACTCGAAGGCCTGGACCTGCCGGAAATGGGTGTTCTCGGCTATCCGGAATTCGAGCTGAAGTCGGAAGGCTGAGGTCCGCACCGTGTCGGCGCTTACGCTTGCTTCGCAAAAACTTCAACCAGCGGCGGGAGTTGGAACTCCCGCCACATCGGGTCTTCCCGCAATCCCGTGGCGCGATCCCCACACAGTGTCGCCCGAAAAACTCGCTGCCATCATCGCTTCGCTGGAGGAAGCGTGCCTGCAGAATCCGGGCAGCGCCAACCTTCGCGTTTGTCTCGGAATGGCTCACGCGATGAACTATGACGCGTACCGCTCGATGGACGCCCTGGAGGAAGCACGTACCCTCGCGCCGGCCAATTTTCTGGCGCAGTTCAAGTTCGCCGAACTTCAATACCGGCTCCGCGCTTTGCATCGTGCGGAGACGGAAACTCTTCACGCCCTGGAGTTGGCAGAGACTTCCTGGGAATTTGCCCAGGCACGCAAGCAACTCTCCGAAATTCGCAGACTGGCGCGCGAAGGCAGCATGAAACCCGGATGGACCAAGTCGCTGGTGATCCCAATGCTTTGTCTCGGGGGAATCCTGGGTATCATTTCAGTGCTTTTCACGGTGATCCGATGATGGTCAAGTGGAGCTTCTTTGCGGGCGCGGCATTTCTCGCGGCGTATTTCTTGATTCTCGGCGGAGTACCGCTGGTGCCGGTGCTCGCCGGTTGTGCTCTGGCTGCTCTGATGACCTGGCGAAAGATCGCCCATCCAGCTCAGGAACGCCGATAGACTGAAGATATGCAACAGGCCCTTTCACTCCCGCTGGCCATGCTGATTGTCTTCGGGTCAGCGAAGCTGCTCGGCGAGGTGTTCGAGCGGATCGGCCAACCCGCAATCGTCGGAGAAATCCTGGCCGGGGCGCTCGTGGGGCCGAGTGTGCTCGGCTGGGTTGCGCCGGACGCGACGCTGAGGGCGCTATCTGACCTCGGCGTGATGTTCCTTCTCTTCGGCGTCGGCATGGAAGTGAAGGCTTCCGAACTGCTCAAGGTAGGCGGGAAGGCGACTCTGGTCGCCACCGTTGGCGTGATCGTTCCATTTTTTGCGGGTTGGGGCATCATGGCGGCATGGGGTGTTCCGCAGGTCGAAGCCATTTTCGTGGGCGCTTCCATGGTGGCCACGAGCGTCGGAATTACAGCTTCGGTTCTGGCAACGCGCAATCTGCTTCACGAGGTGGCCAGCAAGGTGATCCTGGCGGCCGCGGTGATCGACGACGTCCTGGGACTCATCGTCCTGGCCGTCGTCAGCAGCGTGGCGCGCGGGCGTGTGAACGTTTGGGAAATTGCCCTGACGGCCTCGCTTGCCACGGCATTCACGGTGGTGATGGCCTTTTGGGGCACCACGGCGGTCAATCGCCTCTTGCCGCATTTCGGTTCGCGCGCCAAGGCGGACGAAGCCAAGTTTCATATCGCGCTCATCTTTCTGTTCGCCATGGCGCTGCTCGCGCAGTACACCGGAGTCGCCGCGATCGTGGGAGCGTTCCTTGCGGGCCTGGCCTTGTCGGACAGCGCCGATGCCCGCGTGCGCACGCTAACGCGCGGAGTCAGCGAATTGCTAGTGCCGTTCTTTCTGGCAGGCATCGGATTGCACCTGAATCTGGAGGTGTTTCGCTCGCGCTCGACTATCGTTCTGGCGCTGATCATTCTGGCGGCCGCGGTTGCGACGAAGCTGATCGGCTGCGGCGTTGGCGCGGTGTCCCTTGGCTGGCAGAATGTGGTGAAGGTGGGGATGGGCATGGTGCCGCGCGGCGAGGTAGGGATGGTGGTTGCCCAGATCGGCTTGGGTATGGCGGTTATCAGCCCGGATGTTTATGCCATCGTCGTGTTCATGGCCGTCGCCACCACGCTGGTTACGCCGCTCCTGCTTCGTGTGGCGTTCCGGGAGCCGGTGCCTCTTTCGGTAGCCGCGTGACCGCCCACCGGTGTTTTCGTCCATCAGCATTTTGAATGGCGGGCTCTTATATTTTCGATTTGACGCTAAAAAGACCCGTGCGCTACGCTCATACGCCAATGAAATGAGATTTTTTCTTCCATTTTGTCTTCGCTCGCGGCCCCTGACGAAAATCAAAATCGAGGAGATTCATGTCGAACGAACTGCGTAATTTTCTGGCGCTGTCTTATGACGAACTCGAGCAACTGAACCTGGAGGCCAAAGAGCAGCGCAAGAATCGCGCCGCTGCCCACAAGATCCAGGAGCAGCGCCTCAAATATCTGACTGACGAGAAACGCATCAAGGCGGTCACGGTGCTCTTCAGCGACCTGGAAGGCCGCCTGCACATGCTGGACTACGACAAAAAGTTTCTCCTCAAGAGCCACGACAACCTGACGTTTGACGGTTCGTCGATTCGCGGATTCACAGCGCAGCGCGAGAGCGACCTTCGCCTCGGTATGGACTGGGGCGCATTCTACTGGGCGCCCTCGGACGTTTTCGGCTCCGGTAAAGTGCTGATCTTCGGAGAGGTCATCGATAAAGATGGCTCGCCGTACGGCGCGGACACTCGCGGGCTGCTCAAGGCCTTCGCCGAGGCGCAGCACAAGAAAGAGGGCTACACGCTGAATGCCGCCAATGAGATCGAGGGCTTCCTGTTCAGGGGATCGGACGCCGAGAGGCGCTACCACGAAACGCAGAAATTCGAATACGTAAATACCGGCGGCTACTACCATTCGCTGCCCGGCGATCCCCTGCGCAGCTTCATCGACACGACGGCGGAAGTGCAGCGCTCGATGGGCTTCCAGAACGAAAAGGACCACCCGGAAGTCGCTCCTTCTCAATTTGAAATCAATTACGGCTATGGCGAAGTTGTTGCGGCCGCCGACCAAATCCAGTTGTACAAGCTGATCTGCCGCCAGGTGGCCACGAACATGGGGCTGACCGCTTCGTTCCTGCCCAAGCCGGTGGTGGGCGTCAACGGGAGCGGCATGCACACCAACGTTTCCATCAGCAAAGACGGCAAGAACCTTTTCTGGGATCCCAAGGGCGAGGAAAAGCTCAGCAAGCTGGGATGGGCATTCCTCGATCGGATTCTGACCCACGGCAACGACATCTGTTTGCTGTTGAATCCCAGCGTGAACGCTTACCGGCGGCTCGATCCGCACTTTGAGGCGCCCAACCAGATCAAGGCGTCGCCGGTCGACCGCGGTTCGATGATCCGCATCCCCATCGGCAACGAGCGCAGCATGCGCGTGGAGGTGCGCTCGGTTGCGCCGGACGCGAATCCTTATCTGGTTATGCTGTCGATCTTCAAGAGCGGCATCGAAGGCGATACCGCGAAGATCAAGAACCTTCGCCAGGCGGAACGCTACCTGCCCGACAATATCTACACCGCGCTCGAAGACTTCCGTAAGTCCGATTGGATTGCCAAGTTGATAGGAGCCGACGTCAAAGGCCGCTACGCCGATCTCAAGCAGGCTTCCGCGGACCGTTGCCCGCGCGCTCTCGGCACCTTCGTCAAGGCGCCCGAGGTGCAATTCCATCACGAGGTTTACAACCAGTTCCTCTGGAACCTGTTCTAGACCGCTGTCGCGCTTCGCCCTGGGGCCGGAGCTGGGCATGCCGCCCGCCGGCTTACTCGATGCGTAGCGCGTCCATGGGCGAAATAGCCGCGGCCCGGCTGGCGGGAATAATCGCGGCGAAAAACGAGCAGACCGCCAGCGCGACGGTGGCCACCGTAAGCGCGAAAGGATCCCACGACGCGACGCCGTAAAGCTGCGCGGCGATGAGGCGGCCTGCGCCGACCGCCAGCGGAAGTCCAATCAGCAGGCCAATCAGAACGCGCTTGAATGCTCCGCGCAGGACGAGGCCGATCACTCTCGGGCGGTCCGCACCGAGCGCCATGCGGATGCCGATTTCGTTGGTGCGCTGCGCCACGCTGTAGGCCGTCACGCCGTAGAGTCCCACGGCGGCAAGCATCAGCGCGATGATTCCAAACAAGCCGGCGAGCGTCGCCACGGCGCGCTCCTGATCGAAGGAAAGTTCGATCTGCTGGCGCATGGTGCGCACACTGTTGATAGTCAGATTGGGGTCCAGCTCCGCGAGCATGCGGGTGAGCGCCGGCTCGAGCACTCCGGTCGGCGTGTTGGTTACCAGCATAATTCCGCCGATGAAGTGCGAGCGCAACTCAATCTTGTTCATCAATTCATCTTCATGGGGATAATTCACGTTTTGCGCCAGCGGCACGTAGAACATGGGCCGCGCGGGGCGGTTCAATCCCCAGCCGGCGAATTTGGCGTCGCGAACCACACCGACGATGCGAAACGTTCCCGCGTAATCCGGTAAGTCGAGGCCGAAGTGCTGGTCGAGGGGATCTTCGGTGCTCTTGAAGAAGCGCTTGACGAAAGCTTCGTTGACGATGGCGACGGGAGCGGTGGTTTCGTTATCGGCTTCCGTGAAGGCGCGTCCCCGGACAATCTGCATGCCGAAATTCTGAAGATAATGCGCGCTGACCCGGTCCCATGACGCGCCGGATTCCTCGCTCATTTTGCCGGGAGGATGTCCCGCGATCATGATGAGCTCGCCCCAGTTGTCGGTGAGCGGGTTGTAGAGCGCCAGGCCGGAAGCTTGCACTCCGGGGAGACGGTTGAGCTGCTCTTCGATCTGGCGGTAGAGCGCTTGCAGGCGCGGCAGGGTGTAGGTGGCGGGCGGATTGTTGATGTCCACTTCGACGCGTCCTCCGACGGTGTAGCCGAAATCCTGGTTTTCGAGCTTGTTCAGGCTGCGGCCCAGCATCGTCGCTCCGGCGACGAGAACCACGGAAAGGGTGGCTTGCACCACAAGCAGCGCCTTGCGAGCAAACGAGGAGCGGTCGCGCGTGCCGCGGCCTGCCGAGCGCAGAGCGTCGGCGGGATGCGTGTGCGTGGCCAGCCATGCGGGCGCCGCGCCGAAAATTGCTCCCGTTAGAAGAGCCAGGGCGAATGCGAAACCGAGGACGATGAAAGAAGGAGTCGTGCTGACGGGAAGAAAATGCGCGCTGTGGAAGGCCAGAGCGAGCAGCAGTCGCGCCGCGCCAACCGCGACCAGCAATCCCACAATACTGCCGCCGATGGCGAGCAACACGCTCTCCGTCAGCGCCTGCGAAATAATCTGGCGGCGGGTGGCGCCGAGGGCGAGGCGCACGGCGGTTTGTCCCCGGCGGGCGATGCCACGCGCGAGCAGCAAGTTGGCGACGTTCGCGCAGGCGATGAGCATCACCGCCGCGCAGACCGCCAGCAGAATTTGCAGGCTGCGGCCGTATTCTTCTTTCATTACCGCCACGCCCGCGCCTGCGGGCACCACGCTGATGACTTGCTTTGGCAGCATGCGAATGACGTCGGGCATCCAGTTCGAGGGATAGCCGGAGTCGTGCTGCATCCAGGTCCGCAGGACGCCGGTGAGACGAGGTCCCATGCCGGCAGTGGCGGCACCCGGACGCAGACGGCCGATCATACGCAGCCACGCGGAAACCGGCTGGCGCAACAGGCTGCCCGCGCCGTTGATCATGGGTTCCTGCTGCACCGGAATCCAGATATCGGGCGGATCGCTCTGCAGCGTTTCGCCGAAAAATCCCGGCGGGGCCACGCCGATTACGGTGAGCGGATGGTCGTCGACGAAGAAGGTCGAGCCGACCACGGCGGGATCGGAGGCGTACACGGTCTGCCAGACGCGATGACTGAGTACGGCCACTGGGGCAGCGGAAGGGCGATCATCTTCCGGCGTGAACACGCGTCCGCCAAAGGCGCGCACGCCCAGCGTGGAGAAGTAGCTGCCGGTGACATATTCAGAGACGAGAGGCCGGGCGGCGACGTCGACGCCCTGGCGGCGAACGCTCATGCGGCCGCGGCCGGCCTGAAAGGCAGTGACTTCCTCAAATTCCGGAGTTTCGGACTTGAGGCGCTCATAAAGAGGAAAGGAGAACATGCCCCAGCGGTCCTGCGGGCCGCCTTCGACGCAGCAGTCATCTCCTTCGCCCACGCGATACAGTCGCCCGGGATCGGAAACCGGCAGTGAGCGCAGCATGACAGCGTGAATCAACGTGAAAATCGCGGTGGTGCCCCCGATGCCCAAGGCCAGGGTCAACACCGCGGCGAGCGTAAAGACGGGGGCGAGCCGGAACTGGCGAACGGCGTAGCGAATATCGCCAAGAATTTGCATGAAGACCTCTCAGCAGAACGGTACGTAACCGGGCGGCCGCATGTTCCCTGGTTTCAGTCGATTTGCGGGACACCCCGAGTACAACCCGGCTCTCCGGGCCTGAGGTATGGACGTTGCCGCGGGCGTTTTGTCAGGTTGTTACATCGCTGCGGGACGCGGGAGCCGCTGGAGCGCAGCAGGCAGTCTGCGGCAGCCGATAATACGGGGCGATCAGTAAATGATCTTGAGCGAGAACTGAATCTGCCGCGAAGTGCCGGCCGTACGGCTGATGATGCCAAACCCGCTCCCGAGAACGGTATTGGAAGGCAATCCGAAATTCACGATGTTGAAGAGGTTGAAGAACTCTGCCCGGAATTCGAGCACTCCCAACTCTCTGGCGCCGCGCCTGCCGAAAGTCGTGTCTTTGATGAGCGCAAAATCGAACTGGTGGAAGCCCGGCCCGCGGAAGGTGTTTCGCCCGAGCGCGCCGAAGCGTCCTTGATTGGGTCCCGTGCCGCCCGGCACGTTGATGGGAATCAAGAAGAACGAGCTGTTGTTGGCGCCCCTTCCAAAATAGTCCTCCCGGACCGTGCGGCCGGTGGAGAAATTCGGCATGGCAACCAGGTCCGGGCGGTCCGTGCCTCCTGCTCCGGCGCCCGTCTGCTGGATACCCGAGTAAACGGTGAACGGAGAGCCGCTGGTGATCGAGGTGATGTTCAGAATTTGCCAACCGGAAGTAAAGGCATGGCCAAGGGGGCGCAACAACGCCAGGCGATCCAGCGGGAGCGACTGGAACAGACTTATGGAAAAAACGTGCGTCACGTCGAAGGTGGACGGGCCTCGGTCCGCGGCGGGATCGAAGGGATTCTGCGGCGGCGCTTGGAGGATCACGCCGTTGTTGGCGGGAATTCCTCCGAGCACGGCGCTGGTGTCATCCAGCGATTTGGAAAAGGTGTAGCTGGCCTGGAAGCTCAGCCCGAATCGCGCATCGCTTTTGCTGACGCTGGTTTGTAGCGCGTGATAAGTGGAGTGCGAGCCGTTGTGCATCACGTACTCGGGACCAAATCCGCCGACGGCGCGGCCGGAAGAATCAAATTGCGTGAACGGCGCAAAGCCGGGAGCGGCGCCGCCGTAGCCGTTGGGATACAAGACGCTGGCGAGCCGCACGCCGGAGGTGCCCACATAGGCGGCGCTCATCTTTACCGCGCCGAAGTCGCGATCGAAGCCCGCCGTGAATGTTCCGATGTAGCCGTTGCGAAAATTGCGCGCGATGGTGGCGGCCGTAAGCAGCTGAACCTGCCCGCCGGGAGTGAGCGCGTCCAGGTCGCTCTGGAAACGCGCAATGTCGATGGGCGTATTCGCGGCAACTTTGGAGGTGTCTCCCGAGGCAAAAAGCAGATCGCCAGAGGTCGTGTACGGTTCCGGAAGCGCGAGGGGGACGATGGCGTTTGAAAAGGGCACCGGAGCGCCGGGAAGCGCCGTGGCGAGCGGCTGAAAGATAAAGGGAATTCCTCCGGTGACGAAATTGTCCTGCCAGAGATTGGGAAGAACCGTGGTGATCGCGGCGCCGGCATGCAGGGTCGTGCGGGTGGTGATGGCGTAGTCGACGCTGGCGCGGGGCGCCCAGCCATTTTTGTCCAGAGGATAGGCGGGCTGAGGATTGTAGAAGAAAACCTGGTTTGCTCCGGCGTCGCTGAAGGAGACGGTTTTTCCGTTCGGACCGAGAGGATCGAGGATCGATGTGCGGTGCTTGGCTTCCTTGATGCGGCTGTTGAGCTCGAATCGCAAGCCGTAATTCAGCGTGAGCCGCGGCGTAATCTTCCACGCATCCTGAAAATAGAAATTGTAGGCTTCACGGCGCACCGCGGCTTCATCAAACTTGCCGCCATTTGGCGTCAGGCGGTATGCCGCGGTGATGGTGTAGGAGTATGGGGTCGCCGTCAACAAACCCGTGAGGGCGTCCGGCAAAGCATCGCCGGGTTGAATATCGTGCTGGCCGCTGGCGGATGGGATGAACACCGGCGAAAAGGCCGGCCCCCCGCCGAACGTGTACGAGCCGTTGGGATTCGTGCCAAAGATCGTGGCGTCTTTATTCAGCCGGATTTCGGCGCCCCATTTCAGCGCATGCGCGCCGCGCAAATAATCCATGTCGTACTTTGCCTGATAAACGTTTCCATAAGAGCCGAAAATGGAGCCATCCGCGGAATTGAATCCCTGGAAAAGGCCATCGGCGAAAGACAATGCCGGATCGGTGTGATTGCTCGCCGGGAAAAACGGCGTGCTGCGGATGAACCCGAAAGCGAGGGCAAGATTGAGCCGGGGCGAGATGCTGCGCGTGTAACTGACCGCCGCGCTGCGCTGGTGATCGAAAAAGTTCACGCCGAAACCGGGATCGATTGCGGTCTGATCGGGATTCGTGGTCGGGCCGTCCACTTGATTCAGGCTGAATCGCGCGAAGAGCTTCGATGAGTCGGAAATACGATGGTCCACGCGAACCGAGAATTGATCCGTGTTAGTAACCACCTTGGATGAGGTTGCGTATGTGCGGTCACCGAAAGGCCCGCCGGGATCGTTGGGCAACGGATAGCGCGCGAGCAAAGGAGCGATTGCCGCGCTGACCGGCACTTGCAAGGTGTCGCCCGGGAACGTGGTGGTGTCGATGCCCTGGCGCTCGGCCGCCGTCGGCACGGGAATCACTTGAGTAGTTCCCAGGACCTGGCGGAAACCCTGATACTCGGCGAAATAGAAAGTTTTGTCGCGGCCGTTGTAGATTCCCGGCAAAAAGACGGGTCCGCCATTCGTCACGCCGAACTCATTGCGCGCAAAGGGAGGAATGCGCCGCGGGTCGAGGTCGTTCCTGTGGTCGAAAAAATTGCGCGCGTCGAAAGCCGCATTGCGGACGAATTCAAACGCGCTGCCATGCACCTGGCTTCTGCCGGACTTGGTAATCACATTGGTGAATCCCGCGGCGCCGTGGCCGATTTCGGCGGGCATCACTCCGGAGCTCGAACGAACTTCCTGAATGGCATCCACGTTGAAATTCGAGAAGGTCGCGCCGCCAAGTTCCGGATCGCTGGTGTCCGCGCCGTCCAGGGCGAAAACCGCCGCGGCCCCG
>Ga0079220_10000131_pt1 | contig 15366 bp, 12 predicted proteins | sample GAAS100_FD_75071 | JGI IMG/M metagenome (GOLD analysis project Ga0079220, IMG submission 75071) | Agricultural soil microbial communities from Georgia to study Nitrogen management - GA AS100 | ecosystem: Environmental > Terrestrial > Soil > Agricultural land | place: USA: Georgia | collected... | reverse complement strand
GTCGAGAACGGCCGCGCGGTGCGCGTCGCTGGCGACCCAAATCACCCGTTCACCCGCGGCTTTCTTTGTACAAAGGTGAATCGGTACGTCGAGCGAACGTACCACCCCGATCGCCTGCTGCACCCGCTCCGTCGAGTCGGTCCGAAAGGAAGCGGGCGCTTTGCCCGCATTACATGGGACGAAGCGGTCGACGAGATCGCCGAGCGCCTCGGCGCGATCGCGCAGTCACCAGACGGAGCGCAGGCGATTCTCCCGTATTCCTACGCCGGCACGATGGGTCTGGTGCAGGGTTCGTCACTCGACCGCCGATTCTTTCACCTGCTCGGTGCGTCGCTGCTCGACCGGACGATTTGCTCGATGGCTGGCACCGTCGGCATGCGGATGAGTCTCGGCGCCAATATCGGCGCCGACGCGGAAGGAATCCCCGAGAGCGATCTCGTGCTGCTCTGGGGAACGAATACTCTCACGTCAAATCCGCACCTCTGGCCGTTTGTCCTCGAGGCCCGCAATCGCGGCACCCCGATCATCGCCATCGATCCGCTGCGCACACGCACGGCCGCGCAGTGCGACGAGTGGATCGCGATTCGGCCCGGTACCGATGCCGCGCTCGCTCTCGGCATGATGCATGTGCTCTTCGAACAAGAGCTGGAGGATCGTGATTTTCTCGAGCGCCACACCATCGGCGAGGAGAAGCTCCGCGTGCGTGCCCGCGAATACGCGCCGCGGTACGTCGAGAGCATTACTGGAATTCCCGCGTCGAAGATTGTGGAGCTCGCCGAGCGCTACGGACGTTCGCGCGCCGCATTCATTCGCGTGAATTACGGGCTGCAACGACATGCGGGCGGAGGAATGGCGGTTCGCACGATCGCCTGTCTGCCCGCAATCACCGGGCACTGGCGTCGTGCCGGCGGCGGCGTCCAGCTCTCGACCAGCGCGAATTTCCAGTTTAATAAACAAGCGCTCGAGCGCCCCGACCTGTCTCCCCCTGTGCGGACAATCAACATGATCCGGCTGGGTGAGGCGCTCACGACGGCCGACGCCGGCGTCGGCGGACCACCGGTCCGCGCGCTCGTCGTCTACAACTCGAATCCGGCCGCCGTAGCCCCGGATCGCAACGCGGTGCTGCGCGGGTTGGGGCGTGAGGATCTTTTCACCGTCGTGCTCGAGCACTTTCAGACCGATACCGCCGATTGGGCCGACATCGTTCTGCCGGCGACGACACAGCTCGAGCATTGGGACATTCATTTCGCCTACGGGCACCACTACGTCACGCTGAATCAACCCTCGATCGCACCAGTTGGCGAGGCGAAGCCGAACAGTGAGATTTTCCGTCTTCTTGCGGCGCGCATGAAGCTGAATCCGGCGCTCTTCGCCGACGACGATCTCGCTCTGATTCGTCAGGCACTGGACACGAACGCCGAAAAGCTTCAGGGAGTTACTCTCGAGAAGCTTCTCGAGCGTGGGTGGGCGCGACTGAACGTGCCGGTGCCGTATCTACCATTTGCCGAGGGGAAGTTTGTCACGCCCAGCGGAAAGTGCGAGCTCTACTCGGAGCGAATGGCGCAAATGGGATTGGATCCCCTGCCCGCGTTCACCGCGCCGTACGAGTTTCCGGAGAACGTGCCGGATCTGGCCGCGCGTTATCCGCTTACGCTCATTTCGTCGCCGGCACACCAGTTCCTCAATACGACGTTCGTGAACATCGGTGCGCTGAAGCGGGCGGCTCGCGAGCCGGAATGCGTGCTGCATCCTCGGGATGCGGAGCGGCGCGCAATCCCGAGCGGCGCGCGGGTCCTGATTCGCAACGATCGCGGCGCGTTCACCGCCGTCGCTCGCGTGGAGGAATCCATCCGCGAGGGAGTCGTGTGGGCGCCATCGATCTGGTGGGGTAAATTCGCCGCCGACGGCGCCAACGCGAACCAGACCACTTCGCAGCGCGAGACCGACCTCGGGCATGGGCCGGTATTTTACGACAATCTCGTCGAAGTCAGTCTCGCCGATTGAGAACGCCTAACGCTGGCGCAGAGCGGTATGCGCGGAGCGTGCAGCGCAGCGCGCCTTACCCACGGCCTGTTGGCGCTCGGCGTACCGCGCTCCGCGCATTTCGGGCTTGCATTGCGTCAGCGCGCAGCACTTCATTGACGGAGAAGCAGTTCCATCCGATTTAGGAGAATGCCGTGTCGTCGTATCCGGAAACTCTCGGCGCTCTGAAGCGCTCTCCCCACGGTGTGCCCGAGCGCGCTTTGCGGTCGGTGAAAGACGAAATGCGCCAGAATCTCCTCGCCCGACTGTGCAATGGCGGACCGTTATTCGCCGGTGTGATCGGTTACGAGGAGACGGTGATGCCACAAATCGTGAACGCGATTCTGTCGCGTCACAACTTCATTCTGCTCGGGCTCCGAGGTCAGGCGAAGTCGCGCATTCTCCGCGCGCTCACGACACTCCTCGACGAAGAGATTCCGATCGTCGCGGGGAGCGAGGTCAACGACAACCCGTTCGCGCCAATCTCGAAGTTCGCGCGCAATCTCCTGACTCAGGCCGGCGACGACACGCCGATCGCGTGGGTTGGTCGAGATAATAGATACGTCGAGAAGCTCGCCACGCCGGACGTCACGATCGCGGACCTGATCGGTGACCTCGATCCAATCAAGGCGGCGCGCGGTGGACACCTGCTTTCCGACGAGCTCACGATCCACTATGGCATGCTGCCGAGGGCCAACCGCGGTCTCTTCGCGCTGAACGAGCTCCCCGATCTGGCCGGTAAGGTACAGGTCGGATTGTTCAACGTGATGCAGGAGGGCGACGTCCAGATCAAAGGCTATCCGGTGCGGCTCCCCCTCGACGTGCAGCTCTGCTTCACGGCAAACCCCGAGGATTACACCGCGCGCGGCAAAATCATCACCCCGCTCAAGGACCGCATCGGCAGCGAGATCCTTACGCATTACCCCGAGACGGTCGATCTCGGGATGACGATCACGCGACAGGAAGCATGGACGGAGCGAGACAATCGAACGGTCCGCGTGCCGGACTTCGTTGCGGAGATGATCGAACGCATAGCGTTCGAGGCGCGCACCGACCGGCGGATCGACAAGCGCTCGGGCGTGTCACAGCGCATGCCGATCACGGTGATGGAGAACGTCGTGTCGAATGCCGAGCGGCGCGCTATCACGACGGGCGAAAGCGAAGTGGTGCCGCGCGTCGCCGACATCTACGCCGCTCTGCCGGCAATTACAGGCAAGATCGAACTCGAGTACGAGGGTGAGCTCGTTGGCGGGAACGCTATCGCCCGCGAGCTGATACGGCGTGCGGCTGACGCGACCTTTCAGGACCGCGCCGGTGGCGTGAACGTCGACGAGATCGTGATGTGGTTCGATGAAGGCGGCGCATTGCAGGTGACCGACGACGCGCGCTCGGAGGCGGTGCTGAAGGGCTTCGACGTTGTGCCCGATCTGCTCACCGTCGTTAGGCGTGTTGGGCTCGCCGCCGAAGATGACGCGCCGGTTTCCGTGGCAGCCTGTGAGCTTGTCCTGGAGGCGCTCGTCGCGCGCAAGAAAATCTCGCGTACCGATGGCGGTGCGTACGGCCGCGCGCTCCCCGAGCCGCGGCGGCGTCCTGGACAGGATCTCTTCGGGGGCGGAATGGCATGACGCGTCGGAGCGAGCCCCCCTCCAGCCGCGGCAGTGCCGCGCGACCGCGCGGTGCCATCTCGCACACGTCGGGCACGCCCCGGAGCAGCTCGGCGACTGCCGACCGTGAGGTCCCGACCCGCTCCACGATCGCCGTACGCCGCGCCACGCTCGCCGATCTGCCTGTAATCGTCGACCTCCGTATCGCACTCCTGCGCGAGAACGCCAATCACCCGGTTTACGGCCGCTTGCGCGCCGATGCTCGCGAGCGCGCCTACGACGTCTTTGCCGCGCAGCTTCGGTCGATCCAAGAAGCGATGTTCCTCGCCGAGTCCCGAGATGAAATCGTCGGGATCCTGCGCTGCGTCGAGACGTTCAACTCTCCGCTCCTCGATCCCGACCGGTATTGCTACGTGTCATCGGTGTATGTGCGTCCCGGATCTCGCCGTGCGGGAGTGCTGAGAGCGTTGTTGCGTCGCGCCGAATCGTGGTGCCTCGAACGGGGCCTCACGGAGATGCGGCTCCATAACGTGCCCGCCGGCAGCGCGAGCGCTGCCTGGAGCGCAACCGGCTTCAGAGTGGTCGAAGAGGTGCGGCTCAAGGTGCTAAGTGTTAGGTGCTAGGAACGACAGCCCAGCACCCACCTAGGGCCTAGCACCTCGCACCCTGCACCTCGCACCGTGCCCTTCATCACCATCTCGCGCATGTATGGCGCCGGCGGGTCGGAGATCGCGGAGCGCGTCGCGCATGCGCTCGGTTGGTCCCTGTTCGACAACGCCGTCATCGATGCCGTTGCCGAGCGGACCGGCCTAACGAGGGCAGAGGTCACGGCGCGCGACGAGCGCATCCCGTCGATCGTCGAGCGGCTCGCGACCACACTTTCCCTCGGCACACCCGAATCGATGCCGGCTATCCCCGAGGCGCCGGTGATGATGACCGAGGAGCGCGTCGTCGCGATTACGCGTCGCGTCATCGAGGAGGCAGTGCAGCAGGGACCGGCGGTTTTCGTCGGACGGGGCGCGCAATGTCTGCTCGCCAACCGCGCCGACTCGCTCCACGTGTTCTGTTACGCCGCGCGCCCGAAGCTGATCGAGGGAGCAATCACGCGCCTCGGGGTCGCTGCGAAAGACGCCGACCGCGTGGTGACCGAGATGAACAGGAACCGGGAGCTCTATGTCCGGCGTCACTTCAACCGCGAGTGGCTCGACGTCTCGAACTATCACATGTGCGTCGATACAGGCTGGCTCGGATTGGACGGAGCGGCGGATCTCATCGTTGGCCTCTCGAGGAAGATGCTGCTCTGATCCGGTTCGCCCGGTTGTGCGTTCGACGAGCGAAATGCCCACAAGGCGTAGATCAACATGAGGGCGCCGCCGCCGCCGATGGCCCACGCCACGCCGAACGCGCGTGCCACCGCGCCGGCGACGAATGACCCGGCCACTTGCGACAGCCCAACGACGATGAACGAGTACGCGGCCATGATCCGTCCGCGCAACTCGTCAGGCACCAGATGCTGTAGCATCGCGTTTGCCTGCGCGCTGTTCACGATCATTGCGAAGCCGATGAGAAGCAGCAATGGATACGCGAGCCAGGCGACGCGTACGAACGCGAAGATGATGAGCAAACTTGCAAACGAGTAGGACGCCCGCGACAACACCACCTCTCGCCGCAGGCGGCTACCGAACGCGGCGAGAGTCAATGCGCCAGCGAGGCCCCCGACTCCCACGCATGCGAGCAAGAGTCCATAGCCGCTCGCGCCGACTCCAAGGCGGTCGCCGGCAACGACGGGCATCAATGTCAGATACGGAACGCCGAAGACCGCGTAGACCGTCACGATGCCGATGATCGCCGCAACCGACGGCGTGCCGCGCATGTATCGAACCCCTTCCACGATTCCTTGAAGCGGCGATGCGCGATGCTGCGCCGGTACCCACGCCGGCAACTGAATGAGAAAGAGACCGATGAGGACGGCGATGTAGCTGATTGCGTTCACGCCGAAGCACCAAGCGATCCCTAACTTGGCGATGACGATTGCCGCCGCCGCCGGCCCAATGACGCGAGCCAGATTGAAGCCGCTCGAGTTGAGAGCGATCGCCCCGGGCAGCTCATCCCGCCCAACGAGCTCGATGACTAGCGACTGCCGCGCGGGGATCTCGACAGAGCTGATCATGCCGTTGAACGTCGCCATCGCGATCAGCCAGTGGATTGTGATGTGGTTCGTCCACGCCAGCAGCCAAAGCGACGTCGATTGGATCGCGAAGAGCATCTGGCATGCGGTGACGAGTCGCAGCTTGTTCGCGCGGTCGACGAGCACGCCGGCATAGAGCGAGAGGAGTAGAATCGGTAGCGACTGCGCGGCCGCGACCAGGCCCACCAGAAAAGCGTTTCGCGTCAGCGCGAATGCGAGCCACCCCTCGGCCATTGCCTGCATCCAGGTGCCGATGAGTGAGAGCGTCTGCCCCGACCAGAAGAGGAGGAAGTTGCGGTGACGGAGCGCGCGGAAGGGGTTGAGGCTGGTGCCCATGCGCCGCGCAATCTAGACACCAGTCGCGCGAAGCCGCATCCCGCGCGGATGGTGACTTCCAGCGCGTCGCGGCGTATGCTTTGTGAAGGAGGTTCGTGATGCGATTTCACACATACACGAAGTTCAGCCCGGAGATGGCCGACGCGGTCGATCTCCAGTCGCTGCTCGACAAGCTCGCCGACTTCCTGCTGCAGTCGGGATTTGCCGGCGGCAAGAATCAGCAGCCGTATTACGGCTGGGATTTTGGCGACGAGGGCGACCGCTCGCTCGAGGCGCTGAAGCAGGCCATACTGAACGCCCTGATCGAGAGCGGCCAGTTCACTCCCGACATGCTCGAGGCACTGCGTGGCGAGGGCGACGAAGAGGGGCAGGCCAAGCTCGCCAAGCTACTCGACGAGCTGGTCCAGCGCCTCATCAACGAGGGCTACCTCTCGATGGAGGCACCGCCCCAGATGCCGGCCGGCCACCAGCCTCTGGAAGGTCCCGGAAGTCTGGCGAAGGCCGCCGCGCGCGACGTCCAGTTCAACCTGACGGACAAGGGTATCGACTTCCTCGGCTACAAAACGCTACGCGGCCTCCTTGGCTCGTTAGGCAAATCGAGCTTCGGAAGCCACGACACGCAGTATCTTGCCACCGGCATCGAGGCCGACGGCTACAGCAAGCAGTACGAGTTCGGCGACGTCCTGAACCTCGACGTCAATGAAACGCTCAAGAGCTCACTCGCGCGCACGGGCAAGGTCGAGGTCCCGATGGACCTCGACTATCAGGATTTGATGGTGCGCCAGGCGGAGTACCGTTCGTCCTGCGCGACGGTGCTGATGCTCGACTGCTCGCACTCGATGATTCTCTACGGCGAGGATCGTTTCACGCCGGCAAAGAAAGTGGCACTCGCGCTCACGCATCTGATTCGGACGCAATTCCCCGGCGATTCCCTGAAGGTCATCCTCTTCCACGACTCGGCGGAGGAGATACCCCTCGCCGCCCTCGCGACGGCGCAGGTGGGTCCGTATCACACGAATACCGCAGAGGGGATGAAGCTCGCGCGTCGATTGTTGTTGGCGCAGAAGAAGGACATGCGGCAGATCATCATGATCACCGACGGCAAGCCGAGCGCGCTGACGATGCCTAACGGGCAGATCTACAAGAATTCATTTGGTCTCGACGCGACCGTGATCGCGCAGACGCTCCGCGAAGTCGCGAACTGCCGTCGGAGCGGGATCATGATCAACACGTTCATGCTCGCCCGCGATCGCTCGCTCGTCGAGTTCGTGAAGCGCGTCTCGGAGATCAGTCGTGGCAAGGCCTACTTCACCACGACGATGACGCTAGGGCAGTTCATTCTGATGGATTTTCTGAAGAGGAAAACCAGAAAAGTGAGCTGAGTGAACCGCGGTCCCAATTCACAATTCGCGATTCAGAATTCTCCGCAGGACCGAGGAGTCCAGGTTCCCCCCACAGAACGCCACCGCGACACGCTTACCCGTTAGGCAGTCGCGCAGCTTCATTGCCGCCATCACGCCCATAGCGCCGGCACCCTCGACGACGTTGTGCGTTGTCGCCAGGATTGTGCGCACACCCTCGGCGATCTCCGCATCGGTCAGGGTCACGAAATCAGTCAGCCCCTCGAGCAACGCCGGAAAGGTCAATTCATACGTCGAACGCGTCGCGACGCCCTCGGCGAAGGTGTCGGCGCGGTCGGTGGTGCGTGGCATTCCGGCATGCCAGGAATCGTGCTGCGCGGCCGCACCGATGGCTTGCGCGCCGTACACCTCCAGATGCGGAGCGACTTGTCTCGCTACCGTCAACGCGCCGACCGCCTGCGACCCGCCGCCGACGGCCAGTACCAGGGCATCGATACCCTTAGGCTCCTGTTCCAAAATCTCGAGCGTCATCGTTCCCGCACCGGCGATGATCCGCGGGTCATTCGTCGAATGCGCCAGCACACGCCCCTCGTCGCGCGCAATGCGCTGCATCGCGTCAACCGACTCGTCATAATCGCGTCCGTCCTCGACGACCGTCGCACCCCACCCGCGCATAGCCGCATTCTTCTCGGGATTGTTCCCGCGCGGTACGCAGATCGTCGCCGTCGTCCCGACGAGGCGCGCGCCGTACGCGATTCCCTGCCCGTGATTCCCTGTCGATGCGGCCACCACACCGCGCGCGCGCTCCGCGGGCGTCAGCGCCGTCATGAACGAGAGCCCGTTGCGCACCTTGAACGATCCGGTGGGCTGGTGATTCTCGTGTTTGACGAAGAGCGACAAGCCAGTCGCAGCGTCGAGCAACGGATACTGCCTGAGCGGCGTCGCCGTTAAGTGTGGCGCGAGACGCTCGCGAGCCTGCTCGACCTGGTCGTAAGTGATGGGCCAAACGGTGGCAATGGTTGACGTCATAACCCGGGCCAGAGCTTAGGGGTTAGGGGTTTCCGCACTGCGGTCTACGCTCCGCGCACCGCGGTCCGGTGTCGGCGTCGAGACGAGTATTGCCGTCACGGCGAGCACCAAGGCGGCGAAAGTGAGCTCGGCGCCGGCTGTTCGCGTTATGCGTCTAGCCGCTCTCTCGTCGCCGAGCGCGGGAAGCATGCGACGCCAATTGAGCGCGCCGAGCACCGCGACAATCACGACCAACGCAAGCTTGACCAATAGCACACGGCCGTAGCCGCTCTCCCACAGCGACGACAGCGCGGGCAGTCGGAGCCAGCTCGCCACGAGACCGGTGAGGATCACGATCGCCGCGCAAGTGAGCGCAACAGGGTGAAACGCGCGAACGAGTCCTGCGACGAGTGCGCCCGAGCCTATCGTCGCCTCGGAGCGACCGCCACGCAGCCACGGCAGTGCGGCAAACAAGAGTGCCAGCAATCCGCCGATCCATGCAGAGGCCGCGCAAACGTGCAGTATGTCGGCGCCGAGCGCCACGACGAGCGGCTCCGTCGCACTCGCGTGCCCAGTGAGGGCGGGCGCGATGGCGATCCCGAGGGCGCCTAACGCGGCGATCAACCAACCCGCGCTCGATTGAACACGCTTCGCGATGCTGAAGCCAGCCGCGGCGACGAGCATTCCCGCAACGCCGATCAGCCACCCCGTTCCCCATCTCGTGTCGAACACGATCGTTCGCAACGCCGCTGTATCGATGCGGCGGTTGGGGCCGAGCACGGCACTCGCTTCCTCATACAATCGGGAAATCGCCGCGATCAATAGTAGTATCAGCGCGCTCTGTGCCAGCCGCCGCACCGAATCGCCAAGCTCGCGGCGCGTCTCGGACGGAAGAACGCCTGCCATCGCGCGACTGGCGAGGCCTAACACGACGAACCGGAACACGACAGCCCCGATGATGGCGAGCATCGCCACGAACTCGAGCCACCGCGTCGCCGCCGTGACGTTGAGCTTCGCTGGCTCCTGGGCGGTGCTATCGATCTGGACGAGCGGCGCGTGTGTCGCGACGCGGGCTCCGGTATCTGACGACGCGGCAGCCGCCTTCGGCGCACCAACTAGGTCAAAGGTGAACTGGCCCGTCGTCGCATGCCCATCCGAGGCGGCAGTTCGCCAGATGACGGTATAGGCCCCAGTCTCGAGCTTCGCCGCGATCGGTGCCCAGACGCCCATCGCATCATCTGTCATGCGAGCAATCGCGCCGAGCGATATCTCGGTGCCGTCGGCGCCACGCAGATGAACGCTCGTGAAGGAGAGCTCGGGACGCTCCGAAAACCAAAGGCGGATCGCCGACGGTGCTGACGCTAACTGCGCTCGTGCCGCTGGCTCGCTGCGCCGCAAATGGGCGTGCGCCCACAGCGCGATTGGAAGGATCAGTGTTCCGACGACGGCGACCACGCCAGCAGCGACGACGCGGCGTCTGATCGCATCGCTCCTTTGACCGAGTTTGTTAAGTTGCATCGTCGCGATGACAGGTTCCCCCGTGCTCCCTTATCTCCGCCAGCAAGCTAACGCAGGGTCTTCGCCGAACGCGACGTGTCGTCGCAGGATAACGACGGCCGGGATATGATCTGGTTGTACGTCGCCCTCGGGAGCGCCGTTGGTGGCGTCGCCCGTTTCGTGCTCGCCGCCCTCGTCCAGCAAAACGCGAGCGCGAACTTTCCCGTCGGCACGCTCATCGTGAACATCTCTGGGTCGTTCCTGCTCGGACTTCTCTTTCGCTACTCGCTCGGGACAAGCGCGATTACCCTCGAGATCCGCGCTCTTTTGACCGCTGGCTTTTGCGGCGGGTACACGACCTTCTCGACGTTCAGCTATGACACCATCCTGTTGCTCGAGGAGGGACGGTCGGCGCGCGCGGGCGCGTATGTCATGTCGAGTGTCGTATTGTCACTCGCCGCAACCTGGCTCGGCATCATGGCGGCGAGAGCGCTGCTCGCCGTGCGATCTCAGGGCTGATCGGAGAAGCGATGCACGGCTTCAAGGGTGAACGTGTTTTGATGCGCATTCACATCGGTGAACGCGACAAATACAACGGCAATCCGCTCTACAGCGAGATCGTGCAGCTTCTGCGAAAGAAGCACTATGCCGGGGCGACCGTCTATCGCGCGATCATGGGCTTCGGCGCGAGCAGTCACATTCGGACCGATCGCTTCCTCGAACTCTCCCTCGACCTGCCGATCGTCGTCGAGTGCGTGGAGACCGAAGAGCGCATCGAGGCCGTCTTGCCTGAGATCGACGGGATGATCGGGGGGGGCCTGATCACTCTCGAGCGAGCACAGGTGATCGTGTATCGCCCCGGCAAGGAGTCATCCCCGGGTGGCGAATCGGAGACCTGACTCTCGATGCGCTACGATCTGACTCCCGAATTCGAGCTTCAACGCGCGCAATCTTTCAGTCGTCGGCTCCGCCGGTGGTATCGCCGGAATGGTCGCGATCTACCCTGGCGTCGGACGCGCGATCCATATCGCGTCCTCATCTCTGAACTGATGCTCCAACAGACCCAGGTCTCGCGCGTGCTCGGCTACTATGAGCGGTTTCTCGAGCGCTTTCCCGATCTCGCGCAGCTCGCCCGCGCCAAGCCGCGCCACGTGCGCGAAGCGTGGGAAGGGCTTGGCTACTATGCGCGCGCCCGCAATCTCCACCGCCTTGCGCGCCAAGTCACTGACGGCGGCTCATCGCCTAACGAAACGCTTCCCTCCGATCCAGGGCAGCTCCGCGATCTTCCAGGCATCGGTGAGTACACGGCGGGCGCGGTTGCATCCTTTGCCTACGAGCGGCGTGCGGAGCTGGTCGACACGAACGTCGCGCGCGTAATCCGGCGCGCCTTCGCACCCACGGTTGACGCAAAGAGCACGGCGGGAAAGCGGGCCATCTGGGAAATAGCGCGGCTGCTCCTGCCTCGTACTGGCAGGGCGACCTGGACGCACAATCAGGCGTTGATGGAGCTCGGCGCTCTCGTCTGCACCGCGCGCGTGGCACGGTGCGGCGAGTGTCCGGTGAGGCGTGAGTGCCTTTCGGCGGCCGTACCAGTGGGGAAGCGCCCTTCAGCTCGGATGCCACGGATGGTTGAGCGCGAATAGATTGGGAGTGCGCGGTTCGGGCCGCATCCGAGCCGGATATCCAAGCGGAGACACATCGCATGACCGACACGATCACGGCACCCGTGACGAGCGCGCCTAGCGCGGAGCTGCGCGTAACGGGTTCTCTGGACATCAAAGACTCGCGCACCGGCAAGAACTCCGCGGTGCAAATACTCGAGGGCGGAGTGGAAGGTGACACCGCCATTCGCGCGATGGATTTGCGCCCCATCAAGACGTCGCCCGATGAGTTCGGGATGATGACGTACGATCCCGCGTTCATGAACACCGCGTCGTGCAAGAGCGCGATCACATTCATTGACGGCGACAAGGGAATTCTTCGTTATCGCGGCTATCCAATCGAGCAACTGGCGGAAAATGCAACCTTTCTCGAGGTCGCGTGGCTGCTACGCAACGGCGAGCTCCCAGCGCAGACCGAGTACGATCGGTGGATCCACGACATTACGTACCACACGTACGTGCACGAGAACATCAAACGCTTCCTCGAGGGATTCCGCTACGACGCGCACCCAATGTCGATGCTTTGCTCGAGCGTCGCGGCGCTATCGTCGTTCTACCCCGAAGCGAAGAACATCAAGGATCCCGACCAGCGCTACATCTCGATCATCCGCCTGCTCGCAAAGCTGCCAACCCTGGCGGCCTTCATCTACCGCCACGGCAAGGGGCTGCCGTTCATCTATCCCGACAACGATCTCGGCTATGTTGAGAACTTCCTCAGCATGGTCGCGCGAATGTCGGAGCCGCAGTACGAGGCGAATCCAGTCTTCGTGAAAGCGCTCGAGGTGCTTTTCATTCTGCATGCCGACCACGAGCAGAATTGTTCGACGAATGCCGTTCGTGCTGTTGGTTCTTCCGAAGTCGATCCGTTCTCGGCGATCGCAGCCGGCATCGCGGCGCTATACGGACCTCTGCATGGCGGCGCGAACGAAGCCGTGCTCCGCATGATCGAGGAGATCGGTCATCCGAAGAACGTCCCCACGTTCATCGACAATGTGAAGGGCGGCAAGGGCGGGCGATTGATGGGTTTCGGCCACCGCGTCTACAAGAGCTACGACCCCCGCGCCAAGATCGTGAAGCGACTCGCCGATCAAGTATTCGCGCAGATCGGCATGGACAAGGATCTCGAGATCGCGCTCAAGCTCGAGGAGGCCGCGCTGCACGACGATTATTTCGTGTCACGGAAGCTCTATCCGAACGTCGATTTCTATACCGGTCTCATTTACCGGTCGATGGCATTCCCCACGGACTTCTTCACGGTGCTCTTCGCCGTCGCGCGCACGTCCGGTTGGCTCGCGCAGTGGGAGGAAATGCTCAACGACAAGGAGCAAAAGATCGCGCGCCCACGCCAGATCTACATCGGCTACGGTGAGCGGGAGTTCGAGTCGCGTCTCAAGGAGAAGTTCCCGAAGACGAACAAGGACGGGCGCAAGAAGTAGGTCGGACGATAAGTAGTCAGACGCGGGGAGCGAGCGGAAGCTTGAGTCGGAACGAGAAGCGCGTTCGCTCTCCGTAAACCGTTTCTACGCCTAACGTGCCGCCCATCGCCATGACGAGTTTTTGGCAGATGGACAAACCCAGCCCGGCACTCGAGAATACCGTCTTTCCCGACTGCCCCTGTTGTCGAAAAGCGTCAAAGAGAGTGTCGAGAATCTCGGGGGGAATTCCACTCCCAGTGTCGCTTACGGCAAACTCCAATTCCGTTCTCGACACGCCCGTCACCGACACGGTGCCATTTCCTTGATTCGTGAACTTGAGTGCGTTTGTCGTTAGGTTCAGCAGTACGCGCGTCAGTGCGATCGGTTGGCCGATGCGCCGGTCGCCCTTTTCCGGTGCGGAAAGTAGCACATCGAGTTTTTTCTCTTCCGCAATGGGCTGGACGATGTCGCGCACGACATGCAGGCACTCACTGATCGAAAATGGCATCGGCACCGGATCGAGCAAGCGATCGCCGCCGCGTGCTAGATCGAGTAGGTCGGAGGAAAGAGAGCTGAGCGCGAAGACGGCGGCGTACACGAGCAGCAGTTGACGCTCCTGGTGTTGCGTGATGGGGCCGCTGTGCTCCTTTCGCAGTGCGTCGACCAGAAACAACACCGACGTCAACGGCGAGCGCATGTCGTGCGCGACGGCGACAATCGTCTCCAGCGCGTTGGGACTCGAGACGCGACTCGCGAGTCGCTGAGCCGCGTCCGCATCCAGCGCACCACCGACTTCGTCCATGCCGCGCAATGCGCTCAGCAACTGCGCCGCGGTTGGCAGCGGCGGTTGCGACGCGAGCCTCAGAAACTCGCTACGTAGCGCATCCAGAAGACGGCGCGCGGGCGCGTACGAGGGTAGCGCCCCGAGATTCGGCGGCTCGCCGAGACTGGCCTGAGCAATCGCATGCGAGAGCAGGCCGATGTGGCGCCGGATTTCGGCGCCGCCATCGCCCGTCGCGCTGACCACTCCATCTGCCGCCCTTTGCAGGAGCGCGCAAACGTCACTGGCCCGTTCGGCCAGCATGCCGTACGCGGATTGAGCTACACGCTTGGCTAGGTCAGCAGGCTGCGCCGCCCGCGTCCTCTCGATGGACACTGTGCTTTTCCATGAGCCGATACAGCGTCGTACGGTCGATGCTCGCGAGCCGGGCTGCTTTTGACATATTGCCGCCTGCCCGCGACACGAGTCGCGACAAATACTCCTTCTCGAAATACGTCACCAGACGGTCCTTCGCCAGGTGATACGCGCCGTCCAGCATCCCCGCCGGCATTCCAGTCTCCGAGCCGGCCGGTGAAACATCATCCGACAGGAGGATATCATCAGGGGTGAGCTGCTGGCCCGGCTCTGCAAGTACCGCCACGTGTTCGATGACGTTCTGCAGCTCACGGACGTTCCCGCGCCAGGTCAAGGTACGCAAGAACTCCATGGTCTCCGGGCGCAGCGTTGGAATCGCCTCGTTACGTCGACGGTGCCGACCCCAATAGTGCCCGAGGAAATGCTTGGCGAGAATCGGAATGTCTTCTATGCGCTCCCGCAGTGCAGGAAGACGAATGGGCACAACGCGAAGACGATAGAACAAATCCTCCCGCAGGACGCCCTTTCTTACGGCTTCCTCCGGATTCTTGTTCGTCGCGCAGACAAAGCGCACGTCGACGACCGCGTCCTGCTGCTCGCTGCCTACTCGCCGGACGACACCGTCCTGAAGGACCCGCAGAAGCTTCGCCTGAATGGGGTGCGACATCTCCGTCAGCTCATCGAGGAACAGAGTGCCCCCGTTCGCCGTTTCGAGCAGACCAGGCTTGTCGCGGTCGGCGCCAGTGAAAGCTCCCTTCCGATGTCCGAACATCTCGGACTCGAGCAGCGGTTCCGGCAGCGCGGCGCAATTCACGGGAACCATCTTGCGGCTCGCGCGGCGGCTATGGCGATGGATGAACTGAGCGATCACCTCTTTGCCGGTGCCGCTCTCACCGGTGATCATCACCGAAGCGTCGGTCTGCGCGACTCGTCTGGCGAGTTCCACCGCGCGCTGGAACGCTGGTGCAGCGCCGAGGAGCAACACCTTCTCGCTGTTGCTCACGTCGGCAATCATCGAACGCTGCATTTCGCGCGTCTCGCGAGCGACGATGACCGCGTGCGCCGCTCGGCCGAGCAACACTTCGAGATGCGTGGCCGAGAAGGGCTTGGGGAGATAGTCCCAAGCACCGGCACGAAGC
>Ga0079220_10000130_pt1 | contig 15410 bp, 16 predicted proteins | sample GAAS100_FD_75071 | JGI IMG/M metagenome (GOLD analysis project Ga0079220, IMG submission 75071) | Agricultural soil microbial communities from Georgia to study Nitrogen management - GA AS100 | ecosystem: Environmental > Terrestrial > Soil > Agricultural land | place: USA: Georgia | collected... | reverse complement strand
GCAGAAATCGCAGGGGACGTCGGGTATGAGTCTGAGGCAGCTTTCAACCGGGCGTTCAAGCGTGCGTTCGGACGGCCTCCAGGTCAATACCGCCGCGATCAAAAAGCGCACCTCGCAATGCGTCCGACAAATGGCCGGCGATAGGAGGAAATCGTTTCCTCCATGAAACCAGTCTGGACGGCAGAGTATCGCACCCTGGAAGAAGCGCGGACCTCGATCGCTCGTTGGATCGCGGAGTACAATCACGACCGGCCTCATCGCGGAGTCGGAAATCGCACCCCACACGAGGGCTTTCTTGAGTTTTGCAGTTGACCTAGACTCGGAGACTTGAACGTCTAATTTAGCGGGGTGCCCTACAGAGTCAAATGCGAAAAGAAGCGCCGTTTTGACCTGTCATTGACCTACACACAGATCATGACGGGTTTCCTAAAACTCAACCCGATGCCGCAATCCATCGCCATGATCGGACTTGGTGGCGGATCGATGGCGAAATGGTGCCATCGTCATTTGCCGCATGCGGACATCACCATCGTTGAGATCAATCCACATGTGATCGCCTTGCGCGACCATTTCTATATTCCTGAGGACGATCACAGGTTTCGGGTTCTTTGTGAAGATGGCGCTGATTACGTGGCCAGAACACCCCAGAAAACTGATGTACTGATCGTTGACGGATTCAATCTGGACGGCAGCCGCCCGAGTTATGCAGCCAGGTGTTTTACAATAACTGCTATCGCGCTTTGACTTCCTCGGGACTCATCATTGTGAATTTGTGCGGGGACAATGATGAAGCGAACATACGCCGACTCGGCAAGAGTTTTGGCAATCAGATTTCCATAGTCACATCCGGAGACGACGACTTGATTGTCTTTGCTCGTAAAGGAGAATCCCCGCGGTCTCAAAGAGGAGCGCCGCCTTCTGGCGAAGCGCAGCACGGTCTAAGTACAACCTAAGATGAACAGGCTTCCGGTTGGCGCGACTTTCGCATTTAGTCTTGCGGCTTGGGCGCGCCAGCCAGACCGTCGTAGGAACCTCGATGTAGAGGAAGGAGTTAAACAAATGGCCAGTCTGGCTCGGGCGCACGAGGTCCCGAGTTCAAATCTCGGCCACTCAACCTAACTCTGCCATCAATCCCGCTGCGCTGAAGTAGGGTGGTACGGCGCGGATACAATTTGCACGGGAACGCTATTGTGGTTGGCTTTGAGAAGAACCTCGTATGCGTGCTCCCCGGGCACCTCGACTTGGTCGTCAAACTCGGTGTCAATACATCCGCTCGGGGGTATCTCAATCCAGCGAAAAGTTGTTTCCATTTCTTTGGACGCTGCTGCATCTGATGCGCCGGACGGCTTGATCCACTCGGACGAACTGTCTTTCCGAACCAGCACTTGGCCGACCGGCAAATTCGTTTCGGGGTGAACAGGATAAAAAATAGCTTGCCTTCCCCTATTGCAGAGACGGAGCCGCACGACCAGGCCGTCGTGGGTTCGGCCGTCGGGATTTGGATAGGCCTCCAAAACAACCCCTTCGAGTGGATTCCGGTTTGACGCTAAATCCGGAGGCTGTCCGACACGCGCGAGCACATCGGCAAAAATAAGAACTGCAGCGACTGCCAGGCAGAAAGCCGCGAGTCTCAGGTTGCGCTTGCGTTCCTCTTGTGCGTGGGAGTCAATTTGTCGAGTTCGAAGATGCTGGTGGCCATTGCCGTTGGTAGGAACTCGGGAATCCCCCCGCGATGCTAAGTCGAAGGGGCTTCGTTCGCCAGGAGTCATTGCCCTCGGCCTCTAGCGTGTCACTGCCTGAGATTGTTCTTTCGCAGAACGAACGGTTTCCAGAATGCCGCTAAGAATCGCCATGGGAGTTGGTGGGCAGCCAGCCACCGTATGGTTAACGGGAATGATATTCGCGACGGCGCCGCGGCTCGCGTAGCTCTCGCCAAACACTCCACCGCAAGCTCCGCAATCTCCTACAGCAACGACGAGTTTGGGATCGGGAACGGCATCGTAGGTTCGCCTCAAGGCTTCTTCCATGTTGACCGATACTGGACCGGTCACCAGCAATAGGTCCGCGTGACGCGGGCTGGCTACGAACTTGATGCCTACGCCCTCGAGATTGTAGTAGGGGTTGTTGATTGCCTGGATCTCCAGCTCACACCCATTGCAAGAACCTGCGTCCACCTGACGGATGCAGACTGCGCGGCCCAGGATCTTCCACAGGTCATTTTGCAAGTTTTTGGAGGTACCAGATATATCTGCGGGCAACGCTGGAGGAGATTCTGTCAGTATTTTCGTGCGAAGCATTGTTGAAAGAACATCAAACATGGTTGCCTTACCCATCCTGTCCGCTGTAGGACAGGTTGAACGATTTATTGATCAACGGAAAGTCCGGCACAATATTGCCGAGAATCGCGTATTCCAGAAGGGGCCAATTCTGCCACGATGGATCATGTGCATGGCATCGCCGGATGGTTCCGTGAGGACCCGCTTCGAGGGCAATCAGCGTCGGGCCGCGCCACCCTTCGATCACACCGATTCCAAGGTGATGCTGCTCCGCGACCGAAATCTCGGTCCGAATCGGACCAAGCGAAACCTGCCCGAGAATCGCTTGGCAGAGACGCATCGATTCGAAGATCTCATCGAAGCGGATTTGCACGCGAGCAGCAACGTCACCGGAGGATTGCGTTATGCACTTTGTTCCGAAACTATCGTAGGGCGCCCATGGATGATGCACCCGCAGATCGCAGTCAACTCCGGACGCTCGTGCCACAAGCCCCAGCGCGCCGAACCGGGCGGCTAGTTCCGGTTCCAACCGTCCTGCTTCGCGGAAACGATCCTGTATGCCACCGTGCTCGTCGTAGATGGAGCGAAGATTGAGTACGCCTTTCTCTAACGCTACGTATTGCGCTCGAAGGGGTTCAGAAACGCCTTCGGGCAGATCAGACGCCACTCCACCGGGCACAATGTAGTCCATCAGGTAGCGTGCGCCAAAAACCCTTGCGTTGGTGCGAAGAAGGTCCTCTTTCAACGCGGAGAATTGCGAGAGGCCAAACGCGAAGCCTGCGTCGTTGCCGAGCGCACCCAGATCGCCTAGGTGATTGGCGACGCGTTCGTGTTCAAGCGCCAGAGCGCGCAAATGGAGGGCTCGAACGGGGCATACCGTCTGCGTGAGAGATTCCAGAGCCGCGCAGTACGCCCAAGAGAAGGCAACAGCCGAGTCACCCGAGAGTCGTGCCGCTAAACGTTGGCCTTCGTCTTGCCGCATCCGCTCAAATCGCTTGGCGACCCCCTTGTGTGTATATCCAAGGCGTTCTTCCAGGCGCAAGACCTTTTCGCCGACAACAGAGAACCGAAAGTGTCCCGGTTCGATCGTGCCTGCGTGAACGGGGCCGACTGCAATCTCGTGGACCCCATCACCCTCGACCTGGACGAACGGATAAGGCGCGGGAGTTGCCGATTGTTGCTCCGTTCCGTCTACCTCTCGCCGCAGCGGACGGATTCCTTCAGGCCAGCCTCCGTGACGCAGCCACCCTCGTTGGTCAGCATTTGTGCTGGAGATACCCAACAGGTCCTGCGTTGCACGCTCCATTCGCGACGCCACAGGGAACGTGGAAGCAAGACTTGGGTAATTGGGGCTAGCCAAGTTTTCGATCTCGTGTTCGAGCAACAACAAATCTTTCGGGAGCAGATAGGCGGCGTAGATGCGGAAACGACCGTCGCGATCGCGGTCATCGGCGCCCCAGAGACTCAGCAGCGTAGCCCCCAAAGTCCCCAACTCGTCGGCACCCTTTTGCCAGCTCGCGGCGTCCACCTTTGCGTGGCGGCATACGATGTTCGAAGGGAGCGGTGTGCCTGATTGTTTAAGAAAGGGCGCTGTCATGCACGTCACCCGATCAATCGAGCAGCCGCGCGATACCATTCCGCGAGAGCGGGCGGCATGTAGATTCCTAATACAAGCACTATGGCAAGATGGACGAACACGGGCAGCAGCGCCGGTGAATGAGGCAACGGACGCGCGTCACTTTCACCAAAGACCATTGGCTGCACGCGACTGAAGATCGCAGCAAAGGCCACGGCAAGCGCAATCAAGAGAAAGGGAGTACTCCAGGGATGCTCTCTCATGGCCGTGGTAAGAATTAAAAACTCGCTCGCGAAGACGCCAAACGGCGGCAGGCCGAGAATTGCGATCGAGCCCAGCATGAGACCCCAGCCAATCGTGGGACTGATGCCCAGTAGGCCCCGGATGTCGCTTATTTGTTGAGTGCCGGCTGTCTGCGAGGCATGGCCGGCAGTAAAGAAAATGGATGATTTGGTGAGCGAATGCACCGTCATATGAAGCAACGCGGCAAAGTTAGCCACCGGTCCGCCGAGTCCGAACGCGAACGTGATGATTCCCATATGCTCAATGGAGGAGTAGCCGAAGAGCCGCTTGATGTCGCGCTGCCTCCAGAGAAAAAAGGCTCCCAGCAGTGCCGACACAAGCCCAAACGTCATCAACATCCGGCTCGGAAGGTGTGTGCCGACCGAACCTTCGACCAGTGCCTTACAACGGATCACTGCGTAGAGCGCAACGTTCAGAAGTAGGCCGGAAAGAACCGCCGAGACCGGAGTGGGCCCCTCGGCGTGAGCGTCAGGAAGCCAATTGTGCAGCGGGGCCAGTCCAACTTTGGTTCCGTATCCGACCAAGAGAAAAACGAACGCCAATCCCAAAACTCTGGGTTCGAGGTGCCCTTTGACCGCGGCGAGGTGTGTCCAGAGCAGTGCGGTCATGCCTTCGCTTCCGAGCGTCTGCTCCGCCGCAAAATACAGAAGAATAGTGCCGAACAAAGCTTGTGCGATTCCGACACCGCACAGGATGAAATATTTCCAGGCGGCTTCGAGGCTGGCCCGCGTCCGGTACAAAGAAACCAACAATACCGTCGAAAGCGTTGCTGCTTCCATGGCCACCCATAATAGGCCCATATTGTTGGTCAGCAGAGCCAAGAGCATAGCACCCATAAAAAGCTGATACATGCTGTGGTACAGGCGTAGGCGCTGGGCGTTGACGCGTCCGTGATGCTCTTCGATGCGCATGTAGGGACGAGAAAAAAGCGCTGTGGTGAAGCCCACAAATGCGGTTAGCGCGACTAGAAAAACGTTGAACGAATCGACAAAGAATTGGTCGTGTCCGGCCAACACCGGGCCGTAGCGAATCACGCGCAAGACCAACAGCGCCGAGACCACCAAAGTGGCCAGGCTCATGGCGGCATTGAGCTCGGGTGCAAAGCGCCGTGCTCCGAACCAAGCCAACAAGATTGCTCCGAGCAGCGGCAAGCCCAGGACCAGCAGAATTTCCACTTCAATCCTCCTTGAGCGTTTCCAGGTGATGCAGATCCAGGCTGTCGAACTGCTCCCGTATCTGAAAAAAGAAGATGCCCAGAATAAACACGCCAACCAACAGGTCCAACGCAATTCCCAGTTCAATCACCATCGGCATTCCATAGGTCGCACTTGTCGCGGCGAAGAAAAGGCCATTCTCCATGGCAAGAAAACCGATCACCTGGGTGATGGCCTTTTTCCGAGTAATCATCATCAGAAAGGCAAGCAGGATGACACCCAGCGCGATGCCCAAGGTGTGCCGGGTGATGGTCGTTGCCAGCAGGCTGATGGGCTGCGCCAAACCAAACGCGAAAATCACCAGCACCAATCCGACCAACATTGTTGCGGGCATGTCTACGAGTGTTTCGCTGTCCCACTGCGCCCCAAGACGATAGGTCAGGCGATGGAGAATCCACGGCAATCCAATGACTTTGAGAACCAGCGTCAGTGCAGCGGAGTAGTACAGCGCCCGCAAGCCGGAACTATGCGCCACCAAGACCGTGGAAAGAAAAAGGATGACGCCTTGCCACGCCAGCAACACGATCAATCGCTGTGTGCGCCGACGGGAGAGCATCGAAAACGAGTTGAGCAGGAGGAGCGCAGCGAGAACGTTGATGAGCCCAGAGACGAGTTGAGATCTCAGCACGATCCTATGCTCCAAGAAGAAGATGAACGAGCAGGCCAAGCACCGCGATCAGGAACGCTGTCGCCAGGTACTCAGGTGCACGAAAGATACGCAGCTTGGCCGAAAGTGATTCGATCAACGCTAAGGCCGTTCCTGCTATCGCGAGTTTCCCGACCAACGCTCCCATTGCCAACAGCGTCGCGAGGCCGCCATTCTGGCCGTGGGTTGCTATGCCCCACGGCACAAAGAGTGCGAAGCCAATACACGCGTAATTGAACAGTTTGAGGCTGGAGGCCCACTCCATCAGAGCTAAATGGCGGGCAGAATATTCAAGAAGCATGGCTTCATGAATCATCGTCAGTTCCAGGTGTGTGGCAGGGTTGTCGATGGGAAGACGCGCGTTCTCGGCCAACAGCACCATCAGAAACGCGACGGCGGCGAAGATTACACTCGGATCGACGACAGAACGGTGTGCGGCATATCCGTCCACCAAGCTGGGCAGCGCCGTGCTGCCGAAAAGCAGAAACGCATTGAACAACACCATCAACAGCGCCGGTTCGGCAAGAAAGCCGATCATCATCTCGCGTCGTGCCCCGAGCGTGCCAAAGGCGGTACCCACGTCCATGGCTGCTAGCGATTGAAACACACGGGCTGTGGCAAAGAGGCCGATGAGCGCGATAGAGTCCGCCACTCGTGCGAAAGGCAGGTCCGTCACCAGCGAAGGAATAATTGCGGCAGCGAGCACCATGGTTCCGAATAGCACATAGGGTGTTGCCCGAAACAGCGGTGACGCGTCGGTAGCCAGCGCGGCATCCTTGTGAAAAAGCTTCTCCAGCATCCAATAGGGCTGCAGCAAGGGAGGCGCCGAACGGTTCTGCGTCCAGGCGCGGCATTGCGCTATCCACCCCGCGAACAACGGCGCGACGCCGATCGCCAGCACCACTTCCGCGGCTTGGCGAATGAATGAGACGCCGTTCATAGGACGAAGATCAGCAAAGCAATTAAAGTTAAAAAGCTGTACAGCAGATAGATGGACAATCTCCCACTCTGCAGGACGCCAATCAGGTCTGCGAGCCACTGCACTGCCCGCGCGATCGGCAGATAGATCGACCGCCACAAACGATCTTCAATGTGAATCCGGTAGCGCGGCGAGGGATCGTCTGGCGACGGCAAGTCTCGCTCCATGCGAAAGAACGTTCCGAACATGTGACGGATCGGCTGGCCGAAGCCTTCGGCAGTGTCTTGCATTCGTGAGGTCTGCCACGGATAACCGCAGTCCCAGGCTGCCGTTCGGCGTATGCGCCCGTGGGCCAGAAGACGGACGAGAACAAAAACGATTCCAAACACTCCCACGATTCCAGCGAGCAGAATCAAGCCACTGTAGGAAGCCTGTTCCGGTGCGATCGGAGCGATCCACCAAATCGTTGAGCTCGGGTTTACGCTCTCGCCCAGCGATTCTCGCGTAACCGCTGCGGCGATTCTCAGCACCAGTTGCGGGAAGACTCCGATCAGGACACACCCCAAGGCCAGCCAACCCAAGCCTAAGCGCTCGAGCCAATTGGCGTCGTGGGCGTTCACCAAAGAGGCCTCTCGTGGCTGACCCAGGAAAATCACGCCGTAGAACTTGACCATCACATAGGCGGCAAGGGCAACGGTCAAGGCCAGCGCAGCCGCGCCGAGAGGAACGAGCATGTTGACGAAGGCGTGCGGGATTTGCGGCGTGAATAAGAAAGACTGTAACAGCAGCCATTCAGAAACGAAGCCGTTGAGTGGCGGCAAGCCCGCAATCGCAAGTGTGCCGATGAGGGCCAGAGTCGCGACCCAAGGCATTCGGCGGATCAGGCCACCAAGTTTTCCGAGGCTACGCTGTTTTGTGGCGTGCAGGACCGAGCCGGTGGCAAGAAACAGCAGGCTTTTGAAGAACGCGTGATTGAGCGAGTGGATGAGCGCGGCCGTGAGGGCCAGAGCAGCAAATAGGTGTAAGTTTCCCGTTTCAAACAGAATGGAAAGGCCGATCGCAGTAAAAATCACTCCTACGTTTTCGATGGAGGAATAGGCAAGGAGGCGTTTCATGTCCGTTTGCACTGCCGCGAAAACGGCTCCATACAGCGCCGAGAACAGGCCGGCCGCCAAGATCAGTAGCCCCCACCACCAGAGCCGACCATGCAGGAGATCGAAGCTAATCCGCAGCATGCCGTAGATCGCCGTCTTCAGCATCAACCCACTCATCATGGCGGAAACGGGCGATGGCGCTGCGGGGTGCGCTTCGGGGAGCCACACATGAAGAGGAACCAGACCTGCCTTGGCGCCGAAACCCAATAGAGCCAGCAGAAATGCGGTGCTTGCCCAAAAAGGCGTGAGCGAAGCTCCACGCATCGCGTCGAAGGTGAAATGCCAACTACCACCCTGTAGCACGCCGAAGCTCAGCAGGATGCAGATTGCGCCCACATGAGCAATGAGCATATATAGAAACCCGGCACGGCGGATTTCAGGGATGCGATGTTGAGAAGTAACCAGGAAGTACGAACTTAAAGCCATCGTCTCCCAAGCCACCATAAATAGATACGCATCGTCGGCGAGTATCACGATCGCCATACTTGCGAGAAATACATGATATTGCAGCCCTAGCAACGCCGGCGCCGTCCCCTCACCGGACCGAAAGTAACCGGCAGCGAAAGTCGAGATGCCGGCACCGGCTAATCCCAGAAGCAACAGGAAGAAGCCCGACAAGGCATCCAACCGGACGTGGAAGGGTAAATCTGGGAGACCAAACGGAAGTATCCAGAGCTGAGTTGTTTCTCCGCGAGCAAGGAACGCTCCCGCGACGATGGCGACGGCAACACAAACGATCGCTCCCAAGGAAAAAAGCAGACGCTCAAGTCGTACACCGTGGGGGCGAACCAATCCGAGGAGGCCGAGGAGTACCCATACAAGCGGCAAAATTAGAAGAAACCGCAGCTCATGGCCCATCAAGGTCGAACCCACTTCGGACACACTGGAAACGTGCTGCTACAGCACTTCGAGGAGAATGGGTAGCTGGCATTTGGAGTGGTGCTCACAAGTAATTTCACGGCTTTCTGGGGTAGGATCGGGTGTAGAAGCGTCATCTCCCTGCCTCTACTGAGCGGCTGTCGAGTTCATCGAGCAGTTGAAGTGACTCCTTCAAATGTCTCTGGAAGTAGCGGCGCATCAGCGCCAGCACCTTGTTAAGGATCGGGTCACGAACCGAATAGAAGACTTGGTTTCCCGCCTTCCGGTTGACTACAAGCTGCTTCGTCCTGAGAACGCTCAGGTGTTGTGACACGTTTGCCTGCTCGATGCCGAGTTTGGCGATAAGATCGCCAGCCGAGAGTTCGCCGTCATTCAGGAACTCGAGAATCGCAATCCGCGTAGGATGCGCCAGGGCCTGAAAGATGTCAGCTTTGAATCGGCGAAGGGACTCCGGCATCGACTTCGTATTCACTAGCACTAGAATATTCGCTTCTTCGCATATAGCAAAGCATGCGTTCGCTCTGAAGTAGCGAATTATTAACGAGGTGGAATTAGCAGATCTAGTCGAAGGACTGCGGCGATAATGTGTAAAGATAATTCCGTCCAGTATGTTAAGACAATTACGTCACAGCCGGGGCTGGCATGTAGCCGCCATCGACTAGGTATGGCCATTAAATACGCAATGGATACAAAGAAAGGCCTTGGCAAATCTTCGGAGGTGTATATAATTATATTTACACACAGAGATCCGCATTCGAGGATTTGGTCCATGCCCGGCAAAGCGGCCAAAAAGTCCAAGCGAGAAGCTCTCAAGCGGCACGGCACGCTGAATCCGCATCCGCACGCGTTGACAGACCCTCTATTCGAAACTGGCGACTTCTTCGATCGCGACGATATCGTGCAGGTCAAGTACGAGATGCTTCGCCGCGTCACAGTCGACAAGCAATCAGTCACTCAGTCCGCTACGGCATTCGGATTCTCACGCCCTACCTACTATCAAGCGGGAGCGGACTTTCAGCGAGATGGACTCTTCGGCCTATTGCCCGAGAAGCGCGGGCCGCGGCAAGGCCACAAACTCACGCCGGACGTTTTGGACTTCGCTATGGATCTCCGGGCGAGCGATCCGTCGCTGCGCCCTCCGGACTTGGCCGCTGCCATCCAGGAACGATTCGCTGTGAATGCTCATCCCCGGAGTATCGAACGCGCACTGACGCGGCAGGAAAAAAAACGTCGCTGAATCCAGCCGCTGGCGCACACATGACAGCGGAGCCGGAAACACTGATCTCGGCCTACGAAGATCTACGGCGACAAGCTGCACAGTGTTCGAGTTCCGGTGGCTTGGGTATGGCCATTCTTCTCGACCAGGGAATGGCGGCATGGATGCTGGCATGTTCCTGGGTTGCTCGCCAAGTGCTGGAGCATACCGAGAGTACTGCCCGTCAATACGCGCTACGAAAACGCGCCGTCGCACTGGGCTGGAAGGATGAGCAAGTCATTGTGATAGACAGTGACCTGGGCCAATCGGGTGCTTCCGCTGCAGACCGTGAAGGTTTTCAAAAGCTTGTGATGGAAGTGAGCATGGGCCGAGCCGGCATTGTTCTCGGGCTTGAAGTCTCACGCCTTGCTCGAAACTCAACCGACTGGCATCGGCTGCTGGAGATTTGTGCCACCACTGATACGCTCATCCTGGACGAGGACGGCATCTACCATCCTGCAGAATTCAATGATCGCCTCCTCCTGGGACTAAAGGGCACCATGAGTGAAGCGGAACTGCACCTGATCCGTGCCCGCATGCGGGGCGGACTCCTGAGCAAAGCCAAGCGCGGCGAACTGGTCACTCCGTTGCCGTTTGGGTTTGCGTACGATGATGAGGGCCGGGTCGTGCTTGGTCCCGACCAACAAATTCAGCAAGCAATCCGATCCGTATTCGAGGTGTTCCGCAGGGTGGGTTCAGCGTTTGGAGTGGCAAAAGAGTTTCGCCAGCAGGGTTGGCAGTTTCCTCGATTGATTCGGTCCCCCAGAGGTCCTGCCGAAGTCGGCTGGGGTGATCTGGAGCACAACCGAGTCACACGTGTTCTTCGCAACCCTCGGTACGCCGGCGCGGGCGTACACGCCTCCAGAAAAAACTCGAAGGACGGGGCCGCAGTCAAGACTTACCTCGACTGGAATGGCACACGTTGATTCTCGATGCGCACCCGGGCTATATCGCCTGGCGAGACTATGAGGAGAATCTCCGTCGTCTGCAAGAAAACGCGCAAATTCAGGGAATAGAGAAGCGAAGCGCTGTGCGAGAAGGTCCTTCACTGCTACAAGGCCTGGCAATCTGTGGAGTATGTGGCAGCCGTATGACCGTCGGTTATCGCCAGCGCAAAGCGGGGGTGTATCCGTTCTACATCTGCCAGGGGCCTCGCGAGGTGGATCGGATCGACAAGGGCTACTGTCAGCGAGTCTCCGGGTATAGTCTCGACAAAGCAATCGGATCGTTGCTAGTAGAGACGGTGACTCCGCTGGCGCTGGAAGTCGCTCTCAGCGTTCAGCAGGAGCTACAGTCACGATGGGATGAAGCCGATCGACTTCGCAGGCTACAGGTGGATCGGGCTCGCTACGAATCTGAATTGGCTCGCCGCCGTTTTCTCCGTGTCGATCCCGACAGTCGACTCGTAGCGGCCTCGCTGGAAGCGGAATGGAACTCGAAGCTGCATGCACTCTCCGAAGCTGAGCAAAATTATGAGCGCCAGTGCCAAGCCGATCAGCTCACGGTTAGCACCGTGCAGCGAGAGCAGGTGCTGGCACTGGCCACGAACTTCCCCCAACTGTGGAATGATCCCGGCACGGCCGACCGTGAACGCAAACGAATGGTTCGTCTCCTCATTGAAGACGTCACGATACGAAAAGGCGAGCAGGTCCAGCTTGACGTTCGCTTCCGCGGGGGCGTCTCGAAAACGCTGATGTTGCCTCGGCCGCTGAGTTTTTGCGAAAGTCACAAGCAGAATCCGGCAATGGTAGCCCAAATGGACCGTCTCTTGGATGATTACAACTACGCAGACGTGGCCCGAATTCTCAACGAGAAGGGGTTTAAAACAGGCGACGGCTTGCAGGTAACATCACCAGCCGTCGGCTACATTCGAAAAGCTTACAGACTCAAGAGCCGCTGCGAGCAGCTTCGTGAAAGAGGGCTGCTTACCGCCTCTGAGATCGCACGCCGGTGTGGCGTTTCAACGAACACAATTTTCGACTGGCGCCGAAAGGGTCGAATCTGTGCGCATGCAATTAACGATCGAAACCAATTTCTCTATGAAGATCCCGGGCCCAATCCGCCAAGGAGGCACGCTCGAAAGGTTTGGATAGATGAATCGCTCAGCCGCTAGGTCTCCGACGCCAATCTTGGATTTAGAGTCTCCTCTCCCTGAGAAATCTCGATGGGACAGGTTGACCTGGCGTCAAGCGCTTTTGATTGTCGGTCTTCCCCTTGTTGCAGTTTCATTGCTCGTCCCTGTTTTCGTTGTGCTCAATGACAGCAATCCGGCCGTAGCAAGGATATTCAGGTATGTCGGAACTACGGCAGATGCCTTGTTTCAAGGGTCCGGCGTACATACACCCGCTATGTTCTTCGTGGTCTGCTTCTTTGCTTTAATCCTGATTATTTCGATCCATGAACTCGGCCATGTCTTGGGAGCCCTTGCTGTTGGTTTTCATTTTGAGAGGATTAGAATCGGCCCGCTTACGCTATCCAAGTCGATGCAGGGACTGAAAATTACAGTTCAGCGGATGTCCAGCTTCGACGGCATTGCAGCGATACGTATCCAGCGACTTCGAAAATTGCGTCAGAAGTACGCCGTCTTTATTGGAGCTGGCCCTTTTGCAAACTTTCTTTCTGGATTATGCGCCTGGCTGTGCGTGGCTACGCCCCTTGGTGGGTCACACCATACAATTCGGCAATATCTTCAATTGTTCGCCGCCCTCTCTATTTTTGTAGCCGCGGTCAACTTGATTCCCTACCAGCGGGTTAACGGAATGTACAGTGACGGCGCTCGGTTACTGGCCTTTATCAACTCTAGAATGAAAACTAGGCGCCTGCTTTGCATCCTTGCCTTAAACAAGCAAATCAACTCAGGCGTTCGCCCTAGAGGCTTGAAGCGCACTTGGATCGCTCACTCCTGTGCTATCCCCGACCAATCACTCGATACACTGCAAGCTTTCTGGATTGCCTACCTAGCGGACAATGACAGCGACAACGTTGAGCAGGCAGCACAAAATCTGGAGAGATGTCTAGAGCGTTTTGGAAATACGTCTCAAGAATTTCAAAAACAGCTTTTGATGGAGGCTGCAATTTTCCAAGCATGGTTTCGTAACGACGAGCAGAAAGCTACATTCTGGTCTCGAAAATCTGAAGCCTACCCTGCGGCACCGCTCCTGAAACAGCTCCGTTTAAAGATTTGCATATATTGGGCGGGGCGGAGGTATGACGAACTTGCTGCTGCCTGGGAGAAGGGGCGCCGTCATATTGAGACCTTTCCTGCGTCCGCAGCCAAGAGCCGCATGCTGGAAGTCTGGCTTGCATGGAGAAATCAGATGGAAAAGAAACGAGTCGTCCGAGAGACTCCGCTGAAGTTTTAGGAGTGTGTCTGATTTGGCTGCCTATGCCATGAAGAGGTGCAGTATGAAGCGTAAATCGATCGTCTTCGCCATTCCAAGTTTGTCGGCCTTCGCGAGGACAAAAATCCTCGGAGTGTGGTCAAGGAGGATGCCGCTGGCGAGTGAACCAATTTGAACTTTGCTTGCTAACTGAGTCGCGTTCATGGATATCCACCTCATTGACGGCACCTACGAACTGTTCCGCTACTTCTACGCCGTACCGTCGTCCCAAAACGCCTCCGGCCAGGAGGTTGGCGCAGTCCGCGGCGTGCTTGGATCGATTCTCACGATGATTGAGGGCGGAGCGACTCACATCGGAGTTGCGACCGACCATGTGATTGAGTCGTTTCGCAACGATCTTTATCGGGACTACAAGACTGGCGAAGGCGTAGATCCGGAACTGCTATCGCAATTTCCAATTCTTGAAAAGGCGCTGCAATCGATGGGAGTGCTGGTGTGGCCAATGGTCAAATTCGAGGCCGACGATGCACTTGCTTCGGCCGCAGCGAAAGCAGCGAAGGATAAGCGCGTCCGGCGAGTGATCATCTGCACGCCCGATAAGGACCTCAGCCAATGTGTGGTGGGCTCGCGGGTCGTTCAACTCGACCGCCGCCGCGAGAGCCTTCGTGACGAGGCTGGCGTCATCGCAAAATTCGGGACAAAGCCGTGTTCGATTCCCGACTATCTAGCTGTAGTAGGTGACAGTGCAGATGGCTTTCCCGGCATCGCGGGATGGGGGGCCAAAGCCGCAGCGGCGGTTTTTTCAAAATATCCACATCTGGAAGATATTCCGAAAGGCTGGCATCACTGGAATCCGCCGTTGCGGAGAGCGCGTCCCCTTGCTGAGGCGCTTTTCGGTGGCTGGGACGATGCGCTGCTGTTTCGCACTCTCGCAACACTTCGAGTCGATGTTCCGGTGTTCAGGTCAATTGACGAGTTGCGGTGGAAAGGGCCTGCCAAGGATTTCAAGCGGACCTGTGACCGTATAAAGGCGCCTGACCTGTTCCGGCGCGCCTTGGCAAGCAAGGCCGGCTGAGCAAAAAGCGGCGGCGGGCGACCGCTGCATTTGTGAGACGCGACGAATTTTGCCACCCGCGGGCAATGAATCCTAGGCGTCAGGGAGCGGTGGGGGAGGCGACCAGGGCCGCAGCGGTGGGTAGGATTCGGCGTGTGTTTACACAAGGAGATGGCCGGGTGGTTCCTTGGGCAGGCCTACGAAGTTGAGGCTTTTACGGCGGGCGGCGTGGGCCCGTTCAGGGTAACCTGTAGTCAAGCCGAGCTTCACCTAATTGAGGTGGTTCAGATCCATGCCCTGGCCGCTGCCAACCGTACTCTCGCTCAGCCTTGCGGTCACTTCTCTCAGCATCGCTATCCTCGCGTTTGTGATCGCCGTCAAGAACTACCGCCGCAAGGCGGGTATCTTGGTGCGCGGCGGTCTGACCGTGGCTTCTGGAAGAGCCTCCAACGATCCCTACGTCACAGAAGTCCTCCTGGAGAATCTCAAAGATCGGGCGGTCACAATCTTTGCCATCTATCTCAGGCTGGGAGTGAATTACTACATCGAACTCGAAAATTTAGAGGATAACCCGTTGGTATTGAAGGCGTTTGAAACTTATCGCAAAGAATTCGGCCCCATCGAGATTGATCCCGCTCAGTTTCATCCGAGCCGCTAAGTTCAGATAAACCTCGAACTTGTGGTTCGAGTTCGTGGTGACCTTGAAGCACTTCGGTTGTAGGGCCAGCAGGTTATCTTTCCGCATGATCCGGACCACGCGTTTGTGGTTCACCTGCATTCCTCGGCGGCGGAG
>Ga0079220_10000127_pt1 | contig 15603 bp, 16 predicted proteins | sample GAAS100_FD_75071 | JGI IMG/M metagenome (GOLD analysis project Ga0079220, IMG submission 75071) | Agricultural soil microbial communities from Georgia to study Nitrogen management - GA AS100 | ecosystem: Environmental > Terrestrial > Soil > Agricultural land | place: USA: Georgia | collected... | reverse complement strand
CGTGCGGTTGAACATCACGCCCATGCGGTCGAGCAGATCGATGATTCCCGGCGCGGCTTCGCACATGCGCTTGACCAGCGGCTGATTCGCGAGGAAATCGCCGCCGTAAATCGTGTCGTCAAAGTGCTTCCAGGTGGTGTCGCCTTCGCCTTTTTGATTCTTCGCCGCGTTAATGCCGCCCTGCGCGCAAACGGAATGCGAGCGCTTTACGGGCACGATGGAGAATAAATCCACGGGCACGCCGGCTTCCGCGACGCGGATGGTGGCCATCAGGCCGGCAAGTCCGCCGCCCACCACGATGATTTTCGGATTTCTCATCTCGTTATGTACGAAGCGAAGGGGTGCCAATCATACCGGAAACTGATCACGATCAGAATGCCCACGACGCTGAAAACGACGCCGACGAGGGCGCCCAATTGTCCCGCGGCCCGCTGGGCCCGCGCGGTTGCCGCCAGTCCCCATTTGCAAAGAAAGTTCCAGATGCCCACGCCCAGGTGAAACGAGGAGGCGACGATTCCGATGACGAAGAATGCCAGGTACCAAGGGTTGCGCAGGTCCGCGGCGACGGTCATGTAGGTGGAGCGGCCGGCCGTGAGAAACCGTTCCGTGTACACGTGCCAGCCGATGTAGGCGAATGCGATCAAGCCGGTGTACCGCTGGAAAGTGAACATCCAATTCCCCACCCAGGGGTACTGCGACACGTTGGACTTCCCTTTCCACCAGATGTACACACCGTAGCCGCCGTGATAAAGGATGGGCAGAAAAATGAAAAGCCATTCCACGATCAAGCGGAAAGGAATCGTCTGCAGCTCCTGCGAAACGGTGTTGTACTTGTCCGGGCTTACGAGCGCGGCGCTGTTGGACCAGAAATGTTCGGCGAGAAATGCTCCGACGGGAACAATACCGCTCAGGGAATGTAACTTGCGAAGAAGATAATCTGTTTCAGGCCGGGTTGCCGTGGAAGCCATGCCCTCTCCGTTGCCCAGGGTCCTTTCCATTCGCGGAGCGATACAGAAGGACGCTGTTCGCAACGTATTCAGTATAGGCACAGCGGGCGCGTCGCGCAACTCGCGCCGGTATTCGCAAGAAACAAGCGAGCGGGAATTGCTTGCGAAAATCCGGCGCTCCGCTACTCTAGATCCAGCCGCTTTTGTGGCAGGACGTCCTTGCCTGCACCGCGAATCCGCACAAAACGCTCATGAGCACGACGCTCGTCCTCGAACTGGAACGCATGGTGAGATCGCTGGATTCCGACCCTTCGGGCGCGGCCAGGTTCTCGCTGGGCCAGTTGGCGGAGCGTATTTCGCAAAATTTCGGGGTCAAGCAGGATGAGGTGGCGATTCTGGCGGTTTCGCACCGTTGGCGGCACCTGTACTTTTTGCTGCCGGAGGCGCTGAAGAACGTCGGGCACATTCCGCTCTCGAGCCCGGTGGCCATCGCGGCGCGCACGGTGCGCGAAAGCCGCCCCGAAATCGACAACAACTTTCATGAAACGCGCCACGTCAATATCTTCGAGTCGATCAAGGCGGAATCGCTGAACGGCCAGGCCATCCAGAAAATCATCAGCGCGCCCATTCTCGCCGGGAGCAACGTCGTTGGCGTGCTGCAGGTCAGCCGCAAAGGAGATACGCCGAAGGCGGCGGGACCGGATTTCACTTCGGACGACCTGGGGAGAGTTCTCGCCTTGTGCCGGCCGCTCGGCGAATTGCTGCAGCGCCTCTGCCCGCAGTAAACGCTGAACCCGATTTGGTCACCGCGGGATTCCGGCTGTAAACGCGCCGGGCGGATTCTAATTCGCATTGACACTCGGTACTTTTACTTGCTACTTTTCCACAGCACTGAAATTTTCTTCGCCGTTACCTTCATCTCTGGAGGCCGCACACCGGCAACATGGCGTTCGTCGCTAAGAAGATCTTCCTCACCAAGGGCGTCGGCAAACATCGCGAAAGACTTTCGAGCTTCGAGCTCGCGCTGCGCAACGCGGGCATCGCCGCGTGCAACATCGTGCGCGTCTCGTCGATATTTCCGCCGAACTGCAAGCTGATTTCGCGCAGCGAGGGTTTGAAGCATATCAAGCCGGGGCAGGTGGCGTTCACGGTCATCAGCGAGAATTCGACCAAAGAGCCGCATCGACTGATTGCCGCGAGCATCGGCTTGGCGCTGCCGGCGGACAAATCGATGTACGGGTATCTTTCGGAGCATCACTCCTTCGGCGAGACGGAAGAGGTGGCGGGAGAGTACGCCGAGGAGCTGGCGGCGGAAATGCTGGCGACCACGCTGAACGTGGAATTTGATCCGGACCTGTCCTGGGATGAGAAGAAAGAAGTCTATCGCATCTCGAACAAGATCGTGCGCACGATGAACGTTACGCAGTCCGCGGTGGGCGACAAGCGGGGGCTGTGGACCACGGTTCTCGGCGCGGCCATCCTCATTGGCGAAGACGACTGAGCAAACCGCAGCCCGCTATCTTTTGAAATAGCTGATTCTCTCGAGGACCGCGCCGACGATCAGCGGCAGGGCCACCGTCGCGTCGTCAAATACTTCCGCAAACTTGCCGCCCTCTTCCGGCGGAACGAATTTGCCCCACGATACCGCCTCGGTATAGGTGCTGCCGCTCAACCCGCCCCAATGCACCGGCTCGGGACAAATCCGCACGCCGTAGTTGTAACGCTTCAGCGGCATCTTCTTGTAACCGCGGCGCGCCAGCAATTCCGCGTACACGCCGAATTGCTGAGACCAGTTGCGCGGCACGCCGCCTCCGATGGTGAAGATTCCCATGCGCTTGGTGGCCATCATGATGTCCGCGAATTTCTCGAAATCCTCGAATGAGTCGAAATTCAGCGTAGGGCGGTTCTGCTGTTGGCGGCCGATCTTGTTCAGCGCGAAGTCGATGCCCAATTCCGAATCGGAAAATGCGGGAACGAAGACCGGAACGTTGTGCTCGTACGCGGATTTCAGAATGCCGCGGCCCGGCGAATGCTTAACCAGGTATTCTCCAATGCGCCGGTGCAGCCGCCAACTGCTGACGAGTTCCTCTTCGTCCCACTCGTCGAGGATGCGGTCGACCACTTCTTCCACGTGGTCGAGGTTCATTTCCGGCTCGAGCGAATCGTAGACGCGGTTATAGCCGGCGTGAAACAACTCCTTGTCGTCCATTTTCGCGGGGTCGTAGCGAAAATGAGAAAGGCCGGTCGCTTCGACGAGTCCGTGCGCCATCAGCGCGCCGGTCGAGACGATGGCGTTCACGATGCCGCTCTCGATCAAGTCGCAGAAGATGAGGCCCATCTTGCCGACGGTAAGAGCGCCGGCCAGGGTCATCACGACAAAGCAGTCTTTATCTTTCGCCATGGCTTCGAGCACGTCCGCGGCGTCGCCGACCTGGCGGCCGGTGTATGCGGTGTCGCCCATAGCGCGGACGAGATCGTCAATCGTTCTGCACTTCGAAAGGTCCAGCGGATAGATCGGCCGCAACTTGTCTTTTACCGGATCGTGCAGCACGCGGCCGGTTACCGTTTTCTCCGTCTTGCCAGTTTTTTTGACCTTCGCCATTTCTCTCCCCAAGTGATTCAGACGGCCCTTCGAATTCGCGCCGGTCACACGATATTCGTCACGGGCCTTTCTGTCGTGCCGCATCTTACGTTTTCTTTGCAATCTTCGTCAAAGAACTTGTTGGAGCTTCGCAACTTTTTCCACGCCCATGTTACGATACATTTCATGCCGGCGAAATTTTCCATCGGTCTCATCCAGATGCGCTGCACCAAGAACGCGGATGAAAACCTGTCGCGCGCGGTCGAAAAAATCCGGGAAGCGGCGTCGCGCGGAGCGCAAATCGTCTGCCTGCACGAGCTTTTTCGCAGCGAATATTTCTGCCGGACCGAGGACGCGGCGCTGTTCGACCTCGCGGAGCCGGTCCCCGGGCCCGCCACCGAGGCCTTGGGGAAGATCGCGAAGGAAAAGCAGGTGGTGCTGGTCGTGTCGCTCTTCGAGCGCCGCGCGCCGGGCGTTTATCACAATGCTTGCGCGGTTCTCGATGCCGACGGCTCTTTTCTTGGAAAATACCGCAAGATGCACATTCCGGACGATCCGCTGTACTACGAAAAGTTTTACTTTACGCCGGGAGATTTGGGCTTTCCGAATTTCGACACGCGCTACGGCCGCATCGGCGTGCAGATCTGCTGGGATCAGTGGTACCCGGAAGGCTCGCGGGTGACGGCTTTGCAGGGCGCGCAGGTTATTTTTTATCCCACCAGCATCGGCTGGCATCCGGCGGAGAAGGCGCAGTTCGGCGCGGGGCAGCTTGACGCGTGGCGTACGATTCAGCGCGCGCATGCCATCGCTAACGGCGTCTACGTGGCCGTGGTAAACCGCGTGGGCTTCGAAGGCAATCCCGCCAACGGCGATCCCGGCATCGAATTTTGGGGCAATTCTTTTGTAGCGGATCCTTTCGGCCAAATCGTCGCGCAAGCCGGCGCGGAAAAGGAAGAAATTCTGGTCGTGGAATGCGATCCCGCCAAAAGCGAGGACACGCGACGCAACTGGCCGTTCCTCCGGGATCGCCGCATCGACGCTTATCAGCCCATTCTGAACCGCTGGCTCGCCGAATGATCTCGCGCGCTTGCGTTGCCGCTCCCGGCGCCGCCGGGAATTGCCTGTGCTGCGTGCCGGGCTTTTGTCTTTGCTTTCCCCGCCGATGAGGAAGCCCGCCACATCCGCGACGCCCGGCTCGCTCGGCTTTCGCATGCCTGCCGAGTGGGAGCCTCACGAAGCCACCTGGCTCGCGTGGCCTCACGAACTGACGGACTGGCCCGGCAAGTTCGCGCCGATTCCCTGGGCCTTCGCGGAAATTGTTCGCCACCTCGCGCGCGTCGAGCGGGTGTATCTTCTCGTTGAAGACCGCGACGCCGAGAATCGCGTTAAGGCGATCCTGAGGAAATCGCATGTCAATCTCGATGCCGTCCGCTTCTTTCGTATTCCCAGCGATCGCGGCTGGATGCGCGACTCGGGCCCGATTGGCCTGACGAATTCCTCGGGCGAAGCCGCGTCCAACAACTTTGTGTTCAATGGCTGGGCCAAGTATGCGAATCACAAAAAAGACGCGCGGGTCGCATCTCGCGCCGCCATCGCGCTGAAGCGCCGGTTGTTTCTGCCCGTTCATAAGGGGCGCCGCGTCGTTCTGGAAGGCGGGTCCATCGACGTCAACGGCCGCGGCACCGTGCTCACAACCGAAGAGTGTCTGCAAAGCAACGTGCAGGAACGCAACGCGGGGTTCACCAAGCAGGACTATACCGACGTTTTTCGCGACTGTCTCGGGGCCGCGAACGTTCTTTGGCTCAGGAACGGCATCGCCGGGGACGACACGCACGGCCATGTCGATGACCTCGCGCGGTTCGTCAATCCGGCCACGGTGGTTGCCGTTGTGGAAGAGGATCCGCGCGACGCAAATTACGCGCCGCTGCAGGAGAATCTCTCGTTGCTGAAATCCATGACCGACCAGGATGGCCGGCCGCTTCGCGTGGAGACTCTGCCGATGCCGTCGCCCGTTTTCTTCGCGGGCCAGCGTTTGCCGGCCAGCTATGCCAATTTCTATATCGCGAACAAGCTGGTACTCGTTCCGCTTTTCAATGATCCCAACGATCGTCCCGCGCTCAATACTCTCGCAGCACTGTTTCCCGACCGGGAGGTGGTGGGAATCTACTGCCGCGATCTTGTCCTCGGCCTCGGCACAATTCACTGTATGACCCAGCAGCTCCCCAGCGGCGGTTGATGCGCCGGCTGCGTGCGCACGTCTTGAGTCTCTGCTAAACTCCCCGCAGACCTGCCCGATAGGCGCGAAGTCTTGGGAGGATTCATGTTGCTGCTGCGGATTCCGGCGCTCCTCGCAGAAAGAGTGGTCCTCTGGTGGCCCAGGACGCTGCTTGCGTGGCTCTTCCTCGGGTTGGTGGCGGGCTGGCTGGCCGGCAAACTCGCCCGTGGCCGCGGCTACGGCTGCATCACGGACATCATTCTCGGCCTCATCGGCGCGGTCATCGGCGGATGGATTTTTACCAAGCTCGGCATTTTTGGAGGAGGTTTTATCTACTCGCTGGCTGCGGCGACGCTCGGCGCCGTGGTGCTGGTTGCGATCGTTCATCTGTTTACCGGCGGTCCCAAGAACTGACTTCCGCTCTCCGATTCCCGTTCGCTTGTTCGCACTGTGATACGATTCTCTTGCGCATCGTGGAGCCACAATTTTCGTGAGCAAGCCCTCACAATCTCTTCTGGCCATACCTCTCGGGGGTCTCGGCGAATTCGGCATGAATATGATGGCGCTGCGCGTAGGCGGCGACATCATCGTCATCGATGCGGGGATGATGTTTCCGGAATCCGAGCTTCTGGGCATCGACCTGGTCATCCCGGACATTACTTACCTGAAGCAAAACCGCTCGCTGGTTCGGGCCATTGTTCTGACGCACGGGCACGAAGACCACATCGGAGCGCTCCCGTATATCCTTCGCGACCTCAACGTTCCCATTTACGGCACGCGTTTCACTCTCGCGCTGGTCAAAAAGCGGCTGGAAGAAGCCGGCCTTCTGGATTCGGCCACGCTGCGCGAAGTCATTCCCGGACGTTACGTCGAGCTCGGTCCGTACGAAATTGAATTCATTCCCGTGACGCACAGCACCGTCGATTGTGTCGCGCTGGCCATCCGGACGCCGGCCGGGGTGGTCATTCACACGGGCGATTTCAAGATCGACCACACGCCCGTGGAAGGCGCGGGCTTCGATCTGCACACCTTCGCGCGTTATGGCCACGAAGGGGTGCTGGCGCTTTTCTCGGACTCCACCAACGTGGAACGTCCCGGGTTCACTCCTTCGGAACGCGCCGTGGTGCCGCGGATCGAGGAACTGATTCGCTCCGCTCCGCGACGCGTGATCGTTTCCTGTTTTGCTTCCTCGATTCACCGTATGCAGCAGGTGATCGACATTGCCGGGCGCTGCAATCGAAAGGTGGCTTTCGTCGGCCGCAGCATGGTCGACAATGTCGAAATTGCTCATGACCTCGGATATCTGCAGATTCCCGACGGCATGGTGGTGCGCCCGCAGGACATTCGCGGTTTCGATCCGCGGCGGATCGTCATTCTGGCTTCCGGTTCGCAAGCGGAACCGATGTCGTCGCTCTCGCGCATCGCCGTGGATAACCACAGGTTCGTCTCGCTGGACGAAAACGACTCCGTCATTCTCTCGACGCGCATCATTCCCGGAAACGAGAAACCCATTTACCGGATGCTTGACCACATGTTCCGGCGCCGGGCGCTGGTTTATTACGACAACGCCAGCGGGCCCATTCACGTTTCCGGCCATGCGAGCCAGGAAGAGCAGAAGCTCATCGTGCAGCTGGTCAAGCCGAAGTACTTCATTCCGGTTCACGGCGAATACCGGCACCTTTTTCGGCACGCGGCACTGGCGCATCAACTGGGCGTGGTCTCCGGCGAAGTGCTCTTGCTTGAAGACGGCAAGTGCGTCGAATTCACGGAAGAAGGGGTTTTCCGGCGCGATCCGGTTACCGCCGGCCGCGTGCTGGTGGATTCCGGTTCGCTCGAGGAAATCGAAGAAGTGGTTATCCGGGACCGCAAACATCTTTCCGAGGACGGCGTGGTCGTTCCCATCATCGCCATCGACAAGCAGACGGGCCGGCTCGAGTCGCATCCGGAAATCGTGACGCGCGGTTTTTTGAGCGACGACGGCAGCGAACTCATCGCCGCGGCGCGCGATATCGTTCAGAAAACGGTCGCGCAGTCGAACTCCGAGGAAACTTCCGATTGGTCCGTGATCAAGGAAAAAATCCGCGTTGATCTCAAGCGTTACATCAACAAGCAAACCTCCAAACGCCCGTTGATTCTACCCGTCATCCTCGAAGTGTAAGCGCAGCCGAAGGTGCCTTGCGCATTCGCCTTTGTGCCGGAAAAGTCTGCAACACACCCGTTGCTTCCCTGCGATTTTCCGGGTCGCCGGAGTCGCGCCCGGATCTGGGCGCGTACGGCGATAGCCGAACGCCGGTTTCCTCGCTAGAATCCTCTTTTACCCGGAGCGCTCTTGTCTTCATCTCAGAACTCCTCCCCGCCTTCCGCATCTCGCAGGCACGCTGCGTTCGTGTTCATTCTCGTCACCGTCGCCCTGGACATGATCGCCTTCGGCATCATCGCCCCTGTGCTGCCCGACCTGGTGCGGCACTTCGAAGGCGGCGATTTCGCGCGCGCGTCGGACATGATCGGCTATTTCGGGTTGGCGTGGGCGGCCATGCAATTTTTGTTTTCTCCGCTTCTCGGCGCCTGGTCGGACCGCTATGGCCGCCGCCCGGTGATTCTTCTTTCGTGTCTGGGCCTGGGAGTGGACTACGCTTTTATGGCGCTGGCGCCCACGCTGTCCTGGCTTTTTGTGGGTCGCATCGTCTCCGGCATCACCACGTCGAACATCTCCACGGCTTTTGCTTATATCACCGACGTCACTCCGCCGGAGAATCGTGCCCGGCAGTTTGGCTTCATCTCCGCCGCGTTCGGACTTGGTTTTGTGATCGGCCCGGCGATCGGAGGATTTCTGGGGAACGCGAATCTCCGCTTGCCTTTCTGGGTCGCGGCGGCGCTGAGTGTCGTCAATTTCTCCTACGGGCTGTTGGTCCTCCCGGAATCATTGCCTCCCGGGCGCCGTTCCAAGTCCGCCTGGCACATGGCCAACCCGCTCGGTTCGCTGGCGCTGCTCCGCTCGCATGCCGAACTCGCCGGTCTTTCTGTGGTGATGACGCTCTACTATCTGGCGCACCAGTCCCTGCCCTCGATGTGGGCTCTCTATACCGAGTATCGCTATCTGTGGAATCGCCGCGATGTGGGCCTCTCGTTGGCACTCGTGGGCGTCTGCGCGGCGGTGGTCTCCGGCGCGCTGGTGGGTCCCCTGGTCAAACGCTTCGGCGAACGGCGCAGCCTGCTTGCCGGATTGCTCTTCGGCATTTTGGGTTTTGCGGGTTTTGGCACGGCCAGCCGAGGCTGGGGGGTGCTGGCCGCGATTCCCCTGATTGCCCTGTGGGGAATCGCCGGGCCGGCGATGCAGTCGCTGATGTCCCAGCGCGTTGATTCGTCATCGCAAGGCAAGCTCCAGGGGGCCATCAACTCGATTCGCGCCCTCACCGGAATGATCGGTCCGATCGTCTTTACCCAAGTGTTTGCGTACGCGATCTCCGGGCGCTCTGCGTTTCATCTCCCCGGCGCGCCTTACGATCTCGCTGGCATTCTTCTGCTGTGTAGCATCGTGCTGGCAGTCTATGTCACCCGGGCGGCTGCCGCGCAGTCCTCTTCGGCTGAACCCGCCCCTTCGCCGGACTAGCCTGCGGGCGCTTTTCAAGCAGATTCGCTTCTATCAACCAAAACTCCGTTCCCGGCATCCTAACCCTCCGTAGTTGCCCCAAAAATTCCCGAGGAGGATCGAAATGAAAGTTGCAAGACTCGTTGTACCTCTGGCCGTTTTGATCCTGGGCTTCGCCTTAACCAGCGCCGCCCAAGCAACCACCCCAAGCAAGTCCACTACAACCAAGAAAACAACCGCGGCAACCAAGCCAGCCGTGCACCGCATGTCGGGCATGGTAACTTCGGTTTCCGACTCCGACCTGGTGCTCGAGCACGAATGGAAAGGCAAGAAGGAAGAAACCAAGTTCGCGCTCGATTCCAATACCAAAAAGGAAGGCGACATCACAAAGGGCTGCCACGCCACCGTCACGTACGCAATGAAGAACAAGGAGAGAGAGGCCACCGACGTCAAGGTCAGCGCCATGAAGGCTCCGGCTAAGCCGGCCAAAAGCGCCAAGAAGCCGTCCTGACACCGTCTCCGTTAGTCCTCTGAAGTAACCGCGGGAGGAGGCTGCAAACGGCCCCAGGTCCCTTCCGCTCTCTTTAGAAACCTCCCTCCGACTTGTTCCCCGAGCTCGAGACGCGTACCCTACCGGAATTGCCAGAGCAGCTATCCATACGCAACTGGCCCGAGATGGAGGAGATACGTGAGCGAACATTACCACGACGTCGGCGATCTGCGTTTTCTGAAAGAAATGGGCAAGCTGGCCCCACCGGATTTCAACGCCTGGCTGGCGCTCGACAACATCGTTCGCCGCGAGGATGGCGCCATCCCAAGAAAATACCGCGAGTTGATCGCTCTGGCCGTGGCCTTCACTACGCAGTGTCCTTACTGCATCGAAGTGCACACCAAGGGCGCCAAGACGGCCGGGGCTTCCCGCGAGGAAGTTACGGAAGCCTCGATGCTGGCCGCCGCGCTGCGCGCCGGAGGAGCTGCCACGCACGGCGCCATGGCTCTGAAGTTTTACGATCAAGCATAGGTTTCGCGCTCGATTTGAATTCTCGCGGCGCGCTCAGCCAGCCGGCGATACGAGGCATTTGACCAAACGCGGACCGCCAGCGCCGCGCTCGGGACCCGGGAATTTGCCTCCTTGCTTCCTTGCAGCCGGAGCGTTACGCTTCTCCCGTTTGCGCCATGCGGGTATCGAGTCTTGCGGACCGGCAGCTCTTGCACGTAGCTCCCACGAAGCCGCAAGGCGCCAGAGGGGTATAACCCGTCCTTCCTTTCGACGCGCAAACGCAAAATCTTGAGGAGGTCGTTCTCATGGCTACCGCCACCACTGCAATGGAACCCAACGTAAAGGTTTCCGCCACCAGGCTTCTGATCAACAACAAGTGGGTCGATTCCGTCTCGGGTAAGACCTTTCCAACTATCAACCCGTCCACGGGTGAAGTCATTACGCAAGTCGCTGAAGCCGATGCCGCCGATGTCGACAAGGCTGTGGCTGCCGCACGCCTGGCCTTCGACAAAGGTCCCTGGCGCAATAAGCTGACGGCTTCGCAGCGCGGCAACCTGATGTACAAGCTCGCCGATCTGATCGAGAAAAATGCCGACGAACTCGCGCAGCTCGAAGCTCTGGATAACGGCAAGCCCTATCACGTCGCGCGCGCCGCGGACCTCCCGCTGACCATCGCCTGCTATCGCTACTACGCCGGCTGGGCCGATAAGGTTCAGGGCAAGACGATCCCGGTCAACGGCCGCTATTTCTGCTACACCAAGCACGAACCTGTCGGCGTTGTCGGCCAGATCATTCCGTGGAATTTTCCGCTCCTGATGCAGGCGTGGAAGCTTGGCCCCGCGCTGGCTTGCGGTTGCACCGTGGTGATGAAGCCCGCGGAACAGACGCCGCTCACCGCGCTGCGCGTCGGCGAACTCATGCTTGAAGCCGGATTTCCCGAAGGAGTGGTTAATCTTCTCCCGGGTTACGGTCCCACTGCCGGAGCCGCGATTGCGCGTCATATGGACGTGGACAAGGTCGCTTTCACCGGCTCGACGGAAGTCGGCCACCTGATCATGCGCGCCGCCGCCGACACCAATCTCAAGCGCGTCACCCTCGAGCTCGGCGGAAAGAGTCCCAACGTTATTTTCGCCGACGCGGACATGGACCAGGCCGTGGAGGGCGCGCACTTTGCGCTCTTCTTCAATCAGGGCCAGTGCTGCTGCGCCGGCTCGCGCGTGTATGTCGAGGAAAAAATCTACGACGAATTCGTGGACCGCAGTGTCGCCCGCGCGAAAAAGCGCACCGTCGGTAATCCCTTCGACAAAAATACCGAGCAAGGCCCGCAGGTTGATCAGGACCAGTTCAACAAGGTTATGAGTTACATCGAATCCGGCAAGCAGGAAAAAGCCAAGCTGGCCACGGGCGGCGGCCGCGTTGGCGACAAGGGCTATTTCATCGAACCCACTGTCTTCTCCGACGTGCAGGACAACATGAAAATCGCGCAGGAGGAGATTTTCGGTCCGGTCATGTCCATCCTGAAATTCAAGGACCTGAGCGAGGTCGTCGAGCGCGCCAATAAGAATATGTACGGGCTCGCCGCCGCCGTCTGGACCAAGGACATCACCAAGGCTCACGCCATCGCCGACGGCGTCCGCGCGGGCACCGTGTGGGTGAACTGCTACGACGTCTTCGACGCCGGAGCGCCCTTCGGCGGCTTCAAGCAATCCGGCATCGGCCGCGAACTCGGCGAATACGGCCTCGCGAACTACACCGAAGTCAAAACTGTCACCGTCAAACTATGAGCGCTGAACCGGCTCTCGTGCGGGCGGTCGCCCGGTCCGCCCGCACAATTCTTTTCTCCAGCGTCTTTCTTTTCTTTGCGGTTTCCGCTTTTGGGCAGGACTCGCTCGCCTTCCGGCGCGCGGAACATCTTCGCCGCGGAATCAATCTCAGCGAGTGGTTCGCGCAGGTCTACGATTCCAAGGGCTACACCAAGGAACCCTTCGAGACCTGGAACACCATTCAGGACATTCAACTCATCAAGGCCATGGGCTTTGACCACGTCCGCCTGAGCATCAACCCCGCTCCGATGTTTCGCCACAACCAGGCGGACCGCATTCCCGCCGACTATCTCGCCAGCCTCGATGCCGCCGTGCAGATGATTCTCGGCGAGCATCTCGCCGTGATCCTGGACATGCATCCGGATTCCGATTTTAAAGACAAACTCGCCCGGGACGACGCATTCGTCGAACAGTTTTCCGATTTCTGGCGCGCTTTTGCCCGGCACTATTCGGCGCAGGATCCGAATCTCGTTTTCTTTGAGATTCTCAACGAGCCGGAAGTCCGCGACCCGTATCGCTGGTACGGCATCCAGGCCCGGCTCGCTTCCGCGATTCGCGAAGGCACTCCGAATCACACCATCATCGCCGCGGGCGCGCGCTGGTCGGATGACGACGATCTTGTCTTCATCGCACCGATTCGCGATCCCAACGTGATTTACAACTTTCACTTTTATGAGCCGCACATTTTCACCCACCAGGGAGCTACCTGGGGCGCCAGCTTCTGGCATTACCTTCACGACCTTCCCTATCCTTCCAATCCCGACAACGTGAAAGCTGCCGAGGCCCTCGAGCCGGACGCCATTTTCAAGCTTGCCGTCGCGCGCTACGGCTCCGATCACTGGGACAAATCGCGCATCGACACCGAAATTGGCCAGGCCGCGGCGTGGGCCAAGCATTGGAACGTGCCTTTGACCTGCAACGAATTCGGCGTCTACCGCGCCTATGCTTCGCCGCAGGATCGCGCCGCGTGGATTTCCGATGTCCGCACCGCACTGGAAAGATACGGCGTCGGCTGGGCCATGTGGGACTACAGCGGCGGCTTCGCCGTGGTGGTGAAGAAGGACGGCCAGGCTCTGCCCGACGAATTGACCATCAAAGCCCTCGGTCTGAAAGTCCCGCCCGTCGTACCGGGCGACGCCGGCAAACCCTGAACCGCGAAAACCGGGCGCTCAGTGGGGCGATGGTTCCCCAAAAAGCCACCGTCGCATTCTTGCAGGTACAATGCGCGGCAAACGGCCCAGCGCCGCGGCGGAGCTTAGCTGCGAACCGGCCCACAGCAGCCTTAAGATCACCAGCCCCAGAACCGTCAGAACGGTGATCCCAAAAGCAACGAGCTGCGATTTGTTCATGGAGCCCTCGCGCCCAGTCTACGCCCGCAACCGCGAAACTCAAGTCCCCGCCGGGACTTGGCTGCTGGCCCGAAAGTCGCTCTTCGGCCTACAATCCCGCCATGCCTCCCTCGATCCGTTCCTACGATCCGGCGGATTTCGCGGCGCTCTACAAACTGGACCAGAAATGTTTTCCGCCGGGAATCGCCTACTCGAAGAATCTGCTGAAATATTTTCTCGCGCAGGCCGGAGCGGAATGCCTCGTGGCGGAACACGATTCCGCGATCACCGGTTTCCTGCTTACCGAGGAAAATCCTCCGCTGGCCCACATCGTTACTCTCGACGTCGCCGAAACTCACCGCCGGCAGGGCGTCGGCTCGCAATTGCTGCACGAAAGCGAGAGGAACCTCGCTTGGCGCGGGGTGCGCACCGTTTTGCTCGAAACCGCAACCACCAACGCCGCCGGCGTTGCCTTCTGGCAGCGCCACGGCTATCGTATCGAAGCCGTCCTGAAGAACTACTACCCAGGCCGCCTGGACGCCTACGAAATGCGCAAACGGCTTCCTGCTCCCGAACCTGCGAAACCGGAGCCGGCCAAATTCAAAGGAGAAAAGCGCTCTTGAACCACTACCTGCTGAGTGTTCTTCTGGGCATCGTCGAAGGCCTCACCGAATTTCTTCCGGTCAGCTCCACGGCGCATCTGCGCATCAGCGAAGCTCTTTTGCATGTCAGCCTCACCAGCGGCTACTGGAAGATGTACTCGATTGTTATTCAGATTGGCGCGATTCTCACGCTTCCCGTGTATTTTCGCGAGCGCATCGTCAAATTTCTTTCCACGTTTCCGAAAGGGGAGCGCGGCGACCGCACCGTGCTGACCCATCCTCTGAGTCTTGTTTGCATCGCTTTCGTCGTCACGGCGATCCCTGCATTTCTGCTCACCAAGGTCATCGGCAAACACCTCGAAGACCTCACCATCATGGGCGCATCGCTGTTGATTGGCGGCGTCGTGATGTGGATCGTCGACGCCAGGAATGCCCGGTCCGAAAGGCTGGTGCCGGACGCGCCCGGCACCCGCATCCGCACCTGGCACATGGAAGAGATGACCCTGGGCCAATCCATTTGGATTGGGGCTTGCCAGATTCTATCGGCCGTTTTCCCCGGCACTTCGCGCTCGATGGCAACCATCGCCGCTGGCCAACTTGCCGGCATGTCGCGCGCCTCGGCCTTGGAATTCTCTTTTTTCCTTTCCATGCCGACTATGGGCGCGGCCGTGGCTTACGATCTTCTGAAGTCGCTCTCCGGCAAAGGAGAAAACCCCATTGGCGTTGCGCAGATCGATGCTCATGGATGGATCGTGCTGCTCATCGGGCTCGCCGTTTCTTTCGTTGTTGCGTACGCTTCCGTGGCCTGGTTCATGGCCTGGGTCCGCAAACACGGCTTCGTGCCCTTCGCCGTGTATCGCATCATCGCCGGCTCCGCCGTCCTCTATTGGGCCAGCCAACTGTCGCGATAAATCTCGCATCTCCATGACCATGGTATAATGACCATAGTCATGGAGCGACCGATGAAAACGCGCACAATTCCGGCAGGACAATTCAAAGCGGAGTGTCTCGCGGTAATGGATCAGGTTCAGAGAAAACGGGAGTCCGTTGTGGTGACGAAGCGCGGCAAGCCCGTGGTCAAGATCATCCCGGCAGAACCCCAGCGGGACGATATTTTTGGTTTTTTCGTCGGAAAGGGCAAGATCACGGGAAACGTCGTATCTCCCGTAATGTCGCGCAAGGAGTGGGGCAATCTGGCGTGATCATGCTGGACACCCACGTCGTCCTCTGGCTCGCGTTCGAGCCCGCGAGGATCTCACGCGCGGCAACTGCCAAGATCGGGAAGGCCCGCCGCGAAGCAGAAGTGCTGGCGATTTCGGGTATCACTCTGCTGGAGATCGCTGTTGCCGAAAGCAAAGGGCGGCTAAAACTTTCCGTAGCTGTGAAAGCGTTTTTGGAATCGATTGAGTCGAGATTCGCGGTTCTGGCGATCAGCGCCGAAGCGTGCGCCAAGACGCTGGACCTCCCCGCGAAATACTCGAAGGACCCAGCTGACAGAATCATCGGCGCCACGGCTCT
>Ga0079220_10000126_pt1 | contig 15615 bp, 12 predicted proteins | sample GAAS100_FD_75071 | JGI IMG/M metagenome (GOLD analysis project Ga0079220, IMG submission 75071) | Agricultural soil microbial communities from Georgia to study Nitrogen management - GA AS100 | ecosystem: Environmental > Terrestrial > Soil > Agricultural land | place: USA: Georgia | collected... | reverse complement strand
TGTCCAGCTTCTCCAACCTGGAAAGCTGCGACCGCATCATCTACGGCGTCCTCTCGCACCTCAACAGCTCCTGGGAACGTAAACCTTTGCCCGAATTTACACACAACCCTTGACGGTATCAACTAGTACTAGTTCTTTACAAGTGAATAATACCGTGCTATCATTCCCTGTGAAATTCACGCTCCAGCCTTCATCGGCTTCCCTCGCCTACGCAAAAGTCCTTTGTTTTGACATCGTTAGCAGACCCCCACACTTCAACTCCTTTGGTTTCATATCGTTGCAAAAACCCACCGGGGGCCTAGGCGGCGGCAGGCCAGCTCCGGCGAGGCAGGCGCTGCACGCTCTGGTGATTCACGGCCGCGCGGGCGACTGCTTCGAGGCGGTAAGGAAGGCGAGGAGGAGGCAGAGGACGATGAGAAGTTCGAAGATTACGGGGAAGAGGAAGAAGAAGCGGAGGGAGTTGACGGCGAAGGCCAGATAGCCGAGAGCGAACACGGCGAGGATGGGGCGAAGGCGGGCGCTTTCCGTTCGCGCGAGAGATCCGAGCAGCCAGAAGACGACAGCTTCGACGGTGAGAAAGATGGTGATGCCGAGGCCGAAGCCGATATAGAAGTCCCAGTAGGTGCGCGCGCTGCCCAGGAGGACAAAGTGGTTGGCCTTCATGGCGGCGACGGCCTGCTCGGCCGGGCCGGGCAACGGTTTGCCGAAAACGCCGCCGATGGTGTGGAGGATGGAGTGAATCAGCGTAAGCACAGCAGCGATCCGGAGGAAGATGGTGGGTTTCATGGATGCGTCCTATCGGGTTTAAAGGCGCGGTGATTGTACAGCAGGCGCGAAAGCCGGAGCAGCAATAAAACGGAAGGCTCGCGCAAGAAAGAAGACACTAGCAGGCGCGTTCAGGAAATGGACCTGGGCATCTGCACCGCAGGTGTCAGTGCCTGGTGAGGTATTCGTTCATGGGGCCGCGGTTGGCGGGGCGGTCGACGACATGTTCGGGATGTTCGCGGCGGAAGGTTTCGGCCATGTGGCAGCTCCAGCAGACGGGAAGGTGGGTCTGGAAGATTTCGGGCAGATTCTCCGCGGGGACTTCGTTCCATTGCGCGGTTTTGCCATCGGGAGCGCGCAGGGCGGGTGGGCGGTCGTGCCAATGGATCTCGGCGAAGGGCCGGTCACAATAGACACAGTTCTTGCCGCGATACCAGTCCGAGACCAGGGTCCAAACCATGCAGGCTTTGGGATCGGCTTCAATTTCTGAGAGGCAATCCTGGCCGCAGCCGGCGCGCTCCGGCCAACGAGAGCAGGCGCTGAGGCGGAGGGATTCCTTGCCGTAGAGGGTTTCTTTGACGGCGTTCATGACGTCGACGCGGACAGCGGCGGGTTCGTGGTTTTCGGGGCAGGTGATGAGCATCTGGCGGCGGTACTTGAGGAAGGTCTCGATGGCGAGGATAAGGCCGACGGCGAGGGCGCTGGCGACGCCGACCCAGATCATTGCGACGGGCAAACTCATGGCAAGCAAGTTTGGAGAATAAATGGAGGTGAGGCTCATTTTGGCCTCCTTTCGTGCGCCGGCGAGCGCTGCGACAAGCGCAAGGTGGCCATAGCGCAGCGCTGGCCATTGGAAACCAATAACCGCCGGCGATGCAGTGAGTGGGGTCACACGCCTTGTAAAACCAATAGGACGATGAAGTTACGGGCAATTGCGGGCGTGTGGACAGGGCTTGGCACGGTTGATGGCCGCCAAAACGGACAAGGTGAGCAGGCTGGCGCTGGGGAGGGTAGCCAATCGCAAGGACGGAGAGCCATCACGCAAAGGCGCGAAGACCGCAAAGGAGTGAGAGCTAAGAGTGCAAGGCGGAAACCGGAGCCGGCCGGCAGGAGGCGCTACAACATAGCGCTGGAAGGGCGCGGCCAACCTGCTGGTGGGAAATGCCATCGCAAGAAATGAGTCCTAGGATGGCTAGAGAAAGCGTCCCAGCCCGGAGTAACCGGCAGTTCGATTGCGCGACGGTACCCCGGCGAGTATCATTGCCGATTCATGATTCAGTCTAGCTCGCCTGTAATCTCTCCGAAGCAGTGTATGCCGGCCTTTTTGGGCCTGATTTTCATGCTGGCGGGAGTTTTTGCGGTGGCGGCGCCCGTGCGCGCGCAAGACGATCCGCCCTCTGCGCCCGCACCGCAGGTTCTTCCGCTCGACCAAGTAAAGCCGGGAATGGAAGGCTACGCGTACACGATTTTCGCCGGCGACAAAGTGGAAAAATTCGATTTGCAAGTGATCGGCGTGATGCAGAACGCGCTGGGGCCGAGGCAGTCCATCATTTTGGTGGAGCTGCAGGGGCCGAAGGTGCAGCACACCGGCGTGGTGGCTGGGATGAGCGGAAGCCCGGTGTACCTGGAAGGAAAACTTGCCGGGGCGCTTTCACTGAAGCTGGGAATTTTCACGAAAGAGCCGATTGCGGGAGTGACGCCGATTCAGGATGTGCTGCATCCCGCGATACAGGGCGCGGACCAACTGATGGCGAGCCGCGCGGCGGTTCCGAATGACGCCGCAACGCGAACGGGACTTCCTTCGGGAGCGGAGTTGCAGTCGATCGAGACGCCGCTGATTTTCTCGGGATTTCAGTCGGCGGCGATCCGGCCGTTCTTGAACCAGCTTGAGTCGATGGGATTCGTGGCGGCGCAGGGCGGGACGACGGAGCCGCGCGCGGATGACGGCAAGCTGCTTCCCGGGGATATGGCGGGAATGGTGCTGGTGCAGGGGGACGCCTCGATCAATTCGGCGTGCACGGTGACGGCGGTCGAGGGCGACCACGTATTTCTGTGCGGGCATCCCTTTTTGAGCCTGGGAAAAGTACAAATGCCGATGGCGCGCAGCCGGGTGTTGACGACGCTGTCTTCGGATTTGACTTCAACGAAGATCGTGAACATGGGCGGAACGATCGGGACGATAACGGGAGATCATCTGACGGCGGTGACGGGCGAACTGGGCGCGACCCCGAAGATGATTCCGCTGGACCTGGAGTTGAAGACACCGGCGGGCGACAAGAAGCTGCACTTCCAACTGGTGAACCATCCGAAGCTGACGCCACTGCTGGTAGCGCTGACGACGTTCAACGGGCTGACGCAAAACGGATTGTATGGCGAAGGGACGACGCTGAATCTTTCCGGAGAGATTTCGCTGAAGGGGCACGTGCCGGTGCTGGTGGAGAATACGTTCGCGCCGGGCGACAGCCTGAGTCCGGACGGGATGCAGGTGGCGCTGGACGTGATGGGGGCGTTCACGCGGATTTTTACGAACAGCTTCGAAACGCCGGACATTCAAAACATTTCGCTGCGCGTGGAAAGCACGACGGGAAGGCAATCGTATTCGATCGACAGCGCTTGGTTGGAAAAAGGAGAAGCGACGCCCGGGGAAACGCTGAAGGTGCGGGTGCTGCTGCGGCCGTACCGTGGAGCGCCGCGAGTGGAAGAGACGACGGTGCGCGTGCCGGATCAGGCGGTGCGGGGAACGACGCTGCGGGTGATGATCAGCGATGCGCAGTGGATCAACCGGGCTTCGCGGGGATTCGCGATGGGCGGAGTGGGCGGGCCGGGCGGGCCGCAAGGACTGGATCAATTGATTTCGCTGCTGAACCGCGAGCGGCGCAACGACCGCGTGTATGTGGGATTGTTCGCTCCTTCGCCGACGATGCTGTGGGACGACAAGGAGCTGCCGAACGTGCCGCTTTCGGAGATCAATATCGTCGATGGAAGGCCGGCGCCGGGGAGCGTGCAGGTGCTGCGCGAGTCATTGGTGAGTGAATCTTCGGTGGCGATGGACGGTCCGGTCTCCGGAATCATTTCCCTAAATTTGCCGATACGGTGATTTGCCGCGGGCGCGCCGGATGCCGCCGGGACTTCGAGAGATTTGTGCACGCATGAGGCGGTTCGCAGCCGCGTTTGACGCGTTTTCAGAAAGGACACGGACTCGATGAACAGAATGCAGGTGTATCGCGCGTGCATTGCGGTGCTGGCGGCGGCCGCTTGCGGCGCGGCAGCGCGGGCGGAGCACACACGGGAATGGCGGCAATCGAGTTATGAAGATTTTCTGAAGGGGACGGCGCACGGGCTGGCGGTGCGCAGCGACGGCAAGCTGGAGCTGGCGCCAAAGTTCACGCAGATTGCGGACGCGGACGCTTCGTATTTGTGGTCGATTCGAATGGATCCGAAGGGGACGGTGTACGCGGCGGGAGGAACGCCGGCGAAGGTGTTCCGGCTCGATGCGAATGGAAAGTTGAATGCCGTGTTCGATTCGACGGAACTTTCGGCGCAAGCGATTGCGTTTGACGCGAAAGGGACGCTGTACGTGGGGACTTCGCCGGACGGAAAAGTGTACCGGGTTTCTTCGAGCGGCGAGAAGAGCGTGTTTTTCGATCCCAAGACGAAATACATCTGGGACATGGCGTTCGGACCGGACGGAACGCTGTACGTGGCGACCGGAGACAAGGGGCAGATTTTCGCGGTGTCTCCGGAAGGCAAAGGCGAAGTGTTTTACGCGAGCGACGAGGCGCATATCCGCGTGCTGGCGTTCGACGGAAAAGGCAACCTGATCGCGGGAACGGAGCCGAGCGGGCGCGTGCTGCGGTTGACGAAAAAGACCGACAAATCCACGGCGAAGGACGGCGGCGCGGAAGGCTTCGTGTTGTACGAAACGCCGAAACGCGAAGTGACGGCGCTGGCGGTGGGACAGGACGGATCGATTTATGCGTCGGCGATTGGAGAGAGAGCGCACACGGCGGCGCAGGTGTCGACAACGGTAGTGACGGGCGCCGTGCCGCAAGCCACGACGACGGTGACAGCAGGGGGAAACATTGCGGTGATCGGGCCGACCAGCGGAGTGGTGCAGGGACCGTCGCCTTTCGTGCCGTTTCCGCCGCTGCTGACGGGAAGCGTGTACAAGATTTCGCCAGAAGGCGCGCCGGAGGAATTGTGGAGTTCGCGCGATGAAGTGGTGTATTCGCTGGCAGTGGGAGCGGACGGGAGATTGCTGGCGGGCACGGGAAACAACGGCACGGTGCTGGCGATTGACGGGCGCGGAGTGTTCGCGCAGGTGGCGAAAGCCGGGTCGGCACAGGTGACGGGAATCCTGGGCAGCGCCGCGGGGAAAACGTATTTGTGCATGGCGAATCCCGGAAAGATCGCGCAGCTTGGGCCGGACTATGAGCAGGAAGGAACGTTCGAATCGCGGTCGTTCGACGCGCAGCTTTTTTCGCAATGGGGACGGCTAGACTGGTGGAGCGGAGCAGAGGCGGCGAAGAAAGCAGGAGCGGAAGCGTCGCGGCTGGAGTTTTTTGTGCGTTCGGGGAACACGGAAGATCCGGGGAAAGAATGGTCGCGGTGGTTCGGGCCGTATGCGGCGCCGGGAAGCGCGGTGGAAGCGCCGGCGGCGCGGTTCGTGCAATGGAAAGCGGTAATCCACAACGGAAAACCGGGAGACGGAATTCAGTGGGTGAGCCTGGCGTATGAGCCGCACAACGTCGCTCCGGTGATTGACGGGATTGCGCTGCAAGATCCGGGAGTGAGGGCGATGGGGATTCCGGTGGCGAACATGGGGCGCGAATCGGCGGCTTTGCGGACGCCGCCGGCGCAGAGCGGGGCGGGCACAGTAGTGGTTTCGCAGGGAACAACGAAGTTCGACAATCCGGCGCAGGGGTTCAAGGAGAAGGGCTGGCAGTCCGTCTTGTGGAGCGCGCACGACGACAACGACGACGACTTGCGCTACGCGGTGTATTTCCGCGGAGAAAACGAAAAGCAATGGAAGCTGCTGAAGGACAAGCTGGAGCAGAAATACTTCGCGTTGGACACGACTTCACTGGCGGATGGGGCGTATTACCTGAAAATCGTGGCGGAAGATGCGGAGTCGAATCCACCGGCGGAGGCGAAGCAGGCGGAGCGGGAAAGCGAGCGTTTTGTGGTGGACAACACGCCGCCGTCGATCGAGAAGCTGGAGGTGTCGGTAACGGGGCGGAGCGGAAATCCGGCGACGGCGACCGCGCATGTTACGTTCGCGGCGAGCGACGGGGCCAGCGCGATCGACAGAGCGCAGTACAGCGTGGACGGGGGAGACTGGATTCTGCTGGCGCCGAAGTCAGGGATCAGCGACTCGAAAGCGGAAGCATACGATTTCAGCGTGAACGGGCTTTCGGCGGGCGAACACACCATCGCGGTGCGGGCTTACGATCAATTTGAAAATGTGGGAAGCGGCAAGGCTACGGTCACGGTGACGGGCGCAAGGCCGTAGGGCCAGCCAAAGGGAAGTTTGCCAAAAAAGGCGCGCAGCCGTGCAGCGCCCCCAGAATCACCTGTTCACAAATTATAAAGCAATCAATGAGTCCCGGCGGGGGGCGCAGAAAAGCTCTCGATTTCGGCGCCGAAGCCGATGCGACCGTCCGCGTAGGGTTCATTGCGAACGTGGACGACGCGGGCGCGGCACTGCGCTTCCTGTGGATCATTTCCGGTAACTTCGGCAGGTAGCCGCAGAGTAGCCTCGATGGGCATGCCGACCTGCAAGGGGGCGGAGGTGGCAAAGTAGAAGCCGCCGCGAGAGATATTGAGAGCTTCGGTGAAGTGCTCGGTTTTGTCCGAAGCGAGGCCGACGGCCCGAAAACGGATCGGGGTGCGAAGGGTGTAGCGCGTGAGTTGCCTGCGTTCCGAGAGGTCCATGGCTGGGTTTAGCCCTCCACCAGAGGACACGAGGGCATCGCGGCCCCGGGGGGAAGGTTGGATAAAGCGTAGCAGACGAAGCAAAAGGGTCAAGGTCTAATCCTACCCGTACAAAAGGGGGAGTACCGGCAGTTCCAGAATGGGGCAAACTGGGCAAATGGATCCGGGATGTGGCATAATGCCGGTCGTAATCGACTGAAATTGAAGGACTAAGAGCTTTCTTGAAGGGAGAACGATGGCCCAGACTGAGACCTCGTGCCGTGCGCCGGCGTGGGCCGAAATTATTGAAGCGCATCAGAGGATTGCTCCGCGAATCCATCGAACACCGGTACTGAGTTCCGCGTCACTGGACGCGATGACCGGAGCACAGATTTTCTTCAAGTGCGAGAACCTGCAGAAAACGGGATCTTTCAAGATCCGGGGCGCTTCGAACGCCATTCTTTCCCTGTCTGAAGAAGAAACTAGAAAAGGAATCCTGACGCATTCGAGCGGGAACCATGCGGCGGCGGTGGCGTGCGCGGCAGGCTGGCGGGGAGCAACGGCGTGGATCGTGATGCCAAAGAACGCGCCGGCGGTAAAGGTCCGGGCCGTGGAGGGCTACGGAGGGAAAATCAGCTTCTGCGAACCGCGGGTGGCGGCGCGAGCGGAAATGGCGGCGCGCATCCAGGCGGAAACAGGCGCGGTGATGATTCATCCTTACGACGACGATCGCATCATCGCGGGGCAGGCTACGGCCGCGAAGGAGTTGCTGGAAGATGTGCCGGACCTGGACGCGGTGCTGGCGCCGGTGAGTGGAGGCGGGCTGCTGAGCGGCACGGCACTGAGCGCCAAGCAACTTCGTCCGGCAATGCGGGTTTATGGTTGCGAGCCGGCGCGCGCCGATGACGCGTACCGTTCGTTGACGAGCGGAACACTGCAGACACTGGAGTCGAGCGAGACGATTGCGGACGGACTGCGCGCTTCGCTGGCGCCGCGAACGTTCGCGATTTTGCGGCAGAACGTGGACGGGGTCTTACTGGTCACGGAAGAAGAGATTATCGCGGCAACGAAGCTGATCTGGGAGCGGATGAAGATTATCGTCGAGCCCTCTTCGGCGATCGCGCTGGCGCCGCTACTGCGGCCGAAAGCCGCCGGAGAAATTGCGAATGCCGTTGGCGGGCGAGGCACGCCGAAAATCGGTGTAGTCCTTTCGGGCGGCAATGTAGACTTCGCGGCGCTGCCATTTTCCTGATGGGCGAACGGGTCCCGAGGTGGAGCGGGAATCAACGGGGAGTGGACATTTTGTTAACAGCCCGTGCAACCCTGAGGGGTAAACTGCCGTCCGATGAGCTATATGTTCCACACAGGTCCCCTGGCGGACCTTCACTGAGGCGGAGCGCGAAACTCCATGAAAAAATTTTCCGGTAAGGCTTTGCGGAGTCTTGCGATTGCAGGAGTGGCGGCTCTGGCGGTGGCGGCAGGCGCGCAAGCGCAGCCGGCGAACGCCGTTTCGGCGCAGGCAGGTCCACGCGCGCGGATTACGCAAGCCATCAATGATACGCAACTGGCGACGCTGCACGGCAACGTGCATCCGCTGGCGCGGGCGGAATTCGACCGCGGCGAGGTGGATTTCTCGCGCCCGGTGACGCGCATGCTGTTGTTGCTGCAGCGCAGCGCGGAACAGGAAGCGGCGCTGGCGAAGCTGATGGAAGAGCAGCAGGCGCCATCTTCGCCGAATTTTCACAAATGGCTGACGCCGGCGGAGTTCGGAACGCGGTTCGGTCCCGCGGATGCAGATATTCAGAAAATCAAGGATTGGCTGGGCGAACAGGGCTTCACGGGAATAAAAGTTTCGGCCGGAAAAACCGTGGTGCAGTTTGACGGAACAGCGGGGCAGGTGGCGGCGGCATTTCATACGAGCCTTCACCACTACTTCGTGAACGGTAAGGACCACTTTGCCAATGCGACGAGCCCGCAGATTCCGGCAGCGCTTTCGCCGGTGGTGGCCGGAGTGGTGTCGCTGCACAGTTTCCGGAAGAAATCGTTTGCGAACCGGGCAGGCAGTTTCCGGCGGAACGCCGCGACGGGTGAAATCACGCCGCTTTTTACGTTCAACGACGTGAATGGAACGTTCTTTGCTATCGGACCGCAGGATTTCGCGACGATTTACAACGTTCCGGCGGGCGCGGACGGCACGAATCAAAGCATCGCGATCGTGGCGAGATCGAACATCAATATTCAGGATGTGCGTGATTTCCGCGCGGCGTTCGGTCTCGCGGCAAAGGACCCGCAGATCATTTTGAATGGCCCGGATCCGGGACTGGTCAGCGGAGACGAAACGGAAGCGGACCTGGACGTGGAATGGGCCGGAGCGGTGGCGCCCGCGGCGACCATCAAGTTCGTTACGACGGAAGCGACCTTCACCGACGCGACTGACGGCGTGGACGCATCGGCGTTGTACATCGTGGACAACGGCGTTGCGCCCATTCTTAGCGACAGCTACGGGGCTTGCGAGCGAGGCCTGGGCAACGGGGGAAATGCGTTTTACAACGCGCTATGGCAGCAGGCGGCAGCGGAAGGCATCAGCGTATCTGTGGCCGCGGGAGATAACGGTTCGGCGGGATGCGACGATCCGAATTCGGCAAGCTCGGCGACGGGCGGGCTGGCGGTGAGCGGATTGGCGTCGACTCCGTTCAATGTGGCCATGGGCGGCACGGATTTTGACTATTCGCTGGGGACGGCGACTTACTGGAATTCGCCGACGCCGCCCAGCATGAGTCTGGCGAATTCGGCCAAGAGCTACATTCCCGAACTGCCGTGGAACGATTCGTGCGCGGCGGCAGGGTTGACGGGATGCAACACCGTGACGTCAAGCTCGCCAAGTTTAAACATTGTGGCGGCCAGCGGGGGCGTAAGCGCTTGCGTTACTTCCACGAATACCGCGTGCGTGAGCGGCTACGCGAAGCCTTCCTGGCAGCAGGGAGGCATTACGCCCAACGATAATGCGCGCGATCTGCCGGACGCGTCTTTATTTTCCGGAGACGGTCTGAACGGAACGTTTTACGTGGTTTGCCAATCGGATCAGGACATTCCCGGGGATACGGGGTGCAGCCTGACCAAATTCACGACGACCACGCCCTTCCACGATTTTCAGGGCGTGGGCGGCACATCCGCGGCAGCACCGGCGTTTGCGGGAATCATGGCGCTGGTGAATCAGCGTTTGGGCGGAGCGGCGCAGGGAAATCCCAATCCTGTGCTGTACAAGTTGCTGAGCACGGCCGGGGTATTTCACGACGTGACCAGCGGCAACATCTCAGTTCCCTGCCCCGGCGGAACAACGACTCCCAACTGCAGCAAGAACACCGCGGGCGGATTTGGCGTGCTCACAACAGCTGCCGGAGGAACGACGGTCGCGTATACCGCCGGAACGGGCTACGACCTGGCGACGGGATTGGGCTCGGTTGACGTGACGCAACTGCTCAACAACTGGGGAACGGTCAGCCTAGGGCTGACGGGAACAACGACGAGCCTGACCGGACCGACGCCTTCGACGCTGACCGTGGGAGCGAACGTGACCGTAAGCGGTTCGGTGACGAAGGCGAGCGGAACGACAACGCCGAGCGGCGTGGTGGTACTTGAGAACGCGGCAACGCGAGCGCCGATTGATTCCTTCACGCTGGATCCCAGCGGGAATTACTCGGCGACGACAGCGTTTCTTCCCGCGGGAAACTATTCGGTGATTGCGCACTACGGCGGCGACACCACGTTTGCTTCGAGCGACTCGGCGGCGACGCCGGTGACGGTCAGCACGCAGAACAGCACGGTGATCGTCAGCTTTGTCGGCGCGACGGGGGCCATTTCGACCGCGGCGCAAACGGTGCAATACGGCTCGCCTTATATTTTGCGCATTGACGTGGCGAACGCGAGCGGAACGCCGTGCCAGAACGGCAGCGGCGCGGTGACGTTCTTGTGCCCGACGGGCACCGTGACATTGCTCGATAAGAGCCTGCCGCTGAACGATTTTCCCAACCTGCAGGGGACGACGCCGAACGTGGCCCCGCTGAACGACCGGGGATTTGCGGAAGACCAGCCGATCCAGTTGGCTGCGGGGACGCACAGCATTACGGCTTCCTACACGGCGGATGCCAACAGCAGCTACAACTCGCAGAGCGCGAGCAATACGCTCTCCGTGACGATTACGCAAGCGACCACCACGACCACGGTGACGTCAAGCGCGCCGAGCGTTGTGCGCGGCGGGACAGTGACATTGACGGCGACGGTGAGCTCGAACAGCAATTCGGCGCAGGGGCCGAGCGGCACCGTGCAGTTCCTGAGCAATGGCGCCAATCTGGGAAGCGCGGCAACGTGCACGCCGGCGGGAGCGACAAGTTCGGCGGGCGCGTCCTGCACGGCGACGCTGACGACAGCGCTGTCGGCGCTGCCTCCGGAGTTTTTTGGCCCGGCGGAGCCGCGCGCGCCTCGGGTTCCGCTGACCTGGCTCGCGGCAGCGCTGATGCTTCTGTGCCTTATGCTCGCCTGGCGCTTTCGGGGAAAGCGGCGCGCGATGGCGTATGCCGGAGTGGTGCTGCTGGCTGCAGCGGCGTTTACGGCGAGCCTGGCAGGATGCAGCGGCCCAGGCGGAAGTTCCGCGCATACCGCGTCGATCACGGCAAAATACAGCGGCGATACGAATTATGCGACGTCGACTTCGGCGGCCACGCCGGTCACGATTCAATAGAACGCAAAGAAAAAGGGCGCAGTGCCGCGCCCTCACAAAGCCTGGAGTTACGCTTAATTCACAACGGGCGGAAAGAAAATATTCCAGAAGTTGGGCGCTTGCGAGAGGAACTCCACGGGAATCAAAGCGCCTTCCGAGCTGAACTGCGGCGGGCGAACCACGTGAACTTCGACGGTCTTCTGCGTTTTGGGATTCTCGAGAATGAATTTTGTGCCCTGAGCAAGCGGCTCGGGGACAATGATCATGGCGCCATTGGCGCTGACGGTGTGCGTGGCGCCCTCAAGAGACTGGCTTTTTCCATTAGCGCCGGCGAGGTGCAGCTTTACAGTCATGCGCACGAGAACGCGCTGCGCGCGGCGGCGCTCCTCGGTGGTGAGAGGGCGCGTCAAGCCGGGCCGCACGGCGTTGGCATGCGCGGCGTGGCCGGGTTTTTGCGGTGTCGAGGTTTTCACAGTTCCAACCCCCAAAAGTCCATTTCCGGGGCGACCAATTCGATTCCGTATTCCCAACCTTCGGGCCGGGGATTGCCTTTCCAGACGATCACCGCGGCGTTGCTGGAGCCAGTGGCCAGGTTGGTGAGCGCCACGCGGTGGTCAAGGTCCAGGGACTCCGAGAGCACGAGCATGCAGCCGTAAGGATTCACCACGCGGGTGTGCGCTTCGAACGAGTGGCGCTGGCCCTGCTTGCCATCCCATTCGAGGCGTACCGGCACGCGGGAGTTCATGCGCTTGCCGCGCCGCTTGTCGTTGTAACGCGAGCCCATCAGTTTCGCGTCGCGCAGCCTTACGTGCATACTCGGCCTCACGAAGGCCATGCTAGAGTTGGGGCCGGAAACGGTCAATGGTACGCTTCGCGGCTCTGATGCTAAACAATAGCTGTACGAAGGGACAGCTTCCGCAAAGGTAAAAGGACAGGGATGAGGAACCTGATTGTCAACGCGGACGACCTGGGATGGACACCGGGCGTGAACCGCGGCATCGCCGAAGCGCACAAAAATGGCATTGTGACCAGCGCAACGCTGCTGGCAAACGGCGCGGCTTTTGACGATGCGGTGCGCGTGGCTCGACAAACGCCGTCGCTGGGCGTGGGCGTGCACTTGAACCTGAGCGATGGCGCGCCGGTGCTGCCCGCGGCGGAGCTTCCCGCGCTGCTGGGCGGCGACGGGCGGTTCAGCGGCGGGCCGGAAAAGCTGCTGCTGCGGCTGGCGCGAAGAAAAACGGCGCTTGCGCAAGTCGAGCGGGAATGGGATGCACAGATTCGCAAGCTGCGCTCCGCAGGAGTTGAACCAACCCATCTTGACGGGCACAAACACGTGCACATGCTTCCTGGATTATTTCCGGTGGCGCTGAAGCTGGCCAAGCGCCACGGCATCGGCTGCGTGCGCATTTCGCTGGAAGACTCCGGGCTGCGGGCGGCACTGGCCAGCGGCGACGGGCACAGCGCGTCGGCGGTGTTGAAACAAGGCGTGCAGGCGCGCGGGCTGAAGTTGCTGGCGCGCGATGCCCGCGAACAGGCCGAGCGCGCGGGCATCGCAGCGGCGGATTATTTCTGCGGAATCGCGCAAACCGGAGAGCTGACGCGGGAAGGCGTGGAAAAGCTGCTCCATTCCCTTCCCGAAGGAACGACCGAACTGATGTGCCATCCAGGCTACGCCGACGAAGATTTGAGAAGCTCGGCCACGCGGCTGCAAGCCTCCCGCGAGGAGGAATTGAGGATTTTTACCGGCACTCCCGTGCGAAATTGTGTCGCGTCACTGGGGATTCGCCTGATAAACTACGCGGAGATCGCGAATCTCGTATGACCTCGGAATCCACAGCCCGCTATTCGGTCGTTGTGCCGTTCTACAACGAGCAGGAGAACATCCCCGCGCTGTATATGAAGCTCACCGAAGTGCTGGATGCGCTGGGCGAGCCGTACGAGCTGATTTTCGTGGACGACGGCAGCCGCGACGATTCCTTCAAGATCCTTTCGGAAATTTACGAGCATGACCGCCGCGTGAACCTGATCCGGCTGCGGCGCAACTTCGGGCAGACTTCCGCGTTGAAGGCGGGCTTCGATTTCGCGCAGGGCGAAGTGGTCATTTCCATGGACGGCGACCTGCAGCACGACCCCGAGGAAATTCCGCGGTTCCTCGAGAAAATCGAGGAAGGATACGACCTGGTGAGCGGATGGCGCTACGCGCGGCGCGATCACTGGCTGATGCGTCAACTCCCCAGCCGCGTGGCCAACTGGATGATGGCCAAGCTTTCCGGCGTGGACCTGCACGATTTCGGAACCACTTTCAAAGCGTACCGGCGCGAAATCATCCAGGAAATTCAGCTTTACGGCGAGCTGCACCGCTTCATCCCGGCGCTGGCGAGCACGGCCGGCGCGCGCATCGCGGAAGTGCCCATTGAAAATCTGCACCGCAAGAGCGGCAAGTCCAACTATGGGATCGGGCGAACCATTCGAGTGTTCCTTGACCTGATCATGGTGAAGTTTCTGCTGGAATATTCGACGCGGCCGCTGCAGTTTTTCGGCTTGCTCGGATTATGCGGCACCGGTTCGGGATTGCTGCTGAGCGCTTACCTTGTCTTTGAAAAGTTCTATCACCGCGTCCCGGTGATGACCGAGCACGGCCCGCTGATGCTCCTGGCCATCGCGCTGTTTGTGAGCGGCATCCAATTCGCGTCATTCGGATTGCTGGGCGAAATTATTTCGCGCACGTACTACGAATCGCAAAACAAGCCGATTTACGCGTTGCGGGAAGTCAAGAGCCGCCGCAAAGAAATGGGCGATTCGGCGGAAGCGCGGCCTTCGGGTAACTCCGACCGGTAAACCCTTCGAGCCAAGGCTAGCCGCGGTCGATCTTGCGGTATTCTCCGCGAAAGAAAATCAGCGGCTCTCCTGAAAAAACTTCCGCGAATTCCACGTCTCCGATGCAGATGGTGTGGTCGCCGGCGCGATGGGTTTCCACCAGAGTGCAGGCGAGCCGGCAGAGCGTATCCTCCAACAACGGAATGCCGCCCGGCGCCCAGTGATACCTGATGCCCAGGCGTTCCTCCGCGTCCAGAGGCTGATCGGCGCGGGCAAAGAATTCGGAAACAGACCGCTGATCGTCTTTCAAGACGCTGACGCCGAACTGGCGCTTGTGGCGCAGCAGGGGCAGCAGCTTCGCGCGATCCTCCACGCAGACGAGAATCAACAATGGATCGAGCGAGACGGAGGTAAACGAATTGGCGGTCATGCCGTGCACGCGACCGGGTCCGCTGTCGACCGTCACCACCGTGACCCCGGTGGCGAACTGGGCAAGCGCCAGGCGGAAATCAAGCGGAGTGAGTTTCTTCGTCGCCATCGGCAAGTTTTTTGAAGATAGCACAGTCGGAGCAAACGCGCGCGCCGCAACGAGCCTATAAACAAAGAGGCGCCTCGATGGGAGGCGCCTCTTCACGGAGCTTTTTAGTGATTCGAGTTGCGTGAAGGCGGCTTGTTGTCCTTTGGCGGCTTGGATTCCCTCTGCGGTCTTTGGGGCTCGCGCCGCTGCTCCTTCTGCACTTCGCGCTGCTGTTTCTGTTCGAGTTTTTGCGCTTGCTGATCGTGGCGGCGTTCCATCTGCTGGAGCTGCTGCGTCTGCCGCTGTTGCATCTGTTCCTGACGCTGCTGGTTGGCACGCTGGTTTTCGAGCTTTTGCTGTTCCTGAATTTGCCGCTGCTCCACTTTTTGCCGTTCGGTGTCCTGCTTCTGGCGGAGCTGTTCCATTTGCTGCTGCTGTCGCTGCTCGATCACCGGGTTCGCGGGACGGTTGTCCGGCCGCGAGACCGGTGGCCGGTCGTTATAACGCCTTCCGCGATCCGGCGTATTCGTGGACGCAGGAGGCTGCGCGGGCGGCGGCGTGACCGTCCTTTCGATCCCCGGACGATAGTTCGGCCTGCTTTGCTGAGGCTGCTGAGTTTGCTGTGGCTGCTGAGTCTGCGGACGCTGCTGCGCCGGCTGATTCATGCGGCCGGCGTCGGCCTCTCGGGGAGTTGCCGGACGCGCGGGCGGCGCCATGCGAATGTTCCGGCGAGCCTCTTCATCTCCGCGGCGCAACTCGCTCTGCTCGGTGGAGCTGAGCGGGCGACCTCCACGCGACTCAATGGCCTGCCGCTGGCGATCGAATTTCACCGGCGCCGGAGGCGGAGCCGTTCTGGCAACCACGGGCCGCGCCGCCACGCGCTCCG
>Ga0079220_10000125_pt1 | contig 15683 bp, 12 predicted proteins | sample GAAS100_FD_75071 | JGI IMG/M metagenome (GOLD analysis project Ga0079220, IMG submission 75071) | Agricultural soil microbial communities from Georgia to study Nitrogen management - GA AS100 | ecosystem: Environmental > Terrestrial > Soil > Agricultural land | place: USA: Georgia | collected... | reverse complement strand
CAGCGCCGCCTGTACCTCCGGATCAGCTCGCAAAGCCAGCGCGCTCTTCCATTCCCGCACCGCTTCGTCGAGTTTGTTCAGGCCGTAGTACGCCCAGCCCGATAGTTTCGCCACGTCCGGATTTTCCGGAGCCACTCGCCGCGCGCGCTCCAGATAATCAAGCGACTGCTTGTACTCGCTTCTTCTCAAGTGCAGATACGCCATGTTCATCAGCAGCACCGGCTGTTCCGGTGCGTAAATCAGCCCCGCGCGCTCGTCCTCCAACGCGTGTTCCATATCCCCGTGCGACACTTCGAATTGCGCCGCCAAGTGATGCGCCAGCGCCGCCTCATCGTTGGCCGCGCGCCCTCCGAACCGCGCGTCGCTTTCCAGCTTCGCGATGTAGCTCCTGTCGATTCCGCCGTCGTGCACCGTGTTTCGTTCGATTTCGCTCTTGTTGGCCGTGCTTTCCATCGCCGGCGGCGTAATCGTAAGTCCCCCCGCGGAGCTTCCTCCGGCGTCCGCCGCAATCCCGCTTCCCTTCTCGATGTGATCGACAATCGACTTCGGCAGCGTCAGCGAACCTGCCGCCGTCTCATACCGCACTTTGTCTCCCTCGATCGCTGCGCTCAAAGCCACGATGCGTCTGCCATTCTTCAGCACGATTGTGTCGCTGCTTCTCGCCGGAATGGCCCCCACCAGCGCCGCCGCAAGCGACACTCCTGCCCACGTTTTCCATCGCCGTTGCATACTTGAATTTTATCTCTTGCGCCGCAACCGCGCGCCCTGCGCCCTTGTCCGCAATGCCCTATCTGACTACACTCGATGCATGAAAGTCCTCGGGCCCGCGCTCCTCTTTTTCTGCCTCGGCCTGGTTCCTGCCGCTTCCGCACAAGAGCGTGCTCCCCGCGATCAACTCGCCGCTCTCAACGCCCTCCGCCTCGATCCCGCCTCTGTCTTCAGACTCAATCCCGCCAATCGCATGGAGCTCCGCCGCGCTGATATCCAATTCGCCTTTGACGAGGGCTGGCTCGCATTTTTCCTCCCTCTCGACGGCCGCGTGAACGGCGCCGTATTCTTCGGACGCGGCCACATTCTCGCGGCTCCTCGCGACATCGTCGAAAAACAGCAACTCGCTCTTTTTCTCGGCGCTCCCATCCTCGACCAGGAGTTTTACTCCGCCTATTTGCGTTTCAGCGATGACACTGCCGGCGAACTCCGTCGTCAGCTCAAAAATGCCGGTGTCGCCCCCGAACCGAATGACGACTTCCTGCAGCGCTGGAATCCCGTTCTCGAACGTTTGAATCCCATTCATGCCATGCGCTTGCTCGCCGGCACTCTTTCCGCCCACCCGCGCCCCTACTTCTATGCCGGCCTCGATGGCGCTTCCGTCGGTCCCTTTGATGTCGTCTTCGATCGGGCCCGCGAAGAACCCGTCCTGATCGGGCAGGTTGCGAAGGCCGACGCCGGCACCTTCTACAACATCTGGGCCTCTTATAGCCTGCCGGATTCCGCTCCTCCCCCCGTCCCCTTTCACGCCCTCGCCTATTCTATCGATGCTTCCATCCAGCCCGACAACTCCGTCCAGGCCTCGGCCTCTGTCCGCATCCGCTCCGAAGTTTCCGGCGAACGCCTTCTTCCTCTCCAGCTTTCCCGCGATCTCGATGTCAACTCCGTAACCGGCGCCGACGGCCAGCCCCTCGTCTGGTTTCACAACGACAGCCTCTTGGGCGGCAATACCGGCGCCGCCTCGAACGACTTGCTTTTTGTCCTCATCCCGCCGTCGCGCCCGCAGGAAGAGTTTACCGTTCGCGTCCAATATCACGGGCGCGTCATCCGCGATTCCGGCAACGGCGTGCTCTTCGTCGGCGACCGCGACGGTTGGTATCCGCGTCTCGGCGGTAATGCCGATTTCGCTGCTTATGATCTCTCCATACGCTGGCCCAGGCGCCTTCGCCTCACCGCCACCGGTACGAAACTCGATGAACACGAAGACGGCGACTTTCGCGTCGGCCATTGGCGCGCCCCCGCTCCTCTCAGCGTTGCCGGCTTCAACCTCGGCGAATATGCTTTCGCTTCCTTTCCCTCCTCCGGTTATTCCGTCGATGTTTACGCCAATCGGCAACTCGAAGCCGCTCTCCAGAATCGCCTTCGCCCTTCCGGCTCCGACGTGTTTCCGCCCGTTTCCGCTCCCTTCGGCTTTCCCCAGCGCCGCGACCGCATGGATATGCCCCCGTCGATTCAGCCAAGTCCCGCCGACGCCCTCAAGCAACTCGGCAGGGAAATTGATTCCTCCATCAGATTTTACGAGCGCTACTGCGGATCCTTCCCTTTTCAACGTTTAAGCGTTTCGCAAATTCCAGGCACTTTCGGCCAGGGCTGGCCGGGCCTTCTTTACCTCTCCACATTTTCCTTCCTTCCCGCGCAGACCCAGTTGCGGGCCGGCCTTTCTTCCAACGCCCAGGAACACTTCACCGATCTCGTTCCCTTTCACGAAGTCGCCCATCAGTGGTGGGGCAATCTCGTCGGCTGGTCCAGTTACCGCGATCAATGGATCGACGAATCCTTTGCCAACTACCTCGCTTTGCTCTTCGCCGACAACCAGAAGGATCCGGATCATCGCTTGCGCGTCTGGCTCGATCGTTACCGCAATCAACTTACGCAAACTCCCCCCGGCGTAGACCTTCCCCCTTCGGACTTTGGCGCGCTTACGCTCGGCAGTCGTCTGGTCTCCTCCAAAGCCCCCGACGGCTTCGAACGCGTCATCTACGCCAAGGGTTCCTGGGTCATTCACATGATTCGCGAAATGCTTCGCGATCCCACTGCCAAGGATCCTGACGAGCGGTTCATCGCCTTCATGCGCGGTTTGCTCGCCAAGTACAGTTATAAGGGCCTCTCCACCGAAGACTTGCAGGCCGAACTCGAATCGATCATGACCCCCGCCATGGACATCGAAGGCAATCATTCCCTCGATTGGTTTTTTGACGAGTATGTTCGCGGCGTCGGCATTCCGCACTACCGCGTCGAATACGCCGTCCGCCGCAACGAGAAAGGCTACTTCATTCGTGGAAAAATCTACCAGACGGAAGTGCCCCGCTCCTTCGTCGCTCCCGTTCCTCTTTACGCCGCCGACGGCGCTTACCTCGGCCGCGTCATCGCCGGCGGCCCCGAAACTCCTTTCCACTTTCTCTCGCGCAAGCCTCCCGGCAAAATCGTCGTCGACCCTCGCATGACCCTTCTCTGCGTCATCGGCCGCTAAACCTGCGGATGGCCTTTGCTTTCCGCTGCTCTACCCGGCGGCGCTGTGCCCTTCGCACTGAAGCACACCCAAAAAAGCGCTCCACGGTCCTACCGCGGCTCGGTACTGGTGAGCCAGCACTCGCGAAAGCTGGTGCAAATGCGTCATGTCGTGAACCGCCCACGTCGCCAGCAATTGCGACAACGTCACGCTTCCGAATGCGGGGTGCCGTCCGCGGCGCTCCAGATCCTCCTTGCTTGGCTTCAGCGCGCGCAGCGCCGCCAGATTCTCCGCGCGTGCCGCCGCGAATTCATCCAGCAACTGCGGGAGCGTCTTGCCGCGGCTCTCCCGCTCCTGCGCTTTCCGGTCAAACGGCTCAAACGTTCGCGTCTCTCCAGATTCCAGAATCATTCTCGCCCGCGGCATCCAGTCGCTGCGTTCGCCCTCGATCAGATGCCCCACAATATCGAAAGCGCTCCACGTGCCCTTGCCTTCGTTCTGCAGCGCCCACGCATCCGGCAACCCACGCAGCAGCGCATCGAGTGTGGCGGGCGTACGCGTAAGCAGCGCCATCGTGTTTTCCAGATTCTGTTCCATCTGCCCCTCACTTTGCCCCGGCACAGGCCTGTCCCCATAGTCTCCGCGATTCTAGCCTTCCTCGCGTTTCCCCATGGCATTTCCCGTGTTGTTCCCGCTCGGAACCATTGATACAATTTGGCTGCAAGCCAGGTTGCCGCCCGTCCGCGGAAAGGGATTATCCCACCTGAGGATTTCTGCACCACCGAACATCAACCTCTCTTCTGCCCGAAGTAGCGGACGCCGGGCGCTATAGAAGGAGGAATGATGTCTCTCGAACTGCCGGCGCGTCCCAATCTCGAACACCTCAAGAAACAAGCCAAAGAGCTGCTGCGCAATTTCGGCGAAGGTGACGCCGATGCGCGCAAGCTCTTCCGGGAATATGCCTCGCTCCCTGAGGACAGTTTGCCCAAGCTCGCCGATGCCCAGCACGTCCTCGCCCGCCAGTACGGCTTCGCCTCCTGGGCGGATCTCAAGCAACACGTCGGATCTTCTGCTTCCGAGGAAGACCCGGTCGCTGCCATAAAGGCTGCCGTTCAGGCCAACGACGCCGCCAAGGCCGCTCAGATTCTCGCGCGTCATCCCGCTCTGAAGGCGCGCATCAACGATCCCTGGCCCGGTCCGCCTTCGGCGAAATGCCCTTGCACATCGCCGTTCGCCGCGCCAACCGCGAAATGATCGATCTCTTTCTCTCCGCCGGCGCGGATATCAACAAGCGCAGCGATTGGTGGGCCGGAGGCTTTAGCGTCCTCGACGACGCCTGGCGCCAGCCCTGGCTCCCGCAGTTCCTTCTCGAACGCGGCGCGAAGCTCGACGTTCACGCCGCTTCCCGGCTGGGTATGCTCGATGCCCTGAAATCCCTGATCGGCGCTGACCCTTCGCTGGTGCACGCCCGCGGCGGTGACGGTCAAACGCCGCTGCACGTTGCGCGCTCCGTCGAAATCGCACAGTACCTCGTCGAACGCGGCGCCGATATCGACGCCCTCGACGTCGATCACGAGTCCACTCCCGCTCAATACCTGGTCCGCGACGCTCAGGACGTCGCCCGCTACCTCGTCCGGCGTGGCTGTCGCACCGATATTCTGATGGCCGCGGCCCTCGGCGACCTCCCTCTCGTTCGCAAGCACCTCGATGCCAACCCCGCCGCCATTCGCACCCCCGTCTCCAAAGAACACTTCCCCATGCAAAACCCGCGCGCCGGCGGCACGATCTATATTTGGACTCTGGGCCAGAACAAAACCGCGCACCTCCTCGCGCACGAATTTCATCACCTAGAGGTTTTTCAGTTGCTGATGGACCGCAGCCCGGAAGGGCTGCGCCTGGCGATGGCCTATGAACTGGGAGAGGAAGAAATCGTGCGCGCCATTCTCGCGCGGAATCCCGCCGCCGCCCAATCGCTGGACCCGGATCACCAATCACGGCTCGTCGCTGCGGCCATGGACAGCAACGCCCCCGCGGTGCGCCTGATGCTCGCGGCAGGTTGGCCGCCGGGCGCGCTCGATCGCGGTGGCGTCACTGCTCTCCATTGGGCCGGATTTCATGGAAATTCCGAGATGGCCCGCGACATTTTGCGGTATAACCCTCCGCTCGAAGCGAGCGACAACGAGTTCCACGCCACGCCGTTACAGTGGGCGATTTATGGCTCCGTGCACGGATGGTATCCGCAGAAGGGCGACTATCCGGCCACCGTCGAAGCCATCCTCAAAGCGGGAGCGAAACTGCCGTCCGCCGAAATCCCCACGGAAGCCTCGCAGGCAGTCAAGGATGTGCTCGCCAGGCTCGGCTTCAAATAACTCGGGGAAGGTCGGTCAAACTCCCCAAAAATTCCTCTTGCTTGGCCGTTGTGTTTTTGCTATGATACTTTCTGAGTAACTCTTTGCCCGCCCTCTGACGATCGGCAACCGCGTTCACTCGGGGGTCTCCAGCTAAGTACCGCAGAAACACATCGTTAGCAGACCCTGCGGGCTTAAAGCATTTGTTTTCATATCGTTTCAAAATAGGCGGGGGGAGGGGCCTGCCAGCCAGTCCGGTCGCTTCAGCGCCCTCTATAACTCCCTGGCTCTCAAGAACATAGCTTCGCCGTCAACTGCCCCACGTGGCTAGGAGCGTCGCGGTGTCTGCGGTCGGCGTTGCGCCTACAGTCCGGGAAGGCAGGATTTGCAAAGGCGAGAAGACTGGAAAAGCTGGCCCTCTCAATGCTCGAATTCCTTCAACGTCTTCGCCATGTCCTTCAGCCGGTTGTTCACCCGGTCAAACACGCTATCCAGCTCGAACGTCCGGTCGCCGTTCTGCTGCCCTGCCGGCATGCCCGTCAGTATCTCGATTCCTTCTTCGATTTTCGCCACCGGCCAGATATGAAACTGTTTCGCCGCCACCGCTTCCAGAATATCGTCGCGCAGCATCAAGTCTTCGACGTTCGACGCGGGAATCAGCACTCCCTGCGTTCCCGTCAGCCCCTTGATCCGGCAAACGTCGAAGAACCCTTCGATTTTTTCGTTCACGCCGCCGATGGCCTGGATGTCGCCCTGCTGGTTCATCGAACCCGTCACCGCCACGTCCTGCCGCAGCGGCAGCCCGGATAGCGCCGATACCAGCGCGTACACTTCCGTCGAGCTGGCGCTGTCACCGTCCACGCCGGAATAGGATTGCTCGAAGCAAATGCTCGCCGCCAGCGATAGCGGCTTGTCCTGCGCGAACCGGCTGCGCATGTATCCGGAAATGATGTGCACGCCTTTATCGTGGAAGCGCCCGCTCAAGTTCGACTCGCGCTCGATGTTGATCACGCCGTTCTTCCCCAGAGCCGCGGTCGCCGTAATGCGTACCGGCTTGCCGAACGAATATCCTCCGATTTCGAGAACACTCAGTCCGTTCACCTGCCCCATGCGTTTGCCGCTCACGTCCACCAGCAGCGTGCCCTCTTCGATCATTTCGCGGATGCGCGTCTCCACCAGGTTGTGACGTTCGATTTTGGAAGCCAGCGCTTCGCGCACGTGCGCCGCCCGCACCACGCTCTCGTTCGCTGCTTTCGCCGCGTACGTTGCTTCTCGCGCCAGGTCCGCGATGTCCACGAATCGCGCGGTCACCTTGCTGCGCCGTCCCGCTTTGCGCACGCCGTATTCCAGCATCGCCGCGAACGCCCCGCGATCGAAGGGCAGCAGCCCTTCCTTCTCGCTCAGCACCCGCAAGCGCCCGGCGTATTCGGCGATCACCGAGTCGTTCATCGCCATCTCTTCGTCGAACTCCACCCGTACCTTGAAAATCTTGCGGAAGTCCTCTTCGTACTCGTAAAGCAGTTCGTACAGATCGCGATCGCCGATCAGGATCACTTTCACGTTGATCTGCACCGGCTCCGGCTTCATCGCGCTGCCCCCGAACGGATAGAACATCTCCGGGGGCTGAATCTCCAGCCGCGCGTGATTCATCGTGCGTTTCAGCGCCCGCCACACCCCCTGTTCCGATAAAGCTTCCAGCGAATACATGATCAGAAATCCGCCGTCGGCCCGCAGCAGCGAACCGCCCCGCAAGTCCATGAAGTCGCTGGTCCAGCCCCCGCGCTGGTCGTACGCCCGCTGGATCGTGCCGAAAAGATTTGCGTACGTCGGCGTGGTCTCGAAAATCACCGGCGGGCCGTTCTCGTCCTCATGCGACAGGATCACGTTCACGCCGTACACCCGGAAGGGGTCGCGGTCCTGTGAAAGACTCTTCGGCAGGCCTTCGGGAGTTTCGCCGCCCGCTTCGTCGCTCTCTCCCTCGCGTTCCTTGAACGGATCGAGATTGTCGAGCAAGTGGTGGCGCACCTCCTCAAGGTATTCGGCCACGCTGTTTCCGGGATATTTTTCCTTCAGCTCCTCAATGACCCCGTCGACCAGCACCGAAGCGGCTTCCTGCTCGAGATAGCTCAGTTCGCTCGCCAGCTCGCGCGAAAGGGTCAGCGTCTTCCGGTAAACGACCGTGAATTCCTGCCGGAACTGCTCGTATTTCCTTTCGATTTCCTCCGCCACCGGCGCGTCCAGTTTCCCTTCGTGCACCATCTTCGAGATGTCTTCGATCGGCACCATCTGCCCTTCGAGCACCGGGAAAATTTCCGGCAGCGCCACCGCCCCCACCTGCATGTGCCCGAGCGCGAATTGCTCCCGCGCGATCTTGCGCGTGAAATCGTCCATCAATTCTTTTTCGCGCGCGGTAAAACGCTCGACGATGCGTCCTTTTTGCCGCTGGAAAGGCTCGCCTTCAAACACCTGCGGAATGCGCCGCCGCAGAAAATCAACTCCCGCCTGCATGTCCTTCTTGAATCCATTCGCCTGCCCGGGCGGAAGGGTCAGCAGGCGCGGACGGTCGTTGATCTTGAAATTGTTCACATAGCAGCGGTCCGGGGATTCCTTCGTCGCCGGGCGCAGTTCCTCGATCATCCGCGCGATGGTGCCCCCGCGGCTCGTGCCCGCCAGCCCGCACACGAAAATGTTGTATCCCGGAGCGGAAAGCTCCACGCCCATTTTCAACGCGCGCAAAGCGCGGTCCTGCCCCACGAATCCCTCGCGTGGCTCGGCTTGCGCCGTGGTTTCAAACGGCAGCCGCGATGCTTCGCAGCGCCAGCGGAGCTTCTCCGGAGGCAATTCGGCGTGCGCCGGCCGGTTTGTGTGTTCGTCGCTCATTCAAGGCGGGTACTCTAGCACAGCCCAAGCGGAGCGCATGCACTTTCCCCGCCGGCGGTTCGCAGAAGGTCACGCAGCCGAGTCTTCCAATTGGTCGCGGCGCTCCATGTACACGCGGTAGACGGCCAGCGCCGCCGCGATGATCGTCGGCCCGATCACCAGCCCCAGCAGCCCGAACACTTGCAGCCCTCCGAGCACGCTCACGAACAACAGCAGTTCATTCAGTCGCGTGCGGTTGCGCAGCAGCAGCGGCCGGATGAGGTTGTCCGCCACTCCCGCCACCCCGCCGCAAATTGCCAGAATCACGATTCCCTTCCCCCAATGGCCCGCGAATCCCATCCACAATGCGGCCGGAACCCAAATCAGCGCCGAGCCCACCACGGGAACCAGCGAGAAAAACGCGATCACCACTCCCCAGAATAGGGGTGTGGGAATGCCGGTGACGGCAAAAGCAAATCCGCCAAGCGCCCCCTGAATCGCGGCGATGATCAGTCCCACGGCGACGCTGGCAAAGATCAGGTCGCGCGATTCGTGAATCACCGCGTCTTGAATCGCGGGCTCGAACGGAAACAGGTGCCGCACCCCGCGCACGACCTGCTCGCTGTCTCGAAACATGAAAAACAGCGAAAAGAGCAGGATGAACAGGTCCACGAAAAACGAGAAAAGATTCTTCAGCAGCGCGCCCAGCTTTCCGGCAAGAAACGCGGCGATTTTCTGGGCGGCATCCCGCAAAGGAGCCGACAAGTCCACGTTCTGCAGCGATTGCGGCAGATGGCTGCGCGTCCATTCCACCACGTGCGCGGGAAGCGCCGAATCCGGTTTGAGCAGCGCGGCTTGCAGGCGGCCGGCGGCGTCCAGCGCCTCCCCCGCCGTGTGCCACAGGACCGTCAGAGCCGGCACGATAAGCAGAATCGTCACCAATACCGTGCTCACAAGCGCGGCGGGAGTCGGCTTCATTCGCCGGAGCACCGCTTTGTGAAGCGGAAAAAAGAAAATCGCGAAGATCGCCGACCACGCCAGCGGCACCAGAAACGGCTCGATAATCAAAAACGACGCGTAACCGAGGAGCAGCAGCGCCCCGGAGGAAAGGACCGTGGTCAGCCGGTCACTGGTTGTACGGGTGGCGGGAGCGGTTTTCATTCGCGGTATATAATCGTGGCATAGCTTCGGCGTTCCCCAAAGCACAGGTCCTCGGGAACAGAAAACGGATGGAATGGCTCCCAAGCCCAGCGCGCTCACATCCTATCAGTTTCGCCTGCTCACGGTCCTAGCGCTCATCAACTTCGTCAACTTTGCCGACCGGCAGGTGCTGGTGCCGCTCGTGCCGCTACTTCGGCTGCATTTGGGCATCAGCGACGCGCAACTCGGCACCCTGCAGACCGGCTTGCTGGTTGTCCTGGCCATCGCCAGCGTCCCCTTCGGCTTTCTCGCGGACCGCGTCAGCCGCAAATACATCATCGCCGGCGGAATTCTTTTCTGGAGCTTCGCTACATTTGCCAGCGGATTGGCGGGGGCCTTTGCGAGCCTCCTGGTCGCGCGGGCCCTGGTAGGAATTGGCGAAGCGGCATACGCGCCCGCGGCGCAATCCATGATTTCCGGCGCTTTTCCCCACGAACGTCGCGCCATGGCCCAGGCCATTTTCGCCGCGGGTATGTTGATCGGCGGCGCCTCCGGCCAGGTTCTTGGCGGCTTCATGGGCGCTACGCGGGGCTGGCAGCATGCGTTTTTCATTGTGGCGATCGCCGGGCTCCTTCCGGGTCTGGCCGTGCTCTGGCTGGAAGAGCCCCCGCGCGGCCCGCGTTCGGAAGTGGTGCCCCTCGGCAAATTGCTCCGCGTACCCGCGTTCCTGGCAATGATTGCCGCCGGGATTTTCATCACCTTTTCGAGCGTTTCGCTGCTCACCTGGGGCATCGACTTCGCCGTCAACTACAAGGACTTCAGTCTCAAAGAAGCGGCGCTATCGCTTTCTGTGATCGCCATACTCTCGCTGGTGAGCGGCGTACTGATTGGCGGATACACGGCGGACCGCCTGCAACGCCGCTTCGTCTACGGGCGCATCATCGCCATCATGGGAGCTTTCCTGCTGGCCGCGCCGTTCCTGCTCATGGCCATTCAGTCCGACGAAAAACGCACCGTGCTCGCGGGACTATTCATCGCCGGATTTTTTATGTCCTGGTATCACGGGCCGGTTACCGCCGTGATTCACGACATGATGCCGCGCCGCGCCCACGCCACTTCCATCGGCGTGTACATGTTTGTGACGCAGCTTGTCGGGGCTTTCGGACCGCAGGTAATCGGACGCATCTCCGACTTGCGTGACTTGCAACTGGGCATGCAGATTGCCGTCGCGGTGATGGTTGGGGGCGCGCTGCTGATGTTCCTGGTGATGTATTTCATCAAGCGCGACGGCCTGCGGCATCCGGAATTGGAAGCATTCCACGCCGAGCCCAGCGACTGAAATGCTTCGCTTGGCGCCGAGGTAAATCGCCTACTTAATGCCGATTTGCGCGATCAAGCGGAGAACATCCTGTTCCGAGACGTCATAGAGGGGCCGCTCGTCTTCTTCTTCCAGGCGCTCGCGAAGAAATTCAGCCGCGATAAAACTCGCTTCCCGGTCGGTCAAGTCGCGGCCCGCCTTCTCGCGGAATTTCACGAAAGCGGTGTGGGCCAGCCCCAGCACCAGCGCTTGCCCGTCGACAAAAAATTTCGTGTCGATGGTGTCGGAATGCCGCGTGGCGATGCCGTTCCACATATGCGAGAAGCGGCACTGGTAACGCTTGCCCGTAAGTTTGGATTCCACTTCGAAGGCGCCGATGAACTGGCTCATCGCGCCGGCGTTCGCTAGAACTGGACGTGCTGTGCCCACGTGGTCTCCTTCATAAAGATGCTAAAACCGCGAAGCTTTGCCGCCGCGTTGCGTTCCCGGCTAGCGCGTGGCGGCCGCGACCGGGCTCTCGCTTTCCGCGTAGCTCCTGATCGCCGCGGCCACGCCCGCCCCCGCGGGAACGCGCATGCCGCAATCGAGCAGCACTTTCTCCATCGCACCGAGCAGCAACAGCACGTTCGGCTTCTGGCTGCAGTAGCCCATCAAACCGATGCGCCAGATTTTACCCTTAAGCGCGCCGATGCCGCCCGCAATTTCGATATTGAACTCGTCAAGCAATTGGTCGCGGAACTTTACATCGTCCACGCCGGCCGGCACCATTACCGGCGTTACCGTCGGCAGGCGGTCCTTGGGATTTTTCACCAGCAGCGACAGCCCCATGGCCTCGACGCCGGCGATCAGCGCAAGCTGGTTCAGCCGGTGGCGTTCCCACCGCGCTTCCAACCCCTCTTGCAGCGTCAACCGCATGGCCTCGCGCAGCGCATAAATCAGTGAAATCGGCGGCGTGTGATGATACAGCCGGTCCTTGCCCCAGTAATTCATCGCCGTGGTCAGGTCAAAATACCAGCTCTGCACTTTCGACTTGCGGTTGCGAAACACTTCCTCCGCGCGCGGGCTCACCGTGACCGGAGACATGCCCGGCGGCGCGCTGAGCGCTTTCTGCGATCCGCTGAAAACGACGTCCAAGCGTTGCTTGTCCGTGTGCAGGGGAACCGCCGCGAGCGAAGCCACCGTATCGACAACCAGCAGCGCGCCGAACTCGTCGGCAACCTTGCGGAAATTGTCCAGATTCGTGACCACGCCGGAAGACGTTTCTCCATGCGCCAACCCGATCATCTTGATCTTCTTGCCCTTCGCGGCTTTGCGCACATCCTCCGGATCGACGGGCAATCCGTAGGGTGCTTCGACTTTGGTGATATGCGCGGCGGTGCGCAGCGCGATTTCGTGCATCCGGCCGGAAAAAAGTCCGTTCACGCATACGATGCCTTCGTCGCCTTCTTCCAGGCTATTGAAAACGGAGGCTTCGATTCCGCCGGAACCCGACGCCGAAAGCGGCATCGTAACGCGATTCTCGGTTTGAAAAATGTTGCGCATCAACACCTGCGTGTCGTCCATGCACGTCTTGAACCACGGGTCCAGGTGCCCGACCAGCGGCGACGCCAGCGCCCTATAGACTCGCGGATCCATCGAGGATGGACCCGGAGTAAGCATGAGCCGTGTTGGCGGTGCCAGTTCTTCCATCTCTCGATTCATCGCTTCAGCCTCTGTTGTTGCGCTTGATCTCCGGGCCTGCCCGCAGGTTCACGCCATTCGGGGAACACGGGAGGCGCGCGGCGGGAACCTTGATTTTCCCGCATCCGGGACGCGCCAGGCAACGGACAAATTGGACGCAACCGGTTCCCATGTCGACGAAGCTAACGCAACCTCGCGAAGCGGGGTCCTTCGACGGCAACTACTCCCATAGTATGGACAGTTCCGCGTACGGCTCGCCCGCGCCTACGGGCACGGTAAATTTCAGCTCGAACCGTTGCGCGCCGCACAACTCCAGGGCTTTGCGGTAGAAACCCGTGATCACGTACTGCATGATGGCGTGTTGTCTCTGAAATCCGCGATACTTGATCACCGCTTTATGCTTCTCGATCTCCGGAATAATTTGTACATCTTTAAAATAAGTCTCATGGACCGCCGCGATCCGGTCGATGACGAATCCCGGAGTGCCGAGCTTCACGAATACTCGATAAATCCCGCGAAGCTGCGATTCCACGACGAGTTCCGCGCGTTTTGACAAGACCTCGTAATCACCGCCGGCGGTAACCTGGACGTTCGCTTCCAGGAATTCCGCAAACGCATCGAGCGAATACCAGCTCGAGCGTTGAATTGGCGTTTGGAAGAGCTGCTTCGTTGCACCATTCAGGCGGTCGATAATCTTGGCCAATTCGGCATCGCCCGCGCGCGCCCGGATGGCCGCGACCGTATCCAGAAGAACAGTGCCCTTAATCTGGGCCACAGCGGAATCTCTCCCAGGGGCTGCACGATAGAAGGCACATTATCACGCTCCCGCTGGCCCATGGGAGCTCAGTGTTGTCGTTTAAGGGACCTAGCCTCACCGGCTCCTGCGGCCTACCCTTGGAAGAAATTCGCGCGAAACGGCTTTCCAGAAGTTGCGTCCCCAAACGGCGGCCAGCAGCGCGGCGCCGAAAAGCAAAACGGCATCCAGGCTGGCGCGCCCTTCGCGAGTCCAGTAGACGCGATCCTCAAGGCTAAGCCACAAAGCAAACTCGTCCAGCGTGAGCGCGGCGGCGATCCCATACAACAAGGACATCAGGCGGCTGGCAAAGAGCGACGACCCGCGGGCGCCAGTGCCGACTTCGAGCAGCCAGCAAAATCCCACTGCCAGCAAAAGCAAAATCCCCCACACCAGGTGATGCACATGTGTTCCGTGAATCACGATGTAGTGAAACGGGCCAAAATTGCGTCCCGCCGCATAGGCAGCCGCTCGCGCGAAGGCAAACGTCGCGAAGAACCCGATCGCTGCCAGCAGCAGCCGTCTTCGCGGACGGTCCGGCACGTGCTCGTGCAGCAGCGCGCCGATACGGGTGCGGTACAAACACAGCAGCGTCAAAGAAAGCCCGATGATGATGGGAACCGCGAACAGCCACGAATAGAACGACATGTGCGGCAAGGCTCCGAAAACGCGCCAAGTATAACGCGCCCGCGAGCCTGGTCCCACAGAGTCACTTTTGCGGTGGCTTGTTGTCGCGCGTTGTACGAGAGCGTCTCTCGCCCGGAAGTGTCCGCGAAGGAGGGTGAACCGGGAGCGGCCGGCCTCCGCGCCGGTTGCGCTAGGCGCGGAGCAGATGCAAGCGCGATCCGCGCTTGCTGGGAGAATCGTGCGTAGCCCACCATTGCCGCCAGGCGTTAGCGTCGTTGCCCAAAGCTTCGCCGGTGATGCCGCGCAGCGTGGCATAAACCAATCCTCTCGTCGAATTGTTCATGGCATCGTCGTCGAGGAAATTGAGCAGGTCGGGCACTACCGCCAGGCGCTGCTCCTGGGTGAGCATTCCCGACTGGGCGAGATTCAAAGCCGCGCTGCGCCGTACTTTTTCCGAAGGATCGCCGCGCAGGGCATCGAGCAGCGGATCGACCGTGGCGTCCGTGCCGAGGGCTGCCAGGCCTTCCATCGCCCAAAACCGCGTCGTTTCGTCAGGGTCCCGGGCATAATGCAGCAAAGCGGCCAGCACCACTCCCGGCTCGACACCGCGATGCCCCAGCGCGCCAAGCCGCCACAAACTCCAGGTACGATCGGCATGCGGCGAGCGCAGCTCTTCGGCCAGCCGGTCGACGCTCTTGGCTGTCTTGTTCAAGCCGTTGGCCGCCAGATCGATGTCCATTGCGGCGCCGCGCACGCGGAGGTCATCCGCGGCAAGAGCGCGGCGCACCAGCGCGGACAGGCTTGGCGTCTCCTGGATGTGCCCGCGCCAGGAACCGGCATCGATGCTGATCTGCTCGATAGCGTCTTCCGAGCCCTGAATCGAACGCGCCAACAAATGTTCGGCTTGCAGCTGCGGGGAAAGGTGGCTCACGTCGTCGGGCGAAACCGGCGCGCGGCGCAGCGTTCCGCGATCCGCAGTGTGCGCCGACGAAAGAAAGAAAAGATTCGCGGGAATAGTCACCACGCGCTGCCAGGAAGCACGGGCCGCGTTCAGCCGTCCGCCCTCCACGCCGGCAAACAGGGAAATCGCCGCCGTAGCCGAAAGCGCCGCGACAGTCCACCGTCCGCGCCGGGAGAACTTGCCCAGCTTCACGCCGAACCCAGACAAACCAAAGTTGCCCACTTCGAAATACCCCGGGAAGTTGTTTTTCGCGGTGGCGCGCCTCACCCGAGCGCAGAAGGCGCACGCGCCCGCAAACCCAACTTAACGGGGCGAACAAAACGTCAACAATGGTACGCAGGGGCAGCCGTCCGAGTACGAAAGGGCAAGTGTCCTGAAATTAGCAAGTTGCGGGATTACTTGTGCGTGCCGTGGTGCGCAAAACCGTCCTCTGGAACAGGTCCTGCCGGCGGTTCTGCTTCGCATTCCCTGGCGCATGAGGCCGCGGCTTCGGCCTCGAGTTCATGCGGTCCATCAACCGCCGCCGTTTCACAAGACCTGCGGGCGTGCGGCACGCTCCTGCTTGTGCTACCGGCTTCTCGGATTACAATGTCCGCCTTCACTATGAGCATTTTTCGCGGACGCGTCCGATGGCTGCTGGTCGTTTGGATGTTGGTGATCAGTGCGGTCTCTTATCTCGATCGCGTGAACATCTCGATCGCCGGACCGTCCATCGAACGTGAGTTTCATCTGGACCACAT
>Ga0079220_10000123_pt1 | contig 15702 bp, 11 predicted proteins | sample GAAS100_FD_75071 | JGI IMG/M metagenome (GOLD analysis project Ga0079220, IMG submission 75071) | Agricultural soil microbial communities from Georgia to study Nitrogen management - GA AS100 | ecosystem: Environmental > Terrestrial > Soil > Agricultural land | place: USA: Georgia | collected... | reverse complement strand
CAAATGATGCGCAGGAGCTGGCTCAAAAGCTTGTGGATCGGATGAGGCAATCAGCCGGAACGCCCGATATCCGCAGGTACAACGATAGCCAGGCGAAGTGGGTCTGGAAGATACGTGAATCCGGCGCGCGCGCCGCCGCCTCGGCGCCCGGTTCGCCTCCGGAATGGGAAGGCTGGGACGACGCCGCGGTAGCGCCGGAAAAAGTGAGCGGCTATCTTCGCGATATTCGCAAGCTTCTCGACGAATATAACTACAACGCCGCCTTCTATGGACACTTCGGCCACGGCTGCATTCACATGCGCGTGAGTTTCGATCTGGAGAGCGAATCCGGCATCCGCAATTATGGCGAATTCGTGGAGCGCGCCGCCGATCTCGTGGTTAGCTACGGCGGATCGCTTTCCGGCGAACATGGCGACGGCCAGTCCCGCGGCGCGCTGCTGCCCAAGATGTTCGGGCCGGAACTGGTGAGGGCGTTTGGCGAATTCAAGGCCATTTGGGATCCAGCCAACAAAATGAATCCCCATAAGGTCGTGGATCCCTATTTGCCCACCGAAAATCTCCGCCTGGGGGCCGACTACAAGCCGCGCCAATCGAAAACTCATTTCCACTTTCCCGACGACGGCGGCTCGTTTGCCAAAGCCACGGTGCGCTGCGTGGGCCTCGGCGAATGCCGCAAGACGCATGCCGGCGCCATGTGCCCCAGCTACATGGTCACCATGGAGGAGCAGCACAGCACGCGCGGGCGCGCCCACATGCTTTTCGAGTTGCTGCAGGGCGAAGTGGTTCGCGACGCCTGGCAGGATGAGCACGTCAAAAAAGCTTTGGACCTTTGCCTCTCCTGCAAGGCCTGCAAATCCGAATGTCCCACCAACGTGGATATCGCCACCTATCGCGCCGAATTCCTTTCGCATTATTACGAAGGTAAGTCTCGCCCGCTGCACGCGCATTTTTTCGGGCGTATCGACCGCTGGGCAAGACTTGCCTCGCTCGCACCGCGCGCGGCGAATTTCTTCAGTCATGCTCCCGGGGCCGCGCAATTGCTTCGTTCTGCCTTGGGTCTTCCCGGTGAGAGGAAGTTGCCGCGCTTCGCGACGCGCACATTTCGGCATTGGGTGCAAAAACGAGAATCAGCCGCGCCCGGTTCAAGTCCCTCAACGCAGACAGCCGGTGCAAACGGGCGCATGGTGATTTTGTGGCCGGATACTTTCACGAATTATTTTCATCCCGAAATCGGCCAGGCCGCGCTGGAGACTCTGGAGACCGCTGGATTCCAGGTGACGGTTCCCCGATCGCACCTGTGCTGCGGCCGTCCGCTTTACGATTTTGGAATGCTCGACCAGGCGAAAGAATACCTCCGGCGAATCATGCGCGTATTGGGAGCGGAAATTGACGCGGGCGTCCCGGTGGTGGTGCTCGAGCCGAGTTGCGCCTCGGTCTTTCGCGACGAATTGCGCGGCCTGTTCCCCGAAGATGCGCGAGCGAAGCGTTTGCGTGACCAAACCTTCCTCTTGAGCCAGTTTTTGCGCTCTCAAGCTCCCGGCTATAGTCCGCCCAAGCTTCATCGGAAAGTCCTGTTGCACGGGCATTGTCATCACAAATCGCTGATGACTCTTGCAGATGAAGAAGCCCTGTTGCGGAGCATGAATGTCGAGTTGGATTCTCCCGATTCCGGCTGCTGCGGAATGGCCGGCGCCTTTGGATTCGAACGCGAGAAATATGAAATCTCGTGCGCCGTAGGGGAAAGGGTGCTTTTGCCGCTGGTAAGAACCGCCGCGCCCGAAACCCTCATCGTCTCGGATGGTTTCAGTTGCCGCGAGCAGATCGCGCAGCTTACGGGACGAAAAGCCATGCACTTCGCGGAGGTACTGAAGCTCGCCGCAACGCAGTCGGCGAGTCCTTGATCTTCAAATCATCCGCCGAGATCAGCCCGCGCTATCTCATCCGGCGCCCGCCGCTGTTCGCAGGCTGATGGGAGCGGAACTCGCCAGCTTCAGTTTGGGCTCCTGGTCCACCGCTTTCATAAGCTCCCGGGTTACGCGCTCGTCAATCTCTCCTGCATGACGCAGATCCACCGGGAAGTGGACCACCGCTTCCAGTCCTGAAGCGGTAAGCCGCAGATGAACGCTGGGCTTGAGCGCGCCTTGGGGAACGGCCAGCAGATTCCGCTGCATGGCTCGATTTTGTCTCTCCAACTCTTCGCTGTAGTTGGTCAGCACGTTTTCTACCGCTTCGAGCAATCGCTCACGCACGTCCTTGAAGTCGCTGTCTGGAGCCAGGGTCAGCATCACCTCGTGCCACAGGAAATCCGTGCCGGGAATTTGTCTGAAGATGCCGGCAGTCGGCTGAAATACAACGGAATTCGAAAAGGCCACCACTCGTCCCGTCGGCGCATCCGCCGCGGCTCCCCCGAGTTCCATCACTTGTATGCGCACCAATCCTATGTCCACAACTTCGCCCGTCACGCCGCCGATCTGCACTCGATCGCCCACGCGAATCCCGTACCGCCCGATCAGGAAGAAGTAGCCCACTACGGCCACAATCACGTTCTGCAGAGCCACGGCAATGCCCGCCGTGAGCAAGCCCGCATAGGTCACCGCAGACTCGATCCGGCTGGCAAATCCCAGAGCCACGATGACAATAATGGCGAAGGTCAGGGCGATTTTGCGCAGCAGCAGAAATTGATACCGCCGATGCGGCTCGTGTACGTAGCGATAGATCGTTCTCTTTCCGATTTCCGCAAAAATGAAGATAATTCCGACGAATACGCCCAGGACGGCCAGCCGCGTAAGCAGGCTCCCCAGCAGACCCTTCAAGTCGCCTCTTACCTCGTCGTGCCAGTTCTCGAGGCTCTTTTGGTACAGCCCGAACAAGATGCTTTGCTTGCTCAGGGGAATGGCAATCGCGGCCAGTTGTTTGAATTCCGCCGTCAGCGCATCTACCTGCTGCTTCTTTTGGGCGACCGTCGATGCGCTCTTTCGAGTGTTTGCCGACGGATCGTCATTTTGCTTGTCCAATTCGTCGGCTTGCCGAGTCAGTTCGCGCAAGCGAGCGGCGAGCGGCGCTCGCAAATCAGCGGAAGCTTTGGCCAGTGCTTGCGTCTGCGTGATGGCTGTATTGATGGTGCTAAGCTTCCGGGAAATTTCAAGGACCTGCTCGCCCAGCCCCCATATTCCGCTGGGCTCGCTGCCGGCGGCCTCAGTGCTGGTTCCGGTTTGATCTTTCGCGTTTGCTTGGTTGCCTCCCGAAGCCGCTGCCGCAATCGTCGGTACCGACGCCGCCAGGGCATCGATTTGTCCCCGCAGCCCTCCGGCTTGACCTCCGCCCGCCCCGGCCACGAATTCCACCATGCTGTGGATGGCGTCCCTGCGAGTTTTTTCCAGGTCAAGTTCGCCTTGTGCAGCCACGATCTGCGATTGCAGAAGCTCGCGCTGTCTGCCCGTGGCTGTGGGAACTTTCTGTCTCAGGGAATTCAGCTCGGATTCGGCTTTCCTGACCTCCTGGTCGGCCGCCTCCTCGGCTTTGAGCAGAGCCTGCTGTTGCGGTGTGCCTGCATTTTGGGCTTGGACTTGTTTCGACGCAGGGCTTGCCGCCAGAGCCTCCGCCTCTGCGCGGGCAAAATCGAAGCTGAGTCGGACAATCTGTGCCTCCGACTGGCGATTGTCGCTGACCATGGTCACTTCGCTCGGATCGTTCGCAATCTGCTTGTCCAGCGTCATTTGCCGATACCACGTCAGCGTTTGCTCGAGGAACGGAATAATCTGGGACGCATCCAGCGGACTGCGGCTCGCGTCCTCCTGCGGCGCAGCGGGAGGATTCTGCGCCAGCAGCAACGCGCCGGCCCCCATCACGCAACAAAGGACAAGCGCTAGGCCGGCGGTCTTCTTACGGAACCGCGCCGAGTTTTGGCACAACCTGAAGTGAGAAAGAGTCAGCACGAAAGAAAGCAAGTTCCACTCCGTTTGTACTAGTTTTCAGGGACTATCTTTGGATGATTCTACCCGCTTTGCGGTAGCCTGCTGGGGATGGCGAAGGAATCTTAAACCCAAAGCGAAGCCAAAAGCTATTTCACCGTACCGGCACGTGGGCGAGTCGCCGAATCCGACTCCACCTTACGCCGGAGCACTTCACGCCGGAGCACTTCGAGAAACGATTCTCCCGTCTCGGCTAGCCGCTGCTCCAGCCTTTGCGTACAGTCACAAGAACCACAGGCCCACGGCTCGCTCCCATTTTCGTCCAGGCAGCGCCGCCGATCATGCGCATCTTGTACCCGCGTGAGCTCGAAATATTCCTCCCAATAGGGCCGCTCTTCCAGCAGCGGACTTGGGCAAAAGCAGACCTCAACCCACCGTGTGGTCTGATCCCCGCACAAACGCGCGTCCTTCATATTGCGAAGGTATTCCCCTTCGGCCACCGAGCCTCGCCCCAGCGTGCACCGGTCGATCGCTTCCAATAGATCGGCCTCACGGCCGGGCTTGACGCGCGCGCGAACAAGATAACGCATAAGCGCATTATATCGCCCACGTACTCGAAACGCCTCTCGCTGCATCAAACGATTGATACCAGGCGGCAGATGACGAAAAAGAGAGGCACGTATCATGGCTAAGAGCGACGCACGACGTACAGGCAAGGCAGAACAGGCGCCGGGCACATCACGTTCCCAGCCGATCATGCATCAGCGCGCGGCCGAAATTCAGGAGTTCGGAAAAATCGCCAGGCTGCCCATAGGGCTTGACGAAAATGTTTGCGCGCAAAGCGTCCGGATGCTCAACCAGATCCTCGCGGACACCATGACCCTGCGAGATCTCTACAAAAAGCACCACTGGCAAGTCGTCGGCGAAACCTTCTACCAGTTGCATCTGCTTTTCGATAAGCATTTCGCTGAACAAGTTGAGCTGGTCGATTCCATCGCTGAGCGCATTCAGTTGCTCGGCGGTATCAGCATCGCTATGGCTCCGGACGTGGCCGAAACCACGAAAATTGCTCGCCCGCCGCGCGGTCGTGAGGAGGCCCCGGTGCAGATCTCGCGCTTGCTGGAAGCGCATGAAACGATTTTGAAAGAAGCCCGCGAGGCCGCCAGGCAGGCCGATGATGCTGGCGACGACGGCACCAACGATCTGCTCGTCAGTGACCTCATTCGAACCAATGAGTTGCAGGTGTGGTTCCTCTCCGAGCACTTGGTTGATGTTCCCGTAGTGCGTGCGGATCAGGCCAAGGCGGCTTCTTCCGGACGGTGACGTTTTGTCGAGCCTGTAGAGTTTGCGGCTAGTCCACAGGGACCGGATTTGACCTTTTACCCCAGCGGCGGCCGTTGCGACTATGACGCGGCAGGAGTTTTATATGGCCGAGAATCGCCGAGAAATGAGAATCCCCATGCAGGTCGGAACCGAGTTCCGCATCCGTAATAACGGAGACATCATTCTCGATAATCCTGAACTTGAGCTGGCCGCAGATATCGCTGCTGCCGACGCTGTTTTGTCCTACCGTTTCGATCCCGAGTCCGGCGAGCACGTCCTGCGCCTTCTGGATCCGGTGGCGGATCGGTCGCTCCGGCCCGGCCGCAAGGCCGCTGGGCAGGGCTAAACGGCGCGTTTTCACGATTCGCATTTACGCGAACTTCGCTTCCAACCCAACGCCCATCTTTCTCGTCTAAACTGGCTCGAACATGAGTGTAGCCATTTCAGGCGCGCGCATCGTCTCGGGCGCCCTTTCGCCGGATATCTTTGTCATCGGCGGCGGCCCGGCCGGCCTCGCTACGGCGATCCTGGCCGCGCAGAATGGCTTCCAGGTCGCCGTCGCTGACCAGAATCGTCCACCCATTGATAAAACCTGCGGCGAAGGATTGATGCCGGACGCATGGGCCGCCATGAAAATGCTCGGAATCAATGCCGGCAGCCATGAGTCAGTTCCTTTCCGCGGCATTTGCTTTCACGACGCGAATGGCCCCACGCGCGTGCAAGCCGACTTCGCCCAGGGCTTGGGTCTCGGCCTCTGCCGAAGCGTACTTCACGCCAAGCTCGTCGAGCGCGCCGCCGAGCTCGGCGTCGTGCTTTTGTGGGGTAGCCGCGTCCGCTTGGCGCCCGCCGGGCAGGTCTACTGCGAAGCCCGGCCCGTGCATTGTAAATGGCTAATCGGCGCCGACGGAGAATCCTCACACTTTCGCAAATGGGCGGCCCTCCAGCAAACCCGCTACGAGCACGTCCGTTTTGCCGCGCGCCGCCATTTTGGTGCCGCGCCATGGTCCGACTTCGTTGAGGTTTATTGGGCGCGCGATTGTCAGATCGTCGTCGCCCCGGTTGCTCCGGACAAACTGTGCGTGGCCGTGACTTCGCGCAACCCTCGCCTGCGTTTCCACGAGGCTATCAGCCAAGTCCCCGCGCTGGCCTCGCGATTGCTCCAGGTGCCGGTCCTCGACAACGTGCGCGGCGCGCGCGCCGCTTTGCGCCGCTTGCGTCGCGTGTCTCGAGGACGGCTTGCTCTCGTGGGCGACGCCTCCGGCTCGGTCGACCCCCTTACGGGCGAAGGCCTGGGCCTCGGCTTCAGGCAAGCCGCCGTCCTGGTCGACGCAATGAAGAGCGACAACTTGCGTTCCTATCAGGCGGCACACGACCGTATTTCGGCGGCGCCCCGCCTGATGTCCCGGCTTATGCTGATGATGGATGCCCATCCGCGCTTGCGCCGGCGCGCCTTGCGCATATTGGCCGCGGAGCCATCGCTCTTCTCCCGTCTGCTCAACGTCAATGTAGGAGCGCTCACGATATCGAATTTCGGCGCGGCCCATGCCTTGCGATTCGGCTGGCGCATGCTCACTACCGATGGGGAGCTATAGCGTAATGCGAATATACCTACGGCACTCCTCGGCGATCCCCGTCGCGCTGGTCGCGCTGCAGTTCGCCATCCCTGCCTTCGCGCAGCAAACCGCGCTCGAACTTGATCCCGCGCGAACCGAGATCCACTTTGCGTTGAAGTCCTCTCTGCACACCGTGCATGGCACATTCAAATTGAAGAGCGGCAAAGTGAGTTTCGATCCGCAAACGGGTAAGCTATCGGGCTTGATTGTCGCGGACGCGACAACCGGCGAAAGCGGCAACGGCGGCCGCGATTCAAAAATGCATCGCGAGATAATCGAGAGTAAGAAGTATCCGGAGATTACATTCGCGCCTCATGACCTCGAAGGCAGTATTCCAGCGGAAGGTGATTCCCGCGTCCAGGTGAAAGGCGCCTTCGCTCTGCTCGGCCAGGACCACGAGCTCGTCGTCCCCGTCGACGTGCGCTTCTCCGGTTCGGAAGCTACCCTCGACGCAAATTTCTCCATCCCCTACATCGCTTGGGGCCTCAAGAATCCCAGCACCTTTATCCTGCGTGCCGCCGACACCGTTCAGGTCAGCATTCATGGCGTCGGCACCCTGATGCGTGATCCCCGGAACCAACAATCTTCACCAGCCGCTCGCCTGGATACGAAGCTTCCTACGCGCGCAGCCGGGCTGGCCCGCTGACGCAAGGATTGCCGCGTTCATAAAATCGAAATCGCCGGCCGGCTTCACGCGTAATTCCGATGCGTACACTCTTGCCGATCGGCTTCGCTCCGCAAGTCGCCGTTCCCAGCCATAGCGACCCTCTGCCGCAAAGATCGGCTCCGTCCTTGCTCTTCGCTATACCCAAGGCGGCGGCCAGCCGCCCCGGCCCTCTCGCCAGATCGCAGATGCGCTTTGCATTCCGATTTCCGTTCTGCATCAGCGGGATGCCTTCCAGCGGCTCCAGAGCGCGCAGCAGCACGCCTCCGCCAATCCCCGGCGTTTCGCTCGTGACGTTCATAAGCCAGCACGAGCCATAAGTGAAGTGAACGTAAGCGTGCCCTCGCTTTAAAAAAAGCGACCGATTCCGAGCCGTCTTGCCGCGAAACGCGTGTCCGGCCGCATCGCCCGGCGGATAAGCCTCCGTTTCCACGATGCGTCCGCTGATCCGGCCCTCCGGCAGGTCGTGGACCAGAGTCTTCCCGATCAGAAATTGCGCGAGCTGCAGGGTCGCGATGGGCAGTTCGCTTCGGCGCAAGCGCCGCACCCGCAAACGCCTTCCGGAAGCGTTTTGAATATTGTTTTGGGATGATCGCCGCACGCCGTCGAGTATATGCTTGCAATCGTGAGCTCTTCAAAACCAGGCCGGCAAGTCGAAAAAGAAAAACAGGCCGTGGCTCAGGCTGCTTTTGGCTACGTTCGCGATGGCATGCTTCTCGGCCTGGGAAGCGGATCTACGGCCCGCTATTTTGTCGGCCTTGTCGCCGAAGCGGTTCGCCGTGGAAAATTGAGAATCGAGGCCTTCGCCTCTTCTCTGGAGACCGCCGCGCGCGCCAAAGAGCTCGGGATACCGATTTCTGAGCCGCGTCGCGGAGTTCGCATTGACCTTACCGTCGACGGCGCTGACGAGATCGCCCCTGATCTCAGCCTGATCAAAGGCGCCGGTGGCGCATTGTTGCGTGAAAAAATCCTGGCTCGGGCATCGCGGCATTTCCTGGTGATCGCCGATTCTTCCAAACGCGTTACGCAGCTCGGCCGTCGCCCTGTTCCCCTGGAAGTCACGCCTTTTGCCATGCCGTGGGTCATGGACGAAGTCGTGGCTCTGGGCGGTGAGCCTGTCTGGCGAACGCAGAAGTCCAATCCCGGCAAGCCCTGCCTTACGGATCAGGGTAATCACCTCGTTGATTGCGATTTCGGACTCCTCGCCGACCCTGGCCGTATCGCTGCGCGACTCAAGGAAATTCCGGGCGTCGTGGAACATGGATTATTTTTGGGATTGGCGCGCGCCGCTCTTATCGCCGAAGCAGACCAAATCATTGTGCTGCATCCCCCGCACGCACCGGCGCCCCTCGCTCAATGCGGCTTGGTTCTCGACTAACCCCCGCCGGCCCGCCGCGATTGCTTAGGCAGCCCCGGCTGGTGTAGTTTGTATGCCATGGCACCCCGCAGGTTCGTCCTGGCGTATCGCGACTGTCCCTGTCGCTGTTGTATGTCAATTTCATTTGGCGGCGCGCGCCGAACCTAGGGGTCGAATTCCAGACTTACCCGGTTTTCAACAGCCCGCCGCCATAATCGAATGACGGCGGTTTTTAACATCTTTTTTTTCATTTCGCTTTGAGGAGGTCACAGCATGGCTGAATACAAGCACCCCGAAGTCTTGGTATCGACGGAGTGGGCCGCGCAGCACCTCGAGGACCCAAAGTTTCGCCTGGTGGAAGTAGATGTGGACACCAGCGCTTACGATCAGGGCCATATCCCCGGCGCGGTGGGCTGGAACTGGCAAACCCAACTCCAGGACAATATTCGCCGGGACCTGATCACCAAGCAAGCGCTCGAGCAGTTGCTAAGCCGGTCTGGCATATCCAACGACACCACCGTTCTGCTCTACGGCGACAACAACAACTGGTTCGCTGCCTATGCCCTATGGCAATTGAAATATTACGGCCACAAGGACGCGCGCCTGATCAATGGCGGCCGCAAGAAATGGCTCGAAGAGAAGCGCCCGCTGACGACTGAGTCGCCCAAAATCACGCCGGCAAGCTATCGCGCCACCGGTCCCGACGAAGCGATCCGCGCTCGCAAGGAAGACGTCTTCGCCATCCTTGAGAACCGCAATCGCGGCCACTTGGTGGATGTGCGCTCGGTGGACGAATTCACCGGCAAGATCATTGCGCCTCCCGGCATGACCGAAACCGCCCAGCGCGCCGGCCATATCCCGGGCGCCGCCAATGTGCCCTGGGCACAGGCTGCCAACGAGGACGGCACCTTCAAGAGCGCGGACCAACTCCAGCAGTTGTATGGCTCCAAGGGCGTCAACGGCAAAGACGAAGTCATTGCCTATTGCCGTATCGGAGAACGCAGCTCGCATACCTGGTTCGTGCTGAAATACCTGCTCGGCTTCGATCGCGTCAAGAATTACGACGGCTCGTGGACCGAATGGGGCAATTTGGTGGGCGCGCCCATCGAGAAGGAAACCGCGGCGGCCACGGCTCGCTAATCCTCCTCCTGCGGTTTTGGCGGATCCTCCTTCGGCCACGTCGAGATACGATACTCTACCGCCGAAGGAGGATCATGCTGCTACCCATCGTTCACGCCGGAGAGCCGGTGCTCCGGCAGAAGGCCCGCGCCCTCTCTCCGCAGGAAATCAAGAGCAAGGAAATCCAAAAACTGATCGAGCATATGCGCGAGACCATGCGCGGAGCGCCCGGCGTTGGTCTGGCTGCTCCGCAGATCGGCCTGTCGCTCCAGATCGCGGTGATCGAAGATCGCCAGGAATACCACAAGGACGTTTCCGCCGACCAATTGGCCCTCCGCGAGAGACGCCCCGTGCCCTTTCACGTCCTCATCAATCCTCGAATCCGTAACGCCGAAAACCCCCAGATCGTGGAATTTTTCGAAGGCTGTCTCAGCCTGCCCGGATTTTTTGCCTTAGTGCCACGTGCCCGCAGCGTCCGTGTGGAGTGTCTCGATCACCGCGGCAATGCGAGGACAATCGACGCGTCCGGTTGGTACGCGCGCATCCTTCAGCATGAAATTGACCACCTCGGCGGCAACCTCTATATAGACCGAATGCACAGCCGTTCTTTCAGCTCCACCGCAAATTGGGAGAAGTTCTGGAAGGGCAGGCCGATTGCCGAAGTTCGCTCCGAGTTAGATTGCTAGCGAGCCGTCCTCGGATCTTCCGGTTCATCCGGCTGCCACGGATCGATCCAGAAATCGAGTGATAACCACAAACTGTAAGCCGGCCTCATCAGCACAACGGTAAGCGAAATCGCCAGCAAGGCCCAGAATCCGAATTTAATGTTTTCCGAAAGTGCCCCCACCGCCGGCACCAGCAACGACCCAATATAGACAGCCAACAGGATGAACGCCGTGAGGACGTACGTGATGATCATGCCTCCCAGGAAGTAGCCCGATTCTCGCAGATACAGCAGCCCGCAATCCGGGCATCTCCGCAACACGCGATTCGGCCACCCGCGGAAAATTCGGCCCCGCCGGCAGTTGGGACACCGGCAATGGAGCGCATTCACCAGCAGCTTTGAGAATTCCCGCCTTCTCCTCACGCCGTCGATTATATCCGTGATGAGAACGCCGGATTCGAGCTTCAGAATTTCTTGCGGATCTTGGTTTCAATGGCGAAGCTGCCGTATTCGTCGCGCGTCACCGAAAGCGATAGCCGCCCCCGCGTTTGATACTTCAGTTGCACCACTTCATTCTGGGTGTCGGTCAGATCGGTTGCAAATGTAAACAGAATGCTGCTGGTGAGGCGCTGTTGAATTGCCAGTCGCGCGCCTGGATTGCTGTTATTCCCCCCCAGCGATGGATCGATTTGAAGCTGCGAAATGCCCGCCAGCTTTTCAATCCGGCTGCTCACCTGGTTGGTCAGTCCGTTGGCGATAGCCGATTCGGCGCCCAGCGCCGCTGGTGTGGCGGTCGCCGCCGCCTGTTCCGTGGTCTTACCGAAGGCCAGCAGGTGAATAATGTCCACGGGCGGCAGGGCTGGATCAGCCATGTAGTTGGTGCGCAACCGGTCCAGAGGTCCGACGAAGTTCAAGGTAATGTTGTATTGCTGTACGACGGTCGTGACGAAGAGGTTCACGCTGGGCTCGGTTCGAATCGGGTTCGCAAAGATGACCGTTCCGTTTTGCACCTGATAGCGATTGCCCATAAAAAATAATTCACCGCCGCTCAGGACCGTCCGCCCCAGCACTACCGGATTTGCCATGGTCCCGGTCACCCGCAGATCGGCGGAGCCTTGCAAGCTCAATTTGCTGCTGGATAGCGCTAGAACCTGGCTCGAAGCCACCGCAATGTCCAGCCGCGCATTCTGTTCCCATTTGGGCGGCACCGATGGAGTAGAAGAACTCAGTTGTCCGATGAAATTGGCGAGATCGAAGTCCGGCGTGAACGAAAGCCCGTCGATCGTCACACGCCCGTTCAATGTCGAACTAGCTGGGGTTCCAATCAGCGTCAGGCTCGTATCCAATTGCGCCCGCGTCCCTTCCGGATAGCGTATTCGGATCGACTTGCCGTTCATCTGCATGGAAAAAGATGCTGGCGAATAAGTCGCAAACCCGCTCAACTCGAACGTTCCTCCGCTCATTTGCCCCGAGAAATTCTCGATATTCACGCGATTGTTGGCAATCGCCATGCGCGCGTTCACCTTGTCCACGCCGATCGGCGCGATGTCGCTCGCAAACGAGAGCTTCGCGATTTCCACGCTGCCCCCCAATTGCGGCTGCTTCAGCGTTCCTTTTGCGGCCATGTTGATCTTGACGGTTCCCGAAGATTGCGTGTTGGAGCCGAGTATCGTGAGGAGCTTCAGATCAATCAGACCCGTCGTGGCAATATTTAACGGCGCGGATCCTCCGACCGGCAGCGTGCCACCGAACTTAAGATCTGTATCCGTTCCTTTGAATTCAGCCTGAGATATCGTTATCACCCTCTCTGCATAATTGAGGCGTACGGGACCTCCGCTCGCCAGTTTAAGGTCCTGATAGGCCAAATTTAGGCTCGAAAGCTCGACGCTCGCCTTCACGGCCTCGGGACGTCCCAGTGGACCATCGATCTGCCCGCGCACTTCCGCATTTCCGTCAATCTGACGGCGATTCCCCGGTACATACGTCGCGAGTAGCGGCCCGAATTCCAGAGAGCGGATTTCAAAGCCTCCGTGCACCATGTACGGGGCGGCCACTCCCGCGTTTCCATTCACGCGGATGTGTCCGCCGGAGATTGCGGAGTCCAGGCTGAATGCGATTTGCTGGTTCTCCAAGTGGACCTGTGCATTCATCGAACCCAAAGGCGCATCTCGAAACCTCAAATTCTCGGCCGCCAGCGTGACGTCAGCCTCGGGAGCCTTCAGCGTTCCTTGGCCGCGCACATCGATACCCAGCATCCCCGCCATCGCGTATCCCTTCGAGGAGAAGTAGGGAATTTGCGCCAGGTTCAACACCGAATGGCTGACCGCGATCCTGTAACGGCCGTCTGCGGTGTCGAATTCTCCCTCTCCGCTGACGTTCCCTGCGGCGGCGGCTATCGTGAAATTCGCCGACAGAGTCCGGTTGGCAGTCTGCACCTGGGCCGCGATACTCCGTAGCGGCTGGCCCCACACAGAAGCGTTTTGCATTTGGATGGAACCTTCACCCGCCGGATCCGCGAGCGTCCCATGCACGGCCAAATTCGCCGAGAGCATTCCCGTAACCGGCGCGGAGACCCCCGCAAGCTGTTCGAGATCCTGGAAGGGAACTTGCGCCGCTTGCACGTGGGCCGTAACCGGATTGTTCGCGTTGTAGGACCAGCGTTGTAGCTCTGTCGACACCGCGAAATTTAACTGCCCGCGATTCGCGCTCTGCGCCATTCCATTCTTGATTCGCGCATAAGACGAGGCTGCTTCAAAATCCGCCTGGATGTGAGGCCATTTCGCTTGCCGGATTTCCAATGCATCCGCCTCTGCGTGTCCGCTGATCCTGGGATCTTGAATGCGCCCCTGCACTTGCGCATCGAGCGAGGCCCTGCCGTGCAGCCCTAGCGGCTTGGTTGCCCGAGCAGCGTTTTGTCCGGCTGTATTCAGAATGCTTTGCGCCGCGGCAAGGAACGAGTCCACTTCTCCCAGATCAGCCGTTCGCGCCCGGAGCGAAAGCGCCGATCGGTTGCTGACTGTCCCCGCCGCCATGATGCTGGTTTGCCTGCTTGTGAAGGTGCTATTCGTAACCGTCAGCGTCGAATGCGGCGCGTCGTAAGCGACATGCAGTGTTGCGTCCACCGGCAGCGGCACCGCATTCGTCGCAGCCGCTGAGCCTTGCGCGGGGCCGATCACGGCAGAAATGCCCGCATCGGCGTTCGCCATCATGTTGCTTATGCTCGAAACCCAACGCGCGCTTGCCCGCAAATGGGCAGTTCCGCGCAGCGGAACTGCGCCCGCCCCGGCGATCTGCTTTGCCTGCCCCAGAGACACCGAATCCGCGGAGACCAAAACTTGGTACCGTGGAGTCGCGGCCAGATTTTCTCCGGCAAATTCGGCGCGCAGAATCCCGCCCATCGTTTCGGCTCGCAATCCGCTCACGCGCAAATTCCCTTCGGCGAGCGAGTAATCGCCCGCCAATGAGCGCAACTCCACCTGGGCGCCGGCTGCTGCGCCCGTCAACGTTTGGCTGGAGATACGTCCTCTCGTTTTTACAGCTTTCAATCCGCTGCCTGCCGCGGCGTCGTAGCTCAGCGAGCCCGCCAACTCGATTCCTCCTCCTGTAAGTGGCAGTGTCCCTAATTCCGTTCGCAAATCCCCAGTCGAGAGCATCACTTCGTACTCCCCGTGCACGACCGGGTTGGAGTAGCCCTCCATGCTGCCCGTGGCCGTAAGCTGAGATGAGGCAGTCCCAACGTGGAATCGTTCGAACTGTATTCCCCTGCGACTCGCCGCAAATTTAATCTCCGCGTCGTGACGTAAAGGAGCATTGCTGCCGATTACGATCGCGCCTTTGTTGTATCCGAGATTTCCCGAGTATTGGTCCGTGGTGGCGCTGTGGCTCACATCCAGGTGGAAATCGGCCAGGTCCGCATCGAGCCTTCGCGGCGCGTTGTTGTAACGGAGTTCGCCGCTTCGTATGGCGGCATGCCTCACCGTCACCTGAAAGGTGCTCGCCGACTGCGGCGAGGTGGCAGGCCGCGCGGGCAAATTAGACTCTCCCGCTTCGTTCGTGAACACATTGACCGAGGGTCGGTCGAGCAGCAGCTCCGTCAAATCCACCTGCTTGTGCACGAGTGCCCGCCAGGCGATGCCAATTTCCACCTTGGGAACGCTGGCGAGCGGAGTCGCCGAATTTCCCTCGCGGCTTTCCACAATCACGTTCTCGAGCGTGATGTGCAGCGGCAGCCACCGAAGAGCGTAATCTTCGATGGCGATCTTTGTCCCGCTCGATCTCTCTCCCGCTTGAATCATCCGGGCCAGCAGGTACCGATGCACAAATGTGCGCTGTTGCATCAGAAACGCCGCGTATACCACGAGCAGAATGAGCACCGCCATTCCGCCCCCAATCCAGGCCATGATCTTCTTCCATTTCACAAGACACCTCTCATGGCGCTGCTCATCAGAAAGCCTGGCCCAAGGTCAAGAAGAACTGCACCGAACTGATGCCCGCGATCGGGTTTAGCAAGTGGCCGATGTCAAAACGTATAGGCCCGACCGGCGTTTGATAACGAAATCCGATCCCCACGCTGTTCGTGTATTTTTCCGCGAGTAGCGGCAGATTGATCTTCGAATAGACGTTGCCGCCATCGTAGAAAACCGCTCCGCCCAGTCCTTGCTTCAGCGGAATCGGAAAGCGCAGCTCCGAGTTCAGCACCAGGAGCATGTTTCCGCCGAAAGGCACGCTGATCGTCGAGCAGGTGGAGGGATCGGCCTGATTCCCGCATGCCACCACCGGACGTTGCGGCCCGGCCCCGTCAATGGGAAATCCGCGCAGCGTATCGCTGCCCCCGGAGAAAAATTCCTCGCTCAGCGGCACGCGGCTCGAGGCGATCTCGTGCGCAAACCCTAGCCGCAGATTGTTGGCCCAGGTCAGGCGATCGCTGATCGGCCGGTAATATGCCGATTGCGCCAGCAGTCTTACGAAACTGGCGCTGGCCCCGAGAGCCGTGGAAGTCACGCCGAAATCCAGCGTCTGATAAATACCGCGATGCGCGTCGAGAGGCTTGT
>Ga0079220_10000119_pt1 | contig 15905 bp, 18 predicted proteins | sample GAAS100_FD_75071 | JGI IMG/M metagenome (GOLD analysis project Ga0079220, IMG submission 75071) | Agricultural soil microbial communities from Georgia to study Nitrogen management - GA AS100 | ecosystem: Environmental > Terrestrial > Soil > Agricultural land | place: USA: Georgia | collected... | reverse complement strand
GAGCGCGTCGATGCGGGCGAGTTGCTCCTGGGTGATGTTCAGCCAGCCGAGCCAACTGTTTTCATCCGTGCCGGTCCAGAGCGCGGCGTCTTTTTGCCAAAGGCGCGCGACCTTGTTGCCGCGGCTCCAGTCGTCGAAGGAAGCGGAAACGGCGGCGGCGAGATCCTTGGGGAGTTTATGGGCCAGGCGGTTGATGCTCAAGCGGGCACCTCGGCGTGCCTGGAGATGACACCGAGAAGCGAGTTAAAGGGCTCGGCGAAAAGCCTGACGGCATCCACCACGAGCTGGTCGGTAACTTGCTTCATGGAAATGCCGGCCTTTTCGAGGTCCTGCATGGTCTGGTGAGCGGCAGCAACGTTTTCGGTGAGGCTGTTGCGGAGGCGGCCGTGGTCGCGGAAAGCGTCGAAGGTGGCGGGAGGCATGGTGTCAACCGTGTCGGCACCGATGAGTTCTTCGATGTAAAGAACGTCGCGGTACTTCGGATTCTTGGTGCTGGTGCTGGCCCACAGGAGGCGCTGGGTCCTTGCACCCTTGGTCGCAAGAGCGTTCCATCGCGCGCCGGCGAAAAGCTGGGCGTATTTTTCGTAGGTGCGCTTGGCGTTGGCGATGGCGACCTTGCCTTCCAGGCCGGCGAGCAGTTCGCGCTGCTTCGGGTCCGTGGCGGTCTTCAGCTTCTCTTCGATTTTCTTGTCAACGAGCGTGTCGATGCGGCTGACGAAAAAGCTGGCGACGCTGGCGATGCCGGAGACGTCCTGCCCCTTGGCGGCGCGGGCTTCGAGAGCGGCGATGTAGGCTTCAGCGACTTGCTCGTAAAAAGACTGAGCGAAAAGAAGGGTGATGTTGATGTTGATGCCGTCTTCAACAAGCCGGCGGATGGCCGGGAGGCCTTCGGCGGTGCCGGGAACCTTGATCATGACGTTGGGACGATTGACCGTCTTCCACAGACGGCGGGCTTCGTCAATGGTGCCTTGGGTATCGGAGGCGAGAAGCGGGGAGACTTCCAGGCTGACATAGCCATCGTATTTTTTCGTATCGTTGTAGACGCCGCGGAAGAGATCCGCCGCGTCCTGAACGTCGCGAATGGCAATTTTCTCGTAGACGCCTTTGGCGTCGAGAGATTTGGAAGCCGGGTCGTTGATGATGTCGTCGTAGTCGTTGGCGGCGGTGATGGCTTTTTCGAAGATGGCGGGATTCGAGGTCATGCCGCGAAGGCCGTCGTTATCGATCATTTTCTTCAGCTCGCCGTTGAGGATGATGTTGCGGCGGATGAAATCGAGCCAGGGGGATTGGCCGTAGGCGAGCAGGTTCTTGAGGGGGTTTGCGCCTTGCGCGGCGGCATTGGGAATGGTGGTGGTCGTGGTCATAAGAGAGTTCTCCTTTGCAGCGTTCCTTGATCTATTTTACGCCCGCCGCGGACAAGAGCGTGTCAGGTGCGACAAAAAGCTTCAGCTCCTGGCGGCGACGCTAAATTTCGTTTCGAGGGCAAGAACTTTCGCAAGACGGCGTTTGTGGCGTTCCTCGTTGGAGAAAACCGCAGCGAGAAACGCTTTCACGAGGTCCTCGGCCAACTTGACTCCGACAATGCGGGAGCCGAGGACGAGGACGTTCATATCGTCATGCTCGACGCCCTGATGGGCGGAATAGGTGTCGTGACAGACGGCGGCGCGAATGCCACGGAGTTTGTTGGCCGCGACGCTGGCGCCTACGCCGCTGCCGCAAACGAGCACGCCGCGGTCGGCTTTACCGTCGAGGATGGCGCGGCCGACGGCTTCAGCGAAGTCGGGATAGTCCGAAGGGTTCTCGTTGAAGGCGCCGACATCGAGCACGCTGTGGCCGAGCGCGCGAATCACATCGCCCATGGCGTTCTTGAGCGCGAAACCGGCGTGGTCGGAACCGATGACAATTTTCATGGCGGGCATGGGCGGCTCACTTTCCGAGAAGCTGCTTAGCGGCAGCGACAACATTTTCGGGAGTGAAGCCGAACTTTTTCAGGACGTCTTTCAAGGGCGCGGAGGCGCCGAAGGAGCGCATGCCGATGGCTGTGCCTTTGGAGCCGATGTGACGTTCCCAGCCGAAAGTGGAGGCCATTTCGACGGAAACGCGCGCGGTGACGGACGAAGGCAGGACGCTTTCTTTGTAGGAAGCGTCCTGGCGGTCGAAAAGCTCCCAAGAGGGCATGCTGACCACGCGCACCTTGATGCCGTCAGCGGAAAGCTTTTCCTGCGCGGCAACGCAAAGCGAAAGTTCCGTGCCTGTGCCGATGAGAATGACTTCGGGTTTTCCGGCGGGAGCATCGGAGAGAACGTAAGCGCCTTTGGCGACGCCGGAAGCAGGAGCGAATTTGGCGCGGTCGAGCGTCGGCATGGCCTGGCGCGACAGGACCATGGCGACGGGACCGTGGGTATGCTGCAAGGCCACCTTGTAAGCTTCCACGACTTCGTTGGCGTCGCCGGGACGAAGCACAAGAAGGTTGGGCACGGCGCGCAAAGCGGCGAGTTGTTCGATGGGCTGGTGAGTGGGACCGTCTTCACCGAGACCGATGGAATCGTGCGTGAAAACGTAAATCACGGGCAATTCCATGAGCGCGGCCAGGCGGATCGCGGGCTTGTTGTAGTCGCTGAAATTGAAGAAGGTGCCGCCGAAAGGACGGAGCCTGGCGAGAGCCATGCCGCTCATGGCGGCGGCCATGGCGTGTTCGCGAACGCCGTAATGGACATTGCGGCCGGCATATTCGCCGGGCAAAAATTCGCCGGCGCCGGGAAAATCGAGATTGGTCTTATTGGACTTGGCCAAATCGGCGGAGCCGCCGATGAGCCAGGGAATATTTTTTGCCAAGGCGTTGAGGGCTTTGCCGGAGCTTTCGCGGGAGGCCACGCCTTTGGCGTCGGCGGGGAAACTGGGGAGATCTTTATCCCAATTCGCGGGGAGGGCGCGGCGCTGCATGAGATTGAGCTGTCCGGCGAGATCGGGAAACTGTTTGGAGTAATCCGCGAAAAGCTGATTCCACTTGAGATGCAGATCGGCGCCGCGTTTGGCAAGGCCCTCGCGAAAGTGGTTGACGACACCGTCGGGGACGAGGAATTTGGCGTCTTCGGGCCAGCCGTAGTTGCGCTTGACGAGCTTGATTTCCGCTTCGCCGAGGGGCTCGCCGTGAGCCTCGTAGGAATCCTGCTTGTGCGGAGAGCCGTAGCCGATGTGGCTGTCGAGTACGATCAGGGTAGGCTTGCCCTTGGTTTTGAGGAAGGAATCGTAAGCGCGAGCGAGCCAATGCAGGTCGTTGGCGTCCGCGACGCGGGTGACGTTCCAGCCGTAGCCGACAAAGCGGGTCATCACGTCTTCGCTGAAGGACCAGGAAGCGGGACCGTCGAGAGTGACGCTGTTGTGATCGTAGATCCAGCAGAGATTGTCGAGGCGCAGATGGCCGGCGAGAGAAGCCGCTTCGCAGGCAACGCCTTCCATCAGGTCGCCGTCGCCGCACATGGCGTAGACGTTGAAATTGAAGAGATCGAATCCGGGGCGATTGTAGTTTGCCGCGAGCCATTTCGAGGCGATAGCCATGCCCACGCTGTTGCCGACGCCCTGGCCTAGCGGCCCCGTGGTGGTCTCCACGCCGGTAGTGATGTGGGATTCCGGGTGGCCGGGTGTTTTGCTGTCGAGCTGGCGGAAACGCTTGATTTCATCAAGCGGCACGGCGGGATTCGGCGTTGGGTTTCCGTTGGCATCGAGTTCCTTGACGCCCGCGAGAAAGAGGGTGGAGTAGAGGAGCATGGAGGCGTGGCCATTGGAAAGAATGAAGCGATCACGATTGGGCCAGGCGGGAGCTTCGGGGTCGTAACGAAGGAATCCGCGCCACAGGGAATACACGGCGGGGGCAAGACCCATGGGAGCGCCGGGGTGTCCCGAATTGGCCTGCTGCACGGCGTCGATGGAAAGCGTGCGGATGGTATTGATGCAAAGTTGATCGAGGTCTGGAGCGACGCTTGGTTGGCTCACAAGTTCTCCCTTGCAGGTGGGATGACGCCCGCCGCGGGTGGACAGTCGTTAGATGCTCCGCGCGGGAGGCGGGCTAAACATTTTACGACAACTCGAATCGGCGTGCAGACCGAGCCTGCGCGAGGCTAAGGACACCCGGAGAAAGCTACCCGGCGAGCGCGGATAATGTCAAATTCGCGAAGAAACCAGCGCGGCACGATTCCGGAGTCCCGGCTAGTTGTACGCGGGCCCGGGCCGTGAACCTTGCAGGGGCGGAAGGTGTCCGCTAGATTTGTAGTGACGTGCCCGGGTGGCGGAATGGCAGACGCTGAGGACTTAAAATCCTCCGGGGATTTTTCCTCATGTGGGTTCGACTCCCACCCCGGGCACCAGTTGGCAATGTAATGACGGAAATCGATCGCCGCAACGCTGCTTAGCGCGATGGGGCGGAGCTTACTTCCAGCCAAAAATTGAATCCGGGGAGATCAAGCTGGGGCTGTGATCTTCTTCCAGGTTGCTCATGCGGAGCGAATAGCCGTTCGCGAGGTATTCGGGGATGTCGCGCGCGTCGGCCAGCGGAATGAACGGACCGTCCTTCCCCAAGTGAACATGGTAACGGTTGTCGCTCCTGTAAAGATGCGGGCGCAGGCAGGTTCCGGCTTTCCTGCCGCGGCGAACAATGGCGAAGATCACGTAAGCCTCCGAACGGTGGGCCGACCACTATCCGTGAAAGGAAAGGACGACGCAAGACAACGTGAAGATCTCACCTGTGGAATTTTGAGGAAAACATTCGAGCGGCACCGGATGGAGTTGCAGGCTGGCCTGCAGCTAAATTCAAATTCTTCAGAGAATTGCAGAGAATCGCCGGGGAGCCTGGGGAAGGTTGCTTCTGCTACAATCGCGCGCAAATGGCGGGCGGCGAAGAACTGCGAATCGAAGTGCCGGGGAACGGCGAGGTTTCCGCGCTGCTGCTGCGGCCGCAGGATGCGCGATGGCTGCTGGTGCTGGCCCATGGAGCAGGCGCGGGCATGAGTCACCCATTCCTGCAGAAACTCGCTGATGAATTGGCAGGCGTTGGAATCGCAACGTTGCGCTACCAATTTCCCTACATGGAATCGAGGATGGGCGCACGGCGGCGTGCTCCGGATCCGCCGGCGACATTAATGGCGACGGTGGCGGCAGCGGTGCGCAGAGCGACGGCCGCCGCGCCACATTTACCGCTACTGGCGGGCGGCAAGTCCATGGGCGGGAGAATGACGTCGCAGGCCGCGGCGCAAGGATTGTTAAGCGAGGCGCTGGGATTGGTCTTCTTCGGTTTTCCCCTGCATCCGCCGAACAAGCCGGGAACGAGCCGCGCGGAGCATCTGGCGAGAGTTCCGGTGCCGATGCTATTCCTGCAGGGCACGCGCGACACGCTGGCCGATTTGAAATTGCTGCGTCCGGTATGCGCGAAACTTGGACGAAGCGCAACAGTTCACGTCATCGATTCGGCCGACCATTCCTTCCACGTGCTGAAACGCTCCGGGAAAGACGATGCGGCCGTAATGCGTGAACTCGCGGAGACAACGTCATCCTGGGCGGAACGTCTGAAGCAGGATTAAGGGAGCCGGCGCTTCCGCAAGTTTTGCCGCACGCTGCGGGCCTCAGCGATCCGGGTTTTCGTATTCTTCGGGCAAATCATCTTCGCGCGGCTCGTGCGTGCGAACTTCTCCCTGATCCGCGTCTCGCGCGCCCTCGACGCCTTCCACGATCGAGCCTTCGAAACTCTGCCCTTCTTCCAGAAGCTCCTCGACGCTTTCCGAATCGAGTCTCTCGTTGCGGGAAATGCCTTGATCGTCGCCGGCGAGGCGTCCCCGACGGGTCTCCGGAGCGCGCGGCTCCGCAGTCAAGCGCGCGATGCGGCGGGGGTCGAGCGAACTCGACGCCGATCCGGAGGATGGTTCGGTAACGTTGCGCCGTGCCGCGGCCCGCTTTGACGCGGCTTTGCCGGCGGTACGCTTTTTGTTCCGATTGCGCTTTGTGGTGTTGCCCGCGTGTTTCTTTCTGGCGCTGCTTTTCCTCATAGTGTCCTCGACAGGTGAGCGGCGTAATCGGCCGGGTTTCCGCCGCCTTTCTTTGAGGCTATCTCCGCGCACGAGACAGCACAATCGGGGAGCCGCGGTATGGCGCTCGGCAGGTGATGTGCGGATGGTGCGGAGTCAGATGCGATCGCGGTCTTCGTATTCGGAGGGCACATCATCTTGAGGCACTTCATGGGTGCGAATTTCGCCCTGATCGGCGTCCAGGGCGTCCTCGATTCCTTCCACCGCGGCAGCTTCAAATGCTTGCCCTTCCTCGAGGAGCTCTTCGACGCTTTCGGAGTCCGCTCGCTCGCTGCGGGAAATGCCCTGGTCATCTCCCGCCAGCCGGCCGCGACGCGACTCCGCAGCGGGACGTTCCACGGTAAGCCGGCCGATGCGTTGGGGATCGAGCGAACTGGAAGCCGCGCCCGAAGATGGCTCCCGAACCGAACGCCGTGAAGCGCGCCGCAGTTTGGGGCGCATCCGCGTAGACCTGGACGAGGCCCGCTTCGTGACACGGTTTCCTGTGCGTGGCTTCTTCGCCGCCTTTTTGGACTTGGCTTTGCTCACTCGGCGTTTTTTCTTCATCGGCTTTCTCGATCACGCGCCACACTTGAAATGTGCTGACGAGCGCGCTGCACAGATTCTCAGGCTAGCTCCGGTCGCCCACGAATACAACCATTGAAATGGCGCGGTCCCTAGCGGCCGCGGGCCGCAACAAAAGGGCGGCGCAACCGAGGCGGTGCGCCGCCCTTTTTTCGTTGCCGGATGCAGACCCCACTTGGGGAGGGGTTCCGCTCCGCATCACTTCCATCCAACCGCTCCGAGCATTCCTCGAACGGACAAAGGGGTCAGCTACGGACGGTGAACACCGGACAGCGCGAGTGGGCGGCCACCGTGTAGGCAACCGTAAGAGGCGCGTGGCCCGCAAAACTGGCGCTGGTTTTCGCGCCCATCACCAGCAAGTCGGCCTTGGTCTCGTCGACCATGTTGACGATTTCTTCCGGCGCGGCTCCGTAAGTGACGCGAAATTCGAGCCTGCACCAGTTCCCCGCTTCCTGAGGAACCATGTCGCGCATGCGCTGCAGGAAGAGGTCGCGCTGACGCCGGAGCCCTTCATCGGTATGCGCAGCGGCGTCCTCGATGACGTGCAGCAGAGTGAGCTTCGCCGCATGTTCCTGAGCGAGAGACAAGGCGTAATCCAGGGCGACGCGGTCCGCCCTGCCAAAATTGGTAGCGAACAGAACGTTTTTGAAGTCGACCTTTTTGGCAGTCTCTTCCGGCACCGCGGGACCTACCGTTAACACCGGGCAGTTCGCCTGACGGAAGATTTCCTCGGCTACGGAGCCGAGGAAGAATTTCTTCATTTCACCGCGGCCGTGCGTGCCGGCAACAACCAGGTCAATATCGTTCTTGCGGGTGAGTTGCTGGATCACCTGCCAGATATTGCCTTCCTCAAGAAGCACTTCGTGTGGAACTCCGCGCAGTCGGCCGGAGATGAGAATATCTGCCATTCCCTGCTCGGCCGACTGGCGAAGCTTCTCATAGGTAATCTCCGCGTAGCCCGGCTCGGCATAGGCGAACGGGTCCGGCGTAATCACGTGAGCCAGATAGATCTTCGCGTCGTACGCACGGGCCATCGCAAGGGCATAATCCAGCGCGCGATCCGAGTCTTTCGAAAAGTCCGTGAGCGCAAGAACATTGCTGAGCTTGATTTTCTTCTGGGTGTCCACGCGTTGGCTCTGCTGGGAAAGAACGATCTCTTTAACTCCGGCCATGACGTCCTCCTTCGTTTGGTGCTTCAAAGCCCATCCCATGAACGGTTCTTCGGTTTTCAAATGAGAAGAGGGCATATCGCGTGCCGTTGTGGGATGCGCGCTAGCTGCTGAAAACAAGCCGGATACCGGAGGGACGAGAATCGCGCGGCGGAAATGATTGTGTCAGTTGGCGCAGAACAGAGAGATTTGGCGAGTCTTGACCGGAATGCATGCGGAGCGCGAGGCCAGGGAAGAAGGAAAGCACCGAATAGTAAAGAAAAGGCAGCGACCTATACGATTGGCGGCCTGTGGTTCAGGCCATCGCGTCAGGAACCTCGACGCCCCTGCACGATTCGTAGATGGCCGCTGCCTAAGTCAAATTCAATATGGTTGCTGTGCAATATGGAATTTGAGTTTTGTGGGCGTTCCTTCTTGCGCCGTATCCTTCCGGGCTTTTCACCGTCAACCCAGCCGTCGCAGGAAGAAACGCCCACCGCCGAGCAAGAGTCCAATCGCTCCATTGAATTTCCTGCCGGCAATGCGAGAGAGTGCAAATTATTGGCCAATCGGTCCAACAGGCCATGGACCACAACTACTTGATATGACTACAGTTAACAAAATAGGCATCTCGCCTTCACACGGTGGTCCATTCCAAATGGGGTTTTTTTGCGGTTCAAGGTGGGAAATAACACAAATTGGCGCGCGGGGTGGCTATGCAGCCTCTCGGGTAAAGAAGAAGCGAGCTCAAGAATGGGCAGTTGAAGGTTCTTCGGAATGGCTCAAGCCGAACTTCTTCATCTTGTAACGCAGCGCGTCCCGACTGATGTCCAACAGCTTGGCGGCCTTGATCTGGTTTCCGTGCGATTGGCGGAGCGCCATTTCCACCATGGCTCGTTCCATTTCCTCGAGTGAGGTGCCCCCTTCGGGAATGGAAAGCGACGGCAGGGCATGCTTGGGCTTCCAGCCCGATGGGGCCGCAGCGGAAGCCGCCGATTCTGCCGTTCCCCCAATGGAGCCGCCGACCACGGCAAACGGCAAATCGCCGGCCTCCAGAAAAGGTCCTTCGGCCAAGATCATGGCGCGCTCCAACGCGTTTTTCAGCTCGCGGACGTTGCCCGGCCAATTGTATTCCGCAATGAGGCGTCGCGTCTCATCCGCAAGCCCCTGGACAGCCTTGCGAAACTTGCGGTTGTAGTGCGCGATGAAGAAGTCCACAAGCGGAGGGATATCTTCCTTGCGCTCGCGCAAGCTGGGCAGAAAAACAGAAATGATAGCCAGCCGGTAGTAGAGATCCTGCCGGAAATGGCCTTCCCGGACGGCGCGTTCGAGGTCGCGATTGGAGGCCGCGATGACGCGCACGTCCACCTGGATGTCGCGCACGCCGCCCACGCGACGGATGATCTGGTCTTCCAGCACCCGGAGCAGCTTGGCCTGGAGCAACGGAGAAAGCTCGCCAATTTCGTCAAGAAAGAGGGTGCCTGCGTCGGCCACTTCAAACAGACCTTTTTTCATGGCCTTGGCGTCCGTGAATGCGCCCCGCTCGTGCCCGAAGAGCTCCGCTTCCATCAGCGTTTCAGGGATTGCCGAACAGTTGATGGCAACGAAGGGTTTGTCTTTGCGCGAGCTGTTGTAATGAATGGCTTTGGCGATCAGATCCTTGCCGGTGCCGCTTTCGCCTTGAATCAAAACCGTTGACGCTTCGCTTGCTGACACCTTGTGAACGAACTTCATCAGCTCCGTCATTTTTCGTGAAACGCCGATGACTTCGTGATAGCCGGCTCTTTTGCGCATTTCTCCGCGCAGCGATTCGACTTCGGTGCGGAGGGAACTGGTCTCCATGGCGTTCTGGAGGGTTACGCCCAGTTCTTCGAATTGAATGGGCTTGCTGACGAAATCATAAGCGCCCAGGCGCAGCGCGGCTTTGACGTCTTCGAGTTGCGGATCCGCGGTCATCATGATGACCGGAGGAATTTCGGCCCCGTGCTTGAGCCTTTCGAGGACGGCGATGCCGCTCTGGTCGGGCAGGTGGACGTCCAGAAGAACGGCGTCGGGCGATTCGGACTGTATTGCGCGCAGAGCCTGGTCGGCCGTCTCGGCTTCGAGGGTCTCGTAGCGCCATTCCGCGCACTTACGCGCGATGGCCCATCGCACGAGTTTTTCGTCATCAACGATTAGGACTTTCCGCTGTGCCATTGAAAATACTCTATCACCCCCGCTCGCCTGTGCGCAGGCCGGCAACCGCGACCCGGCTCGGCAAAACAACCGCGAATGTGGAGCCTCGACCCGGCTCGCTCATGACGTCGATACGGCCGCCGTGCGAGTCCACCACGCTTTTCGCCAGCGATAGCCCAAGCCCGGTCCCTTCACTCCGCGTGGTGAAAAACGGTTTGAAGATTTTCGCCAGGATTTCCTGGCTCATCCCGCGGCCCGTGTCGCGCACGCGAATCGCAGCCGAATCGGTGGCGGGCTCCACGGTGACTTCGATCTTTCCTTCATCCGGAATGGCTTGAATCGCGTTGAGAAGCAGATTCAAAACAACCTGCTGAATCAAAGCGGGATCGTGAGCCACTCGCAGAGGCTTCGCCGGCCTGAAGTCGATGGCGACCGGCCGCGTGCGAACTTGTTCGCGCGCGAGCTGCACCGCCTGCGCCGCCGTTTCATTCAGGTCCGCCACCAGGAACGACGGCTGTCTCGGACGCGCGTAGGCAAGGAGGTCGCTCAGGATCGACTGGATGTGTTTGATTTCTTTCTGCAGCTCGGGAAGCACCGAGCGGCTGGGACTCTGTTGGGGCAATTCCCTGCCGATGATATCGATGACTCCAGCGATGCCGGCCAGGGGGTTGCGAATTTCATGGGCCAGGCCGGCCGCGAGTTCGCCGAGGCTGGCCAAATGCTCGGCGCGCACGAGTTCGCGCTGGTGCAGGCGTTCGATCTCCGCCCGGCTGTTTTCGAGTTTTTGCACCATATCGTTGAACTGCCGGCCCAGTTCGCCGATGTCGTCGCGCCGCCGAGCAAAGGTCACGCGCGCTGAAAGATCCTCGCGCCGGATCCGCTCGATGGTTTCTTTCAGCTCATTCAACGGATGTTCGATCAGCACAACCAAGACGGTCAGCAGCACGCCGCAGATAAGCACTGCGCCGGAGGCCGCGACAATCAGAATCCAGTGCCCTTTTGGAACGTTCAACGACAGCACCACGAACTGGAAAGCAACCAGCCCGAGCAACAACACGGCCACTACCGGAATCACGGCTTTCAACTGCCATCGCAGGGACACGAACCCGCGCAGAAGCCTCCGAGGCGACATGGGCAGTATCACATCAGATTCACGGTGCTCCGCGCAACACCTGCCGCTGTCTCCGTCCGGCAAGAATTGCTATCCTGCTAGCGGGATGCGAGACGGCTGAAATGAACCGCGCGCAAATCGAGAAAATCTCGAAAGCTCTGGGCGACGAAACGCGATTCCGCATCTACGAAGCCATCTCCTCCGGCGGTAACGTGACCTGCGGCGCCATTGTAGAGCTCGAGGGCGTGACCCCGGCGACGGTTACTCACCATCTGAAAGTCTTGAATGACGCCGGCCTTATCGCGTGTCGCAGGGAAGGCCAGTTCGTCCGTAGTTGTGCCGTCCCGAAAACCATCGCCGAGTATGCCAACGCTCTCGCCACCATGGGCAGGGAGAGCTCGCGCCAGCGGAAGGTCGGTTCTCGATAAAGGGCTCGTAAGCGCGGCAACCCACGGTCCGTCATGAGTTCCCAGCCCGATGATGAGGATGGCGGACGCGCTTGCCATAGCCCGTCCGCCCGTAACCTCTTACCTTCTAACCTTTTAGGGGGCCACAGCATCTAAATGAGTGAGCAAACAAGCATTCACGTTTCTCCGCATGGAAACCATCAAAATAATTCGTGCGGCTGTCTCGGTCTGCGAGGTTTAGGGTGTACTTGCGATACAAATCGGGCCCGCGCGGCCCCGGCTCACAGCCCGAGCCATAGAAAGGAACGGTTCCCAAGTCCATGGTGCAGTACCTTTTGGCCAGTGATTTTGACCAAACCCTGAGTTTCAACGACTCCGGAGTAGTTCTTGCCGAATTGATCGGTATCGGCAATTTCCGCGACCGCGTTAAGGGACTTTCCGAGATCAACCTTGTCCAGCAGGGAGCAGAACTCGCGTATTTGATTCTGCACGATCCCGAGTTTCGCCGCGTGCGGCGAGAGCACCTTGTCGAAACCGGCAGACGCATCCGACTGAAGCACAACGTGGCTCTTTTCGCGCGTGCTCTGGAAAGTCTAGCTGAGGGATACAAATTCTCGTTCTACGTGGTATCCGCCGCGCCGGAGGAAATCATTCAGTCCGCGCTCGAGGGGATCGTTCCGCCGGAAAATATCCGGGGAACGCGGTTCTACTACAACCCGTCGAGCGGTGAAGTGCAGGCCATTGTCCGCGCCACGGCCGGCTGGGGCAAAATCACCGCCATCGAAGAGATTCGTTCCTCGCTCGGCATCAGCCACGACCATATTGTCTACGTCGGCGACGGCAGCTCCGACTTGCCGGTGATGATGCACGTCAACCAGTACGACGGTCTGACCATTGCTGTCAGTGAGGCCGAATTCATCACGCGAGTTGCGCGCCGCACGGTGCTCAGTGACAACGCGATGAGCGTGCTCATTCCTGTGCTGGAGGAAGTGCTCCGCTGGGATTCCGCCAAAATCCGGCGTTTCTTCAACTCAAACGGCTTGATGCTGCGTGAATGGGGCAAGACGCGTACAGACCTGCTGACAATCCAGGAGAATCCGGGAGAGGTGGTGCCCACGCAGGCGGAAGGGACTACTGCCTCCGCGTCGGAGCCGGTCACAACCACGTGACCTTGCAACTTCAGGAGCCGCGATACCGCGCTAAAGGCTAACTGGACCGTTCGGTCGTCTCGGGACACGCAGCTGAGACTCGATTTGTTATTCTTGTCGAGCGCGGGAGGCTCCATGTCCAAGAAATCCATTCTCATGCTCGTCGGCGATTACGTTGAGGATTACGAAGTTATGGTTCCCTTCCAGGCGCTGATCATGGCCGGCCATAGTGTCCATGCTGTCTGCCCCGGCAAGAAATCCGGCGAATTCGTGCGTACGGCCATCCACGATTTCGAGGGCGATCAAACGTACTCTGAAAAGCGCGGCCATAATTTCTCGCTGAACGCCACGTTCGAACAGGTGAAGCCGGAGTCTTACGACGCTCTCGTCATCCCGGGCGGCAGAGCGCCAGAATACATTCGCCTGAATCCGCGTGTCCTGGAAGTCGTGCGCCACTTCGCGCAAGCCGGCAAACCGATCGCTGCGATTTGTCATGGAGCGCAGGTCCTAGCGGCAGCGGGCGTTCTGAAGGGCAAGAAGTGCAGTTGCTACCCTGCCGTCTCAGCCGACATCGCCCTCGCCGGAGGCACCTACGCTGAGGTGGGGATGACCGAAGCCGTGGTGGACGGAAACCTGGTGACCGCTCCGGCTTGGCCCGCGCATCCTGCTTGGCTCGCAAAATTCCTCGGCGTTCTGGGGACGAGGATCGAACCTTGATTCACAGCACGATCAATCGAAGCAACCATTGAAATAAAGGCGGAGCGCGCCCAAACATCCGCGCCCCGCCCCTCCGTCCAAAAACGCTTCCGCTAGTTGCTCAGTTGGAAGTTGATGGTGACGATCAGTTCCACAGACACAGGCTGGTCGTTCAAGTAGGTAGGCTGATAGCGCCACTGTTTGAGCGCTTCCAGGGCCGCCTCGTACAAAAGGGGCGGTCCCGAGAGAATCTTCATGTTTGTCACGTTTCCGTTTTCATCCAGGGTCGTATCCACCACTACGTCGCCCGACACGCGTGCCTGCCGTGCCAGGGGAGGATAAGCCGGCGCCGGCCGGTAAACCGCGCGTGGTGGACGCACCTTGCCACCTACGCGTACGACCAGCTTGACCGGCTCCTTCGGCGGGGCAACGCCACCTGCTCCGGGAACGCCTCCAATTACGCCGCCAATAACGCCGCCCATTTGACCGCCGGGAACTCCTCCCGGCACGCCGCCCGCGACTCCCTCAAATGCATCAGGCGCGATTGGTGCTTCTTTGATTTCCGCCACCCTTTGCGGAATCACCGAGGGCGCCATGAGTTTCCCCTGTTGGATGAACACGCGCCGCGGCGCCTGCGTCCGCATGACGCTCGCCGCGGGCGGAGGGGGAGGCGGCGGAGGCGGCGCCGGGGCCACCAGGAATGTTGACGTGAAGTCCTTCAAGTTGAGTGTGTCTGTGTAGTAGAGGCCGGCGAGAATCGGCACGCCGATCAACACGGCGTGCACCGAAAATGCGATCAGCAGATCCAGGGTTTTCGAACTGCTTTTGATCCGGCTATCTTCCAACAGGGCTTCGTCAAACAAGGCGGGACGGTGCGGCCGCGCCGGGCTTCCTCGCTCCGGACGAGATGGTCCGGTTACGGGAATCTTCGTTTGCGGAGTGAGTACATCCACAATGGCGGACGGTGCCATGGGGTTACCTCCACCATCCCAAGAGGCAGGCGTGGTTCCAAAAAGTGGAGCTGAGACCCCGCCCTAAGTCTTGTTCGCTCAGCTGAATGCCCAAAACGGACAGCTTTATCTTTTGGTGACGTGGGCCACTTCCCGCACGCAGTCGGAACGGTGCGCCATTTTCCACAAGGCTGCTAGTGTTTTTCTATTAAGCTGTCGGGGGACTAGCGGGATTCAGTCAATTCGGATGTGGATTTCCGTTCCGCCCTTTTCGTAGCGAACATCATCGGCAAGCTGGTTGATCAGGAAGATTCCCCGGCCATGGAGTGAAAAAACATTCTGCCCGTGAACCGGGCTGGGAATGGACTTCGGATCAAACCCCTGGCCGGGGTCGCGGATGATGATCAGCATTCCGCGCTCTTCGTCGCACGCGACGCAGCACTCTACTTTCTTGTGCGGATCTTTCTTGCAGCCGTGCACCACCGCATTTGCCAGAGCTTCGAGGAGCGCGATCTCCACCTGCATCTCTTTGCCGGCAGCGCATCCCATGGCCCGTACCATTTGCATGATGCTGTCCACCAGGGGCCTGATGGATTCGATTTTGCCGTCGATCGTCGCATCGAGCCGCAGGATGAGGTTCTTAGAGGCAAATTCGCACTTCGGCGTGGTTCCCACAAGTTACTCCCTTGACGTCGCTCCCTGCGTTCGTCGCGCCCCCGACATAAGATGCTGCCGATCCACCAAATTCTTCATCCGGCTCTCCGCAATACCGCGCGGGCCAGCATGAAGATGAGTGGCAACACAATCGCCCAAACCACACAAAAAATCCAGTCTGACGGACCGGAGTGTCCCGCCAGTTCCATTCCGAGCGCCGGCTCGAGCTTCCAGAGCAGCGGCGTGGCGGCCATCGCGGCAATCCAGCCGACTGGAAACCCAATCACCAATGCCAGGACCAGCGCCAGTGCGTTTCTCTTCAAAGCTCCTCCGAGCCATGCTGTGGCGAGCTACTGAACCACCGCCGCGTTCCCCTGTCAATCAGACCCGCTTTGTTCAATTGCCGGTCGGTCCCGCGCTATACTTGCCCGCGATCTTCTTGTCGCGTTCAAAGTTGTTCTTTTTTGGAGTGCGTGTGATGACTCGCCGCGTCCTGCGCCGTTTTGCTTATTCGCTGCTTCCTTGTCTGCTGGGCTGCCTGTTTCCTTCGTTCGCACAGCTGCAACCGTCGAATCCGGACGCCCTCTCCAAGATACGGCCGCCGCAGGGTACCGGCGCCTGTTCCGCCACGGAAGATTCCGACTGTGCAGCCGCCGCCTCGAAGCTCATTCCGCAAATTCTTGGTGCTTCGCCCATGGAAGAGAATCTGCGGCGCCTGACCGACGAAATCGGCGGCCGGGTTACGGGTACACCGCAAATGGCCAAGGCGGTCCTCTGGGGCGTCGCGGCTTTTCGCGCCGCAGGCGTGGATGTTCATACCGAGAGATACACGATCCCCGTTTCCTGGAGCGAGGGCGACACGCGTCTGGAACTCGAAGGCCCTATTCAGTTTCCGGTTCGGCTCGTCAGCACCGGTTGGTCTCCCCCGACGCCTGCCGGCGGCATTGAAGCGAGCCTGGTCGACGTGGGCTTCGGCTC
>Ga0079220_10000118_pt1 | contig 15907 bp, 11 predicted proteins | sample GAAS100_FD_75071 | JGI IMG/M metagenome (GOLD analysis project Ga0079220, IMG submission 75071) | Agricultural soil microbial communities from Georgia to study Nitrogen management - GA AS100 | ecosystem: Environmental > Terrestrial > Soil > Agricultural land | place: USA: Georgia | collected... | reverse complement strand
CCATCAACCTGACCGGCAACGAAAACTTTTTCATCTACTGGTGGCACAACCGCATCTCCAACATGTTCTTCAACTCCGCTCTGTTGGTTCCCGGCCAGCACGTCAGCATCGGCGGCCCGTTCGCGAACGGATCCGTCACCGTCAAGCGCGTCGTCCTCCGTCACGAAGGCCACACCGGCACGTGGGTTGTCGGCAGCACCAATGTCGGCGCCGGAACTTTCCAGTTCGATTCCAACGGCCTTGCCGGCGTCCTCTTCAACGGCCCGATCACCGTCTACACCACGCCCTTCACTCGCTGGCGCGGCGGCCTCAACAGCCTCGCCGATCTCTCCGGCACGTCGCCCCTGAAGTTGCGCGTCGTCGGCTTGGTTCTCAAGGATCCCATCAGCGGCCAGCCCGTCTTCGTCGCCCGTGGTGTCGAAGAGCTGTCCAACTAAGCCGCGGCACCTGCGCAATCTCGGGCGGCTTTTCCCTTCCGGGAACCGCCGCCCTTCTTCTTGCGTCCTTCCAGCAAGTAAGTCCGCTGGCTTGAAAAAATTGCACGGCTGCAGATTTGGCGGGCCTTTCGCGGCCACAAATTACAGCTGCTAACATCTTAATTATCAGCGACTTATAATGGATATAAATACTTCCCCGGATGGCTACTTTCTTGCCCTCGGTTTACTTTACTTGTTTCGGTTTGGGGGGAAATATGCGTTTGCAGAAATCTCAGCTTTTGCACGTTTGTTTTCGTTTTGCCCTTCCGTCGCTTCTTTTCGCGCTGCTCCTTGGTCCCGCTGGACTCTTCGCCCAGAGTCAAGTCATGGGCGAGGTCTCCTTCAATGGCAAGACCCGCGTGGAAAAGAACGCCGGCGTCTGGATCGACGGCACCTACGTCGGCTACCTCAAGGAGCTAAAGGGTAAGAAAAAGGTTCTTCTGCTTCCCGGAACCCATGAAATCACCGCCCGCTTCTCCGGCTACGAAGATTTCACCAAGAAAATCGTCGTTGAGCCCGGCCAGAAAGAGCTCGTCGCCGTTGTTCTTCATCTGCTCCCCGGCTCCACCGTGCCCAAGGTCACTTCGTCTCTTCGCCTGGACATTGAGCCGCGCCGCGCCGCCGTCTTCCTTGACGGCCGCTACGTCGGCCACGTCGACGAATTCGACGGCAAGTCCAGCCCCCTGCTCATGAGCGCCGGCACCCACCGTGTCAAAATCGAGCTCCCCGGCTATCAGGTCTTTGAAACCGAAGTGAATCTTCTGCCCAATCAGAAATCCGAGCTGAAAACCGAGCTCGTCAAAGGCAGCATCGAACAGGCTGGCTCGCTCATCCGCCAGCCTGAGAGCGAATAAGCGCGAAGCGCAGCGAAATTCGGACTACGTTTCAAACAGCAGGCACGAACACGTCAATCCCGATTCCGCCTTCTGCAGTTCCGAAATATCGATTGTCGTTACGCGAAATCCGCGCTCCTCAACGCGCGCTCGCGTTTTCGGAAACGAGGCAGGCAGCACAACCGTCTCTCCAAGAGCCAGCGCATTGGCCCCATGCGCTTCAGCGGCATCGACGTCGATCCACGCATACCCAGAAAAGCCTTCCGCACGGAACCACTCACGATTCGCCAGCAGCGTATTCTCTCCCAGATACGTCACCGCCGACTTCAAATGCAGGCATCCGCTCACGCCCACCGGTCTCACTTCATACCCCAGCGGCTCCACAATTCCTGCCAGCTGCCGCATCCCCTCCGCGTTCGTCCGCTTGCTTCTGCCCACATAAATCTTCCGCCCGATCGTCAACACGTCTCCGCCTTCAACCGTCCCCGGCAGCTTCACATACTCCAGCTTGCGGAATTGCCCGATCGCTTTCGCCAACGATCTGATTTCTCCTCGGCGCGAAGCCGCTCCCGGCTGCAGCATCACTGCCGCTTCGTCCAGCACCATCGCCGGATCTTCGACGAACATCGCATCCGGCAAGTCCGGCTCCGCGGTCAGCGAAATCACCCGCGCTCCGTGCTTCTCAAGCAGCCGTTCGTATTCGCGGTGTTGCGCGCGCGCTGTCGCGATATCGATTGGCTTTCGCTTGATGTAGCTCAACTCGCAGTTCGCCAGCCCCGGGCTTACCTGCCGTGTGATCGCCGTCAGCATGGCAACACAATGTAGCAGACTCGCCTCGCTTGATGTCGCGAGGCTTGTTCCTTATTTGCGGTTAATTCTTCAGCTCGGAAGGAGGGTTCAGTGAGTCTCAGCCGCGCCGTCGGCTAAAGATGCTTCGGCCCAAAATGCGAGATCAGCAGCATCGCGATTCCCGCACCCAGCAGGATCCCCGTCAAAATCAGCACGCCCACACCCACGGTGATCCATTTCCTCGAAAATCCGCCGCGGTCTGCCTCACCCTTGGAACTCGTTTTTTCTTCCGTCCCACTTACCGGTTTATTCGCCGGAAACGGCGTCGCCGAAAATTCCGCGTGTCCCACAAACAAGTACCCTTTCCGCGGAATTGTCTCGATGTAAACGGGCTTGTCCGTCGAGTCTCCTAACACCTGCCGCAGCTTGTTCACCGTCGTGTTCACATTCGCGTCGTAGTTCACATACGTGTCCGCCGGCCACAGCGCCTGTTTCAATTCCTCCCGCGTCACGATGTCCCCGTGCCGCAACACCAGCGTCAGCAGCACCTGGTACACCTTCCCCTGCAGCTTGATCCGCGAACCGTTCTGGTACACCTGCTGTCTCTGCTGATCGATCTGAAACGGCCCGAACCGGATATAGCGCAGCCCCCGAAGTTCCTCTGCTCTCCCTCCGGGTTCCACTTCACGGTCCTCTGCCGGTGCCAGTTCCGAACTCTTAGACCACACCCTCTTTCTCTGATAGACGCAACAGCTCCTCAAACAGTTCGAAAAAAATCCTATCTTTCTTATCGGGATTTTCGTCTCACTTGACCTTATGAAGAATTGGACGAATCTTGAGATACCCGTAGAACTCACTCCTCACCATCTCCCGCAAAACATCAAATTTACGTCACCAATTCCTCCCCGCCGCGCCGGCGACTCTTTTCCCCGCGCTTAACACCCCTGTTTCCTTTGGTTTGGCTCTTCATCGAACATCCACACCCGTTTGAGAGACAAATTGTCCCCGCTGGTCACTAATCTGCCATTCCTTCGCCAACCAATTTGTGCGGTAGTCCGCCGCCTCGGTGCGTCTGCTGGGAAGGCGTTCGCCGCGCAAGGAATTTCTTAGGAGTGTTAAGAATGCGCAGACTTACAAATATCTCCCTGGCGGCATTGCTTTCTTTGCTTGTTGCCGGCGTCTCTTTTGCCCAGCGCCTCGACGGCACGCTTCGCGTCACCGTCACCGATAAGAGCGCGGCCAGCATCGAAGACGCCCGGGTCACTGTCACCAACCAGGCCACCGGTGTTTCTTCCGTGACCACCGCGTCCAGCGCCGGCACCTACGTTTTTCCCAATCTTCTTGTGGGCACCTACAACGTGACCGTTGAAAAAGAAGGCTTCAAAAAGTCGGTCCAGAACGGCATCATCGTCGCTTCCAACCAGGTCGCCGAATCGAAAGTCGAGCTCGAAATCGGCTCCATCTCCTCCGTCGTCCAGGTCGAAGCGGGCGCGGACCTGGTCAAGACCGAATCTTCCACCCTCGAAGCCACTTTCAGCGGCAATGAAGTTCATGATCTCCCCATCGGCACTTTGGGTGGCGACGTTAAGGAATTCGCCGTCTTTGCTCCCGGCACCACAACGCAACAGGGCGGCGTTCTCGGCTCCGGCGGTTCCATCGGCGGCACCCGCCCCCGCTTTAATGGCTTCTCTATCGACGGCGTTGACGACAACAAGCTCGATACCAACGGACCCACTCAGGCCGTCATTCAGGAGTCCGTCGCCGAATTCACTCTCCTCACCAACCAGTTCAGCGCCGAAAACGGCCATTCGGCTGGCGGCCAATTCAACATCGTCACCAAGTCCGGCACCAACGACTGGCACGGCGCCGCCTGGGGTTTCAATCGCAATCGCAATTACGACGCCTGGGACAATCTTCAAAAGGATCGCGGCGTCCAGGACCGTTTCGATTACAACCGCGCGGGCGCCAGTGCCGGCGGCAAAATCATCCGCAATAAGCTCTTCGTCTATGGCGCCTACGAATTCCAGAACAACGGTCTGGCCTCTTCGAGCCCCACCTTCAGCTCACCGACGGCTGACGGCTTGACTACTCTCACCGCTATGGCCCACGACCAGGCGGTCAAGGATATCCTCGCCCAGTTCCCCGTCGCTCCCTCGGCGGACTCTTCCGTCGTTGTTAACGGCACCGCCATCCCGGTGGGCACCATCCAGTCCATCGCTCCCAATTTCTCCAATCAGCACGATTTCATCGTCAATACCGACGCCAGCCTCGGCAAGCATCAGCTCCGCGGCCGCTTCCTTTATGACCGTTTCCGCGCTCCCGATTTCAACCCCTCGCAGCCGCAGGCGCAGTTCCTCGGCACCAACAGTTCCGACGCGCGCAAGATCATCTTCACCGACGCATGGGCCATCTCCCCGACCGTGGTCAACGACTTCCGGGCCTCCTATTCGCGCCTGAACGGCCCGAATCTCATTGTCCCCGGCGGCTTCGAGAACTTCCCGAACGTCGAAATCGATGAACTCGGCAGCAATCTCGGCCCCAACGGCCTGGCCCCCCAGGGCTACACGCAGAACGTTTATCAATGGCTGGACAGCGTCACCTACATCCGCGGCAAGCACACCTTCAAGTTCGGCGCCGAGGTCCGCAAGTACATTGCTCCGACCAACACCCTGCCTCGCGCCCGCGGCGAGTGGGACTACGCCACACTCAGTCAGTTCATCAATGACTTCGTGCCGACGGGCGCTAACGGCGCTCTCCGTGGCGCAGGCTCCGGCAGCGTCGCCGACAACTACAACGCCTTCTACTGGTTCGTTCAGGACGACTGGAAAATCACCCCGCGCCTTACGCTGAATCTTGGCCTTCGCTACGAGTACAACGGCGTTCCGCGCGACGAGAATCTTCAGGCCATCAACGCTGTTTCCGATGACCCGGCTCTTGGCCTCTTCTTCCGCGCTCCCAAGCCCGACACCAACAACTTCATGCCCCGCATCGGTTTTGCCTGGGATCCCACCGGACATGGAAAATGGGCCGTCCGCGGCGGCGCCGGTATTGCCTACGACGTCGTTCCCAACAATTTCGCCATCAACAGCCTGCCGCCGCAGCTTCAAAGTGAGCAGAATCCCGTGCTCACCTGCGCTCTCGCAGGCGCTCCTTCCTGGTGCGCCACCTTCAATCCGCAGAACCCTTCGAATCCTGCGCAGGGACAGAACTTCCTGCAGGCCGGAGGTCTCCTGCAAGTCAACGTTCCTCCCATCACGCAAGCCGACGCCCGGGCCGCCACGCAGTCTCTCATCCCCGATCACGTCGCTCCTAAAGTCATCACCTGGACGCTCGGCGTTCAGCACGAACTCTTCAAGGATTCGAGCCTCGAAGTCCGTTATGTTGGCACGCGCAGCCTCGAACTTCCCGTGCAGCAGCGCCTCAACTCCGCTTCGGCCTTCGATCCGAATTTCGCCGGTGGCGGCATCGCTCCGCTCCCGACCTTTATCAATTCCAGCGACGTTCCTGGCGTGGTTGCCAGCCCTGCCAGCACTCTCGCGGATTTCGATAACTTCAATCCCCTCCCGCTTTCAGGAGATGGCTTCTTTGGCAGCGTCACCACCTTCCCGCCGGTAGGTTCCGGCATCTATCACGGAGCCTCGGCGGACTTCGTCCATCGCTTCGCGAAGGGGCTGTTCTTCCGCACCAACTACACCTTCTCCAAGAACATCGATAATTCCACCAACGAACTGTTCAGCAGCCGCGTCAATCCTCGCCGCGCCCAGGATGGCTTCGACTTCGCCGGCGAGCGCGGACGTTCGGCGCTCGATCTGAACCACAAGTTCGCCATCGCGTTCCTCTATGAATTGCCGAACATCGGCACGGAAAACGGTTTTCTCCGCGCCGTTGCTCACGGTTGGCAGTGGGGCGGCAGCTACCTGGCGCAGACCGGCCAGCCCGTTACACCTCTTTCCGGCGTCGACTCCAACTTCAACGGCGATGCGGCCGGCGATCGCACCATCATCAATCCGGCTGGTTCCGGATTGACCGGAAGCGCCGTCAACTTCATTTGCAACGACGGCGCCGGCGGAGCGACTCGCATTGTTTCGGATAGTTCCACTTGCGGCTCCGGCAACGATGCCAACATCGTCGGCTATGTGGCCATCGATCCGACCGCTCGCTTTATTCAAGCCGGGCCGGGTGCCAAGGCCAACGCGGGACGCGACACCGTCACCACCCCCGGCCTCAATGTCTGGAATATGTCCCTTTACAAGACCACCAAGCTGACCGAGCGTTTCTCGTTGCAGCTTCGCTGGGAAACCTACAACACTTTCAACCATCGCAACTTCAGCCTCGGCCTGCCGACCAACAACGGCACGCTCGATCAGGTCAGCAATCCCAATCCTCTCAGCGCCGGATACATTTTTGTCACCTCCGGAAACTTGTTCCTCAACAATCACCAGTTCAACGGCGGCAACCGCACCATGCAGCTTGGTCTCCGCCTCTCCTGGTAGGCCGGGAACCATCAGCCTGATTTCGTCCTGCGGGGGAATTCTTCACGGATTCCCCCGCCTTTTTTGTTTCTTGCCCGTCTAATTTTGCAATCCGTTTCGTTTCCCTGAGGTGGTTCATGCTTAAAATCCTCCCGGTTGCGTTTGTTCTTGCCGGGCTCTCGGCCTTGCCCGTTTCGTTTTCCTTCGCGCGGCAATCTCCTGCGGACCAGGCAGCGGAAGCAAGCGCCGCCTACGACGCCAAGGATTGGGCCAAAGCCGCCAGTCTCTACGACGCGCTCGCGCAGGCGCATCCGGAAACGCCGCGCTTGTGGTTCCGCCTGGGCGCTTCTCTGCAGGAGTTGGGGCAGTATGACCGCGCGCTCGATGTCTACCAGAAGGCATTGGCCGCCGGCGCTCCGGCGCTCTACGTCGAGTACTCGATCGCTTCCGTATTCGCGCAAAAAGGCGACCTGGTGAAAGCCTTCGAACACCTGCAGAAAGCGGTCCAGAACGGCTACAACCGGCCGGAGCAGCTCGAATCCGATCCCCACCTTGCCCCGCTTCGCAGCGATTCCCGTTTCCCGGCAATTCTCGAGCAGGCCAAACGCAATCTCACTCCCTGCGCCTTCGCTCCGGAAAACCGCCAGTTCGATTTCTGGCTCGGTGAATGGAATGTTTCCACCACGCAGGGAAGCGTTCCCGCGGGGCAGAGCAAAATCGAGGCGATTCTCGGCGGCTGCGTCATCCAGGAAAACTGGCAGAGCGCCGGAAATCCCTACGCCGGAAAGAGCTACAACACTTACAACGCCGCTCTGAAGCGCTGGGAGCAATACTGGGTCGACAATTCAGGGGGCAACATTTTCTTTTACGGCGGCCTGAAGGACGGCGCGATGGATTACTGGACCGAGGATATCCCCCAGCCGGACGGCACAAAACTTCGGCGCCATCTTCAGTTCTTCAAACTCGGCCCCGACAAAGTCCGCCAATTTAGCCAGGGCTCCACCGATGGCGGCAAAACCTGGCACGTCGAATACGATTTCACCTACGACCGCCGGAAATAGCGCTACTCGCTTCGACCCGCGTTCTCCGGCACGACCATGATTTCCACGCTCGAAGGATATTTTTCCGAGCGGTAGATGCGCTGCGTCGCTTTCTGATAGTCGCTGTCTTTTGCTTCAAAAATATTCGGCACGAATTTCTGCGGATTGCGGTCGTACAGCGGGAACCACGTGCTCTGTACCTGCACCATGATGCGGTGGCCCTTCTTGAACACGTGATCCGCCGTGTGCAAGCTGAACGTAAACGGCATCACCTGATCCGGTGTAATCGGCTCAGGTTTTTCAAAGGAATTGCGATATCTCCCGCGGAAAATTTCATCCGCGATCATCAATTCGTATCCTGAAAGCTTCCAGTCGTCGGCATATTTCTCCGGATACACGTCGATCAGCTTGACGATCCAGTCCGAGTCGCTCCCAGTCGTCGAGGCAAACAGCTTGGCCGTCACCTCGCCCGCCACGGTGACGTCCTGCTTGAGTTCGTCCGTCTGCCACGTCAGGACGTCCGGCCGGTTGTCTACGAACCGCTGGTCCTGCACCAGCCACGTGTACCAGCTTCCCGGATGGTCCTCGGGATAGGTCATATCCACGGGCCGGTGCCGGTAGGGCACGGGATGCGCCGGATCGCTTACGTAACTGTCGAACGAATCCGCCGCCGCACTCTCCGGTTTGTCGAACGACAATTTGCCGTCCGGCTGAAAATACAGATTCTTGGTTTGCGCCTCTTTCGGCGGCCAGGCGTCGAACTTCGTCCAGGTGTCGCTGCCGGTCTGGAAAAGCAGCGTTTCTTTCAGCGGCAGCGAGCCTTTGTCGTGCAGCCAATACGCGAACCACGGCGCTTCCACTTTGTCGCGGAAGTATTCGCCGGTGTTGTTGTGAAACGGAATTTCTCCCAACGTGTTTCCGGGACCGTGCGCCCACCCGCCGTGATTCCACGGCCCCGCGACAAAGAAGTTCAGGTTCTTCGTGTCCGTTTTTTCCAAACGCTGGTAGGTCATCAGCGGGCCAAACAGATCCTCCTGATCCCACCAGCCGCCCACGTTCAGGTTCGGCACCGTCGCGTTTTTCAACGTGTAGGCCACCGCGTGGCGTTTCCAGAAGGCGTCGTAGCTCGAGTGCGCCACGAAGTCATTCCACGTGGGAATCTTCCCGTGAAAATATTTGGCGTTCGCATTCGATAGCGCGCCGAGCCGCAGATAAAATTCGTACATATCGAAGCGGTCGAAAGGAAAACTGAAATTCTCATTCGAGGTTTCCAGCAACGCCGTGTACTCGAAGGCATAGCTCAGCCGGAACGCTCCGTTGTGGAAAAAATCATCGCCGAGCCACGTGTCGCCCATGCACGCCTGCTCGGAAACAGCTTTGAGCGCCGGATGCGGATTCACCATTCCCATGGTCACCAAATAGCCGGGATACGAAATCCCGTTCATGCCGACGCGCCCGTTGTTCCCCGGCACGTTTTTGATCAGCCAGTCGATCGTATCGTACGTGTCCGTGCTCTCATCCACGCCGTGCGGATCGCCGGGATCGGGCGCGGTGTGCAGCATCTCGAATTTCCCCTGCGAACCGTAGCGCCCGCGAATATCCTGGAACACGAAAATGTACCCGTCCGCGAAAAGATTCGTGTAGCGATACAGCTTCGGGCTCATTCCCTTGTCTTCCGCAGAGATTCCGTAGGGCGTCCTCTCCAGCAGAATCGGCAGCGGCTCTTTGGCATTTTTCGGTGTGTAGATTTCCGTGTGCAGTTTCACGCCGTCGCGTGCGGGAATCATCACCTCGCGCTTGTTGAACATCTTCGCCAGGTCCGGCCGCTCCTGCTGCGCCGCCAGCGGCAGCAGGCCCGCCGCGGTTATCGCCGCCGCGCACGCGGCCGTTCCGCACCAAAGTTTTATCGAACGCCAACTCCCTCGCATCACGCTCTCCTCCGAAATTCCGCCGCGAGCATATCACAGCGTTTCTTTCACGGCGCCTCCGTGCCTGCGTGTCGCTCTTTGCGGCCTTGGTGGTAAATCCCCTCGCATCTGCTAAACTATTCCTGCTCGACCGCACCGACGCATTGCCAAAAGGAGATTCGTCCGGGCTGCTGGTTGTTTCAGCAGCTATTTTTGTTTCTGCAAGCCGACGCTCGCTATGTCCAATATCCGCAACATCGCCATCATCGCCCACGTGGACCACGGCAAAACGACACTGGTCGACGCCATGCTCAAGCAGTCCGGCATTTTCCGCGCGAATCAAGCCGTCGTCGAGCGGGTGATGGACTCGAACGATCTGGAGCGCGAGCGCGGTATTACCATCCTGGCGAAGAACACCGCGCTGTTTTTCCACGACACCAAAATCAACATCGTGGATACGCCGGGGCACTCCGATTTCGGCGGCGAAGTGGAGCGCGCGCTGCGCATGGTGGACGGCGTGGTGCTGCTGGTCGACGCCAGCGAAGGCCCGCTGCCGCAAACGCGCTACGTGCTGCAGAAAGCGCTGGCTGCCAAGCTACCTCCCGTCGTGGTGCTGAACAAGATCGACCGCGCCGACGCCCGCCCCAAGGAAGTCCTCAACGAAATCTACGACCTTTTCATCGACCTGGACGCCACCGAAGACCAGCTCGATTTTCCCGTCATTTACACGAACGCGCGTGAAGGTGTGGCGCACCGGCAGCCGGGTGATTCTTCGAGAGATCTGCTGCCGCTTTTTGAAGCGATCGTCGAAAAAATTTCCGCTCCCACGGGGGATCCGGCCGCCACGCTGCAGATTCAGGTAATGAATCTGGACTACAGCGAATTCCTCGGTCGCATCGCCATCGGCCGCGTTTTCAATGGCACGCTGGTGCGCGGCTCGGAAGTGGGCATCGCCAAGCTGGACGGCAAGATTCAGCCCACCAAAATCACCAAACTCTTCACCTTCCGCGGTCTGGAGCGCGACGAAGCCGACAAAGTCGAAGCCGGAGACATCGTGGCCATCGCCGGAGTGGAAGGCATCCAGCTCGGCGAGACCATCACTTCGCTGGAATCGCCCGCGCCGCTCGATCCCCTGGTGATTGATGAACCGACTCTGGCGATGATTTTCACGGTCAACTCCGGGCCGCTTTCCGGCCGCGACGGCAGCTATCTCACTTCGCGCGATCTGCGCGACCGGTTGCAAAAAGAATTGCTCACCAACGTTTCCATCCGCGTGGAAGATACGGATACGCCGGAATCCTTCCGCGTGCTGGGCCGCGGCGAATTGCAGCTGGCCATCCTGATCGAGACGATGCGGCGGGAAGGTTTTGAGCTGATGGTGGGCAAGCCGGAAATCGTGGTGCGCTCGGAAAAGGGCAAGAAACTCGAGCCAGTGGAGCGCCTGGTCATCGACATCCCGGAAAATTTCATCGGCATCATCCTGGAAACGCTGGGCGCGCGGCGCGGCGAAATGCTGAAAATGAGCAACCACAATTCCGGCCGGGTGCGCATGGATTTCCGGATTCCTTCGCGTGGGCTGATCGGCCTGCGCGGGCAACTGCTGACGGATACGCGGGGCACCGCGCTGATCCATTCCATTTTTGACGGATGGATCGAGTACGGCGGCGAAATGGCGCTGCGGCCGACGGGCGCGCTGGTGGCGGACCGCGCCGGGGTGTCCACCGCTTTTGCGCTGTGGAACCTGCAGGAGCGCGGGGAGCTTTTCATCGGGCCGGCCAGGGATGTGTACGAAGGCATGATCGTGGGCGAAAATACGCGCGAGCAGGATATGGATGTGAACGTCACGAAGGAAAAGAAGCTCACGAACATGCGGTCTTCGACGGCCGATGAAGCGATCCGGTTGATCCCGCACAAGGAACTCAGCCTGGAGCAGGCCATCGAGTTCATCGCCGACGACGAGTACGTGGAAATCACGCCAAAAACCATCCGTCTACGGAAGAAGGTGCTGCCATCGAATAAGCGGCCGCGGCGGTGGCAGGAAATCCGCGCCAGCCAGGAAGCCCAATAACCCATCGAGTCGTCATTGGCTTTGCGACTCCATGCTTCGTGACGCCCCCAGGGCTTGTGAGATTCCCGGATTGGGAATTCAGGAGGGTCCCCCCTACCCTGTTTTTGGAACGATGTGATTCCACGGGAGTTATTGTGCGGGGTCTGCATAAGGATATGAAAAGAATGGGATTGAGCGCGGCGACTTGCCGGAAGCTCGATGCCCGCGTACCCCGGGTGTTTTCGGCTAAGAGTAGCAAGCAAAGGACTTATCTTGAAAAGAGTGAAGAAAGTGAAGAAAACGTCAGCGGAAGGGGCGTCAGACGAGGGTCCCACAGGATGACTGACAGGGTAGCTTTGGAGACGCATGAACTATTATATCATGAACGTCAATTACCCCTCGAGTAGCGTTCGAATGAGCTGTGAGAAACCGGCCCGGGAATAATCGGTTCCGGATTGTAGTGAGCGGCCCACGCGGCCGGATTGGTCTAAGGCGTTTTTATGCGCTTCGCAAGATTGGGCGCGAGCAATGGAAAGTGCTTGAGGTTCCACATGTAAATGACTTCGGCGCGCTCCTCCTGGCGCACTGCAAGAGGAGAGCGTGGTAGACGCGGCCGCCCGTGAGGCCGCGCCTCCGCACACCGCGTGGAAGGCATCGCCGCTGGCTTTCCCGGTCAAAACCGTCTGGACGGGCGCCGTGGGCAGCGGCCTCAAATACCTCGCCGGAGGCCTCTCCGTTACCTGACGCCGTCCGCCGGCAAGAAGTCCACGCCTCAAGAGAAGCGCCGTCCACCCGGGCAGAAAACTCTAGGGTTTGTTCTTCTTCCGCCTTTCCGATTCCTTGAGAATCTTTTCCATTAGCGAGGGCGGGTAGCGGAAGTTTGTTCGCTGCAATCGCGCAAACGCTTCGCGCAGGTCAATTAGACCGGTGCGATCCGCGAGATCCAGCACGCCAAGGGTTCCTGTTACGGCCAGACCTCGCTGTTCGGCAATCGCTGCCCCTTCGCGCTCGTCAATCAACAGCAGATCGGCGCGCAACATTTCCGCAAGCTGAATCGCCGCTCGCTCGCCGAAATCCAGTGTATTCAAAGAAGAATCCGCCCCTCGCGACGGCTCGCTCTTGCGAACCTTTATCCAACTGGGCGGCCGCGCCATCCACGAGCTCACCGGTTCCGGGGCGTCGGCCGTGCCTAACTCGTCCGCAACTTCCTGGGGCAGGTAGATTTTTTCGAATAATTTCGGGAGGAGTTCGACAGCTTCGATGAGGATCAGGTAATTCAGCGGCGTCGCATCGGCGACAACGATTTGCATCTATTTCTCAAATCGCAACCGCCGCAGGGCGGCGCGCTCGCGCTCCAAGTCGCTCTCCGAATAGTTCAGCCAGACCTCGTGCGCCTTCAAGAATCCATCCAGCGTATTTCTCGTGGTAAATCCGAGCAATTGCTTCAACTGCGCTTCGTTCAGCCGTCCAGCCTTGTGCTCTTCCAGCGCGAACGCCTCCAGAGCCCGCCGCGACAAGTCGCTTCCCGCCGTCGCGAGCCGTTCCGCTACTTCGTCCGGAATGTGCAGAATCAATTCCATGGAGCCAGTTTACCACGCCCGGCGGCGTTGCCGCCTCTGCGGACGCTCTGTCATCGCCTAATACCCTGATTGGGTTTCGATTGAGTGCTGGTCAATGGGCGCTCTCTTTCAGCAGTGCGGCGAGGTATTGCCTCCAGACAGCGGCGTGGGTGTGGGTGCCGTGGCCGTAGGTGTGTTCGCTGGCGGGGATCAGGATGTATTTGGCCTGGGGGATCTTTTTTACTTCGCGTTCGGCGATGCCGAGGTCGGGGGGATTGATGAAGTCGTCGGCGGAATTGATCCACATGACCGGCGCCTGGATTTTGGCGAGTTGGGCGGAGGGATCGTAATTCCGCGAAGAGGCGACCTGATAGAGGATGTCGTTGGCGTCGAGGTTTTTGAGGCGGGTGGCGTAGGCGTTTTCCAGATAGTCGTCGACGGAGTCGCGGGTGGGCATCTGCTTCTGCATCTGGATGGGGGCGCTGCCGGCAATCAGGAGGAAATTCAGCCAACTGCGGAGAGCCTGGCGGGGCTCTTCGGTGTAGTCGCCATTTTTCCAGTCGGGATCGCTGGTAATGGCGTCCATGGCCATTTTGCGCCAGAGGCGGTTGCGTCCAGCGATCTGAACGGGCAGGCAGGCGAGCGGCATCAGGGCGTCCATGAAATCGGGATAGGTTTCGCCCCAGACGAAGGAGTGCATGCAGCCCATGGAGGTGCCGGTGACGAGGCGGAGGTGGTTGACGCCGAGGCCTTCGGTGAGCAGCAGGTGATCGGCAGCCACCATGTCGTCGTAATCGTATTTGGGAAATTTCATGCGCAGGCCGTCGCTGGGCTTGGAGGATTTTCCGTGACCGATGGCGTCGCGGAGGATGATGAAGTATTTGCCGGCGTCGAGGAGCTGACCGGGGCCGAAGAGTTCGCCGGCATAAATGGGAGCGAGGAATTGGCGGCCGGAGCCGCCGGTGCCGTGCATGATCAAAACGGCGTTGGTGACGCGGCCGTGCGCGTCTTTTACGGGCTTGCCGAAAGTGAGGTAGTGGAGGCGGAGCTCGGGCAGGGTTTCGCCGTCCTTGAATTGGAAATTCTTGGCGACGTAGTCGCCTTCATGGGCGTCCGGATATTGCGCGAAGGCGCCGGCAGGGACGGCAAGCGAGAACGCGGCCAAAATCAGCGATGCAAGAATGTGCTTTTTCATATTGGTCCTCTCCCCGTACTACGATTCCCGGCGCCTTGCTATGCGACGGGGATTCTATGCCGTAAGGTCTTTGCCCGCAAAATGTGCTTTTTTGCACTCTACGCGGAGGAAAGTTTGGCCGCCGGGCGGCGGATTGCGATAGAGTGTGGCCAGCCCGAAGAGCTTTTCGGAGCGGACAGCGGTATATGGACGATACGCATCCAAATCAGGTATCGTCTCAGGGCTCGCGACACTCCGGCCCAGTCCAAGGGAACTTGCCAATATGACTTTGCGTTCGCGCAACGGATACGCGCATCCATCCTGCATTGCCGCCACAGCAACGGCCCTGCCGCCGCACACGATCACGCGCGAAGACGTGAAGTATTACATGGGGCGGGTGTTCGATATACCGGACCGGCGGCTGGAAGCGATGATGTCGATCGTGGACAACGCGCAGGTGCACAAGCGGCACGCGATTTTTCCGATCGATTACACGGTGGAGCCGCGGCCGCTGGCGAAGACGAACCAGGAATACATCGAGCACGCGATCAAATTGGGGCAGGAAGCGGTGGAGAAGTGCCTGGAGCGCGCGGGAGTAAAGGCGCAGGAAATCGACCTGATCATATCGGTGTCCTGTACGGGATTCATGATCCCGGCGATCGACGCGCACCTGATCAACCGGCTGGGATTCCGCTCGGACGTGCGGCGGATGCCGTTTACGGAGCTGGGTTGCGCGGCGGGAGCAATGGCGCTGGGGCGCGCTTCGGATTTTCTGCAGGCGTATCCGGGCGGAAAAGTGCTGGTGCTGGCGGTGGAGCTGCCGTCACTGACGTTCCAGCGCAAAGATATTTCGCAAGCGAACCTGATTTCGTCGATTCTGTTCGGCGACGGGGCGGCGGCGGTGGTGATTTCCGGAAACGCGGGACACGGACCGCGGATTCTGACTTCGGAGACGTACACGTTCCCGGATTCGCTGGACGCGATGGGATTCGACCTGCGCGATTCGGGATTCCACATTCTGCTTTCCAAGGACGTGCCGGAAATGATCGGGGCGAAGATCCGCTCGCTGGTGGATTGCTTTTTCATGAGGCATGGCGTGACGCAAAAAGACATCAAGGGATGGATCATGCATCCGGGCGGGGCGCGGCTGCTTTCGAACCTGGAAGAAAACCTGGGATTGAGCAAAACGGACACGCAACCTTCGTGGGACATCCTGGCGAACGTGGGCAATCTATCGAGCGCGACGATTCTTTTTATTTTGCAGGAATGGCTTGAGAAACGGCCGCTGCAGACGAACGAGCTGGCGCTGGCGGCGGCGTTCGGCCCGGGATTCAGCGCGGAATTCCTGTTACTGCAATGGAACTGAACGCGAGCGTCGCCGGGTTCCTGATACTGCTGCTGGCGGTGGGGGCGCTGCGGATCTTCGAGCTGCGTGTTTCGAAACGCCACCAGCAGCGCATGGTGGCGGAAGGCGCATCCAAAGTAAGAGAGCCGCACTTCCGCTGGATCGTGATTGTGCATACAGCAGTTCTGGTAGGGGCGGCGGCGGAAGTGATTTTTTTGCGGCGGCCGTTTATCCCGTGGCTGGCCGCGGCGATGTTCGCGCTCGT
>Ga0079220_10000116_pt1 | contig 15924 bp, 14 predicted proteins | sample GAAS100_FD_75071 | JGI IMG/M metagenome (GOLD analysis project Ga0079220, IMG submission 75071) | Agricultural soil microbial communities from Georgia to study Nitrogen management - GA AS100 | ecosystem: Environmental > Terrestrial > Soil > Agricultural land | place: USA: Georgia | collected... | reverse complement strand
CTCGTCAGCATGTATTGCCCGCTCTGCGCCGCGGAATACCGGCCCGGCTTCACGGTTTGTTCGGATTGCCAGGTCGATCTTGTGCCCGAACGGGCCCAAGAAACCCTCTCTGATGCGGCCAGCGACAGCACGCCGTTCGTGCTGGTTTGGTCGGGTAACGACCTCCGGAAGCACGCCGAAATCTGCGAGGCGCTGAACCGGCAAGAGATTCCCGTGCGTACGCTGCGACGCCAGGATCATCTTTTTGGCACCTCCATGCATCCGGATTTTGAGGTATTGGTGCCTGTCGATCTCAGGGAGCCGGCACAGGAAGCCGTCAGCCAGGCGGAAGTCACGCCCCACGAGGACGCCGGGCAGCTCGCTGAGTCAGGTGGTTTCGAAATTCCGGCTGAAGGCGATGAGCCCGCGGACGATTACGAAGGCGATGCGGACCGCGGTGAATCGCAAAATCTTGATCCGGAGGATGCCACTGTGGAAATCTGGTCCGGCCAGGACGCGGATATGGCCGCCATGATTGCGTCATCGCTCCGAGAGAATCGGATTATTTTTCGATCTGATCCCAACGTGAACGAGCCCGAAAGCGCGTCCGACGAAGCGCGCACCACGAAGCTTTTCGTTTTTCCGGAGGGTGAGAAGCGAGCCAAGGAAATTGTGCGCGAGATCGTGAATGCTGTGCCGCCTGAATGACGTGCTTCCCCCATCGCTTCGCGAGCTCGCTGGAATCGATTCGGGCCGCACGGTTCTCGCTGCTAGTCCGTTCCGCGGTTGCGGGTGCACGATAGGTACGCTATAGTCACTTGAATCCGCGGAGCTTTTTCCCCGCCGCATGTCGTCTGTCGCTGGGCCGCTAGCTCAATGGTAGAGCAGCTGACTCTTAATCAGCGGGTTCCAGGTTCGAGTCCTGGGCGGCTCACCACCCATACAAGGTCACTGAGCTCTTTCATGAGGTTCACGAAGCCCGCAAGCGGCCTACGCCAGGATTTTTCGGCAGGAAGGAGCTTAGCTCTGAGGAGATTTTGCGGGCTCCGGGAGCCGGCGTACTTCGTCGAGGCGACCGGTTGCCGGTCAGACTGAGTCAATGATAGAGTTTCGAGCATGCGTAAGAAAAAGTCGGTGCGGCGAAAAGACACCAAGAAGAAAAGAAAGCTGTCAGCCCCGAAGCGCTCTGTACGCGCTCGGAGACCGGCACGCACGAGGAGGCGTGAACTTCGCGGCAAGAGTGGCCGTAGACGTCCCGCGTCCCGTGTGGCGCTAGGCCTAGAGGTCCTGTCATCCGGAGAAGTTGAGAGAATGTCTGGTATGGCACGCGCCAATTCGGAAAGCGTCGAACAACTGGCGGAAGAAGGGCAGCCCTTTGAAGCCGAGGTATTGGCCGGCGTCGAGCGGGCGGATGACTCCGACGAGTCAGAAGTCACCACGCACGAAGTGCCCCAGGACGACGTTCCTCCCGAATACGACCGCGAACGATAGCGCCTCCCCTGCTGCGGCTGCGCGACGATCGACATTTCGAGTGGCAGGAGCTTTACGGCAAATTTGCAGGGGCGGTTTGCAGTTGCGCCTTGACTGCCAGGCCCAAGCGGCGAATCCCTTCGCGAATCTCTTGCGGCTGGGCGTGCGAAAAGTTTAGCCGGAAGTGCCGGCTGGCCTCTTGACCTTGGCAGTTTGGGGCAAAAAAGGACTCCCCCGGGACGAAAGCGACCTCGTGCCTGAGGGCTTCCTGCAAAAGCTCCTTCGCGGAGACGCCTATCGGCAGGCTGACCCAGAGGAAGAGTCCTCCTTTGGGATGAGTCCACGTCACCTCCGGTGGAAAATACTGTGCCAGGGCTTCCAACATGACGTCACGGCGTTCGCGGTAGACCTTGCGAATCGTCTTGACGTGATCGTCGAGGAAGTTCCCGCGAGCAATTTCGTAAGCAACAATTTGAGTGAAGGTGGAAGTGTGCAAGTCGGTACCTTGCTTGAGCTGCACCAGTTTGCGAATGATGTCCGCCGGTGCCACGACCCAGCCGAGCCGCAAGCCGGGCGCGAGGATCTTGGAAAATGTGCTCAAGTAAATGACGTTGCCCAGGGTGTAGGAGCTGTCCCGCGGCACGTTCTCGCGGTCGAGCAAGACCAGCGGCGGCAGGTGCTCGCCCTCGTAGCGCAGTTGGCCATAAGGATCATCTTCAATAATGGGGATGCCATACTTCTCAGCGAGAAAAACCAGAGCGTGACGCCGAGCCTCGGAAAGCGTCGTGCCGCCCGGGTTCTGAAAGTTTGGCAGCACGTACATGAACTTTGGGCTGTAGCGTAGGGCAGTCTCCAACTGGTCCGTCTTCAATCCTTCTTCGTCGCAGGGAATGCTCAGGTATTCAGCGCCGTAAAGGTTGAAGGCTTGCAACGCCCCAAGATAAGTGGGTGCTTCAACGAGAATGCGATCTCCGGGATTGATTAACAATTTTCCAATAAGATCCAGCGCCTGCTGGGAGCCAGTGGTTATGAGAACATTTTCAGTGCGAGCCTTGATCCCGTATCGCGCAATATGGCGGGCGATCATGTCGCGCAGCGGTTGAAAGCCTTCGGTCTCGCCATACTGCAGCGCTTGCGATGCGTTCTGCTCCAGCACTCTTTGGCAGGCTTGCTCGAAACGCTGGATTGGAAATACGTCATTGGCGGGAAGGCCGCCAGCAAACGAGATAACGCCCGGTTGTTGCGTAACCTTAAGGAGTTCGCGAATGGCGGAACTCTTTACTTGCCCAGTGCGAAGTGCGTAACGTGACGTCCAAACAGTGGACACGGCGCCGCTCCTCTCTGATGGTGCCTGTTACGTTCTCCCATTAGGCGCCGGGGCAAGTCTAGCAATCCCCATCAGGCACGGCGACGAAGCACTTTTGATCGTGAATCGCATCCGCCGTAGAAGCCTGACTCCCCCGGAGGGCATAAGGGCCCTCTCTTAGAGAAAAGCTGTCTCTCTTTGGTCAATTGCGTGACAGAAACCGATCGAAGAAATGGAGGAATACTTCCACCCCGACGATCCACGCGAGGCCCAACAATGCAAGCACCAAAGACAACGTTACTCTGAAGCCGTCCGCCAAATGTGTAGCGGCCCCAATCTGCAGAGCGTTGAGCACCGCCAGGGCGAGCATCACCCAACCCACGGATCTGCTGGCCCAGACGATCGTCCGGAGAGCCCTGTAGCCTTGCTTGCTCCGCATTTTTTTCTGTGGCCAGCCAAGGCTCGATCGGGGCGTCGATCGAATGTCGGCTCGAACAGCCATATTTCGTTACTCCCTAAAACCAAACGAAGACCTCGCCAACAGCTTCTCTTTTTGTTTAGCTCCTGGATGTGATCCCCGTCACCGCGATGAGTGAGCGCTGCCGGGGCTGGGATGCGAGGTGGACATCCATCGTGCGGCGAAAATCGGGGACAAACCTCTGACCTGATCTTCCCGAGTTGAAATAGAAATCGCAGAAGACCTGAAGTATGCTGAGGGTCGTCTGAATTCCAGAATTTGCGACGTGATCCCCGTCACTCGCAGGATTAGACCGGCTCGGGAGACCGTAAATGCCCCTGGAAACAAAAGGCGAAATCACGGTCGAGGTTGATCGCGACACTGCCTTCCACTTTATCGAGATTCCGGAGCAACTGGCGCGATGCATTCCCGGGTGCAGCGACTTGCGAGAAGAAGCCCCCGGACGCTTCACGGCTGTGCTGAGCAGCGAGATCTCCTTTATGAAGCTGAACTTCCAAGTGGTCGTGGAGGTTGTGAAAGTCGATCCGTCGCGTGGAATTGAAGCGCGCATCACCGGCAGACCTCTGGGGATTTCCGGCCAGTTGTCCGGAAAGGCCGAACTGGAGCTGGCAGATGCCGGGCAGGGCCGCACGATCATTCGCCACAGCTCCGATATTGGGTTAACCGGAAAACTCGGGAGTCTGGGACAGCCCGTGTTTCGAGCCAAGAGCGCTGAAATGTCGAGCCGGTTCGCACAAAACCTGAAAACGGCCATTGAAAAGAACGCCGGCCGGAAGCCAATCGCGGGGCAGAATCAGGCATGAAGCCTTTTGAGTTAGCGGAGCCCAAGACATTAGCCGAAGCGGTCGCGCTGCTCGACCCCGCGGACAGCAGCGTTCGAGCATTGGCCGGCGGTACGGCTCTCATGCTCATGATGAAGGCTCGCCTTTTTCAGCCGACTCGGCTGGTAAGCCTGCACCGGCTGAATGGCAGTCTCCGCGGAGTACGCCATAGCGCTGACGGCAGCCTGAGCATCGGAGCTCTGACGTCGTTGCGCGATCTGGAGCGCTCCCCACTCATCGCGACCTCCACTCCGGTGATTACGCGCGCCCTCAGAACGCTCGCCAATGTTCGAGTTCGCAACGTGGCCACGATTGGCGGTCACCTGGCTCACGGCGACCCGCACATGGATTTGCCGCCGATTTTGCTCACGATGCAGGCTCGCGTTCGCGCCGTCAGCTCGCGCGGAGAACGCTGGATCGATATGTCCAAGTTCTTTGTCGGCTATTACCAGACGGCGCTGGCAAAAGACGAGCTGATTGCGGAGCTGGCCATTCCGCCTCAGCCAGCCGACGTTTGCGCTGCCTATGCAAAGTGCACCGCGCTGAGCGCCGATGACTGGCCCGCGGTGGGTGTGGCAGTGTGGTATCGGCTCGAGGGGGGAGCAATTGCCGATGTTCGAATTGCCGTGAGTGCCGCGACCGAACGCCCGATCCGAAGCTCCGCCGCCGAAGCTGCTCTTGCCGGTTCGCCCGCGGGACACGCCGCTTTTGCCCGTGCTGCCGATGCAGCGGCACAGGAGGTCCAGACTTTAAGCGATATCCGAGGCAGCGCTTCTTACAAACGTGAGATGGTGCGGGTTTTTGTTCGCCGCGCGCTCGAGCAGGCTTCGCACTCGCGTTCGGACACGAAATGAGATGACAAAAGTCAAAGACACACACCCGAATGCAAGTGTTTTTGTGACCACCACGGTCTACCCTCCGGTCGAACGCGAGAAGGAGGCGCCCGCGAGGCGTCAGATCCGGCGTTCCGTGCGCCGTCTGGAGGGCCGCGCGAAGGTCGATGGCAGCGCCGAATACATCTACAACCTGCGGCTTCCTGGGATGCTGCATGGGAAGATCTTCCGCAGCTCGGTAGCTCACGGCCGAATCCTGAGGATTGATACCAGTGCGGCCATGGCCGTGGAAGGCGTGGAAGCCGTCATTACGGGCCAGGACGTTTGCAGCGTAATTCCCGATCCCTACCATGGCCCGGCATTTCTGGATCAGCCGATTCTTGCGCTGGAGAAAGTGCGGCACATCGGAGAGCCGGTAGCCGTCGTGCTGGCGAAGGATCCTCACGTCGCCGAGGAGGCCGCCGAACTGATCGTCGCCGAATACGATCCGCTCGACGCGGTTTTCGATGAAGTGGAGGCGGCGCGGCCGGGCGCGCCGGCGATCCACGAGCGTCTGAGACCCGCGGGTTTCTTCGCGGACCTCAAACATTTGAAAGGCCGCTCCGGGTCTAATGTGGCCTTGGGTTCGCACATTCGCCATGGAGACGTGGAGAAGGGCTTCGCGAGTGCCGATCGCATCTTCGAGCACACCTTTCACTCCGGGAAGGTTACGCACTTACCGTTTGAGCCGATGGTGGCCGTCGCGGAGCCCACGGGCATCGACACATTGACCATCCACACTTCCACGCAAAGCCCTTCGTTTGTGCGCGCGGAATTGAGCCGCCTGCTGGGTTGGCCCGAAAACCGAGTGCGCGTGCGCACCGCATATGTGGGCGGAGGGTTTGGCGCCAAGCTGTACATCAAGCTCGAAGCGCTTGTCGCCGTGTGCGCGCTATTGTTGCGTAAGCCCGTCAGGATCGCCCTGAGCACTGAAGAACAGTTCTATACGATCACCAGACACTCCGCCACCGTGCGCATGAAGACCGGCGTGAAGAGTGACGGCCGCATGGTGGCTCGCGAAGTGGAAGTCTGGTGGAACGGCGGCGCTTACGCCGACATTGGTCCGCGCGTATCGCAAAAATCCGGCGCCACGGCGGCGGGCCCGTACGACATCGAAAACGTCAAGCTGGATAATTACGCCGTCTATACGAATGAGCCGCCGGCGGGGGCGTTGCGCGGATTCGGCATTCCCCAACTGGTTTGGGCCTACGAAAGCCAGAGTGACATCATCGCGCACGAGCTAGGCATAGATCCGCTGGAGTTCCGGCGCCGCAATTTGCTGCGGGACGGCCGGCCGCATGCGACGGGCACCATCATGTACAACGCCCAGCTCGATGCGGTATTGGAGCGGCTTGCCGAACGCCTCGACTGGAAGCGGCGATTTGAGCACGGCTCCGGCACCATGCGGCGCGGCCGCGGCATCGCCATTGGACTCAAGGCATGCATTTCGCCATCCACCTCGGTCGCCATGGCGAATATCTGCGGTGATGGCAGCTGCACGATCTATTGCGGCACCGTGGATATGGGCCAAGCTTCCGACACCGCCATGGCACAAATCGCGGGAGAAGTTTTGGGGTTGGATGCGGAAGCAATCCGTGTGGTGCACTCCGATACGGAGGTCACTCCTTCGGACATGGCCACTCTAGGTTCGCGGTCCACCTTTCACATGGGCAATGCGGTGCGGTTCGCAGCCGAAGATGCGCGCGAGCAGGTGATATCGGTGGCTGCCGCGAGTCTCGGCGCAGACGCGCAGAATCTAGAACTCCGCGACGGTAAGGTGGTATCACGTAACGCAGGAGAGATGACGCTGCGCGAAATCATGGCGGCGCGTTTCGGCATGCAAGCCGGAAACATCATCGGCATCGGCTCCTACACGCCGAATTACAGCAAGCCGGATCCGCAGACAGGCCAATCCGCTAATGTCACGCCGTTCTGGATGGTGGGCGGCACCGGCGCGGAAATTGAGGTGGATACCGAAACGGGTCACATCCGCGTCGCCAGGTTGGTAAACGCAGGTGATGTCGGCTGCGCCATCAACCCGGAAATCGTGAAACGGCAGCTCAACGGCGCGGGAACGATGCAGCTCGGATTCACTCTTTTCGAGCAAATGCTGCTCGACAGCGGGCAAGTGATCAACGCAAGTTTAGCGGATTGCAAAGTTCCCGGGTTTCTGGATATGCCCGATGAGATCACCGCAGAGTTCGTGGAGGTTCCGCATGAACGCGGACCTTTCGGCGCCAAGGGAATGGGAGAAACGGGGACGTTTGCGGTCTCACCTGCAATCGGTAATGCGCTCTACGATGCCGTGGGAGTTCGGATTCTGGAAATGCCGCTCACGCCCGAAAAGGTTTTGCGCGCGATTCGTGAGAGTGAACGCCGGCCGCTGGGGAATGAGTGAAATGACCAACCGCCATCGCCGTACCATCCGGTTTACTTTGAATGGGCGCAAGGTAACCGCCGAAATCGCTGTCCACGAAAATCTCGTGGAGATGTTGCAGCGCGAGTTCAGCCTTTACGGCGCGCGGGAAAGTTGTGGCCAGGGGCTGTGCGGGTGCTGCACGGTTCTGGTGAACGGAATGGCGGTATCGGGCTGCCTGTATCTCGCCGCCCTGGCCGATGGGACGGAGATACTCACGATCGAAGGGCTGGCGCAAGGTGGCCAGCTCGATCCCATCCAGCGCGCTTTCATCAGCAACGGCGCATTTCAGTGCGGTTTCTGCACCCCGGGGATGATCCTGACGAGCAAGGAATTATTGGAGACGAATCCGAATCCCAGTGAAGAGCAGATTCGGCATCATCTCTCCGGGAACCTTTGCCGTTGCGCTTCGTATCCCGATATTGTTCGGGCGGTCAAAGAGGCGGCGGCGCCAGGAACCGTCAAGACATCCTCCACTTGAATCGCGCTATGGAATCCATCAGAACGCATACGCTGGGAGTTGCCGCCGAACTCTCCCGTCCGTGGTACCGAGCGCTCAGCCGCCGTCAATGGCATACGCTGCTGGCGGCGAACCTCGGTTGGCTTTTCGACGGATACGAATCCTACGCCCTGCTTCTGACCATGGGCATGGCCTTCCGCCAGGTGTTGCCGCCATCCAGCTACCCGGCAATCCCTTTTTATGCCGGATTGACCCTCGCCGTCACGCTGCTGGGCTGGGGCCTGGGCGGCATCGTCGGCGGGATCGTGGCGGATTATCTCGGCCGGAAGCGTACGATGATCTACGCCATTCTGGCCTACTCGATTGTGACCGGGTTCACGGCGCTGGCCTGGTCGTGGCAATCATTTGTGTTGCTGCGTTTCGTGGTTGGCCTGGCGCTCGGTTCAGAATGGGGAACAGGAGCCGCTATGGTTGCGGAACTCTGGCCCGGCGAGCATCGCGGCAAGGGCGCCGGGCTGATGCAATGCGGGTTGGGCATCGGTTTCTTTCTTGCTTCCGCCGTTTGGTACTTTGTGAATGGGCTGGGACCTTCGGCATGGCGGTGGATGTTTGTCATCGGCGTGCTGCCGGCGCTGGCGACGCTGTGGATCCGCCGTGGCATTGAAGAGCCGGAAAGGTGGCTGGCCTCGAACGATTTGCGACACACGGCAATCGCCGCCAGCCGCAGCGGCCGGGGACTCGATGAAAACAGCCGGCATTACGCGCGCTTCACGCTCATTGATCTTTTTGCCGACGAGCGCACACGCGGCATTACCATCGCGGCGCTCTTGATGTCTTGCACCACTACTCTTACGTGGTGGGGGATCTCAGGCTGGGTGCCATCCTATGTGGCCTCTTTGGCGGCACAGCACGGCTTGGCCGAGGGGCAATGGGCCAGTTTTGCGGGTATGGCCTACAATATCGGAGCGATTGCCGGATATGTGGGCTTTGGCTTCTGCGCGGACGCCTGGGGCCGCAAGCCGGTTACCCTGGCCTGGTTCATTATCTCCTGGCTGCTTACGCCTGTCCTCTTCCTGTGGACCCATCAACTCTACTTGATTCTCGTGGTGTGCGCGGTCAACGCCATCTTCTCACTGGGGCAGTACACCTGGTGCTCGACCTGGCTCCCCGAGGCTTACCCCACGCGGATCCGCGCCACTGCAGTTTCGTTCGTCTTCAACGCGCCGAGATTTCTGGCTTGTTTCGGCCCGCTCGCGGCCGGAACACTGATCACTTACTTCCATGGTTATGGCAAAGCCGCAGTCATCGTGAGCACAATTTATCTGTTGGGGATTTGCGCCGTGCCATTTTTTCCCGAAACTCTCGGGAAACCGCTGGCGGAATAGGAACCGGCTCGTGCGGCGCACGGTTGTCGAAGCAGTTGCAGTTTTATAGGACGAAGGAGAATTCGGATGGTGGTCCACACCAGCGGAAGTGCTGCGAATTTAACGGCGGCTGCCCGGGCCTTCGACTTTCGTTCCTGGATCGAAAAGGTTCGAGCCATTGGGCAATTGAGAGAAGTGGAAAACGCCGATCCTCGGCTGGAGCTCGGTGCGATTACGGAACTGAATGCGAAGAGGCGCGGCCCGGCGCTCCTTTTCGGGAAATTCCCCGGCTATCCGCCAGGGTTCCGAGTCCTGACCGGATCCATGCTTAACGCAAGAACGCTCGGCTTGACCATGGGCATCGAAGAAAATCTGGATACCATGGCGCTCACGGACACAATCGCCGATAAACTGCGCCAAATCGAACCGCAAGCAGCGGACTATCCGATCGAATATGTGGCCGATGGCCCCGTGATGGAAAACAAAGCCACCGGCGGCGATATCGATCTCACGATTTTCCCGGCTCCCCTCTGGCATGAATTGGATGGCGGCCCATACATCGGCACTGGTTGTGTGCATATTTACAGGCATCCGGAAACAGGCTGGGTCAACGTGGGGGCCTACCGCGTGCAAACACAGAGCAAGAATACCGTGGGCACGTTCATTTCTCCCGGACATCACGGCAATATCATCCGCCAGAAATATTGGGATAAGAACGAACCCTGTCCGGTGGTGATCGTTTTCGGCTCGCATCCCTTGTTTTTGCTGATGGGGGGATTAGAAGTGCCCGCCGGAGTTGACGAACTCACCTGGATTGGTGCGATCGCGGGGCAGCGCGTGCCCGTCATTCGCGGGCCGGTGACCGGTCTGCCCATTCCTGCGGATGCCGAGATCGCCGTGGAGGGATTTGTTTCCAAGGGCGATCTCCAGGAGGAAGGTCCTTTCGGCGAGTTCACCGGCTATTACGCCGGCGGCAGAAAGCCGGACACGCTTGTGCGGGTCAAAGCGCTTTACTATCGCCATGATCCCATCCTGCTCGGTGCGCCTCCCTGCCGGCCGTTGCACGATTACTCTTATTTTTCCAGCGTCCTGCGCTCCGCCATCGTTAAAGGCGCGCTGCAAAAAGCAGGAATCCCCGGCGTAAGAGGCGTGTGGGTTTCGGAGGCAGGGGCCAGCCGGATGTGGGTGGTCACGAGTATTCGACAACAGTACGCCGGCCACGCCGTACAGGCGGCCACGGTGGCAGTCCAGTGACAGGCGGGCGGGCTGATGAATCGATATTCCATCGTCGTAGATGACGATATTGATCCTTCCAACAGTGAAGATGTCATCTGGGCCATCAGCACTCGTTCAGATCCGTCGACCGACATCGATATTCTGCGGCATTGCTGGAGCAACCCGCTTGACCCCATGATTTCGTCCGCCGACAAGGAGCGAAAACAGCTGTGGAACAGCCGCGCCATCATTAACGCTTGCAGGCCGTGGGATCGGCTGCAGGCAAACGATTTTCCGCCCGTGGCGGAAGCGACTCCTGCCTTGCTTGAAGCGACCAAGAAGAAATGGTCTTGGCTCTTCGAATAGGGAGCAGCCGCCCCAGCGTCCAGACACCCGCCTAAGCAGAAGCCGGGCGATGGGCCCGCAGGAAGGATCGAATCTGGCGCACGGCCAGGGGAATCCTCTCTTTGGGCTCCTTCCAAGGGAACATGCTCACTTCGGCTTTTGGCGCGAGCATCGCCGCTTCCATGGCGACTTTATATGGATGTGCCGGGACGTCGTCCGGCAGGATCAGTACGGGCGTCTGGCAATTGCGCACGAAATCGCGCGTTACCGTAAAGACGAAGTCGGCATTCTTCACGTACATGTTGGTCAGGTATTTCTGCACCGCATCCATGGTGATCTCGGGCCGGCGCTTGACCAAATCCGGACCCCAGCCTGTCATGCTGCCGTCGTAAAGAAGCGTGGGCATCTCCGGCCGGAACCCCACGGGCTGCGCCAGCACGGCCGCGACCACGCGATCGGGCGCGCGCTTCAGAAGGTTCCAAATGAAGGGGCCGCCAATGCAGAAGCCCATCACCATGAACTTGTTGATGCCCAGGTGATCCATCACGGCGAGTTGGTCATCGGTGTGAGAGTCCCAGGGCCGGTCAACCTCCAGCGGGCCGGAGGATTCACCGGCATTGGCATTGCGCAGGTCCGCGGCGACGCAACGGTACTCGCCCTTGAACTCCTCGATCGAGTCAAAGGGATTCTTCAAACCGGCAATCGTCGAGTTCAATCCCCCGCCGGCAATGAGCAACAAGGGGAAGCCGGAACCGTGCTCCTCATAGTGGATGCGAACGGAACCTTTTTCGTAGAAGGACATGGCAGCCGCTCCCTTTCCGGTCTGCTGGCCAAACACGCGCCGCACAGCGGCCATCGCCGTGGCGGCAACGCCCGTTGCGAGCATCTTGCGTCTGATCTGATCAACCATTGGGCATCCTCCTAGCAGCGGTTTCTATTTTGACCAATTACATGCGCACACTTATACACCCGACGCGAACTCGCGATAAACGGGATTCTCGGAATCGCCCCTGGCTGCCAGCGTTTGAGCGAGCTGCGCTTTTCAGCTTTTAACTGATCCTAATTTTTGACTTTCAGATTGATCTCCGCCGTGTCGCCTTTGACTTCCACGTTGGTTCCAAAGGGCCGCGAGGAGTTCGCCAGGCGCTCGAGAATGTAGCGCGCTTGATCGCCCGTGGCCGGCTTCGGTAAGCCGCGCGTATCGAGGAAAAGGTTATTGGTATGTCCGTCGTGTGCGTCGGGCTGGCCCTCGCCAATCTTATTCATGAAGATCGGGCGGAAGGAGATCGACCGGAGATTCTTGCCCTCGTATTCAAGGTATGCAACCACGCTTTCCCAGATGATTGGCTCGTCAAGGCCGCTTGTGAGCGGCAGGTTGAAGATGAAGTTACCCAGATCGTAAAAAATCGGCCGATCGTGATAGATCTCGACGCCCTGCACCAAAGGCGCGCCGTGCATCACGACGATATCGGCGCCGGCATCAACTTCTTCGTGCGTCCAATCCTTAATCCAAGGCGCGGGCACCAAGCGCTCCGGCAGTTCTTCTGACATGATTGTCCCGAAAGGCTTGTCGAAGATGTGATTGTGTTGATAAACGATCACAAGGTCGGCCTGCTTATGAGCGGTGCGAATGCTCTGAAGAATGCGCTGCGCGTCCTCTCCGTTCCGCTTAAGCGGGAGGCCATAACGGTCGGAGGTCAGGCCGACTACGTTCCCCGGGCTTCCCTGGTCAACGCGCAGTTCGTTCACCCCGGCGCGCGTTGCGGTAGCTGCGCCTCCCGGCGCCACCTCGCCCGACGCAATTCCAATCAGCGCCACCGTACCCTTCGCAGTGCGCAGGTACGCCGGAGCCACGGCCTCGTCCAGGGTCTTTCCGATGCCTGCGTGAGCCAGATTGAGTTTCCCCGCCTCGGTGAGCGTGTTCTGGATGCCCACGGCTCTGAGATCCCAGGCATGGTTGTTGGATAGAGACACCAGATTGAAACCTACCGCCTGCAGCGAACCGAGTGAGCCGGGTGGGGCGAGCCAGCCTCCGTTTGGCCGCTGCTCCGGCGCCGTATCGTTTGGCTGCCCCGGTTCCATAACGGTCCCCTCAAAATTTGTAAATTTGACGTCACCTTTCAAAAGGGAAACTATGACCGGCACGGCAGAAGGCGCGGTGGCGCGAATATCGGACCGAATCATGGATTGTCCGGCCAGCGTGATGGTGAGGCCGGGTATCTGCGGCCATACGGCGATCGCGACGGCGAATCCGAAGGCCAGGCTCGCTGCCATCAATGCCAGGCGGCTCCGGCTGATTTTGGAATGTCGTTGCATTTGCTTCCCTCCTCGTTCTGCTCGAACGCACCCTATTCCGCCGCTTGAAAATGTAACCGCGACTCCGACGTATTCATCCCTTTCACTTGGCGCAACCGTGGCTCGCCTGCTCAAACAAATCGAATAGCCGGCCTGCGCTAGGGCCCGCCAGAGTGTCCAATCGGTGCGGCTGTCCCTTTTCCACCGTATATTTCGCCGTCATGCCCTTGGCGCGGAACTCCGCGGCCTGCTTCTGCATCAGAGGCTGCCACCCCATTGGATCCAGTTCCCCGACGAACATGTTGATGCACATCTTGGAGATCGCCTGGATGTGCGCCGGAGTTTCCTCCCAGAGGTAACCCGGGAATGCCGTAATCGACAGGAAGTACTCGGGATTGAGCGAGGCCACGTGAAATGAGGCGATGCCGCCATTCGACGGCCCCGCTATATGGAACTTATTGTTCTGGATTTTGTAATCGGCCAGAATTTGTTTCAGAAACTCGGGGAAGATGCGCTCGCCGCCTTCAAAGAACAATTGGCCGTTCGGCGCCGCCGGCACCACGACGATGTAACCGCGTTTCTCTGCCTCATCGCGGAAATTCCTGGCGATGACGTTATCCACGACGTTCATGGTCTGCGGTCCCCCGCCAAACCCCAGAACCGCCGGATAGGCTTTGCTGGCATCGTAGTTGTTTGGGAGCACGACCTTATAATGAACCGTGGTTCCTCCGACCTTCATGGTTTTGTCGAGAACCTCAGCCTTCACCGGAACGTTCGCCATCATGGTCACAGCCGCCATGAGTAACAAGACCGCGCATCGGGGTCGTCTCATATGGGTCCTCCTCGCCGCAGGAAGCTAACGCAGAGTTGCGCCAGAGGCAAGCCACGCTTTGGTTCAAGGCGCGCCCAAAAGCCCGTTTCCCGGAAGCGGACTCACAGGACATGGCGCGGTTTGGTGGCTCCCTGTGGCGCCATTTCTGCAGTCTGGCTGGTTCGTTGACCCCCTAACGCACAATTTTTGTGCAACCGGCGCGGTTAGACTTTATAATCCCTTAACCTTTTTCCTCCGCAGTGGACCAAGGAGGCTCGGCTTGGGAGTCGAAGAACGCCCTGACATCCCGCGCGCCATTTCCCCCCGAGAGGAGCCCCAGCCTCGACAAACCGATCGGCGCGAACAGAGATCTGATCTTCAGTTGGCCGTGACTGTCTACGGATTTGCGACCACGGGAAAGCTGTTTGTCGAGCATTGCGCTACACGCAACGTCAGTCATTCAGGTTGCTGCATCTATCTTCGAACCAGGCCACAGGCCGATTCGGCGCTTGCGCTGCGCTTATTGCGGTGGGGAATCGCGGCGAAGGGAGCCCAACAGCTTTTATTCCAGGTGGCCTGGGTTCGCCAGGAGAAAGACGGCTGGCTGGTGGGAGTGTCGGCACTCGGTCCGGCGGACCTATACTCGCTGGCGTTTCCCGGCACGCCTTAGGGATCCTTTGTGCGGCGATCACGTCGGGACGGACCGAGCCGCTGAATCAAAGCGAAGGGTTGGTGTACACTCCTTGGCAATCGTGGATTCCCGAATGAGAATGCAGCCTGGAAAGCCTCTGCTGGCCGCGATAATTCGAATAGCGTAAGGTTCCGCGTAGAATTTGGAGGTCTTCACGATGCTAGCCCTCAGAGTTAACGGGAAAGCTCACAACGTCGAAGTGGAGCCCGACACTCCGCTTCTTTGGGTGATTCGCGACACAATCGGCCTGACCGGAACGAAATTCGGATGCGGCATGGCCCTTTGCGGCGCTTGCACCGTGCACTTGAATGGAAGGCCAATCAGGTCGTGCGTTACCCCAGTCAATCAGGCCGTGGGACAGGAAATCACTACGATCGAAGGATTATCTGCCGACGCCCAACATCCCGCGCAAATTGCCTGGCGCGAAGGCGATGTGCCCGAATGCGGCTATTGCCAGTCCGGGCAGATCATGGCAGCGGCGGCACTTCTCGCGAAGAATCCCCACCCGACCGACGCTGATATTCAGCGCGAAATCACCAACCTTTGCCGTTGCGGGACCTACCTGCGCATTCGCCAGGCGATCCACCGCGCAGCCGAGCTTATGGCCAAGCCGTAAATTGAACCCACCGCCAGCCCACCGCGCCAAAGCGCTGGCTGCCTCGGATCAGGAGCTTCGTATGAAAGCTACTCGGGAAATCAGCCGAAGAGATTTTGTGGTCACCACCCTCGCCGTCGGTGGAGGGCTCGCGCTGGGACTTTCCTTTCCCGCGAAAGGGGCCGGACGGGCCGCCTTTGCCGCCCAACTTTCCGGCCGGCCATGGGAATCGCTGGCCGGCAAAAGCGACGTGGAGGTTGGCCCCTGGTTGCTGATCGCGCCGGATGACACGGTAACCATCCGCGTCGGCCAGTCCGAAATGGGTCAGGGTGTAATTACCTCTTGCGCGAAGATGCTCGCCGAGGAACTGGAATGCGACTGGTCCAAAGTGCGCGCGGAATACGTATCCCTCAATCGGCACTTTCGCGAAAAGAGGGTTTACAAACGCTTGGTCACCACTTCCAGCAGTTCGGTACGTCTCGGCCGGCCATATTTGCAACAGGCCGGCGCAAGCGCGCGAGAGCGTTTAATGGCCGCGGCAGCGCAAACGTGGAACGTGCCCCGGTCGGAGCTGACGGTCAAGGATGGCGTAATTACTCACAAATTGACCGGACGCACGCTGCGCTACGGCCAAGTTGCCGAGCGAGCCGCTGCTGTTAAATTGCCTGCAGAGCCCAAGATCAAGACGCCCGACCAGTACACGCTGCTGAACAAGCCCACCAAATTGCTCGATACGCCCGTGAAGGTGGACGGCAGCGCTACCTACGGAATCGATGTGCGCGTGCCGGGAGTGCTCTATGCCGCCG
>Ga0079220_10000115_pt1 | contig 16044 bp, 14 predicted proteins | sample GAAS100_FD_75071 | JGI IMG/M metagenome (GOLD analysis project Ga0079220, IMG submission 75071) | Agricultural soil microbial communities from Georgia to study Nitrogen management - GA AS100 | ecosystem: Environmental > Terrestrial > Soil > Agricultural land | place: USA: Georgia | collected... | reverse complement strand
TCAACCTGCCCGCCATCCAAATCGTGAACTATTTCGTCTATCCGCTGCAGATCGCGCTGCTGCTGCCTTTTTATCGCGCCGGGCAATGGCTCTTCGGCGCGCCCAGGGCGCAGCTCTCGCTCGCGCAGATCCGCGTCCTGGCCCATGCGGGTATGGGAAAAACGGTCGCGGCTCTCTGGGTGACCATCTGGCACGGCGCGGTGGCCTGGTGCCTGCTTGCGCCGCTTTTTGTCGCCGGCGCTTACCTGTTTCTTGTTCCTCTTTTTCGCTGGACGCTTCGCCGCCAGGCAGGTACAACCCCGGGCGAAGGTTGATGCCCGCGCTCGCCTAAAGAATTTCCAGAACGCCTTCGTACCGGTTGAACGGCGGGATCAGGTAAGCGCCTGCCACTTCGCTTCGGGCCCAAGCCAGCATTTCCCGCGCAACCTGGAATCCGCGGTCGCGTGCCGCGCTGCCCGCGGCTTCCAGCGACTTCAGCAGCGGCTCCGGAATCACGATGCCGGGAACCTCGTTGTTCAGGCGCAGCGCTTGCTTGTAGCTGTTGAGCGGCCAGACGCCGACCAGCACGGGAATCGGCGAAGCGCCTCCGATTTTCTTCACGAACGCGCGCCAGTGCTCCGGATCGAAAATCGGCTGGGTCATCGCAAAGTGCGCGCCCGCCTCGATCTTCGCGTGGAACCGCTCGATTTCCGTGTCGAGGTCGTCGGCCACCGGATTTACGGCCACGCCGATGGTGAAATTCGTGGCGCCACCCAGCGTCTTCCCGGACCAATCCGTTCCCTGGTTCAGCCGGCTCAGCACCTTGACCAGTCCCACGGAATCGACTTCGTACACGCCGCTCGTTTCGGGATAATCGCCCACGGCCGGCGGATCGCCGGTCACCGCAAGAACGTTGCGCACGCCGCCCACGGTCCATGCGCCCAGCAGCGCCGCTTGCAATCCGATAATGTTCTGGTCGCGCGTGGTCAGGTGCGGCACGGTTTCCACGCCCCGCGCTTGCAGCGCTCCCGCCACCACCAGCGCGTCCATTCCCACTCGCGCCATCGCCCCGCTGTTGATGTCGATCGCATCGACTCTTCCCGAAGCCAGCACTTTGTCAACCTGCTCGTTGATCCGGTCGAGCGAAATCCCCTTGGGCGGGTCGATCTCCACACACACCACGAACTTCTTTTCCTGGATCCTTTTCCATAGCTGGCTTTCCGGCTCTCGCGCAAGCACCGGCGCCGGTTTTGCGGCAGCAGCCACCGCTGCGCCCGCGGCATGGGTTTTCGACGGCCGCAGGGACTTCACCGCTTCGGCCATCGCGCGAATGTGCGCCGGAGTCGTGCCGCAGCAACCGCCCAAAATGCGCACTCCCGCTTCGACCGCTTCCTTCGCGAACAGCGCGAAGTATTCCGGCGAAGACTTGGGATAAACGATGCGGTCGCCTTCGCGCTTCGGAAACCCCGCATTCGGCATGCCGCTGACCTTCGATCCGTTCACCGCGGTGAGTTGCTGCAGAATCGGCAGCAGCGCCTGCGGGCCCAGCGTGCAGTTCGCCCCGATCACCTGGACATTCTTGTTCGCCAACTGCGCCGCGGCATCCGCCGGACGCAAATCCCCGTACGCCGTGCCTTCTTCCGAATAAGTCAGCTGCGCGATGATCGGCAAGCCGGAAAACGAACGGATCGCATCAATCGCCAGAAGCAATTCTTCAATGTAGGTGAATGTTTCCAGGCAGAAGAGATCCACGCCGCGTTCTTCCAGCGCTTGCGCCTGTTCCAGAAATACGTTCAAAATTTCGTCCGGCTCCGGATGCCGCGCCTGCACGCCCAGACCCAGCGGCCCCATCGATCCCGCAATCAGCACCTCCCGCGGAGCCGACTCCCGTGCCTCCCGCGCGATCTTCACCCCGCGGCTGTTCAGCCGGTGCACGTCGTCGCCCAGGCCCACGGGCGCGAGCTTGAACCGGTTCGCCCCGAACGTGTTCGTCTCGATGATTTGCGCGCCCGCCTCGATGTACGCCTGGTGCACGCGGAACACCGCTTCCGGCTCCGTAGCGTTCAGTTCGTCGAAACACCTCTGCGTGCCCACCGCTTCGTGCAGCATCGAGCCCATCGCTCCGTCCGCGATAAGAATCGAGTCCTTCAGCCGCTCGTTGAAGTCAAAGATTTTCATTGAGATTAGCCGCCACCCCGGAACAATAATGATAAATCAGGCAACGCTTTGACGGCGAGCAAACCTGGTTCTACACTAGCAGCTATGAATGTCCAATTTACTCCCGAGCAGGAAGTAAAACTCCAACAGATTGCCATGCGGGAAGGGTTGAATCCCGAGCAACTGGTGAAGGATGCGGCCTTGAAGCTGCTCGAAGACGACGAGCTCCTCCGCGCCGGTGTCCGTAAAGGGCTCGCGCAGGCTGAACGTGGAGAATTCATTGAAGAGGAAGAAATGGATGCCCGAGTCAAGAAAATGCTTCAGCCGTGATCAGGATCCGGTGGACCCCCGCCGCCGCTGACGACCTCGAAGAAATTCATAACTACCTGCTTCAAGAACAGCCTCACCTCGTACAATCAACGATCGCCAAGCTCTACAATGGCATCCGTGCGCTCAAGGATACGCCGCATCTCGGACGTCCTGGCAGGATAGAGGGCACCCGGGAACTGCTCTTCTCCCCATTACCGTACATCGCAACCTACAGGGTTAGCACGGAAGCTATCGAAATATTGCACATTCACCACAGTGCCCGCCGGCACCCTGAGTAGCGAAGAGCTTACCGCTTCTGCTCCATCAGCGATGCGACCGTGCTCATCAAATCGTACTTCGTAAGAATTTCGAATTTTGCTTCGCCCATCTCCACGAACACCGCCGGATTCTCGTGGCTCAGAATGTGCGTCACGCGCTCCACGGGCGCGGTCTTTGGAATTTTTGGCAGCGGCTTGCTCATCACTTCGCGCACCACCAGCTTCCGCAAATCCTTGCCTTGCAGCGCCAGCGTCAGAATCTGATCCTCATAAACCGTGCCGATCGGCAGATTTTCCTCGAACACCGGAATCTGCGAAATATCCTGCTCCTGCATGGTCTTCAAAGCGTGAAAAACCGTTTGGTACGGCCGCGCCACCACCAGTTCCCGCACTTTGCCCGCCTGGTGCTTGGCGTTCACCACTTCCGCCGCGGTGATCGGAACCGCCGAATCCACGTAATTCCGTTCGCGCATCCATTCGTCGTTGTAGACCTTGCTCAGGTAGCGCATTCCGGTATCCGGCAGGAACGCCACGATGAAAGCATCCTTTCCGAGATCTTTCGCCAGACGCAGGCTTGCCGAAATGCATCCGCCGCCGCTCCCTCCGGTGAAGATTCCTTCCATCTTCACCAGCCGCCGCGCCACCACGAAACATTCCTCGTCGTTCACCTGCATCACGTCGTCCAGAATCTTCATGTTCATCGTCGTGGGAAAAAAATCCTCGCCGATCCCTTCCACCACGTACGTCTTGGCCTTTGTCACCTCGCCCGTTTTGTGAAAATCGTAATAGAGCGAACCTTCCGGATCCACGCCGATAATCTTCACTTCTGGCTTCTTTTCCTTCAGATATTTCCCCACTCCGCTGATCGTTCCGCCGGTGCCCATGCCGCACACGAAGTGCGTGATTTTCCCTTCGCTGTCTTCCCAGATCTCCGGCCCCGTGGTTTCGTAGTGCGCCTGCGGATTCATCGGGTTGTCGTATTGGTTGGGATAAAACGAATTGGGAATTTCCCGCGCCAGCTTCTTCGCCACCGAGTAATAGCTCCGCGGATCGTCCGGCTCGACCGCCGTCGGGCACACGATCACTTCCGCTCCCAGTGCCTTTAGCAAATCCACTTTTTCCTTCGATTGCTTGTCGGTGATCGTGAAAACCATCTTGTAGCCGCGCACCGCAGCCACCAACGCCAGTCCCATTCCCGTGTTGCCCGAAGTGCCCTCGATGATGGTTCCGCCCGGTTTCAGCAGTCCGCGTTTTTCCGCTTCGTCGATCATCGTCACGCCGATGCGGTCCTTCACCGAACCGCCCGGATTGATGTAATCCGCCTTCACATAAATCTGCGGCTTCAATCCCTGGTTGATGCGGTTCAGCCGCACCAGCGGCGTTCGGCCGATCGCTTCCAGAATATTGTTACAGCGCATATCGCTCGGTTCTCATCTCGGCGGACAGCATCGAAGGACGAGCCGCATGCTGTGCCATAATTTCTCAGTCTATCATGCGAAGGCACAGGGACGCTTTTTCGCGCCGCGAACTGCAACAGCTTTCGCGGTTCGCCGGTTCTCAGGCAGGGAAGCCCTGGCGTAAGGAGGCACCATGCCCAGGCAAAACATCTCGAGCGGTACGCCGTGGGAGCCGATTGTCGGCTACTCGCGCGCCGTGCGCATCGGCAACGTCGTATCCGTTTCCGGCACAACCGCGACCGGACCGGACGGAAATATCGTCGGAGCCGGCGACGCTTACGCGCAAACCGTCCAGACGATTCGCAACATCGAAGCCGCTTTGGCGAAAGCGGGAGCTTCGCTGGCGAACGTCGTCCGCACACGGATGTACGTCACCAATATTTCTGAATGGGAGAAAATCGGCCGCGCCCACGGCGAATTTTTCGGCAACATCCGGCCCGCCACCAGCATGGTGCAGGTCAGCCGCCTGATTTCTCCGGAAATGCTGGTGGAAATCGAAGCGGACGCCGTCCTGGAAGGGTAATCGGTCGCCGCAAAAAACCGCCCTACTTGGAAAAACTCGCCACGGCTTCCGCTTCCGTGTTGAAGACTTCGAATACCGTCAGCAGTTTGGTGATCTGCAGAACTTCCTGGAACTTCGTTCCCAGGTGGCAGAGCCGCAGCGATGCTCCCTGCGATTTTGCCGAATGGTGCGCGGCTACCAGCGTTCCCAAGCCCGCGCTGTCGATGAACGTGATGTTGTCCATATTCAAAACGATTTTCTTGCGGCCCTCGGCCAGCAAGCCTTTCACTTTTTCCCGAAGCGCGTTGCTCTCTTCGCCCAATATGATCCGGCCGTCCAGCGCGACCACCGTCACGCCGTCCACTTCTCGGGTAGTCATTTTCAAAGCCACAGTCGTTTCCTCCTCGTCAGAAAGCGGGTCCGGCGGCAACCCGGGCCGGAGCCACAGAGCATATCAAATTCCTATGGATGGCAACGGCTTAATAGTAGTCCGCGCAGGACATGTAGTAGCCGCACACCGTGCACACCAGCTTGCAGCGTTTGGATTCCAGCCGGTGCGAGCACACCGGACAATACCGCGAAGCATCCTCTCCGGGCAAGCCTGCCGCGGCTCTGCCTAAGTCCTGGTCGCCGCGCGCCTGGCCCGGCGACGGATCGCGTTCAGCAGCGTTCCCCGTGGACTCTACGGCATCACTCGGTTTCCGCATCGGTTCCACGGCGGGTCCGTTTATAGCACATCGCCTAAGCTTGAGGATACTTCCCAAAGCTTCAGTTGGGCTCAACCCGGACATCCTTCTCATTGGACACTCCTTCCGCGGAGCCTCCAGCACTTTCTCCTTGACAGTCTAGGAGAATCTGCCTACATTCCTAGGCTATCTAGGAGAGTCGCATGGACCAACTGGACCTGCTGCAAGGCACCCTGGATATGCTCATCCTCAAAGCCGTCTCTCTCGGCCCGCTTCACGGCTACGGCGTGCTGCTGCGCATCCAGCAAATCTCAAAAGAACGGCTCGAGATTCAGCAGGGCTCCTTGTACCCCGCGCTGTATCGCCTCGAGCACCAAGGGTGGATCGAAAGCGAATGGGGCGAATCCGAAAACAAGCGCAAAGCGAAATATTACCGCCTCACCGCAGCGGGCAAGCGCCGCCTGCAATCCGAAGTCGAGAAATGGAACACCATGGCCGGCGTCATCGCCGGGATTCTTGACTCCAAACCGGAGGAAGTATGAGATTCCGCGCGCGCCTCGCTTCCTGGTTGCGCGGCATCTTTCTGCGTTCGCAGGGTGAACGCGAAATGACGGCGGAGATTGAGGCGCACATTGAAGCGCGCGCCAACGACCTGATGCGCAACGGCACGAATCGCGAAGAGGCGCTTCGCCGCGCGCGCATCGAATTCGGCGGTGTCGAAAATTTCAAGGAGGAATGCCGCGAAGCGCGCGGCCTGGCTTTCTTTGATTCGCTTTTGCAGGATTTGCGTTTTGCTCTTCGCATGCTGCGCAAATCCCCCGGCTTCACCGCTGTAGCCGTCCTCACTCTAGCCCTCGGCATCGGCGCCAACACCGCCATCTTCAGCGTGGTCTATTCGGTTTTGCTGCGGCCTTTGCCTTATCCGCATCCCGATCAATTGGTCTCGATGTTCGAGACCAATCCGGAGAAGGGAGTCAAGCAAACCGGCAGCTCGTACGTGGATTTCGCCGAGTGGCAAAAACAGAACCGCACGTTCAGTTTCATTGCCGCCGCACAGCGGCACGATCTCACCTTCACGGGAAATGGCGAGCCCGCGGAACTCGACACCGTCGTGGTGACTTCGGATTACTTTCCGCTGCTTGGCGTCAAGCCGATTGCAGGGCGCTTCTTCACTGCAGAGGAAAACAAAAAAGGCGCGGCGCCGGTGGTGATCATCAGCGAGAACCTGTGGCGCGGCAGATTCGGTTCCGATCCGGAGATTGTCGGCCACGCGATCACTTTGGATCAGCGTCCCTTCACTGTCGTCGGAATTATGCCGGCGGGTTTCCGCTCGCCCTTTTTCAATGAGACTCAGGACATCTGGATTCCGCTCGCGCAGGATCCTCTTTTCAGCGGATGGCTCGAGCGGCCCGGCGGGCACTGGTTGCCGGTGATCGGGCGCGTGAAGGCCGGCGTTTCTCGCGCGCAGGCGCAAGCGGATATGGATTTGGTGAGCGCCAATTTGGCCAAGATGTTTCCCGCCGAAGACACCGGCTGGACCGTTCACCTGAATTCCCTGCAGCGAGAAATTGCCGGCAACGCGCGGACTCCGCTGCTGATTCTTCTGGGCGCGGTCGGACTGGTGCTGCTGATCGCGTGCGCCAATATCGCCAATCTGCTGCTGGCGCGGGCGACTTCGCGCGGCAGGGAAATGGCGCTGCGGCAAGCTCTCGGCGCGGAGCGCGGACGCATCGTGCGCCAGCTCCTCACGGAGAGCGCGTTGCTCGGCGTGCTTGGCGGCGTTGCCGGAATTCTTGCCGGCTACTGGAGCATTCGCGCGCTGATTCCCTTGCTGCCGTCGCAACTTTCGCAAATGCAAAGCGTGAGTCTGGACGGTTGGGTGCTCGCGTTCGCTTTGCTGCTTTCCGCGGCGGCTTGCATGGGATTCGGACTCGCGCCTGCGCTGCTCGCCGCGGAATCCGATGTGGAAGCAAACTTGAAAGAAGGGGCGGCGCGTTCGGGCCAGGGAGGCCGCGGCCATCGTGCGCGGCGGTTGCTGGCCGCAAGCGAAATGGCGCTGGCGGTGATCCTGATCGCCGGCGCCGGATTGTTTCTGCGGAGTTTCGCCAGCCTGACTGCGGTGAATCCGGGGTTCAACGTGGCGCACATCGTGAAGGCCGAAATTTCGCTGCCGCGTTTTCAATACTCCTCTCCGCAACAATGGAATGCGTTCGCCAAGGAACTGCTCGAAGGCATCCAGGCGCAGCCGGGCTTGCAGGATTCCGCGCTGGTGATTCCCGTGCCTATGGCCGACGGCCAGATCAACCTGGCGTTCACGATTCCCGGCGCGCCGCCGCCGGCCCCGGGAACACCGAGCAGCGCCGATTACGTTTCGGTGAGTCCCGGTTATTTTCGCGTGATGGGCATACCGCTGCTTCGCGGGCGCATCTTCAACGATTCGGACGAGGCGACGTCTCCGCGCGTGGCGATTATCAGCGAAGGGCTGGCGCAATTTTATTTTCCCAACCAGGATCCGATCGGCAGAGAAATCGGCATCAACTTTCCTCCCGACAAAAGCGTGGTCCGCCGGATTGTGGGCATCGTTGCCGACGTGCACGATGTTTCGCTGCACAAGGCTCCCGGGCCGATGGTGTACGTTCCGTACGCGCAGCAGCCGTTTTGGGGTTCGCCGGTGGTGGTGAAGACCACGCAATCCGCTTCCGCGGTGGCGGCGGCGGTTCGCCAGGTGGTGCGCGGGATCGATCCGAACTTGCCGGTTACGGAAGTGGCGTCCATGCCCGACGTGCTTGCTTCGTCGGTGGCGGAGCCGAGGTTTCGCACCTGGCTGCTCGGCTTGTTCGGCGTTGTTGCGCTGATTCTGGCCACAGTCGGAATATTCGGCGTCATCTCCTATTCCGTTTCGTGCCGGACGCAGGAGTTCGGCGTGCGGATCGCGCTGGGGGCAAGCCGCGGCATGATCGGCAGGATGGTGTTGCGGGAAAGCCTGCTGCTGGCGGCCGCGGGACTTTCCGGCGGCGTCGTGGCCGCCCTGGCGCTCGCGCAATTCTTGAAGAGCCAGCTCTATGGAGTTGGTGCCAGCGATCCGCTGACGTTCGCCGGGACGGTGGCGCTGCTGCTGGGCGTGGCGCTGGCGGCGAGTTACTTGCCGGCGCGGCGGGCGACGCGAGTCGATCCGATTGTTGCGCTGCGGTACGAGTAATCGCAGCTGCAGGCCGGGGCGGGCCAAACCGAAAAAACCCGCACGACTGCGCAAGTGTCGAAGCGCGCAGAGCGCAATTCCAAAATGGGAAACGGATTGTGACTGCCCCCTTGGCCCCTCCCCTGTTTTTGAAACGATATGAATCCATGGGATTTAGGGTGGAGGGGTCTGCAAACGATAAGAAACTGAAGGAGATAAGCAGAGGTGCTGGAGGGCCGGCGGCCGGGCGATTCATGTAGTATTATAGCACACAGATATATATAGTCAATTGGTAACTGGTAAGTGATTTGGATTGTGCAATTTAGGCGCCGCGCCGGGCGCATTGGAGGCCGGTGGAAGGCTGCGGTGAAAAACCCGGCGGCCCGGAAGCAGCCGGGTGTTGGACCTTTGGGTTTCAGGCCCCAGGTCTAGAGTCTACTTGGTCGACCCGCTCTGTTTGCTTCAGGGCGTAGAATTAGAGCATGGCAAAGGACGTTATCCACATCTCGGAAAAAGAGGCCGCCACGACGACCGTGGCGACGCTTCTGGAACACGTACGCTCAGGCAGCGAAGTAGTTATCGAAGATAACGCACGTCCTGTTGCTGTAGTGCGACCGATAGAGCCCCACACTGGGCGTTTGCTCTCGGAATCGATTGCACTGGCCGAGGCACATGGTTCCACAGTTACCCTTGATGGGGATTTTGGACGGGACCTCGAAGATATTGTTAACAGCCACCGTGAACCCCTAGTGCCTACTCCAGCGTAGTTATTGCCGCCCGAACGCCGCGGCCACAACGTAATCCAAATGCTCAAGCAAATCGCCCTTGCAACGGGCGACCAGCGCGCGGCTCTCTCCTCGGTGGGCCTGACGGAGCTCGTGCGCGGGCTACTTGGCGGGGTGGGGCATGACGTAGCCGGAATCGGCGGGGAGGCCGGCGCGTTCGAGTTGGACGGTTACGTGGCCGATGCCGAAGTCGTGAAAGAGTTTGTCCTTGATGGCGGCGAGAATCTGCTCGCATTCGTCCATGTGCATATCGGGAATGCGCGCGTGGCAGGAAAGGGCGTTGTGGCCGCCGCCGAGGGACCAGATGTGGACGTCGTGGACTTCCTGCACTCCCACCACGCACAAAATCGCGCGGGCCACTTCGGCGACCTGCATTTCCTTGGGGCGCCCTTCGAGAAGCACGTGGGCGGATTCGCGGAGGATGCCGATGCTCGACCACAGCACGAGTAGTCCGATCGCGAGCCCCAACACCGGATCGATCCATTTCGCGCCGGTGATGCCGATGGCTACGGCGCCGACGATGATGGCGATATTCGAAAGGGCGTCACCGAAATTGTGAATCAGGATGCTGCGCAGGTTGAGATCTTTGCGGCCGCGCACCAGGGCCAGAGTGATGCCGCCGTTTACGCCTAGCGCGGCGACGGAGGTCCAGATCATCCAGCTTTCCACGACGGCGACGGGCGAGCGCAGCCGGTCAATGGCTTCCCAACCGAGCCAACCCGCGAGCAGAAGCAGTAGGACCGCATTGGTGAAGGCGGCGAGAGTTCCAGCGCGCCAATAGCCGTACGTTTTTTCGGTGTCGGCGGGGCGCTCGGCCCAGCGCATGGCGAGCCAGGAGATTCCGAGCGCGGGGACGTCGGAGAGGTTGTGCACGGCGTCGTTGAGCAGGGCCACGCTGTGTCCGAGGAGGCCGCCGACGACTTCGGCGGCAACGAGGGCAAGCGTCGCGAGCATGGCCCAACCGAGGATGGAAGGCTTGAGAGAAACGTGGGCGTGGCCGGCGTGGACGTGCGCATGATCATGCGCGTGGCCGCGAGGGACGCCCGCTGGATGCTTATGGGAATGCATCTCTTTCGTATTCTAAGCGCAGAACGCGCGCCGGGCACCAGCTTGGCGCGATTAGTGGGCACTTTGACACCTGCCCGAGCCGAATTCGTTGACGCTCCGTGGTTCCGTTGCGACCATCAGTACAGCTTCCCGTCTCCTGGGTCTCTCATCGCGAATATCCGAAATGGGCAGCTTTCGAGCGGGGAAAGACAGGCTTGATGACCGGGCCGGTGACAAAACTGAGCTTCTGGGGCGTGCGCGGTTCGACTCCGACGGTCGATCCGGCGACGTGGAGGTATGGCGGGAACACGCCGTGCCTGGAACTGGTGGCGCCCGACGGGACGGTGATCATTCTTGATTGCGGGACCGGATTGCGAGCGCTGGGAAGCCGATGGAGCGCTCCGGCGGCGGGGGCGAGCCCCGCGGCGCACATTCTGGTGACGCACTACCACTGGGACCACATCCAGGGCATTCCTTTCTTTTCGCCTTTGTATGCGGAAGCGAACGAGCTGCAGTTCTACAGCTTTCGCTCGAAGTTTCTTGGGCGGGACAGCCTGAAGCAGGTATTCGAAGCACAGATGGCGCAGCCGTATTTTCCGGTGGAGATGTCCGCGATGTGCGCGAAGCGGAGATTCAAGGAAGTGGAAGGCGGAGACGTATTCAAGATCGGCGAAAACACGGTGACCGCGCACGAGTTGAATCATCCGCAGGGCTGCCTGGGATTCCGGATCGATACTGCGGCGGGTTCGATCGCATATGCCACGGACAACGAACCGGGAGATGCGAAACTGGATCAGGGATTGCGGGAACTGGCGTCGGGCGCGGACATATTCATCAACGACGCGCAATATACGCCGGAGCAGCTGGCTTCGACGCGGAAGGGATGGGGGCATTCGTCGTGGCTCGAGGGCGTGAAGACGGCCCGCGAGGTGGGCGCCAAGACCCTGGTGCTGTTTCATCACGATCCGGACTCGACGGACCGGATGATCGATACGATTCTGCGGCAGGCGCGGGAGGAATTCGATTCCGTGTTCGCGGCGAGCGAGGGCATGGTGATTTCGCTAGGCTCCGCGGAGGGGCGGGTGGAAGCGCACATGCCCGGGACGCGGACGACGCTGCGGCGCGAAGCGCAATTCCGGGCGCGGGTGTGCGGAGTTACGGAGGACGGAAGGCATTTCGAAGAGGAGACGATGGTGCGCGATCTGTCGCTGCAGGGAGCGCTGATTTCCCTGAAGCATTGTCCGCGCCTGCAGTCGGAGCTGGAAGTGACCATGGAAGCTCCCGGGGCGGAAGGAGAAAACGCGATGAAGCTGCGGGGTTACGTGGTGCGCATCGACGCGGGGCCGGAAAAGAATCACAGCGCGGTGGGAGTGGTGTTCACGGATTGAGTGCTCGCGAAGAGCAACGGAAACCGGGAGTCGAGAGAGCAGCGATGGACGGGGCGAAGGACGGGATCAGGACAGGTCTTTGAGTTTTCCGTCGAGGTGGGCGAGGGCGGCTTCGAGGGACTTGCGGTGATTCGGGTGGGTGGCGGTCTCGAGGTCGTTGAGAATCCGCGTTCGCGAAAGTTCGAGGCCTTGACGCTCGCGGTCTTTTTCGAGTTGGTCGGGGGACTTCTTCGCTTTTCCCGGGGTTGCCATGGTCTCCTTGGTGGAGTCGGCTGTTTTCAGTTCGACTTGAGACTCGACATCCTTGCTTTCCCAGCCTCGCGCCATACCTTATTTTGCCATACTGGGCGCTTACAGGGGTGAGTTCTTAAAAATAAAAGGTTTACCTTTGGGCGTCAGGCGGTACCGGCGCCGGCGGCGCGGGTCAGCGGTTTCGCGGGATGCTGTTGCCGCATAGCGTCGCGAATAGTTTCCTGAGCCGCTTGGGCGTGGCGTTCGGCGAAGATGCCGTCGTAGGCGAAGAGGGCCTGGCCGCCGCTCCAGCAGATGCGAAAAGCCCATTTTCCGGCGGTCTCTTCGGCATTGGCGGAGCCGATTTCGGCAATGGGAATGGCCAAGAGGGTGCGGTGGAGAGGATCGAGCACCCACAGGTCGTCCGAACCCACGAAGATCTTTGCAGGAAAGCCCAGCACAGTGCCGGCCTGATAGTCGCCGCCTTCTAGGACCCGGTGAGCGCCGAGTTCGTGGGCGATTTCATCGTCGGTGACTTCGTGCGGGGCGGGAGGAAGCAGCGCCGCAGTGAGGAAGAGGGCCATTCCGAGAATCGGCAAAATCAGGAAATAACCGAAACTCAGGGGCAGAACAACGAGGGCTGCGCCGGTGACTCCCATGACCAGGCGAATGGCAAACCAGGAGCTTGGGTTGTGGCGGAGGCGGCGAAGCTTCGGAGCGAGTTGCGCGGCGGCAAACAGGAGAGCGTCGAATTCGTGACGAAGGCGCGAGGTGAGAGGTTCGCGGACGGAAGGCTCAGGCGTTGTGGTGGTGCTCATGCGCTTACGGGGAAGGTTATCTTATCAGTTCCACGGTATTTGCGGGGCAAAAAGTGAACGCGGGCAGGCCTGCGGAGGTTCGCGGCGCCGGCGAGTTTCCGCTCTCCTGCAGTTGTGTCCGGCTACGCCTTTCACCTGATTGCATCGGTGCCCCGGACGGTGATGCTCTGGGAACGAGCGGGCTGGGCCCGCCGTGCAGGAATCATGGAAGAAAGGAAAGCATCGATGCCGACTCCGCAGAAAGCCTACAGCTCCGTTGAAAACGTTCCGGAAGCGGCTGGAGGAAGCCGCGGAAGGCAGTACGCATCGCCCGTCGAACGGATCTACTACGAATGGGATGAAGCGCTTTCCGAGAACGATGCGGAGAGACTAACGAATTTATACGCGCAGGACGCGGTGCTCGAGAGCCCGCTGATTCCCCACTTGTTGGCGAGACAGGAAGGGGTGTGCCGCGGCCGGGAGGACATACGGACGTTCCTCGAGCAAGTGGCGGCGCGAAAACCGTCGGTGCGCCAATATCACCGCAGCGGGTATTTGACAGACGGCAAACGAGTGATTTGGGAATATCCGCGTTCGGGCCCGAAAGGCGAACAGATGGACTTCGTCGAGTCGATGGAGCTAAACACCGAGGGGCTGATTCAGCGGCATTGCGTTTACTGGGGCTGGTTTGGTTTCGGGGTCATGCAGCGCAACGAATATCACCGGTAAAGAGAAGTACGCCGCGCGAGGCGGGATCGCGGCGGCCGATCTAGAGCTGAATTCGAGCCGCGCAAACGCCGTGGTAGGCTCAAGCTGCGCCAATTCAGTAAGAGAGCGCAGGGGGAAACATGGCGGGGAAGCTGGACGAGTTTCAGAAGTTCCGTGCGGAACTGAACGAGGAGATTCTCGGCTGCGGACATCTGGGAATGAAGCGGTTCTTCGCGCTGGATCACCAGGCCTATGAGCCGGGTCCGCTGGGGACGAAGACGAAGGAGTTGCTAGGGCTGGTGGCTTCGGCGGTGCTGCGTTGCGACGACTGCATTACCTATCACCTGGTGCGTTGCGCGGAAGAAGGTTGGAAGCGCGAGGAAGTGATCGACGCGCTGAACGTGGCGCTGGTGGTGGGCGGTTCGATCACCATTCCGCACGTGCGGCGGGCATTTGCCAGGATGAGAGAGATTACAGGGCTGAAAGCGTAAGCCGCGCGCGGGGAAGATCAGCCGGCGCGAAGATGGGCGCCGAGATTTTTCTCAAGGGCGGAGATGATGCGCGCGGAGAAATCGTTGATCTGGACGTCCGTGAGAGTGGCTTCGCGGCTGAGAAAGGTGACGCGAATCATCAGGGAATATTTTCCTTCCGGGACGTTCTTGCCGCGATAGAGATCGGCGGCTTCGATCGAAACAACTTCGGGGATATCGAGCGAGCCAATCGTTTTCTCGACCTGGGCGAAGGTTGTGCCGTCGGCGAGAAGCAAGGAGAAGTCGCGTTCGACCGCGGGAAAGCGGGGCAGCGGTTCGTAGCGGCGGGCGTTTTTCACGCCGTAATACATGCAGTAGAAGGGCCCGAGATTGAGCTCCGCGAGGAACACATCCTGACGCAACTTGAATTTCTCCGCAACGCGATGCGTTAACTGGCCCGCTGCGCCGATTTCTCCTTCCCCGAGGCAAATGCGCCCTCGCTTTGCGGCACTGAGCCAATCCGGACCAGCCTGCTCCCAGCGGAGGCCGCCGGCGAGGGCGCCGATGGAATCGAGATCGCCCTTGAGATCGGCAAATGCGTATTCGCGCGCGGAGTCGTAAAGACCCTGAGCACGCGCGTGGCCCGTGGCGGCAATCGTGAGGACGCGCGATTCGACGGGCTGGGCGCCGTTCAGGCGGTAGGCGCGGCCGATTTCAAACAGGCGAACGTTGCGCTGGCCGTGGTTGAGGTTCCACTCGACGGCGGCAGCCATGGTGGCTGCGCCGGTGGAGCGAAGCACGCCGGCCTCTTCGGAAAGAGGATTGGCGAGGCGCGTGGGGCCGACATCGTCCGGGCGAAAGAGGGCGTCGCGCTCTTCGGCGACATGAGGAATGGTGATGATCTCGCGGTAGCCGAGGCCGATGAGGCGTTCGCGGAGGCGCGTTTCCGCTTCGAAATGAGGCAAGCGGGCTGCGCCGGAACGCGCGGCGGGAAGGCGCGGCGGAAATTTCTCGAGTCCGTAAACGCGAGCGACTTCCTCGATGAGGTCGACTTCGCGCCCGACGTCGGCGCGCCAGGAAGGCTGCGTGCATTCCCAAGCGGCCAGGAGCGAGCCCAACTGGCCGCGGGTTTGGTCGACGCGCACAGGATTGAAGCCGAGCGCGCCGAGGATGGACTCGATGTCTTTGTCGGGAACATCGGCGCCCATCACGCGCAGGACTTCGGCGCGGGTGATGGAAATTTTCCTGGGCGCGCGCTTTCCGGGGTAGACGTCCGCGACGCCGGAGAGCAATTCGCCGCCGGCGAGCTGGAGAATCAGTTCAGCCGCCCGACGGGAAGCGACTTCGGCCATTTCCGGATCGGCGCCGCGGCCGAAGCGGGTCGAGGCTTCGGTGTGCAGCTTGAGGAATCGCGCAGCGCGGCGGATGGCGATGGGATCGAACCAGGCGCACTCGATCAGGACGTTTTTGGTGGAAAAGGAAATTTCCGTGTCGGCGCCGCCCATGATGCCGCCGATGCCCACCGGGCGCGAACCGCCGCCGTCGCAGACCATGCAGACATCGGGAGTGAAGACGCGTTCGATGCCGTCGAGCGTCTTCATTTTTTCGTTCGGTTTTGCGCGGCGGACAACGATGGAATGATCGCGAACCCTGTCGTAGTCAAACGTGTGCAGGGGATGACCGAGCTCGAGCATCACGTAATTGCTGATGTCGACGACGTTGCTGATGGAAGCAACGCCCGCGGCTTCGAGGCGCTGGCGAAGCCAGGATGGAGAGGGCTGAATCTTCACGCCGCGAATGACGCGCGCGGTGAAGCGGCCGCAAAGTTCGGGCGCTTCGATCTTGACGTTGACCGCTTCGGCGACTCGCGCGGAAGATTCGGCGGGCTGCGGCGGCTTGAATTTGAGGGGGAGCTTGTAGATGGCGGAGACCTCACGAGCAATGCCGAGAACGCCGAGGCAGTCGGGACGGTTGGAAGTGATTTCGGCGTCGATCACCGCGCCATGCGGGCCTGTTTCAACGCCGGCGATGTTCGTTCCAGCAAGCGCCAGACGGGAGGCAAGCTCCTGCGG
>Ga0079220_10000114_pt1 | contig 16109 bp, 13 predicted proteins | sample GAAS100_FD_75071 | JGI IMG/M metagenome (GOLD analysis project Ga0079220, IMG submission 75071) | Agricultural soil microbial communities from Georgia to study Nitrogen management - GA AS100 | ecosystem: Environmental > Terrestrial > Soil > Agricultural land | place: USA: Georgia | collected... | reverse complement strand
GATTTCTCGCGGTTCTCCGGCCGTCCCGCCGGAGTGGAGGCCCTGATGTTTCGCCGATCGCTGCTGCTTTTTCTTTCCTTAATTCTGGTCAGCGCTGCCCGCGCACAGAGTCCGCCTGCCGCTGCACCGTCCCAGGCGGATCAAGCCGAGCAGATCAGGGCGCTGCTCGAGCGCATCGATCATCTGGAAAAGCGCGTCGCCGAGCTCGAGGCTCACGAAGGCTTGCCCATCAGCACCGCGTCCGCGCAGCCTGCCGTCCAGCCCGGCGCGCCGCCCGAGTCCTCGTCCGCCGCGGCCATGCACCAGCATGAGACAATGACCGCTCCCTCGCAGGAAGTCGCAGCGCAGCAAGCCGAAATTCATTATCCTTCTCTCCAGATTCGCGGTTTCGGTGACGTCGATTTCGCCGCCACCGATCAGCGCGGTGCCGACAGCGGCTTCAGCCTCGGCCAGTTCGATCTCCACCTTGCCTCCGCGCTTTCCCGCAAGGTCAGCTATTTCGGCGAAATCACCCTTACCGGAACTCCCACCAATTACAACGTCGAACTCGAGCGCACCATCATCCGCTACGATTACGATGACTACTTCAAAGTTTCCTTTGGCCGCTACCACACGCCCATCGGCTATTGGAACACCGCTTTCCATCACGGCGCCTGGCTGCAAACCTCCATCTCTCGTCCGGAAATGATCCGCATCGGCGGCACCTTCGTTCCCGTTCACTTCGTCGGATTGCTCAGCGAGGGCAACATTCCTTCCGGCGGCGCCGGTTTGGCCTATAGCTTCGGAGTAGGCAACGGTCGCGGCACCACCATCAGCCGCGCCGGAGATGCCGGCGACAACAACAACAACCGCGCCTGGGTCGCCAATCTCTACGCGCGTCCCGCTGGCCTCTACGGCCTCCAGATGGGCCTGTCGCTCTACCGCGACAAGATCACGCTCACCAACGGCCGCAACTTCCGCGAATGGATCACCGCCGCCCATCTCGCTTACACCAAGGAAACGCCCGAAATTCTCGCGGAGTTCTACAACGTCCATCATCGCGAGGTGAACACCGATCTCGCCTCCAACAGCCAGGCCTTCTACGTTCAGCTCGCTTACCGCCTGCCTTGGTTCGAGCGTTCCGTCAAGCCCTACTACCGTTTCGAATACATTCATACTCCGCTCAGCGAGCAGGTCCTCGCCAATCTCGATCTGGTCGAATCGACCCTCGGACTTCGCTACGACATCACCAACTACGCCGCCTTTAAAGCCGAGTTCCGTCGCGCTGACCGCCAGTCGCCAATTTCAGCCGTCCCCATCGTCAACGGTCTCTTCTTGCAGACCGCATTTACCTTCTGAGTGCACACTATGACCTCAATACGCTACCGACTCGTTGCCGCTCTTTGCGCCATGCTCTGTTTGATCTTTTCTCCCGCGCCGCCGTCTCCCGCGCAGACCGCGCGCTCTTCCGACGTCGCCGTCGTCGTCCATCCCGATACTCCCGTCGACGACCTCAGCCTCGCCGAAGTCCGCAAAGTCCTTCTCGGCGAGCGCCAGTATTGGAATTCCAAGCTTCCTGTAGTGCTCTTGATTCGCGCTCCCGTTGCCCGCGAACGCGACGTCGTGCTCCGCGTCATCTATCAGATGTCCGAAGCACAGTTCAAACAATACTGGATCGCGAAAGTCTTCCGCGCGGAAGCTTCTTCTCCTCCCAAAATTGTCTATTCGAACGATATGCAGCTGGAATTGGTCGCTGCCGTGCCCGGCGCCATCGCTTTCGTCGACGCCAAAAACGTCCGCCCGGGCCTCAAAGTCCTGCGCATTGATGGCCATCTCCCCGGCGAGCCCGGCTACCCGCTCCGCTGATCGCCTCGCCAATCCAGGCGGTTTAAAGAAGCCGCTTCAGCGTTCATCGCCAGGCATTCAGTTGAACACTTCGTCGTCCTGGTCAGTTTCTTGCTGGTCGCTGGTCTCTGATCGCCGATCTCTGATCGCTGACCTCTACCCTTGCAGATTCATTCGCTTCACCAACTCTTTAAACCTCGCCTCCCCGCGCATCCCCGCAAAAATCGGGTCCACCGCCACCGACACCATTCCGCTGTCGTGTTCCGCGAACGCTCTCTCCAGCCACGCAAACGCCTCATCTTTTTTCCCCAGCCGTGCATACGCCTGCGCGATGCTGTACGGCGACACGTAACTGTGCTTCGAAACCTCCGTCAACCCGTCCAGCCAGCTCTGCAGCACTCCCGTGTACCCGCGCTTCTGAAAATCGTCCTCGATGGACGCCGCCAGCTCCGCTCCGCCGGAAAGTGATAAGAGTCTTTCCCTCTCCGCCACCGCTTCGTTTTGCTTCCCCATTTGCGCGTACACCTGCTCCAGCAACCGCCGCGCCAGCGAGAACTTTGGATCCAGGTCCAGCGTCCTGTGCAGTTGTTCCACCGCTGCTTCGTTGTCCTTGCTCACGTAGTATTGCCAGCCCAGGTTCGTATTGATGATTAGCGACAGCGGATCCAGTTCTTTCGCCTTCTTCGTTTCCCGCAGACCTTCGTCGAGCCGTCCCGTATTCGAAAGAAATTCTCCGTACCACAAATGCGCGCTCGCCAGGTTCGGATTCAGTTGAATCGCTCGTTTGAATTCCCGCTCCGCTCCCGGCCAGTCCCATTCGAAATGTTCTTTCACCAGTCCCAGCGATGTGTGCGCCTCCGCCAGGCTGTCGTCGATTTCCAGCGCCTGCACCGCTGCCGTTCTCGCTTTTGGCCAGGCTTCCGAAGGTGCCACGTATCCCGAGTCCCCCAATTGGCTGTACGTATCCGCCAGCCCCGCGTACGAAAGCGCGTAACTCGGATCCTTCTGCACCGCCTGCGAAAAATAATCCGACGCCCTCCGGAAATCTCCTTCCGTCCACTTGTTCCAGTAAAACAGCCCCTGCAGGTAAAGCTGATAAGCCTCCGGATTTTGCGTCTGCCGCTTCGCGATGTATTTCTTCTCTTCACCGTCGAGTTTCGGCCTCAGCCTTCCGAAGATGTCGTTGGCGATCTCTTCCTGCACCGTCACAATGCTCGACAGCTTCCGGTTGTATTGCTCTCCCCAGATCTGCCGGCCCTTCTCCACGTCCTCCAGGTCCACGCTGATCATCAGATCGTCGCCGTCCTGGATCAGCCGACCCGTCAGGATCACCTTCACGCCCAGGTCCCGCCCGATTTTCTGCGGATCGACGCCCGGCCCCTTATAACGAAACACCGTGTTCCGCGATGTCACCGTCAGGTTCGGCAACTGCGAAAGGCTGTTGATCAGGCTTTCCGTGATCCCATCGCTCAAGTACTCCGTCTTCGGATCCTGGCTCTGGTTCGTGAACGGCAGCACCGCAATCGAATCAATCCGTGTCGAACCGCCTCCTCCGAATACCCGGTTTCGCAACCCGCCCGGATTCACCCCAAATAGAACCAGCAGCGCCGCCAGCACTCCGCCCCATACGAAGTGCGGCCGGTATCGCCGCAGAACCGTCTTCGTCGCTTGTCCTGTGCTCACCGACACCGTGTACGCCGAATCTGTATCCCTCTTCAGCCGCTGCAGATCCGCGCGCAGGTCCGAAGCCGTCTGGTAACGCAAACGTTTGTCCTTCTCCAGCGTCCGCGCGATGATCTGTTCCAGCTGCGGCGGAATCGCGGGATTCAACCGCACCGGCGGCGTCGGCGCGCGGTTCAATATTGCTTCGATCACCACTCCCGAGCTCGTCCCGCTGAACGCCTGCTTTCCCGTCGCCATCTCGTACACGACCATTCCCAGCGAGAAAAGGTCCGTCCTTCCGTCCAGTTCGTCTCCCCGCACTTGCTCAGGCGACATGTACGCCACCGTTCCCATCGCCACGCCCGTGGTCGTCAGGTGATCCGCTCCGATCGTCAGTTCCGCCGACGCCGTCTGATCCTCTTGCACGGATTTGTCTTTCGGATTCAGCATCAGCTTCGCCAGCCCGAAGTCCAGCAGCTTGATCTGTCTCCGCTCCGTCACAAAAATGTTCGCCGGTTTGATGTCCCGGTGCACGATCGCCCGTGAATGCGCCGCTTCCAGCGCTTCCGCCATCTGGTACGCGTAATCCGTCACGTGCTCCGTATCCAGCGCGCGCCCGCGCTCGTGAATCAAATGTTTCAGCGTTTCCCCTTCCAGGTACTCCATCGCGATGAAGTTCTGCCCTTCGAATTCCTCTACGTCGTAAATCGTGCAGATATGCGGGTGGTTCAGCGAAGACGCCGCTTTGGCTTCTCTCTGAAACCTCTCAATCGCCAGTTTGTGTTTCGAAAGATGTTCCGGCAGGAATTTCAGCGCCACAAACCGCCCTAACTTCAAGTCCTCGGCCTTGTACACCACTCCCATGCCGCCGCCGCCCAGTTTTTCCACGATGCGATAGTGCGATACGGTCTGGCCAATCATGAAGTTGTTGCCGCCTTTGATTGGCCCTTATTATTGAGGTCGTTCCCCGCCAAGTCAACGCAAGCCGCCCGCCTTGCCCTGATCGACAACGATCTCTGCATCGCCTCCACGCTTGCCCTCACAGCACCCGCGTTCGCGCGAACACGCCCGGCATGCTGCGCCCACCCGTCAACGGCCCTCGCGTCTTGTGGCCGCTCTTTTGCTCTTCTTGCCGTCACTCCGACTTTATGGAATCCTCGCTCCAGATTTACATCTGCATTCCTTCACGCGAGGTGACTTGTGGCTTGCAATCCCGAGGAACTCAAGCATGTTCCCCTCTTTGCTCTTCTCGACGCAGAAGAAACCGCCGTTTTGGCCAGCCAGGTCGAGCTCAAGCGCTTTGCGCCCCGCCAGCGCATCTACAAGATCGGCGATACCGAAGGTCACGCCTACGTCATGGTCTCCGGACGCGTCCGCGTAACCACCGTCGACGAGGACCAGCAGGAGGTTGTTGTGGACGAACCTGGCCACGGCGAATTCTTCGGCTTCGCTTCCATGCTCGAGCAGACTCCTCACCAGACCAACGCCGTCTCTTTGGAAGAAACCACCTGCATCGAAGTCGATCGCAAGGACATTGCCGTCCTCCTTCAGCGCAAACCCATGGCCGGCATGGACATGCTCACCGTCCTCGGCCGCCAGTTTCACGCCGCTCAGCAGCTCGTCCGTCTCCGCGCCAGCCGCAATCCCAACGAAATCATCGAAAAAGAAGCCACCTTCGGTGAACGCCTCGCTGACGCCGTTGCCGGCTTCGGCGGCTCCTGGACCTTCATCATCTCCTTCGTTCTTGTCTTGGTTTCCTACGCCGCCCTAAGCCTCAATCTCGGCAGGAACTCTTGGGATCCCTATCCCTTCATCCTTCTCAATCTCTTCCTCTCCATGCTCGCCGCCATTCAGGCCCCCGTCATCATGATGAGCCAGAATCGCCAGGACACCAAAGACCGCCTTCGCAGCGAGCTCGATTTCGACGTCAACCGCCGCGCCGAATCCGAAATCCAGGGCCTTTCCCGCAAACTTAATCTCCTCGGTGACCAGATTGCTGACATCGAAGACTCTCTTCGACTCAAGCTCTCGCCCGGCTCGCAAACGGATTCCGCCCGCTGATGGGCGGCGTCGCAAAGAAGCGCGCGTGTCCCGGGTTCGCCTTTTGAACCCGGGTTTTCACGCCGGACTTATCGTCATTTATTTTTTATCGTGGATTCGTGATCGCCGCGGGGCTTTCCGGGCTGTACGCCGGTGCTCCCTTGAAGTTGCTCTTCACAATGTCGCGCAGCGGCGGATAATACGCCACCACCACCAGCAGCACTGCCGCCGCCACCCACGGCGCGAAGTTCTTCACTGCCTTCACGTCCTCGTCGTGATAGACCTCGCTCGTTGGTATCGCGAACGCTTTGCCCTCCAGTGCCGGATCCCGCCGCCCCGCCAGCGTCCGCGCCACTACCGCGAAATACGCCGCCAGCGCCAATCCCATGATCAGTCCGCCGATCATCCCGATGTGCGTAGTGATCCACCATTCGGGCCGGTAGCTCGGCGAACCGGGATTCAGGTACGTCATCCCCAGGTTTGTTCGCCTCGGCTCCCCCAGCAGCCCGCCCCAGAAAAGCCCCGTCGAAAACGTGAATGTCCCCAGCGTCCACAGGTACGGCACCGCCACCGCCAGTCCTTGCGACGCCACCGGCTTCTTCAGCAGCTCCGCGATCAAAAACAGGGTCATGCCCAGAATGCCTAGGAACACCGGCCCCGCCACCGTCAGATGAAAGTGCGCCGGCAGCCATGCCGTGTTGTGCACCACGTTGTCCATGCTGTACGACGCGTTGATGATTCCCGTGATGCCTCCGAAAAGAAAAATCACCAGCCCGCAAAATAGATAAGCGAACATCCAGCTTTCTTTGCTGAAATACGGCAACTTCTTCCACCACCCGAACAGCCCGCTGCCCCCTCTCTGCCGCGCCGCGTACTCCAGCGACGCCGCTATCGTGAACGCCGTTAGCATGCTCGGGATCGCCACCGTCAACGTCAGCGCGCCCTGCACGCCCTTCCACGTCGAGGAAATCCCCGGGTCGGCGAATTGATGATGCAACCCAATGGGTGAGGAAAGTACCACCAGCAGCAGGAACGTGATTCTTCCCGCAAAGTCGCTGAACAGTTTCCCTCCCGCCAGTTTCGGCAGCATCGTGTAATACAGCACGTACGTCGGCAGCAGCCAGAAATAGACCAGCGGATGCCCGAAGAACCAGAACAGCGTCCGCGCCAGCACCACGTTCACTCCGCTCACCCATCCCAGCGACCACGGCACCAGCTGCACCAGCACTTCGAACGCCACCGGCAGTGTCGCAATCTGCCAGATGATGAACGCCGCGAACATCCCCACCACCGCCAGCGGCGTCTTTTTTCCGGGATTGTTCTTCCTCCATCTCAGGTACGGCGGAATCCACACATACAGCGCGATCCACGACCCCACGATGAAAATTGCCAGTCCCAGGTAGAACACCACGTGCGCTTTCAGCGGTGGATAGAACGTGTACAGCACCGTCGCTTTCCCTGCGAAGATCATCGCTGCCGCGCCCGCCGCTCCCGCCAGCATCAGCGCCAGCGATAGCCACGCTCCCGCCAGCGAAAGCGGAGACTCCAGTTCCTGGCTTACGTACGCATGCCCCAGCGCCACCGCGAACAACGTCGTCAGCACCAGCGCGTTGATCACTCCGTGCGCCGTCAGCCCCTGGTAGTATTCGATTCCCGCGAACGTCGTCGCCCGAATCACTCCCGCCCGGAACATCACCTGCAGCACGCCGAAGTACGCCCCCACGATCAGCAGCGCCAGCGGCGTCAGCAACTCGATCAAAATGACTCTTTGCAGTCCTTTTTGGAGTTCCATGCTATTTCATGTCCTCCAGAAAATTCTCGATCTGGTCGATCTCTTCCTGCGTCAATCCCAGCTTGGGCATCACCGGTGGAAATCCCTTCACCGTGTTCTGCTCTGGGTTCAGGATTTTCTCCTTCACGAATGCTGCATCCACAACGCGCGTCGTTCCGTCGGCAAGCTCCACCTTTTGCCCCCAGATGCCCTTGAAGCTTGGCCCTACTCCCGGGCTTCCATCCAGGCTGTGGCACGCCAGGCATCCTTTCGCCTCCATGATTCTCCGGCCTGCTTCCGTGGAAGGCAGTCCTTCCGCCGAAATCTCCGCCGCTTCGCTGCTCACCTCCAGAATCGCGTTCATGTTCTCGTGCGCCACCCCGCAATATTCATGGCAGATGATCGGATAAATTCCCGGCTTTGTGATCCGCACCCGCCCGTTCGTCACTACTCCCGGTTCCGCCATCAGGTTCACGTTCGTATTCTGAATCTGGAATCCGTGCGTCACGTCTTTGCTCGTCACGTAAATCTCCAGCGTCGATCCCGCCGGGACACGCACCCGCTTCGGCTCGAACGTCCACATCTCCGCCAGAAAATGTATCTCGTAATGCTTTTCCCCGATTTTCGCGATCGATCCCCGTTCGAACGCCTTCGATTCCGGCATGCACGTCGGCACGTTGATTCCCAGCCCCCACGTCGCGTACCCCACCAGCGCCAGGCTCGCCGCCGTAAACAACACGGCGATCCAGATCACTCGCTTTTCGGTTCGGTCGATCCTTGAACCCCCGCCCGCTTCCGTCATCATCTCTGCCTCTCTACAGCCACAAGTTCCGGTGCACCAGCATCCAGTACATTCCCAGCCAGATCACCCCGAATCCCCCCATCATCGTCACGAAAAACGCGATCGCCCCTTTCGGAAAGAACTCCTCGTTCTTATTCAGGACTTCCTCTTTCCCCTTTTGGTCCATCCCTCTGCTCCTTTCCCCGTTTCGAGCGAGATTCCGCCTCGCTGCGGGACCCCTTTGTGCTCGGAAATCGCCGCATTCTAGTGACTTGCAGGGTCCTTGTTTGTGACGTCCGTCACAGCCACGAGTGACCTCCGTCACAAAATGCAGTTCTGCGGCCAAATCTTGGCCCTTCCGCTGCAATCTCAGGGCGTCGCGGTACGCGCGGTTTCTTGTCCCTGCTCTCTCGCATTTTGCATCCTGAACCTGCGCTGGCTGGACTTCCCCACTCAAAAATGCGAGCATCTTAACCTGCTGACAAAATCGAATTTCTACCGCTACGAATGAGCGCTCCCCCAATTAATCCCGCGGCCCAGCGTGGCCGCGGCAACGGTATCCCGCGCGTTATCGTCGCCACCACGGCGCTCCTCACTTTCATCTCTTTCTGGCGTGCCGCCGCCATCGTTCTTAATGACATGGGTTCTTCGGCGTTTTACGCCGGAGCGATCGCGGAAAGTTTCATCGGCAAGACCGCCCCGTGGTTCATCCTCGCGGTCATGATCCTCTCCTACGGCGTTCGTGCCGTTTACATCGAAAGCTGCAGCATGTTTGTCCGCGGCGGCGTCTACCGCGTCGTCAAGGAGGCCATGGGCAGCGCGCTGGCCAAAGTCTCCGTTTCTGCTCTGATGTTTGATTACATCCTGACGGGGCCAATCAGCGGTGTTTCCGCGGGCCTCTATCTGGTCGGCCTCCTGAACGAACTCTTCCCTTACTTCCACTGGCAGACCTCCATCCCCATGAATGGCGGCGCCGCCGCCTTCGCCGTCGTGGTCACCCTTTATTTTTGGTGGGAAAACATCAAAGGCATTCCCGAGTCCAGCACCAAGGCTCTCCGCATCATGTACATCACCACCGTCATGGTGGTTCTCATGATGATCTGGTGCGGCTACACGCTCTATGCGCGCGGCGCTCATCTTCCTCCTTGGCCGCACGTTTCGAATCTCGTTTACTCCACGGGGGCTTATGGCGGCGCTCTCGGCTGGCTCCACCACAGCTCCTTGCCTTACACCGTCGGCCTCATCGGCATCCTGATTGGTCTTGGCCACTCCGTCCTCGCCATGAGCGGCGAAGAAACCATGGCCCAGGTCTACCGCGAACTCGAGCACCCCAAGCTCCGCAATCTCGAAAAGGCCGGCTTCATCATCTTCGTCTACAGCCTGATCTTCACCGCCGGAGTCGCGTTTTTCTCCGTCATGATTGTTCCAGACTCTGTTCGCGGCAATTTTCTCAGCAACCCTATCGGCGGCTTGGCCATGTACCTCGCCGGTCCGCTGTCGGTGCGCCTGGCCTTTCGCGCCTTCGTCGTGGTGGTTGGTGTTCTCATGCTCGCCGGCGCCGTCAACACCGCGATTGTCGGCTCCAACGGCGTCCTCAACCGCGTCTCCGAAGACGGCATCCTTCCGGACTGGTTTCGCCGTCCGCATCGCCGCTACGGCACTTCTTACCGCACACTCAACCTCGTCGCCGGCCTTCAGCTTTTCACGATTATCCTGAGCCGCGGCAACATTTTCATCCTCGGCGAAGCGTACGCCTTCGGCGTCATGTGGAGCTTTGCCATGAACGGCCTCGCCGTTCTTCTCCTCCGTTACAAGCGCCCCGGCGAGCAGGAGTTCAAGGTTCCGCCCAACTTCCGCATCGGCAATACCGAAATCCCCGTCGGTTTGGGTTTCATCACGTTAGTCCTCTTTGCTCTTTGCGCCATCAATTTGTTCACTAAGGAAGTCGCCACAATTTCTGGCGTCGTCTTCACGTTTCTCTTCTTCGTTGTTTTCGTTGTATCGGAAAAAATAACCCGGCGCCGCGCGGCTCTGAATCCGCAGCTGGATCAGTTCAATCTGGAATTGCAAGGCGAATTAACGCCGGAAGCCGTGGGCGCGCGTCCCGGCAACGTCCTCGTTCCCATCAGCAATCATTTCCACCTTCATCACCTCGGCAACGTTCTCGACCGCGTCAAACCCGGCCGTCGCGACGTCATCGTTCTCCACGTCCGTCTTCTCCAACGTTTGCCTTCCGGCGAGGAACAGTTCGAAGCCGATCAGCTCTTTGGCAGCATCGAGCAGCAGCTGTTCAGTGAAGCGCTTTCTTTTGCGGAGAAGCGCGGCAAATCCATTCGCCTCGCCGTGGTCGCCGCCAACGACCTCTGGGACGGTATTCTTCGCGCCGCGCAGAGCCTGCAATCTTCAACGATCGTCGTCGGCTCCTCCAGTAAGTGGCAGAGCGAAGAGCAGGCCCGCCAGATCGGAGAAGCATGGGAGCATCTCCCCGATCCCAAGCCGCAGTTCAATCTCGAAATTCACTTTCCCGGCGGCGACAAGAGTTTCAAGGTTCTCGGCCCGCACGCTCCCAATCTGACCACAAACGAAGTTTATCTGTTGCATCGGTTGTGGCTGCGCCTGAGCGACAGCGTCGCTCCCGAGGAACTCCACCATCACGACGTTGTGCATTTTGCGCTGGAAGAAGTCCAGAAGGAATTGGAGGATGGCAGGGAAGAAGAAGCTCTCGCCCGCCTGCGCCAGCATCTCGCCTCGATTCGTCAGAAAAAACTATCGTCTCCCTGACGCTCTGCTCTTTATCTCCTTGGGTTCCTTTACTTCCTATAAATTCGAGGTGCAATGGCCGCATTTCTTCGCGGCGATGGGAATCTGCATCAGGCACTGCGGGCAATCTTTTGTGGTCGGGGCGGCCGGAGCCGCCGGCTTCACCACCCAGCGGTTCACGGCGCGTACCTGCAAGAACACAGCGAACGCCACAATCAGAAAATTGATGATGGTATTGATGAACATGCCGTAGTTCAGCGTCGCCGCGCCCGCGGCTTTTGCGTCCGACAGTCTTGCGTACGATTCGCCGTTCAGGCTGATGAAAAAATTCGTGAAGTCCGTATGCCCCAGCAGTTTCCCGAGCGGCGGCATCAAGATGTCGTCCACCGCCGAGGAAACAATTTTTCCGAATGCTGCACCGATGATGATGCCCACCGCCATGTCCAGCACGTTGCCCCGCATGGCGAACGCTTTGAATTCTTTCAGCACGGCGAATCTCCTTTCGCGAAAGTCCTTTCGTCTTTGGCCCGGTGAATCCCCGTCGGTCCGTCAAAGCGTCAGCTTGCGCGGCTTACCAGAAGCACCGCGCCCACGAATCCGCGCAGTGCCAGCAGAGCTCCGGCCGCGGCCAGCAGCGGCCCCACGTATTCAAACGGCACCTTGGCGATCGCCAGCATCACGGCGCCCACCACAGCAAGCGAGACGCCGCGCGTGAGGTTTTCCCATTTCAGCCAGGACTGTTTTTTCTGCAGCAGCACGCGCAAGCCCCAGGCGATCAGCGCCGCGCTCAAAATCAGCCAGGAAATTCTCCTCCGGTCGAACAGGATATGGCCGGTGACGCCGAGCCAGACCACCAGCGCGCCGAGCAAAACAAAAATCAGCTCGACGAACAGCCGCAGCATCTTGTCAACCGTGAGCATTTGTTTCGCCGCTCATTGCGACTCGGCCGATTCAAAACCACCGGACAAACAGGTCCAGCGCCCCGGACGGATTTAGCGGGCTCGCGATGCACTCATCTCAACCGACCCGTTCGATCTTCAGCTTATTGATGGTGACCGGGGTCCTGGGCCGGTCGTTGCCGTCCCGCGGCAACTTGGAGATCTTGTCGGCGACGTCCTGACCTTCCACGACTTCGCCGAAAATGGTGTGGCGATTATCGAGCCACGGCGTCGGCGCCACAGTGAGAAAAAACTGGCTCCCGTTGGTGTTCGGCCCGGCGTTGGCCATGGAGAGTTTCCCTTTGGTGGAATGCTTCAACGAGGGATGAAATTCATCTCCAAAGGTGTAGCCCGGCCCGCCTCGTCCGTCTCCACGCGGGCAGCCGCCTTGAATCATGAAATCAGGAATTACGCGATGGAATCCCAGCCCGTCGTAGTACGGCCGCTTCTCTTTTTTTCCGGTCATTTCGTTGGTGAATTCCTTGGTTCCTTCCGCCAACCCCACGAAATTCGCGACGGTCTTGGGCGCTTCTTTTTCCAGCAGCTTCACCACGATGTTGCCTTGCGTCGTTTCAAAAATTGCGTAAGTTCCGGCTGCTCTGGCCATGGATTCGTCCTCTCGATTTTTATCGCCCGCCCACCCATCCTACACGAGCGCATCCGGCCGCCGCCAGCGGCCACATTCCACTTTGACTTTCCGGCGCTTCGGCTCTTAGACTTTCGGCACGTTCCGTTGACGGCGTGTGCCGGGTCGTTTTTGTTTTTAGGTCATCATGGGATTTCTCAGCCATCTTTTCTATCCGTGGGGCTTTCTGCTGCAGATCGTGGCGGCGGTCCATTTTTTCCGGCGGCGCCCAGAAACCTTCTGGATCTTCGTGATTTTCTTCGGCGGGGCGCTTGGCGCGCTGGTGTACCTCCTCGTGGAGATGGTTCCGGACCTGCGGCTGCTCGGAGGCGTTTACCATGGATTCGGCCGGCGTTCGCGGATCCAGAAGCTCGAGCTCGACATTCTCGATAATCCCTCGGCGGGAAATTACGAAGAGCTGGGCGAACTGCTGCTGGACGAAAAGAAATTCGCGGCGGGACGCGACGCCTTCAACAAGGCGATCGCCGTACGGAATGATTCGCCGCACGCTTTCTATCATCGCGCCTTGTGCGCGCTGGGGCTGGGCGACTACACCGGAGCGATTCCCGATCTCGAGCACGTGGTCACCAAGGACAACAAGTTCGCGTTTTACCGAGCCGCGGGACTGCTGGCAGACGCCTACGCGCGAACTTCGCGGCCCGAAGATGCCGCGCCGTGGTTCGAGTTGGCGGTGCAGTACTCGAACACGCCGGAGACTTTTTACAACTATGCCTGCTTTCTGAAGTCGCAGGGGCGCGTTGCGGAAGCGCGCGAATGGATCCAGAAGCTGCAGGCCAAGAAGCGCACGCTGCCCGGGTACATGCAGCGCGTCGAGCGCCCCTGGTTCCGCAAAGCGAAGACGCTGCTGAAGCAGCTCGATTCCGCCAGCGCCTGAGTGTTTTCCCGCCTCGCTGTGCATCACATCAGCTCCAATTTGGAGACGTAACGGGCGATGGCGCCGCCGGGTCCGACGGCCCAGCCGGAGTTGTTGCGCAGAGCGACGGCGTTTAGAGGAGCTTTGTCCACGGAGTGCCAGTGCTTCCCGGCGTCATTGCTCACGTCGGTGCCGGTTGGGCCGACAGCGATCCATTCAGTGGCGGTGATAGCCGCGACAGCCGAGCGGAAGCCGTGCGGCGAATCTTTTGCGCTGATCCACGTTTTGCCGTTGTCTTCTGAATACGCCGCGATTTGCCTTGCCTCGCCGGGTTGCTTGTAATCGCCGCCGACGACGATGATTTGTTTGTTGTCGAAGTCGGTTGCGATGGCGAAGATGCCGGAGGAGGTGTTGCCGCGGGCGATGGGAGGTTCGGTGGTGGTCCAGGATTTGCCGGAGTCGGTGGTGTGAAAGACGCGGCCGCCTTTGCCTTCGACGCTTGTTCCGCCGGTGACGAAGAAGAAATCCTCGGCGGTTCTAATTAAGAGGCAGGAATTACTGGCGGCGAAGGAGCCTTCGCCTGGGAGGGCGTCGGGAATTTGGGCGCGGGGAAAGGAGGACCAGTGTTCGCCGTCGGTGGTGCGCAGGAGGTTGAATTTGCCGTCGATGGGATCGCCGAGGGCGATGCAGAGCGTATCGGAGGCGCAGGCGACGGAGTCGAGGAAAAATTCCTTGCGGTCGCCGGCGAGCTGGAGTTTCCAGGTTTTGCCGCCGTCGGCGGTTTTGTAGATGCGGGATTTGGCGCCTTCGCCGCTGGACATGGCGTAGGCGGTTTTTTCGTCGAAGGCGACGATGCCGCGGAAGTCGAGGTCGCTGGCATCGGGCGGCGAGACGCGGTTCCAAGTTTCGCCCTGGTCCACGGAGCGGAGGATGGTGCCTTTGGAGCCGGAAACCCAAACGACGGGCGCAGGGACGGGCACTCTGCCTAGCGTCGAAGAAATGGAAGCGACGCTGACGCCTCGGAACGAGGCGTCCGTGCCGGATTTTTGGAGATGCCAGTAGTCTTGAGCGGCAGCGCTGCCGGCAAGGCAAAGCGGTGAAAGGAGGAAGAGGATTCGAGCTGGTGTCATGAGGTGCATTTTAGCTCCCGGAATGTACAGAGTCCCAGTGACCTTGCCAAGACGCGGGGAGCACGCCAGGGTCCCTGCCCTGTCTGCGGCAGGCAAGCTTCGCGGCCCCTTCGACAAGCTCAGGGCGGGCCCGCGTGCGAGGAACGCACGCCGGGAAAAGTGGGGCCGCTTCGGTCGGTATAACAGCGAGGAAGGAGCCGTGGGACCTGTGGCTTGGGTGCCAAAACGGGAAACTTCGTTGGGTACCCACCCCGGGTGTTTTTCCGTAAGAGTGACAAGCAAAGGACTTATTTCGCAAAGAGTGAAGAAGAGTGAGGGAAAAACGAGTCGGCAGGTGCCTGGAAACTCGAAAATCGACAACGGAAATTGGAAAAGGCAAGAGGAAACGGCGTGCTGGCGGCGGAGGATCGGGCTGGAGGGCGAATCTCATGTTGGATCATACCACGAGAGGGGTAGCTAAGTCAATAGATTATTGTGTGGTTACTCGTTCGAATGGCGAGCACGGTTGGAAGTGGTTAGGGAATGTGGGATGTTTGAGGGGCATAGACAGACGAGGAACCGGTCTAAAGACCCAGCCATTTCGTGGAGCCACGCGGGACGTATTGGATGTAGTGGCGAGTCTTTAGACTGGTAGTTTGGAATCCCAAGGGAGACGGGAGACGGATTTTTGCTTTGCGCGACGAATCCAGTCAATGGTTTGGGAACCAGAGAAGGGGAATTCTTCGGGATGAACGCACAGCCGTTTTCGGACGGGATTCGACCAGATGTAGATTGCGATGTCTTCGAGGGGGTCGCCGGAGCGGAGAATGTGGTCGTGGAAGCTTTTTTCCCAGAGGCGGACGCGGGATTGTCTGCGGAATTCGAAGGCGGTGCGCGATTTGAAAACACGGATGAATTCCAACAAGTTGGCACGGTCGCTCGAACCCTGAACTAGTAGATGCAGGTGGTCAGGCATCAGGCAATAGGCATGGAGAGCGAAAGAGGAATTGGACGCACAGTCGAATAGAACATTTAGGACGCCCCGTGCGGTTTCGGCGTTGGATAGATAGGGCTTTCGGTGATCGCAACAGATCGTGATGAAGTAAGGTTGGCAGCCGAGATAGTTTTCGGAGTTGAGGCGGGCGACGCGGCGGTGGAACGGCATATTGCGAAGTAATTATAACGATGGAAATATGTTGGGCAAAGAGAAGAACCGGTCTAAAGACCGGCCACTACGGGGAGGCAGCGTGAGCGAAAAGACGAAGCAAACTGATCGCCGAAATTTCATCCAAGGTGCGGCCGCGACGGCTACTGCAACTGCGGCGGCATTGTCGCTGCCAAAACTGAGCTGGGCTCGCCCCTCGGCTGCGCTAGGGACGGGCAGGACAAGCCCTGCAGAGAGCGCGGAGCTTGCGAGCATTCGGGCGGAGATTGGGAAGAGGCATGAGGAGGCGGTACGGAGGTTGCAGACGTGGATACGGCAGCCGTCGATTGCGGCGGAGAATCGCGGGATGAATGAAGGCTGCGAATTGATGATGGAGATGCTGCGCGAGGCGGGATTTGGCGAAGTGCGGAAGATGCCTACGGACGGGCAGCCGGGGGTGTTTGCCACGCTGGATGCGGGAGCGCCGAAGACGCTGGGGCTTTATTTCATGTACGACGTGAAGCAGGCGGATCCGAAGGAGTGGAGTTCGCCGCCGTTTGAGGCGCGCATTGTGGACAAGG
>Ga0079220_10000113_pt1 | contig 16173 bp, 13 predicted proteins | sample GAAS100_FD_75071 | JGI IMG/M metagenome (GOLD analysis project Ga0079220, IMG submission 75071) | Agricultural soil microbial communities from Georgia to study Nitrogen management - GA AS100 | ecosystem: Environmental > Terrestrial > Soil > Agricultural land | place: USA: Georgia | collected... | reverse complement strand
CGGCAGATCCAGGTCAGCGCGCGACTCTCCTTCTGAAGGAGGTCGGCCCGCGGCGACTCCGGGCAGGCTCTCGGAGTCCGCCAACAGCCGATGTTGCGTGCAATGACCGCCGACCCGGCGGCCCCGGCGCTCTTTCCAAGCTGCCTGCAGCAACCACCGCCGACAGCCTCTGCGCATCCTTGCGGGGAAGCGTTACAATGTACCGCGTGTCGCATCGGTCGTACTGCGATTTCCCTGGAGCGTCTTAGGAGGAAGCTTTGCCGGAGTTACGCAAGGACCCGATCACCGGGCGCTGGGTGATTATCTCCACCGAGCGCGGAAAACGTCCCATGGACTTTCTGCGTGAGAGCGTAGTGCCCAAAGATGGACGGAACTGTCCCTTTTGTCCGGGGAGCGAATCGAAGACTCCGCCCGAAATTCTGGTCTATGGCCGCAACGGAGGCGGCGCCAACTCTCCGGGCTGGAGCATCCGCGTGGTGCCCAATAAGTTTCCCGCCCTGGGCATCGAAGGCGATCTCGATCGCGAGGGCGAAGGGCTCTTCGACAAGATGACCGGCATCGGCGCGCACGAAGTCATTATCGAATCGCCCGATCACATGGCTTCGCTGGCGTCGATTCCCGAGCGCGCTCTGGAAGATGTCCTATGGGCGTACCGGGACCGCATCCTGGACCTCAAAAACGACAAGCGCTTCCGTTACGTCCTGATCTTCAAGAATCACGGAGAAGCCGCCGGCGCGACCCTCGAGCATCCCCATTCACAATTGATCGCTCTCCCCATCGTGCCCCGCCGCGTGCGCGAAGAAGTCGATAATTGTTGGCACTACTACGACGAAAAGGAGCGCTGCATTTTCTGCGACATTATTCGCCAGGAACAGGAAACCGGAGAGCGCGTCGTCGGGGAAAACGAGCACTTCATTACTCTGGCTCCGTACGCCTCCCGCTTTCCATTCGAGATGTGGCTTCTTCCGAAGGCCCACGGCTCTGCCTACGAGAACAACCAAAGCGCCATGTACGCGGGCCTAGCGCGCATGCTGAAGGACACCCTGATGCGGCTGGATGTCGTGCTGGATCGTCCGGCTTACAATTTCATGATCCATACGTCGCCCATCGGCGAGGAGACCAACGATCACTACCATTGGCACATGGAGATTATTCCCAAGCTCACGAAGGTAGCCGGCTTCGAGTGGGGAACCGGGTTTTATATCAATCCCACGCCCCCGGAAGAAGCCGCCCGCTTTTTGCGCGAAGTGAAACTCAGCATTCCGGCCAAGAAGTAGGGATACGCTGCTCCCACGGCTGACAGTTCGGCGCAATTTGGCTATAATTTTTTAGGCGGCGCGGTACCCAAGTGGTAAGGGAGAGGTCTGCAAAACCTTTATGCGTGGGTTCGATTCCCACCCGCGCCTCCAAGTTTCGAAATGCCGTTTTTCCCGGGCGTCGTCCGAACTTCCGGCAGTTGCCGCGGCGCTTGCCCTAAAGCAATTTCGCAGTTCAGAGGCGCGACTGCTCCGGCCTCATCGTCGAAGGACTGGACGTTCTTCGTAATTCGGCCAGCCAGCTTTCCAATACGGATTTGTCCTTTTCCTCGGTGTGTCCAAAGGCAACGCCCATCGCGCCTTGGTTCGCGCGAGCCACATAGCCGAGGGAAGTGAACGCTGAACCCTTGTAAGTGATTTTCAAGCGAACCCGTGTTCCCACCGGCGGGGGGCTTCCGCAGGCGATCTGGCAGCCGTAAGGGTTCAAATCCCGCGTCTGACCCTTCACTCTGTACTCGGAGTCTACGTCGATCACTTCGACGTTGGCGGTGAACAGATACCGGCGGGCCCGAGGTTGCTCGGGATGCATGACACCTTCTCTCGGGCGACTTCCGTTTCCTTCAGTGGATCTGTTTCATAGCGCGGACCCACGCGTCCTCAGGTCTCCCCGGCTGCCCAAGTCCGGACTGACGAAACTTTCATCCTGCAGTACTGCCGCGATGGCCGTGGGCAAGTCGGCGCTGGCGCTGTTTTTGGAGACGTAACCGGTGCCGACAGCAAGCGCCGCTCGAAGAAAATCCTCGGAGGTCTCCTGGGTGACGAATACCAGCTTCGCATCCGGCAGAATCTGCCGAATCCGCCTGCCAACCTCGATTCCGTCAACGTCCGGAAGGTGAATGTCCAGCAGGACCAGTTCCGGCGCAAGCTCGCGAGCCTTTTGAATGCCCTCGTGGCCTGTCGCCGCTTCTCCGAGGATGCGTATATCCGGTGTTGCCAGTAGCAAGCGAAGGAACCTGCGAAACAGTTCCGAGTCTTCCACGATGAGAACTGACGTCTGCAGCTGCATGGCTCACCTGGGCGGGATATGAAACAAATATGTCAAGCAGCCAAGAAAATTCATCAAAAAAAGTGCCGAATCTTCCATTTTTCTGCTAGCATCCGCTAGCGATTTGATAGCACTTCGGAGGCGGAGATGAAGGCTCAAGAGCGCGCCGTGCTCTTTATCCGATGTACGCAGGAGGAAGCCCAAAGAATTCGTGCAGCCGCATCTCGCGAAAGGAGAACTCTGAGCGCGTACGTCTTGAACGCCGTAGAGAACCGGTTGGCCGTCGAGGAGCAAATCAGCCGGGCCAAATGGCCGTTCGCTCGGCCGCACAGGTGATCGCACAAAACGTCCCGCCATTTCCGCAATCCAAGAAAGAGCAATTCGCTTCCCGCAAGAATTTGATTTGAAGGGCTCGCGCGATTGAGCGACACTCTAAACCGGCATCGGCAAGGAGGAGCGAATCTTGCCGCCGTCCGCCGAGATGCTGGAATGAATCGAAGTTCCAGCGCAATTCTCGTTCTTCGGAGAAGCTATGTCATCAATCCGCAGGTGTGATTCGTGTTGGCGCAGTGTGTGTGTCGCCGCGCTCCCGCCACTGATATTATCCGTGATCCTCTTTCTGCCGGCTTCGGCGCGTTCGCAGCAGCAGCCCATGGACATGGACCATTCCGGGCACGCGGGCATGTCCATGCCCATGGACCAGACCGCGGACGCGGCCGCGCAGGCGCGTCTGCAAGCCAAGATTCTGGCGGACAAGCGCGAGAGTGAATTCAACCACCACCTCGCCGGCTTTTTTGTGATCGTTGCCGGCATTTTTATGTTGTTTCAGGGTGAATTCGAAAAGCGCTGGACCACCACAAAATACGTTTGGCCGGCTTCTTTTCTTCTTTCCGGAGTCTTTCTTCTCGTCTGGAGCGACACAGAACTGTGGCCTTTCGGTCATCGCCAGTGGTTGGAGGCCTTGCAGAACAATCGCGAAGTGCTTCAGCACAAGACCTACGCCGTTCTGCTGCTGGCTTTGGGCATTATTGAACTTCTGAGGACAAACGGGCGCCTCAAGGCGGCCTGGAGCAGTTGGGTATTTCCCTTAGCCGCCGTAAGCGGTTCCGTTCTCCTGCTCTTCCATCAACACGAAGGCGGCATGCATGGGCCCCATCACATGGCCGTGATGGAACACATTAAATCCGAGCATCTGAGTTTCGCCCTGGCGGGATTCGGCATCGGGCTAAGCAAGGGCTTGTCGGAGGCAAGAGCATCTTGGCGGGGAATTTTCGCGCGACTTTGGCCCCTGCTTATGATGGTCTTGGGCGTCTTGCTCCTCTTCTACCGCGAATAATTTGATCGATACAACGTTTCAAACTGAACCAGCCTCACAGCACGAGTCCGTTTTGGAACGGAGACTAATCAAAGCGACCGTTTCGTTTTACTGTAAACCATTTATTGTCAAATACTTCCACCGCCTTTAACGGCGCGGTGCTGGCTGTTTGCGTGCCCTGAAGTAACGCGGGATTGCTGTGCGCCATCGCCTTTCTATCTCGCGAAAAAGCAGCCGCATTTGGCGGGCGTTCTTGTGTCAATCCGCGCTTCTCTGCTGTCTTGGCAACTCCAGCTTGGGCGATTCGTCGTGGTCTGAATATCGGCTGAAGGCCAACTTCCTGGCCATGTCCACGAATTTCGTGGAGTGGCCCGCCGAAGCGACCGCCTCCGTTCCCAAGCCCTTTGCCCTCTGCGTTTACGGAGATTTTCCCTTCGGCCCCACTCTAGCCGAATTGACGCGCGCCACGAACGTCCACGGAAGTCGCGTCGAAGTGAAGTGGGTGCGGAAAGAGCCGGATTTGCGCAACTGCAACCTCGTGTTCGTGAGCCGCTCGGAAGAAAAACGCTACGCGCGCATTTTGCAAACCCTCTGGGGAACGTCCATTTTGACCGTAGGCGAGACCCCCGGCTTTCTGGAAGCTGGCGGCATCCTCGATCTCGACGTTCAGAGTGCGAAACTGCACTTTGACGTGAACCTGGAAGCGGCAGAAGTTGCTCACCTGAAGATCAGCGCGCGCTTGCTGGCTTTGGCGCGCCGCGTCATCGGTTCCGCGCGAGCGTTGCAAGGCTGAGATGGAAACGAACCTTCTTCTGCGTGAATGGTCGCTGCGCCAGCGCCTGCTTGCACTGGTCTTGTTCACCTCCGGCGTTTGCATGTTCGTTGGCTGCGGGTTGTTTCTCGCCTACGACGAACACCAAATCAGGCACCAATCCGAGGACGAACTGCAATCGGCGGCGGACATGATCGCCGTTAACACCGCCGCGGCGCTGGCTTTCGGCGATCAAGACGGCGGAACGCGGCTGCTTCAAGGACTGCAGATTCTCGATCACATCCGCGCCGGGGCGCTTTATGACGCCAACGGCAAATTATTCGCGTCCTATGTCAGAACAAGCGACGCGGGGAAGTACTCCTTTTCCGCGCCTTCGCCGAGCGGCACGGAATGGCACGCGGGTGCCCTGCGGCTTACCGCTCCCGTGATGCTCGACGGCAAGCAACTCGGCATATTGTTTCTGGAGTCCGACTTGGCCGCCATCACGGCGCGCCGGGAAGCAATCCTCAAGGTCGCTATGCTGATTGTCGGCGCCATGCTCCTTCTCGCCTACCTGCTGACAAGCCTGTTACAGCGTTCCATCTCGGAGCCCATTGTCCTGCTGGCCCGGGTCGCACGGGCCATCGCCGAACAGAAGCAATACGGTCTCCGCGCTCCCGACTCGAAAGGCCGCGAATTGCGGCAATTGAGCCGCGACTTCAATTACATGCTCGACGAAATCGAGCACCGCGACGCCGCGCTGGTCGAAGCGCGCGACACCCTTGAACAGCGCGTCATCGAGCGCACACGGGAGCTCGAAGGCGAAATTGCCGGCCATAACAGAGCGGAATCGGCGCTCAGAGAGCAAACCAGTTACTTAAACACGTTTGTCGAGGGATGCCCCATCGGATTCGTGGCGGAAGATAAGGACGGCAAAATCCAGTTGACGAACCAGGCCTTCCGGGAACTCTTCGGTTACAGCAGCGAGGAAATGAAGGGTAAGTCGATCGACGAGTTGATTGCTCCCGATGAGCTCCAAGGCGAGGCCCGCGACATCAGCCGTAGCGTCCTGATCGGCAACTCGATTCGCAAGAGGGTGCGCAGGCGGCACAAAAGCGGCGTATTGATCGATGTCGAAGCTTATGGCGTCCCTTTTGTAGTCGACGGCGTACTCCGCGGCCAGTTCGCTCTTTATCAGGACGTCAGCGAAGAAACCAGGGCGGAACGCGCTCTGGCCGAGAGCGAAGAACGCTTTCGGATGCTCAGCACAACCGCGCCCGTGGGAATCGCGCTGCTGGATGAAAGCGGAAAACTGTCTTATGTCAACGAGCAGTATCTAGCCATGACCGGCTTGACCGAGCGCGAAGCGCTCAACAACGGCTGGCGGCTCGTGCTTCATCCGGATGATCTCGAGCGTGTCGACCGGATGCGCGATCGCGCCATTCGCGCGGGTGAAGATTACGCGATGAATTATCGCTATTTGAGGCGCGACGGAGCGGTCGTCTGGGTCGACACCGTCGCGCGCGCTTTCGTCGACAAGACCGATGGCCGCCACTGCTATGTGGTCGTCGTCCAGGATGTAACCGAACGGCAACTTGCGCAGGAGCGTCTTCGCGAGGCCAAGAATGCCGCCGAAGCCGCCAACCGCGCGAAGAGCGATTTTCTCGCCAACATGAGCCATGAGATTCGTACACCCATGAACGGAATTATCGGCATGACGGAACTCGCCCTCGACACCGAACTCAACAGCGAACAGCGCGAGTATCTGACCACGGTTCGTTCCTCTTCCGAGGCCTTGCTGGGAATCATCAACGACATTCTGGATTTTTCCAAAATCGAAGCGGGAAAACTGGAAATCGAAACTACCGTATTCTCGTTGTTCGATTGCATCGAAAGCGCCCTGCGGCCCCTCGCTCTGCGCGCACAGCAGAAAGGATTGGAGCTCAACTGGACCGTGGCTCCCGCGGTTTCCGAATGGCTGCGCGGCGACCCCACGCGGTTGCGCCAGGTTCTTATCAACTTAGTGGGCAACGCGGTCAAGTTCACCAAGGAGGGCGAAGTCACCGTGCGCGCGGAAATCGGTGCCGGCGGCGGCGAAAACACACCGCAGATCCGCTTCGCGGTTTCCGACACCGGCATTGGTATCTCTCCGGAGAAATCCGAAAAGATATTCGAAGCCTTTTCACAGGCCGATGCCTCCACGACCCGCGAATTTGGCGGCACCGGACTCGGACTCTCCATTTCCAGCCGGCTGGTGTCCCTCATGGGCGGAAAAATCTGGTTAGAGAGCGCCGTCGGGAGGGGAACGCAATTCTTTTTCACCGTACCGCTTAGCGCGGCGCCTCCTCCTGAAGGAACCACGACGGCCCTGGATTCCGAGGTCCTTCGGAACCGGCGCGTGCTCGTCGTGGACGATCATGAGACGAACAGGCGCCTCCTTGCTCTTCTGCTCCCTCGCTGGGGTTTGCGGGTCGAGCTTGCCGAAGACGGCTTCGAGGCCCTGAAGAAATTTGAGGAATCGCAGAGATATGGCGATGCGTTCTCGCTGGTTCTGCTGGACAAAAACATGCCCCGGCTGAGCGGGCTTGACACGGCGCAGCGGATTCGGCGAATCGCCGGCCGTTCCTCCACCGCGATTCTTTTTCTCAGTTCGTCTCCAAGGTTGGAGGACCGCGGTCTCATCGAGGAACTGGGCGTCGCGTGTACGCTGAGCAAGCCGATTCAGCGCGCCGAGCTGCGTCAAGCCATGTCCGCGGCGGTGTCGGGCACGCGAGCCAGGCCACACGCGGAATCGAGAATCGCGCCGGCAGCGCCGGAGCGGCCCTTGAACCTGCTGCTCGTCGAAGACAACGCCGTGAATCAGAAGCTGGCAATACGCCTGCTCGAAAAAATGGGACATACCGTGACGCTGGCGGCCAACGGAAAAGAAGCCGTCGATCGACTCTCCGCCGGCAATTTCGACCTCGTGCTGATGGATATTCAGATGCCCGTCATGGGAGGCATCGAAGCCACGCGCCTGATTCGGGAAAAAGAGGCGGGGGGCGGCCGCAGGACACCTGTTTTGGCGATGACCGCCCACGCTCTGAAAGACGACAAGCAAAAATGCCTTGCCGCCGGAATGGACGGCTACATTTCCAAGCCGGTTCGCACGGAGCTCCTCCGCAAGGAAATCGTGCGGCTCACTTCGCGGGATCTTCCCACTGCGGCGAAGAGCGATCCTAAGGGTAAAGAAGGTCCGATGAAACCACGCTTGAATGTGCAAGACCTGCTCGGCAGAGTCGAAAACGACAAGCAGCTGCTCAAAGACCTGGTCGACATCTTTCGCGCCGACCTTCCTCGCCATGTAACTGCTCTGGAAGCCGCTGTGGAAGCCGCGGATTCGGCGGAGGTGGCGCGCTCGGCGCACGCATTGAAGGGCATGTTGGCCAATCTCGCCGCGCCGCAAGCCGCGGCCGCCGCGGCTCACCTGGAAGAGCTGGGCCGGGAGAATGGTGGCGGGCAATTTTCAGCGGCGCTCGCCAGCTTAAGAAACGAACTTGCCGGCCTGTTACCGGAACTCGAAGCGGTTGCGGAGGCGAGAAATTGAAGATTTTGATCGCCGATGACGACGCGCTTTCCCGGCGTTTGCTGCAAACCACTCTTGAGCGCGCGGGCTACGCCGTCACCTCCGTCGACAACGGCGCTTCTGCGGCGCGCCTCCTTTGCGAAAAGGACGGGCCCCGCCTCGCGCTCCTGGACTGGATCATGCCGGGTCTCGACGGCCCAACCGTGGTACGCACCGTGCGCGAACACCGCGAGCAGCCTTACGTGCACATGATTCTGCTGACGTCGCGCCAGTCCAAGGAAGATATGGTCGCCGGCCTCGAATCCGGAGCCGACGACTATCTCACCAAGCCTTTTAATCCCCAGGAACTCAAAGCCCGTTTGCGAACCGGTGAACGAATCCTCTTGCTGGAAGACCGCCTGGTGGAAGCGCGCGAGGAGATGCGCTTCAAAGCTACTCACGATTCGCTCACCTCCCTGTGGAACCGCGGCATGATCGAAGAACTCCTGCACCGTGAGCTACAGCGCGCGCAACGCGATCCTTATAATGGCTGCGTCTCGCTTTTGCTCGCCGATGTCGATCATTTCAAAAACGTCAACGACACGTACGGGCATGCCGCCGGAGACGCCGTGCTGCGGGAGATTTCCGCCCGCTTGCTGCGGTCCGTCCGGGGTTATGACGCGGTCAGCCGTTACGGAGGGGAGGAGTTCCTGATCGTTCTTGCCGGATGCGACGAAGCCTGCGTTGCCGCGCGCGCCGAAAACCTCCGCCGCCGCATCGAAACCAAACCGGTTCTCACGGAAAAAGGCGAAGTCCGCGTAACGATCAGCGTGGGCGCGGTATCCAGCACGCATTGGCCGGGGGCCGACGGAGAAGAGCTCATTCGCCACGCGGACGCCGCCCTCTATTACGCCAAAGGTGCGGGCCGGAATCTCGTGGCCATCGGGGACCCTTCGGGAGCGAAAACCCTCGAGCCGGCGAACATAAGGACGCGCGTCGTGGCCAGGACCCACCGGCGCTGACGCCCACGTCTTCCGGTCACAATTTCGCGCGGCTCTGCTGCATCATTTGGCGCATCGCGGCGCTCGATCCGGGCGCGCGTTTTTCTCTCCAGTGCTCCAGCCGTTTGCAGGTCTCTTCGAGATTGTGAAATACCGTGGGGTTCTTGAATGCCGCCCGCCATGTCGGCACGATGCTGCGGATACGGTCCCATACCACCCAGATTTCGCCGTTGCTCTCAAAGAACAGCTCGTCGTTGATCAGGCCGCGGTTCACGATGCTCGCCACCATTTCCCAATAGCTCAGCACCATGCGGATGTTCGTGTACTCTTCGGTTCCGGGCGCAAACTCCTCGCCCATTTCCTCCGGAGACGTCGGGTGAAAATGATCGAGAAACCACGAACGCGCCTGCCGCAGCCGCGGTTCGCGCCGCATGTCGTACAGGCGAAGCATCAGGTTCACTTCTTCGTAGGTGACCGTTGCCATGACGCATTCTCCTTGCGCTAGCCGGCGGAGGCGCTGTTGGCCGCCTCCGGCGCAGCTGCGGAAGCGGCTGCCAGCTCCACCCGTTGCACGCTCGACACCGGTATCCCTTGTCGCTGAAATTCGAGTTGGATGCGCCGGCGCAACTCGCGCGACACCTCGTCCTGGCGCGTCGGCGCGGTGCGCACCTGCAGCCGCACCACCGAAGCATTTTGATCGTAGGCGTGCACGCCAAGTACCCGCGGTCCGTCCATAAGAGCGGGAGACCACGATGGATCGCCGCGAAGATCACCGGCAACCGCTTCCAGCGCGCTGAGAATGCCTTCGAGGCGCGCTTCCGGAGCGATGGAGACGTCCACAAAGGCCTGCGACCAATCCCGGCTCAGGTTCGCCACCGTGCGGATTTCGCCGTTCGATATGGTCACCAGCGCCCCCCGCGCGTCGCGAACCACCGTTCTCCTCAGGGTTAGATGCTCCACCCGGCCCACGGTCTCGGCGACCTGTACCGTATCTCCAACCACGTACTGGTCTTCCAGAACGATGTAGAACCCGGCGATTACGTCCCGAACCAGCGTCTGCGCGCCGAAACCGATGGCCACGCTGGCCAGTCCTGCGAGCGTCAGCGCCGGAACCGGATTGATGCCGACCTTGTCCATCGCCGTCAGGATCGCCACGATCCATACAATTTTGCTGCCCGCGCTGTAGAGCACCCCGGCAATCGTGCGCGTCTGTTGCTCGCGAACCTGCGCCGTGCGCGACTGCCCGGATGCCGGCTTCACCAGAAGTCTCGTGACGATCTTCAGGAAGTGGTTCACCAGCAGCGCGATCAGCAAAATACCCAGCAGGGACAAACCCCGGACAAACCACGGCTGCGATAACCACGCGGGAAGACTGGACATAGGCTTATCGGAGGTGGAGTATAACATCAGGAAGACAAAGATGTGCCCGCTCGCGGCTGTTTTCCTGGGGGAAAGTATGAATGATGCAAGGCGCAAAGTCCTGGCGGCGCTCGGCGGAGCGGCTGGGGCGGCGACGATCGCTCCAGTCCTTTGGTCGCTTCCATTCCCGCTGCAAGCCGCCGCGCAGGATCAGTTCCCGCAGCCGGGACAGGCTAGTCCGAACCCGGCGGGCCCGCCGCCCGATCCGGCCGCCGCGGAAGCCGCTCGCAAAGCCATGCTCAAGGACAACCAGAAGGACATCAAGAAAAACGTCGAAAAGCTGTACGAGCTGGCATCGGAACTCAAAAAACAAGTCGATAAAACCGATTCCGCGACCGTGCTTTCTCTCGAACTGATCCACAAGGCGGAAGAGATCGAGAAACTCGCCAAGCAGATCAAGGACCGCGCCAAGGGCTGAAGCCCATCATCTTCGGAAACTCGTTGCCTTGCCGCATCATCCCGCGAAAGCTTTTTCTCTTGAAAGCAGGTAAAATGACTGCAGTGCATTGCGTCTACGAGATGCAACTGCGCGCCCGTAGCTCAGCTGGATAGAGCGCTGGTCTCCGGAACCAGAGGTCGGGCGTTCAAATCGCCCCGGGCGCGCCATTTTTCAATTTTTACTTGCTGACCGTCACCGCAACATGCAGCGGCAGGTTGCGCGAAGAGTCGCCTGCCAGCAGCGTGTAGCCGCCGGGGACCACGGTCCAATGTTTCGCCTTGGTGCTCCATACGGAAAAGGCCCGCGGATCGAGTGTCACGATGACGTGTTCGGCCTTTCCGGGTTCGAGTTCGACCTTTGCAAACCCTTTCAGTTGCTTTGGAGGTTCGTGGGCGCCGTCCGTGCTGGCGACATAAATTTGCACCACGTCCGCGCCTGCGCGCGTGCCGGTGTTCTTGATATCCATGCTCACGCGCACAATTGCTCCCGGCCGGGTCTTCGCCTGCGCTATCAGATTGCTCATGGAAAAAGTGGTGTAGGAAAGTCCGAAGCCGAAAGGGAAGAGCGGCTCGACTTTTTGCGCGTCGTACCAGCGGTAGCCAACTTGCAGTCCTTCGGAATAAGTGACGTTACCGTTCACGCCGGGATACTGTTCCGGAGTATGCGCCGGCGTTTCGTTCTCTGCTTTCGGAAACGTCATGGGCAGCTTGCCGGAAGGATTTGCATTTCCCAGAAGCAAGTCGGCCACAACGTTGCCATCTTCCTCGCCGGGGTACCACGCTTCCAGCACCGCCCGCACCTGCTCGAGCCAGGGCATCAGCACGGGGCCGCCGGTCTTCAGCACCACAACGGTGTGGCGATTCGAGGCGGCGACGGCAGAGATCAAGGCGTCTTGGTTATCCGGCAGCGAAAGGTTCGGCCGGTCGCGCCCCTCGCGGTCTTTATTGCCCGCCATCACCACGGCTACGTCCGCTGATTTGGCCAGCGCCGCAGCGGCTGCCGTGTCGCTGCCGTCGCTGTAATTTATGGTCACGCCCTCGCCAAAATGTTTCTTCAAGCCCTCGAGCGGCGTCACGGTGTATAGCGGCGCTACCGCGGAACTTCCGCCTCCGCCCGTGTGCGCCGCGCCTGCGTACGGTCCGATCAAGGCGATGGAATGCACTTGCTTTGCGTCCAGAGGCAGCAGGTTCTCTTCATTTTTCAGCAGCACCGCGCTTTGCTCCGCGATTTCCCGCGCGATCGCTCCGTCCCTCTCCGCGGGAATCGGAGTTGCCGGATGCGGATGATCGAATTGGCCGAAACGGAACATCTGAGCGAAGCGCCGAACCAGCATCGCGTCGACGATGGACTCCTTCAGCGCCCCTTTTTCGATAGCGGCTTTCATTCCCGAATCGTAGTACTCGTCGTGCTTCATCTCGAGGTCGAGTCCCGCGAGCGCCGCCGGAACGGTGCTGTGCGTGGCGGTGTAATCCGATTGCACGAATCCCTTGAAACCCCATTCGCCGCGAAGAATGTCTTTCAGCAGGTGAACGTTTTCGCAGCCGAACTGGCCGTTCACGCTGGGATAAGCGCACATCACCGCTCCGGCTTTGCCTTCCTTTACCACCGCCTCGAAGGCGGGCAGATAGATTTCGCGCAAGGTGCGCTCGTCAATGTTCTCGTTGATAGTCTTGCGATCCGTCTCCTGGCTGTTCGCGGCGAAATGCTTCACTTCCGCGATCACTCCCTGGCCCTGGAATCCATGCGTTTCCGCGACACCGAGGCTGCCGGAGAGATAAGGATCCTCGCCGAAATATTCAAAGTTACGTCCATTTTGAGGCACGCGGGTGATGTTCACCCCCGGTGCTTCGATCACGTCTTCTCCACGATCGGCTGCCTCGCTGGCAGCCACTTCGCCGAATTTTTCCGCAAGCGTTGGATCCCACGAAGCTGCAAGCGCGAGCGCCGAAGGCAACGCCGTTGCGGGCTGCGGCTTTGGGCTGTCGCCCGGCCCTGCGCCGGCGGGGCCATTAGTAATTTTGAACGCCGGAACGCCCAGCCGCTCGATCGCGGGAACCTCGCGCGGATGCTCCTTCGTGTTCATCATGTGGATTTCGAGAATTTTTTCATCGAGCGTCATCGCGCGAACGAGCAGTTGCGCCCGCCGTACCGGCGAAAGGGAACTGTTCATCCACGGCCTGGAGGCGGCGCTCGCCGCGCGGCTGTCTTTGTGCGCAGCATCCTGCGAATGCGAGGCGCCGGCTGCCAAAAGCGCCGCCGCACTCAGGCAAATCGTCACAGTGTGCTTCAAGACCGCGCTCCTTTTGCCGCCCAGAGCAGCGGCTGACGGATAGGATAGTTGCGAATGATCTCATCCACCGTGGGATCGGGATTCAGCCGCCGCCACACGCTGAGGTACGCGGGCTTGTTCAGCGCGATCCCGGCGAAGAGCAGACTCGGCTGGCGCACCGGCCAATCGTCCCAATACTCCACGTCATGTGCGTAGGGCCATTTGTTTTTGTCGGCCAGGAACGGGAACAGGAATGCCATCGCTCTCGCGAAGCCGCGCCCGTCCGGCAGCGTAAACGCGAACAAGTTATCTTCGGGAGTGGACAGAATCTGGCAGACCGTGGCCATCACGTCCAGGTTGAAAATGCAATATCCGTACGGCTTGGTGCGCCGCAGTTCGAGCGGGAAGCTGCCGTCCGCGGCGATCTGATCCGGAACAATGATTTCCTTGAAGCGTTTCCTGCAGAAGTCGGTAAGCCGCGCATCCTGTGTAAAAGCGCTGAACTGCGCCACCTGCATAAGCCAGCAGGTGCCGTGGTTGTTTTTGGCGTTTCGCTCGTCCTGCCCGTTTTTCGAAGTGGTCATCCACTCGAGATAATCAGCGAACCATTGGCGCAGTCCCGCACCTTCGTTCTGTGAAATCGCTCCCGATTCCTCGAGCGCCGGAATCGAGCGAACCACTTCGACCAGGTGGATCGTGTCGATAATTCCGATGCCGCGCCCGGTCGTGATTCCGTGAATTGCCTGTGCGTATTGAAGATTCGGATTCATCAGCGTCGCCGAATCGAGGAACCACGCGCGCAGATGCGCTGCCGCATGCGTTGCGTAGCGTTTGTGCCGGGTCAGTATCCACGCCGCGGCCAGCGCGGGCACCTGCAGGCTCAGCCGGATCAGTGCGCGCCGGTGCGCGTTGAAATTGTCCGGATTGGACATGCCGTCGCGCCGGATGTACGGCCCCGTCGGGTTCTTCGGATCCGGCCACCAGTAATCACCTTCGGAGAAATAATCATGTTTGCCGCCTGTGCTGCGCGGGCTCGAGAAACTCGTGATGGTGATGGGTTGCTCGTGAAGATATTTGTTTGCTGCGGCCAGAATGCGGTGCCGGTCGATCGCTGCGAGGTCCGGGCTCTCTCCGCCAGATTCTTTGCCAAAGCTCAATCTGGGCACGAAAATGCCGGCAGTGGCCACGCCCGCCAGCGCGCAAAATTGTCTTCGCGGTATCATTTCATCCTCGCCCTTTTGAGAAGGCTGATTGTCGGCAAAAAGCCGGCCTACTCGACCTACTGGGGAGCGGCGTTCCCGTCGCGCACGGTGATCGTTCGTTCCGCGCGAATGTCGCGCGAGGACGATCCCACCATGAGCTTGTATTTTCCCGGTGCAATCCGCCAGTTGTGCGTTTTCACGTCCCAGTAGGAAAACGCGGAACCGTCGAGCACAAACCGCACGTGCGCGCTTTTCCCGGGCGCAACAAACACCTTCTGGAACGCTTTCAGCTGCTTCGGCGGCTGCGGCGCTTCGTTCGACGGCATTCCCACATACAGCTGTGCCACTTCTGCGCCTGCTATGTGGCCCGTGTTGCTGACTTCCAGTTCCACGGTGATCCTTGGCTGCTGCTTCACGGAAACGGCCGCTTCCTCGGGAGAAACCTTCAACCCTCGATACGCGAACTTTGTGTAGGAGAGTCCGTGCCCGAATTCGAAAAGGGGTGCAATTTCCTTTTCGTCGTAATGCCGGTAGCCCACGAACACGCCTTCGGAGTAGCGCGCCACGCCGTTTACTCCCGGATATTGCTCCGCTGCACTCGCGGGAACATCATCCAGCCTTGCGGGGAACGAAATCGGCAGCTTGCCCGAAGGATTCACCGCGCCGAATAGAAGGTCGGCCACGGCATTCCCGTCTTCTTCGCCCGGATACCACGCTTCCAGAATCGCAGGCACCTTGCCCGCCCACGGCATCAACACCGCGGAGCCGGTCTTCAGCACGACGACGGTGTGCGGATTCGCCGCCGCGACGGCTTCAATCAATTCGTTTTGGTTGCCGCCGAGCTCAATCGCGTGATCTTTTCCCTCCGTATCGATTTCGCCCACCATCACGATTGCCGCGTCCGAGGTGCGTGCCAATTCCGCCGCTCGCGAGGTGTCTGTGCCGTCATTGAGCGTCACCTCTGCTCCTCTCGCCTGTCCGCGGATTCCCTCCAGCGGATCGACCGTGTACAACGGCACGACGTGCGAACTGCCGCCTCCTCCGGTCACCGCCTTTGTCGCCATCGGTCCGATGAGCGCAATCTTCTTAAGTTTGCCGGGCTGCAGCGGCAGCAGGCCGCCTTCGTTCTTCAGCAGTACCATTCCTTGCTCGGCGATCTTTCGCGATGCGGCTCCGTCTTTCTTTGCCGGAATCGGTTTCGGAGCTGGAGGCCCGTCGAAAACTCCATATGCCATCATGGTGCGGAATCGGCGCACGAGCTTGTCGTCGATCGCACTCACGGGCACTTCGCCGGACTCCACCGCTTTTTTCAAGTCGTCGCCCCAGTATTTTCCCGTCGGCATCTCAAGATCGAGCCCTGAGAGCGCCGCCGGGACGGTGCTGTGCACCGCGCCAAAGTCCGAGAGCACGAATCCCTTGTAATCCCATTCCTTCTTGAGGATGTCGTTCAACAGCAGCGTGTTCTCGCAACTGAACGTCCCGTTCACCCGCGGATACGAGCACATCACCGAAGCGCTGTTTCCTTCGCGAACGGACGCCTCGAACGCCGGCAGATAAATTTCCCGCAGCGCGCGCTCGTCGATCTCCTCATTGATGGTGAATCGCTCCGCTTCCTGGTTGTTCGCGGCATAGTGCTTGACGTTGGCCATCACCCGCTGGCTCTGGATGCCTTGAATGTTGGCGACGGACAGCCTGGCGGTGAGATATGGGTCCTCGCCGTAGCCCTCGAACGTCCGCCCATTTTGCGGAACGCGCGCGATGTTTATGGTCGGCGCTTCCAGCAGGCCGTTCCCGATATCTTTCGCTTCCGCTCCGGCGATGGCGCCGTATTCATACGCGACTTTGGGATCCCAGCTTGCGGCGACGGCAATCGGCGAGGGAAGAGCCGTGGCCTTGGGCTGAGGTTGCGGAGGCCGCGTTCCTCCCGGTCCG
>Ga0079220_10000112_pt1 | contig 16205 bp, 17 predicted proteins | sample GAAS100_FD_75071 | JGI IMG/M metagenome (GOLD analysis project Ga0079220, IMG submission 75071) | Agricultural soil microbial communities from Georgia to study Nitrogen management - GA AS100 | ecosystem: Environmental > Terrestrial > Soil > Agricultural land | place: USA: Georgia | collected... | reverse complement strand
TGCTAACTTGCTAGCATGGTAGCCATGCCGGCGAAGCAGCAGTTCAACGTGTACCTCCCGGCCGACCTGGTGCGGCGCGTCAAGCACGCCGCGGTGGACGCCGACCGGTCGCTGTCGGACTTCGTCGAGCGCGCCCTGGAGGCATACCTGCGGCAGCTGGAGGAGGAGCGGTCATGAGGGTGCTGCCGATCCGCTATTGCGTGGACATCGAGGCCTCGACCCGGTTCTACCGGGCGCTCGGGCTGGAGCTCGGCGCCGCGACCCGGCCCGGCAGCTGGGTCGAGCTGCCGGCCGCGGCCGGCATCCTCGCTTTGCACCGGACGAGCGAGCACGGCGGCGAGTGCGAGCTGGCGTTCGAGGCGGACGAGCCGCTGGAGGCGGTCGCGGCCCGGCTGGCCGAGGCCGGCTTCCCGGCCGATCCGATCGTCGACGAGAGCTACGGCCGGTCGCTGCGGGTCCGCGACCCCGACGGCGTGTACGTCCAGGTCAACGAGAACGACCGGACCCTCTACACGTGAGTCCCGCCGCTCTGCGGCTGGCGGCCGGCGTGGTGGCGCTGGAGTTCGCCGCCGCGGTCACCTCGTTCGTCTCGGCGACGCTGCTGCCGACCGTGGCCACGGCGCTCGATGCCCGCGCGCACCTCGGGCTGCTGCTGGCCGGTCCGACGCTGGGGCTGTTCGTCGCCCTGCCGCTGGCGCCGACCGTGCTGCAGCGGATCGGGCCGCGGCGCACGCTCGCGATCGGCATCGTGGCTTACCTCGCCGGCGCGGTGGTCTCCGCCACCGCCGTCTCGGCCGTGGTCTACGCGGGCGGCCGGTTCGTCGGTGGGCTCGCCAGCGGGCTGCTCGCCGTCTTCGGCGTCAGCGCGCTCATCCGGGAGCTGGACGAGCGGGTGCGGGCCCGGGTGGTGGCCGCGTCGTCGGCGATGTGGATCCTGCCGGCGTTCGTCGGCCCGCCCGGGACGCTGGCGCTGGAGCACGCGGTCGGCTGGCGCTGGGCGCTGCTCGCCCCGGTGCCGATCGTGCTGGCCGGCCGGTTCCTGGTGGCCGGGGCGGCGCGGACCGCGCCCGTCGAGCCGGCGCAGCGACCGGTCGGGCGCACGCTGCTGATCCCGGCCGGGGTCGCGGTGCTGCTGGCCGCCCGCTCGCCGCTGCTGGTGGTGGCCGGAGCGGCGGTCGCACTCGTCGGCGTGGCCACGCTGATGCCGGCCGGCACCGCTCGGCTGCGGTCCGGGGCGCCGGCCGCGCTCGCGGCGATGATGCTGTTCGGGACCGGCTGGTTCGGCGCCGACGGACTGGTCACGGTGCTGTTCACCGACGGCTACGGTACGAGCGTGGGCCGAGCGGCGATCGTGCTCAGCGCCGCGCCGCTGGCGTGGGCGGTGACCAGCCTCGCCGTGCGGCGGAGGGTGCCGCCGGCGGTCGGGCTCGGGCTGGCCGCCGCCGGGGTCGCGGTGGTCGGGTCGTCCTCGTCCTTCGGGCTCGGGCTGGCGGCCTGGACCATGGCCGGCGCCGGCATCGGGCTGATGTACCCGGGGCTCTACCTGCGCTGCACCCCGGCCGGCGGGCCGGCGGCGGCGCTGGCCACCGCGGTGATCACCGCCGAGGGGTTCGGCGCGCTGCTCGGCTCGGCGGCCGGCGGCGTGCTGGCGTCGGGCGCCGGCCTCACCACGGCGTACGCGGCCTTCGCCGCGGTCCTCGTGCTGGCCGCGCTCGCCGCCACCCGGTCGGCGCCGAAGCCGGCCCCGGTGGAGGTGCCGGCGTGACCGCCGTCGCCACGCCGGCCGGGGAGGCCGACGTCCGGCTGGAGGTGCCGGACGGCACGCCGACCGCGCTGCTGCTGCTCGGGCACGGCGCCGGCGGCGGGGTCGACTCGGCCGACCTGGCCGAGGTCGCCGCCGCGGCGTTCGGCGCCGGCTACGCGGTCGCCCGGGTCACCCAGCCGTATCGGGTCGCCGGCCGCCGCTCGCCGCCGCGGGCGCCGGTGCTCGACGAGGCCTGGCTCGCGGTGGCCGAGCAGGTGCGCGTGGACGGCCTGCCGCTGGTGGTCGGCGGCCGGTCCAGCGGGGCGAGGGTCGCCTGCCGCACCGCTGACCGCGTCGGCGCGGTCGCGGTGGTCGCGCTGGCGTTCCCGACGGCGCCGCCGCGTACCCCGGACAAGAACCGGCTGGCCGAGCTGGCCGCACCGAGCGCGCCGGTGCTCGTCGTGCAGGGCGAACGCGACCCCTTCGGCATCCCGCCCGAGGTGCCGGGCCGTACGGTCACCGTGCTTCCCGGCGCCACCCACACGATCCGCGGCCCCGCCGCCCGCGCCGCCGCGGTAGCGGTCATCGGTTGGCTGAAGGCGGTCCTCGCATGATCTACACCGTCGCCCGCGAGCTGCCCGGCACGCTGAGCACGATGGCCGCGCCGCAGGGCGACCTGGATGCCGTCCTGCTGGCGCTGCGCGAGCAGGGCGTCGACACGCTCGTCAGCCTGCTGCCGCCGGAGCAGGCGACCGCGCTTCACCTCGACGACGAGCCGCACGCCGGCCGCCGCGCCGGGCTGGCGTTCCGATCCCTGCCGGTGCCCGACTTCGGCGTCCCGGACCGGGCCGAGTTCGCCGGGCCGCTGCGCGAGCTGTCCGACGAGCTGACCGCCGGCCGGCACGTCGCCGTGCACTGCTGGGGCGGTGTCGGCCGGTCGTCGCTGGTCGCGGCCGCGCTGCTGGTGCTGCGCGGCAGCACCGCGCAGGCCGCCTGGCACCGGGTCGCCTACGCCCGCGGCGTACCGGTGCCGGAGACCGACGAGCAGCGCGACTGGGTGGCCCGGCTGGCCGCCGGTCGGTAGCTCAGCTGCGCAGCGCCGGGAAGTCCTCCTCGCGGAACTCGGCCGGCCGCCGGTCGGTCGCCTCGTTCTCCGCGCCGCGCAGCTCGACCCGGCGGATCTTGCCGGAGATCGTCTTCGGCAGCTCGGCGAACTCGATCCGGCGGATCCGCTTGTACGGCGCGAGCTGCTCCCGGCAGTGCCGGAAGATCGACTCCGCCGTGGCCGCGTCCGGGGAGTGACCGGTCGCCAGCGTCACGTACGCCTTCGGTACCGCCGTGCGCACCGGGTCCGGCGCCGGCACCACCGCCGCCTCGGCCACCGCCTCGTGCTCGACCAGCACCGACTCCAGCTCGAACGGCGAGATCCGGTAGTCCGACGCCTTGAACACGTCGTCGGTGCGGCCAACGTAGGTGATCGTGCCGTCCGGGTTGCGGTGCGCCACGTCGCCGGTGTGATACCAGGAGTCGGCCGAGACCGGCATGAGGTGGCCGTGCTCGTTCCGGTAGCCGGTCATCAGCGCCGCCGGCCGCGGGTCCAGCGACAGGCAGATCTCGCCCTCGTCCCCGACCGCGCCGGACACCGGGTCGACCAGCTCGACCACGTATCCCGGCAGGGGCCGGCCCATCGCGCCGAGGGTGATCTCCACGCCCGGCGGGTTGCCGATCTGCGCGGTGGTCTCGGTCTGCCCGTACCCGTCCCGGACGGTCAGCCCCCAGACCCGCCGGACGTGCTCGATGACCTCGGGGTTGAGCGGCTCGCCGGCGCTGACCAGCTCCCGCATCGGCACGTCCCACTTGCTCAGGTCCTGCTGCACGAGCATCCGCCAGACCGTCGGCGGCGCGCACAGCGTGGTGGCCCCGCACCGGACCAGCGTGTCCAGCAGCGACTCGGCGTTGAACCGGCCGGTGTCGTGCACGAGCACGGTGGCGCCGGCGTTCCACGGCGCGAAGAAGCAGCTCCAGGCGTGCTTGGCCCAGCCCGGCGAGGAGACGTTGAGGTGCACGTCGCCCGGCTGCAGCCCGATCCAGAACATCGTGGACAGGTGGCCGACCGGGTAGCTGGTGTGGGTGTGCTCGACCAGCTTGGCCCGCGCGGTGGTGCCCGAGGTGAAGTAGAGCAGCAGCGGGTCGTCGCCGTGCGCCGGCTCGTCCGGCTCGAAGTGCTCCAGCGAGGTCTCGGTGTCCGAGTAGCGCAGCCAGCCCTCGACCGGCTCGCCCACCGCGATCTTGGTCCAGCCGCCGTGGATGCCGGCGAACAGGCCGGTGTCGGGGCTGGCGGAGACGACCACCGAGACGTTGCCGCGCTCGATCCGGTCGGCCAGGTCGGCCGGCCGCAGCAGCGTGCTGGCCGGGATCACCACTGCGCCGATCTTCGCCGCGGCGAGCATGATCTCCCACAGCGGCACCGTGTTGCCCAGGAACAGCAGGATCCGGTCGCCCTTGCGTACCCGCTGCTCACGCAGCCAGCCGGCCACCTGCGACGAGCGGAGCGACATCTCGGCGAAGCTCACCTGTGTCTCGCCGTCGGCAGTGACCAGCCACAGCGCCGGCTGGTGCGGCCGCTCGGCCGCCAGCACCCCGTCGAACCAGTCGATGGCCCAGTTGAACCCGCCCGTGTCGGGCCAGCGGAACCCCGCGTACGCCGCCTCCGGGTCGTCGCGGTGGGAGAGCAGGAAGTCGCGCGCCTCCCGGAACGCCTCAGTCGCCGTCACGCGATCACCTTGTCACGCGGCGGCGATCGGGGCGACCGTTGCGTCCGCCACCCGTACCAGGTCGTCCGGGGCCAGCGAGACCTGCAGGCCACGCCGCCCGGCGCTGACGTAAACGGTGTCCCAGTCCTGCGCCGAGGCGTCGACCACGACCGGCAGCCGGGACCGGTGCCCGAGCGGCGAGATCCCGCCGGTCACGTAGCCGGTGGCCCGCTCCGCCGCCGCGGGATCGGCCATCGTCGCCTTCTTCCCGCCGAGCGCGGCCGCGATCGCCTTGAGGTCGAGCGAGCCGGCCACCGGCACCACGCCGACCGCGAGCCGGCCGTCGACGCTGACCACCAGCGTCTTGAACAGCCGGCCCGGCGGCACGCCGAGCGCCTCGGCCGCCTCCGCACCGTACGACCCGGAGCGCGGGTCGTGCGCGTACGGGTGCAGCTCGAAGGCGACCTTCTGCCGCGCCAGCAGCGCCGTCGCCGGCGTCGCCTGACCTGCCACGAGGCGCACCCTACGGAATGCGTACCTGCCGGTGGGCGTTCGAACGTGTTGTGACACTGACCGAGCGCGCGGCGCGCCGCGACGACCCGCGGGCGTGGCCCGAGTGGCAGCCTGAGGGCACCACGGCGGGCTGGTTCTCGACGCCCCGCGTATCCTCCGGGTCCGGGGTACGCCCCGTGGACACGACGGGAGGACCGGTGGCGGAGGAGACCGCGGAGCAGCACGAGACCGCTGAGCAGCGGCGTGCGCGCTTCGAGCGGGACGCGCTGCCGTTCCTCGACCAGCTCTACGCGGCGGCGATGCGGATGACCCGCAACCCGGCCGACGCCGAAGACCTGGTGCAGGAGACGTTCGTCAAGGCCTTCGCCGCCTTCCACCAGTTCCAGGAGGGCACCAACCTCAAGGCCTGGCTCTACCGGATCCTCACCAACACGTTCATCAACTCCTACCGCAAGCGCCAGCGGCAGCCGCAGCAGTCGACCGCCGAGAACATCGAGGACTGGCAGCTCGCGGCGGCCGAGTCGCACCAGTCGACCGGGCTGCGCTCGGCCGAGATGGAGGCGCTCGACCACCTTCCCGACTCCGACGTGAAGGACGCGCTGCAGCGGTTGCCGGAGGACTTCCGGCTGGCCGTCTACCTGGCCGACGTCGAGGGCTTCTCGTACAAGGAGATCGCGGAGATCATGGGCACGCCGATCGGCACCGTGATGTCTCGACTACACCGGGGCAGAAGGGGCCTGCAGCGGCTGCTCGGGGACTACGCTCGGGACCGCGGCCTGGTCCGTGCGAGTGCGACGGAGGAGGAAGCGTCGTGAGCTGCGGCGACCCTCACGAGACCGACTGTGGTGAAGTGCTGGCCGAGGTCTTCCTCTACCTCGACGGTGAGATGACCAGTGACCGCCGCGAGCGGATCCGCACCCACCTGGACGAGTGCTCCCCCTGCCTGCGCAAGTACGGCATCGAGCAGGAGGTCCGGGCGCTGGTGGCGCGCTGCTGCGGCGGCGACCGGGCCCCGGACACGCTGCGGGACAAGGTCAGGGTCCGGCTGCGCGAGGCGGTCGTGATCGAGTCGACGACCGTCGTGGAGTTCGGGGCCGACTGACCCGGCCTCCCGATCGGAGCGCCCGTGCGGGCCCCGATAGGGTCGATCCCGACGCTGTCGTCGGGAGGGTGCTGGCGTGTTCGAGTCGGTCCTGGTCGCCAACCGGGGGGAGATCGCCGTCCGGGTGATCGGCACCTGCCAGCGGCTCGGGGTCAAGGCGGTCGCCGTGCATTCCGAGGCCGACGCCGGCGCCCTGCACGTCCGGGTCGCCGACGAGTCGGTGCTGCTCGGCCCGGCCCCGGCCGCCGAGTCCTACCTGGACATCGGGCGGGTGCTGGAGGCCGCCCAGGTCACCGGGGTGCAGGCGATCCACCCCGGCTACGGGTTCCTGGCCGAGAACGCGGAGTTCGCCCGCCGGGTCACCGACGCCGGGCTGGTCTGGGTCGGCCCGGCCCCGGAGGCGATCGAGGCGATGGGCGACAAGGTCGCCGCCCGGGCCGCGATGGCGGCGGCCGGGGTGCCGGTCGCGCCGGGCACCGACCCGCTGCCCGACGCCGACGCCGCGGCGGCCGCGGCCGCCCGGATCGGCTACCCGGTGATGGTGAAGGCGGTCGCGGGCGGCGGCGGGATCGGGATGGCCGCCGTCGACGACGAGCCCGCACTGCGGACCGCGTACGAGACCGCGCGGACCAGGGCGGAGCGGTTCTTCGGCTCGCCGGCGGTCTTCCTGGAGCGCTACCTGCCGCACGCCCGGCACGTCGAGGTGCAGGTGCTGGGACTGACCGACGGGCGGGTGCTCGCCCTGGGGGAGCGGGACTGCTCGGTCCAGCGGCGGCACCAGAAGGTGGCCGAGGAGACCCCGTCGCCCGGGGTGACGCCGGCCCTGCGGGAGCGGATGTTCGCCGCCGCCCGGCGGGCCGCGCTGGCCGTCGACTACCGCGGCGCCGGCACCGTCGAGTGCCTGGTCCCGGCGGACGGGTCGGGCGAGTTCTTCTTCCTGGAGATGAACACCAGGCTGCAGGTCGAGCATCCGGTGACCGAGCTGGTCACCGGCATCGACCTGGTCGAGGAGCAGCTGCGGGTGGCCGCCGGCGACCCGCCCGCGCTCGACCCCGACCGGCTGCCCGAGCCGCGCGGGCACGCGATCGAGCTGCGGATCTACGCCGAGGACCCGAAGCGGTTCCTGCCCGGCCCGGGGAAGATCACCCGCTGGGAGCAGCCGAGCGGGGAGGGTATCCGGGTCGACCCGGGCTACGCGGCCGGTGACACGGTCACGCCCTACTACGACCCGCTGCTGGCCAAGCTCTGCGTGTGGGGCGCGGACCGGCCGGCCGCGCTGGAGCGGGCCCGGGCGGCGGTGGCCGGGTTCGTCGTCGAGGGGCCGAAGTGCAACCTGCCGTTGTTCGCCGAGCTGCTGCAGCAGCCGGAGTTCGTCTCCGGCTCGTACGACACCGGGCTGATCGACCGGATGCGCCGGTAGTCGCCGGTAGTCTTCGCCTCGACGACAGGAGGACCAGGTGGCCGACGAGATCCGCGCCGAGATGGTGGCGAACGTGTGGAAGGTCGTCGCGGCCACGGGCGACCGCGTCGACGACGGCGACACGCTGGTGATCCTCGAGTCGATGAAGATGGAGATCCCGGTGCTGGCCGAGTCGTCCGGCGTGGTCGCCGAGATCGCCGTGAACGAGGGCGACGTCGTCCAGGAGGGCGACCTCATCGCCCGGGTCGAGTGACTAGCGCGACCGCTCGATCTGCCGGCCGTAGGTGATGAGGTCGACGCCGGGCTCCGGCGACCAGTCCCGTTCCGGGGTCCGGGCGAACCCGAGGCGCAGGTAGAGCCGCCCGGCGGCGGTCATCCCGGACTGGGTGGACAGCCGCAGCGAGCTCACCCCGGAGGCCTGGGCCCGGTCGATGCACCAGCGCACCAGCGCCTCGCCGACGCCCTGCCCGCGCGCGGCCGGGTCGACCACGAGCATCCGGAAGCTGGCCTCGTCCGGTGAGGACACGTGCTCCGCGTACGGGCTGCCGAGCCCCGCGTAGGTCACCGTGCCGAGGATCCGGTCGGCGTCGTCGACGGCGACCATGAGCTCGGCCTTCTCGGCCCGCGGCGCGACGTCGCGCAGCACCGCGTTGTAACGCGAGTCGGTCCGGGTGTACCCCTCCGCGAGGTACACCCGGACCGCAAGCTCGCCTATCTCGTCGTACTCGTCGGGTCGGGCCGGGCGGATCAGCACCCGGCTGAGATTACGTGCTGCTGGCCTTGGAGGTGTCCGCGGTCAGCTCGTCGATCGGCTGGACCCGCGGGTCTCCCTCGTCGGCGAAGTAGTCCGACGGCTCGGTCTGGTCGACGCCCTCCGGGGACTTCATCGCCCGGAGCACGAACGTGAGCACGACCGCGACGATCAGGTTGATCACGAACGCGGTCAGCGCGATGTAACCGAGCTTGCCGACGAACGGCACCTGGTCCAGCGACGACCCGAAGTGCTTGGTCGCCGCGCTGCTCTGCTGGTATGCGGCGACGGTGCCGTAGACCATGCCGACGGCCCAGCCGATCAGCAGCGCCCACCGGTGGAACCAGCGGGTGTAGAGACCGAGCACCAACGCCGGGAACGTCTGCAGGATCCAGATCCCGCCGAGCAGCTGGAAGTTGATCGCGTTCTGCCGGTCCAGGCTCAGCACGAAGATCAGCGCGCCCAGCTTGACGATCAGCGACGTGATCTTGGAGACCTGCGCCTCCTTCTCCCGGGAGACCTCACGCTCGAAGTAAGCCCGGTAGATGTTGCGGGTGAACAGGTTTGCGGCCGCGATCGACATGATCGCCGCCGGCACCAGGGCGCCGATGGCGACCGCCGCGAAGGCGACCCCGGCGAACCAGCTCGGGAAGCTGTCCTCGAAGAACTGCGGTACGACGAGCTGCGCGTTGGGCTTGCCGTTCAGGCCGATAGGCTTGGTCCCGGCGGCGATCGCGGCGAACCCGAGCAGCGCCAGCAGCCCGAGCACCAGTGAGTACGCCGGCAGGATCGCCGCGTTGCGGCGGATCACGTTCCGGCTCCGCGACGAGAGCACCGCGGTGATCGAGTGCGGGTACATGAACAGCGCCAGCGCCGAGCCGAGCGCCAGCGACGCGTACGCCCAGTATTGCGCCGGCGGCGGGATGAACACCCCGGTCGGCTTGCCGGTCGCCGGGTTGATCGTCGCCATCTTCTTCTGCGCCGCGTCGAACGAGGCCCCGAAGCCGATCTTCACCGCGATGTAGACGACCGCGACGATGATCACCAGGTAGATCAGGAAGTCCTTGACGAACGCGATCAGCGCCGGCGCCCGCAGACCGGACGAGTACGTGTACGCGGCCAGCACGGCGAACGCGATGAACAGCGGCAGGTCCTGCGCGATGACGTTGTTCGAGCCGCCGACGCCCATCACCTCGAGCACGGCCTGGATTCCGACCAGCTGCAGCGCGATGTACGGCATCGTCGCGAGGATGCCGGTGACCGCGACCGCGAGCCCGAGCCCGCGGGAGCCGTGCCGCCCCTCGACGAAATCGGCCGGCGTCACGTACCCGTGCCGGTGCGAGACCGACCACAGCCGCGGCAGGAAGACGAAGATGATCGGATAGACGATGATCGTGTACGGCACGGCGAAGAAGCCGCTGACCGCGCCGGTCGCGAACATCGCGGCCGGGACGGCGATGAACGTGTAGGCCGTGTAGAGGTCGCCGCCGAGCAGGAACCACGTGATGAACGTGCCGAAGCCGCGGCCGCCCAGCCCCCACTCGTCCAGGCTGGCCATGCTCTGCGCCCGCCGCCAGCGGGCCGCGGCGAAGCCGACGCCGGTCACGAACACGAACAGGATGATGACGACGGTCAGCGCGACCCAGTTGACGCCGGTCACCGGTCCCCACCTCCGCGGCGCGCGTTGTGCACCAGCCGGTAGGCCAGATAGGTGCAGCCGGAGGCGATGAACACCCACAGCAGCTGGTACCAGTAGAAGAACGGGAAGCCCCAGAGCTTCGGATCCTCGTTGGAGTAGGTGCCGACCAACATCAGCGCCACGATCGGCGCGAGGATCAGCGCCCCGGCCCCGACGAGCACGCCGGGCGGGAGCGGTCTGATGCGATTCGGGGAGAGCTCGCGTTCTCGATCGGTCTGGTCAGGCTCGGCCACTTCGACCTCCGTATGAAGAGACCCCACCCCCCGTGCGGCCGGCACGTTACTACTCCGTGGCCGGCCCGGACCGCACCGATCGCCCGCCGGTGGGCGTGGTGCGCCCGGCGGGAGGCCTTCCCTCGGCGACCGTGTCGTCCACTCGCGCACACGGCGGCAAATGACCTGCTCCGCGCGGCCGAACCGGATCTCGGTCGATACCAGATCCCCTCTGTATCGAACAGGCCCACTTTAGGTCTCCCAGAACCGACTTGGGGCAACTAGGGTTCGAGGTCGCGCCCCCGACCGGGTGTGGGGTGCCGGGCACGCGGCCGTATCCGCGTGGTCCAAAAGGGGGGTCTTCCCTGATGCGTCCCTTCCGCCCGCTCGTGCTTGCGGCGGTCGCGGCGACGAGCGTAGGGCTCGCGCTGCCGGCGACCGCAGCACCGTCCGCACCGAAGGAAGTCGACGGCCTGTCGGCCCGGACGGTGGCCCAGATCGACGCGCTCGGCCAGGCGAAGCGCGGCCTGACCGCCACCCAGAAGAAGGTCGACTCACGACTGCTGACCGAGGCCGAGCAGCGCCGCGGTCAGCCGGCCGCGGCCGGCGTCGGCCACGTCGCCACCGGCGTCAGCACCGACAAGCAGGGCATGACCGCGGTCGACGTGCTCGGCAGCCCGAAGGCCGTCGCGCCGGCGGTGCAGGCGGTCGGCGGCCGGGTGGTCGCCGCCTCGGTCGCGGGCAACGCGGTGCGGGCCAGCGTGCCGCTGTCCGCGGTCGAGTCGCTGGCCGGCAAGGCCGGCGTCCAGCACGTCGGCGTCGCCGCGCAGGCCATGCTCGCCAACGAGGGCGGCCGGGTCGCTCCGGCGTCCAAGGCCGAGCTCACCGAGCGCATCTCCGGCGCGCTCGCCCAGGCCAAGACCCGGTCGGCGGCCATCCCCGCCGCCGTCGACCAGGGCTCGACGGTCAGCGAGGGCGACAAGGCGCACGGCGCCGACCAGGCAAGGGCCAGGTTCAAGGTGACCGGCACCGGGGTCACCGTCGGCGTGCTCTCCGACGGCGTCGACTCGCTGCCCGCCTCGATCGCCTCCGGCGACCTGCCGGCCGACACCCGCGTGCTGCCGGGCCAGGAGGGCGACGGCGACGAGGGCACCGCGATGATGGAGATCGTCCACGACCTCGCGCCCAACGCGCACCTGATCTTCGCGACGGCGTTCACCAGCGAGCAGAGCTTCGCGGACAACATCAGGGCGCTGCGCGCGGCCGGCGCCGACATCATCGTCGACGACGTCGTCTACTTCGCCGAGTCGCCGTTCCAGGACAGCGGCCCGGCGCAGGCCGTCATCGATGTCACCAACGACGGCGCGCTCTACTTCAGCTCCGCCGGCAACGAGCAGAACGTCGACGACCGCACCGCCGGCAACTGGGAGGGCGACTACGACCCGGCCGGCCAGACGATCGGCAAGTTCGCCGGCGAGGCCCACGACTGGGATCCGGGCCCGCTCACCCAGGCGCTCAACCCGGTCTCCGACGACTCCGCCGGCGTGCCGACGATCCTGCAGTGGAACGACCCGCAGGGCCACTCCGGGAACGACTACGACCTGTACGCGGTGGGTTCCGACGGTTCCGTGCTCGGGTTCTCCAACGACGTCCAGGACGGCGACGACGACCCGTTCGAGGGCTTCAACCTGCCGTCCGGCACCGTCGGCCTGGCCGTGGTGAAGTTCAGCGGCGCGAACCGCTACTTCCAGCTCACCCCGTTCCGCGGTCGGTTCGAGAACCGGCCCGGCCTGACCGGGTTCAACACCCCGGGCGTCACCCGCGGCCACTCGGCCGTGCCTGCGGCGTTCAGCGTGGCGGCCGTGCCGGCGGCGGGGGCGTTCCCGCGTGAGATCGCGCCGGGCGTGCCGAACCCGAGCGGTCCGTTCCCGAACCAGTTCACCCGCGCCCAGCAGTCGGAGACGTTCACCTCCGACGGGCCGCGCCGGGTCTTCTACAACCCGGACGGCACCGAGATCACGCCGGGCAACCTCACCTCGACCGGCGGGTTCGTGCGGCAGAAGCCGGACGTCACCGCGGCCGACGGCGTGAGCACCTCGGTGCCCGGCTTCGACCCGTTCTACGGCACCTCGGCGGCAGCCCCGCACGCGGCCGCGATCGCCGCGCTGATCCTCTCCGGCAACCCGGGGATCAGCCCGACGGAGGTGCGCTCGGCGCTGACCGGCACCGCGATCGACATCGAGGCGCGCGGCTACGACCGCGACACCGGTTTCGGCATCGTGATGCCGGAGCGGGCGCTCAAGCAGACCGGGGCGACCCCGCAGCCGCTGGTCACCGCCGACGACCCGGTGATCACCACCAGCACCGACGGCGACCAGTTCCTGGAGCCGAGCGAGTCGGCGACGGTCTCGGTCCCGGTCACCAACCGCGGTGACGGCACGGCGACCGGCGTGAGCGTGCAGGTCACCACGCCGACAGCGGGTGCGACCGTCCGGCCGGCCAGCCGGTCGTACGGGACCGTCAAGGTCGGCGTGACCAAGACCAACACGTTCACCGTGTCGGTGCCGGCGAGCTTCCCGCTCGGCGCCACGGTCGGCCTGAACATCCGGGTGAGCTTCGCCGGCGCGCTGTCCCCGCAGTCCGCCACGAAGTCGATCACGGTCGGCCAGCCCGGCCCGGCGCGGGACTTCACCTACACCGGTCCCGCGGTGGCGATCCCGGACGGCAACGACGCCGGCGTCAACGTGCCGCTGCCGGTCAGCGGCGTCGGCAACGTGGCCAGGGCGACCTTCTCCGTCGACGGCACGTCCTGCTCGCCCGCGGTGGCCTCACCGCTGGTCGGCCTTGACCACACGTTCGTCGGTGACCTGGTCGGCTCGCTGGTGGCGCCGGACGGCACGTCGGTGACCCTGTTCGCCCGGCGCGGCTTGGACGGCAACAACATCTGCCAGGCCGTGTTCGACGACGCCGCCGCGCGCAGCATCACGTCGGCCACGTCGGCGGACGCTCCGTTCACCGGCACGTGGCGACCCGAGACGCCGCTGGCCGCACTGAACGGGCACTCCGCGGACGGCACGTGGAACTTCCACGTGGCCGACGAGGCGGGCCTCGACATCGGCTCGGTGCGGGCGTTCACCCTGCACGTGTCCGGCTTCGTCGGCTGACCCGGCGCGGCAGTACGGAGGGGGGCGGCCGATCGGCTGCCCCCCTCCCGCGTTCTGTGGCACGCTCGATGTCGATGTCCACCCTCCTCGAGCTGCTCACCGAGCACACCGACCTGCCGCTGGACGACGTGGCGCATCTGCAGCGGCTGGTGGGGGAGTGGCAGCTGCTGTCCGACCTCTCGTTCGCGGACCTGCTGCTGTGGGTGCCGGTCGGGGACGGCGAGCAGTTCCTCTGCGTGGCCCAGGTGCGGCCGACCACCGGGCCGACGGCCTACCAGGACGACCACGTGGGGCAGCGGCAGCAGGCCCCGGAGGCGACGCCGCAGCTGGTCGCGATGCAGGAGGGCCGGATCTTCCGGGAGGGCGACCCGGAGTGGGAGGGCGCGGTCGCGGTGCGGCGGGAGGCGATCCCGGTGCGCCGGCCCGGGCAGGACCGGCCGGTCGCCGTGGTCGGCCGGGACACCAACCTGGTCGCCACCCGCGGGCCGTCCAAGCTGGAGCTCGCCTATCTCAACGCGGCGAACGACCTGTGCCGGATGGTCTGCGAGTGCACGTTCCCACCGGCCGGGCCGGACGAGGTGCACACCGGGCCGCGGGCCGGCGACGGGCTGATCCGGCTGGACGCGGACGGGCGGGTGGTCTACGCCAGCCCGAACGCCCAGTCCGCCTACCGGCGGCTGGGCCAGACCGGCGACCTGCTCGACGGCGAGCTGGCGCCGATGACCCGGGCGTTGACCCGGGACGCGCTGGAGGGCAGCGACGTCGCCGGCCGGATCAAGGCGGCGCTGTCCGGTGAGGCGCCGGCGCGGATGGAGCTGGAGGCGCGCGGTGCGACGGTGCTGTTCCGGGTGCTGCCGCTGTATCCCGAGGGCACGGCCGAGGGCGCGCTGGTGCTCGTCGGCGACGTGACCGAGGTGCGCAACCGGGACCGCCAGCTGCTGTCCAAGGACGCCACGATCCGGGAGATCCACCACCGGGTGAAGAACAACCTGCAGACCGTGGCGGCGCTGCTGCGGCTGCAGGCGCGGCGGGTGGAGTCGCCGGACGCGCGGACCGCGCTGGAGGAGTCGGTCCGCCGGGTCGCCTCGATCGCGATGGTGCACGAGACGCTCGCGGTGTCGCTGGACGAGCGGGTCGACTTCGACGGGATCGTGGACCGGCTGCTCAGCTCGCTCAGCGACGTCGCCGGGGCCGGGACGCGGGTGCGACTGGAGCGGACCGGGTCGTTCGGGATCCTGGTCGCGGACGTGGCGACGCCGCTGGTGATGGTGCTGACCGAGCTGGTGCAGAACGCCGTGGAGCATGGGTTCCCGGGGGACAGCGACACCGGGACGGTCACGGTGACGGCGTTCCGGCTGGGCCGGCGGATGTCGGTCGTCGTGGCGGACGACGGGACCGGGCTGCCGGACGGGTTCTCCCTCGTCACCAGCGACCGGCTGGGCCTGCAGATCGTCCGCACGCTGGTCACCGCCGAGCTGGGCGGAAGCATCGAGGTCCGCCACCGGGCTCGCTCCCGCGGCGCCGAAGCCGTCCTCGACGTCCCGCTGACCCGCCGCCGCTGACCCCCCCGGCTGGCCGTCCCCGGCCTGGCGCGGGCGGGGTTTCTCGGTTCGGGACCGGGAAGCAGTGACGGCCCGGCGCGGGGGGCGCCGGGCCGTCGAAGACAGCGGGGCAGTTACGCCATTCGCGCCCGCGCGGCGCGAGCCCCGCGACGCTTGAGGGCGCGACGCTCGTCTTCGCCCATTCCACCCCAGATGCCGGCATCCTGCCCGGACTCGAGGGCCCAGCTCAGGCACTCATCGGTCACCGGGCAGCGCCGGCACACGGCCTTGGCCTGCTCGAGCTGCACGATCGCGGGACCGGTGTTGCCGATCGGGAAGAACAGCTCCGGGTCCTCGTCCCGGCAGAGCGCTCGGTGGCGCCAGTCCATTGCGTGACTCTCCTCGCATCGCATGTTGGTCGCGACCCGTACCCGTGGCGACGGCGTACGAATCAAACCCCCGCTTGTGAATCATTTCACGAGTGGCAGCGGTGTCAAGGCCGGCTTGAGTCACCACGTCATACCCGCGTGTGATCGTCACCCCTGTTGCGGTGACCCGGAGTAGCCTTGCAGCCTGATCGCACCCACACAATGCTCTAGTCGGGGGTATTTCTCCGCTCAAGGGCCGCTGATGTAATCACTCACTGTCCTTAGACGATGACCCGGAGCACGTCCGGCACCGACTGGAACCGCACCGTCTCCCGGTCGCCGAGCCAGTCTCCGTCGAGCTGCAGCGCCATCGGCCGGGACGCCCGGAGGGTGAACTCGGCGACGTCGTGCAACTGCAGCAGCCGCCGGCTCCGCAGCGGCGAGGAACCCAGCAGCGCCCGGCGGACGTAGCGCAGGGTGAGCAGTACACCAAGGCTTCTCGGCGCGAAGACGTCGAGTCCGGTGTCGAACGACGCCTCCGGACTGGGTTGGACCGGCCGCTCCCCGAGGTACGACCACGGGGCCGTGTTGGTCACCAGCGCGAAGTGGAGGTGGTCGACCGGATCCTCGCCCGGGCGCTCGAGCGTGATCGCCGGGTGCCGGCGGTCGGCGGTGAGGTAGTGCGCGAGCGCGGCCCGGACGAACCGCGCGTGCGAGGTCTGCTCGCCGGCCCGCCGCCGCTTCTCGATCCGGTGCACCACCTCGGCGTCGAAGCCGAGTCCGGCGTTGAACGTGAAGTAGCGGTCGTCGGCCAGGCCGAGCCCGATCCGGCGGTTCCGGCCGGCGCGCAGCGCCTCGAGGATCGCGCCGGTGGCGTCGAACGGGTGCGTCGGCAGCCCGATCGCCCGGGCGAACACGTTGGTCGAGCCGCCCGGCAC
>Ga0079220_10000111_pt1 | contig 16237 bp, 12 predicted proteins | sample GAAS100_FD_75071 | JGI IMG/M metagenome (GOLD analysis project Ga0079220, IMG submission 75071) | Agricultural soil microbial communities from Georgia to study Nitrogen management - GA AS100 | ecosystem: Environmental > Terrestrial > Soil > Agricultural land | place: USA: Georgia | collected... | reverse complement strand
GGGGTGCTTTTCGCCTTTCCCTCACGGTACTGGTTCACTATCGGTCGCCAGAGAGTATTTAGCCTTGGAGAGTGGTCTCCCCAGTTTCCCACCGGATTACACGTGTCCGGTGGTACTCAGGATACCGCTTCGAGTCCGGGGTGCTTTCTGCTACATGGCTCTCACATTCTATGGCCCCGCTTTCCAGCAGGTTCGCATAGCATCCGGATTGGTAACTCTACTCACGCGGTCCTACAACCCCCAAGTGCAAGCACTTGGGTTTGGGCTGTTCCGATTTCGCTCGCCGCTACTTTCGGAATCTCTGTGATTTATTTTCCTCCAGGTACTGAGATGGTTCACTTCCCTGGGTTGGCTCATACGGGCCTATGTATTCAGCCCGCTGTAACGAGAGTTTATCTCGCTGGATTTCTCCATTCGGACATCCCCGGGTCAAAGCCTGCTTGCGGCTCACCGAGGCTTATCGCAGCTTGCCACGTCCTTCATCGCCTTCTGGCGCCAAGGCATCCACCGTACGCCCTTAGTAGCTTAATCATAAAACTCACCCAAGCCGTCGCCCTGATCCGCATCGCGGTGAAGCGATGAAGAAGAAGAGACGTCCCGATTGATGCGGCTCCATGATTCCCGCAACGAGATTGCTCCGTTTGCGGGCTGTCGATTCCGCACTGCTCAGGCAAATGAATGAATTCGCCTTGTAAATCCACAGTACTGCTCAACTCGAGCAGAACTTGTAATAATCCACACCATCACTCCCCCGCGGGACCGTAATCCCGGCAGGGTTATCGGCGTGGACTTGCCAGCCTTTCTGTTGTCAAAGAACAGTTGTTTCCGATTCCATCGGAATGCCCCGAAGCGTTCGAGGCGTGTCTGGCGGGACTTACCGAGTCGCAACCTGCGGTTGCAACCCAGCCTTCCAGCTCTGCGTTGGAGCTGCCCGCGAGGGGCGGCTCCAAATAAAAAACCCGGCGTCGAGCGCCGGGCACAGTCGCCAATCTTTAGCGACTCCGCGCGAAGCTCGACAAGTCTCTATCCTGTGCTCGTAAGGCCCTCACTTAGGTCTGTTACTTGGATGTACTTCAGACCGACTGTGAATCCCCTGAACAGCCCGGGCGGTTAGGGAACCGCCGAACCATTTGTGAGTATACCGCTTTTCCCTGATACGTCAAGCCCCCTGACGAATATTTTTTTAGTTTTTCCTCAGGCTGTGGATTGGCGGCCGAGCGACGCCTGGGGGGTTACACAGCGGCGCAGGAGGCGCTCGGCGCGGGGTAGAACTCCTCGCCGTTGAACAGCTTACGGATGGCGGTGACGAGGCTCTGGCCGGCATTGCCTTTGGAAAGGTAGCCATGAGCGCCAGCCTCACGAATCTCGCGAACGGTTTGTTCGGAATCGTGAACCGTGAACATCAGGACTCTCGTCGGGGTTCCCGTCAGCAGAATGCGGCGGACGGCGGCCAGGCCATTCAGCACGGGCATGTTGATATCGAGGATGACGAGATCGGGGCGCAGGGCGGCCGTTTTGTCCACCGCTTCCTGGCCGTCGGCGGCCTCGCCGCAGACCTCCCATTCGCCGGTGCTTTGCAGCATGGACTTAAGACCCTGGCGAAGGACCTCATGGTCGTCGGCGATGAGGATACGTTTGCGGTTACCAGTGGAGGCAGGAAAGGAGCCTTGTTCGGCGATAACGGCTTGCGCGGAAGTTTGCCGAGGGGAGTCGATCGGCTTTTCGCCCTCGGTTTGGAGGACCGGCAGGGTGGCGCGAACGATGGTTCCGCGACCTGGCGCGGAGCTGACGTCCAGCGATCCGGACAACAAGCGCATGCGCTCGCGCATGCCTTGAATACCGACGCCGAATGCGCCGCCGCGGGAGAGCGACTTCATTGCGGCAGCTTGCATGCCGGCGCCGCGATCGCGCACCTCGAGGACAATTTCACGCTTGTTGGAATGGACTTGGATTCTCGCAGTCTTGCTTCCCGAGTGGCGGTGGACATTTGCCAGGCTTTCCTGAACGACGCGAAACAGAGCAACCTCGCGATCCGGAGAGAGCCGGGGCAATCCCCGCGGAATGGCGATTTCGACGCGAATCCCGCTGCGCTTTTCAAATCCCTGGGTGTACCAGCGGACGGCGGAAAGCAAACCAAGTTCGTCGAGAAGCGGGGGATGCAGAAGGTACGACATGGTGCGAATTTCCGAGCTGATCTGGTTGGCGAGATCCAGGCAATCGGAAAGCGCCTTGCGGGCGCCGTTCTGGGAATCAGGGGTCACGGTCTTAAGGAGGTGGCCGAGGGTCATGGCTTGAACCGCGAGTTTCTGGCCAGTCACATCGTGGAGGTCGCGGGAGATGCGGCGGCGCTCCTCATCCTGGAGTTTCAGCAAGCGCGTGGAAAGCTGACGAAGGGCGTCTTCATTGACGCGCAACGCTTCGTTGGCTTCGACCAGTTCAGTGACTTCGCTGGCGATGACACCAATAGCGGAGACTCCGGCGGCGCTGACTTCGCTGAAAGAAAGCCGTAGCAATGAGCGGCGGCCCGAGGGCGAGAAAAGGTCCAGATCCACGGCGTAGCATCGCCCGGACGCCAGCATTTCTTTGAGCCTGCTTTGCTGTTCAACGGGCACGAAGTCGAAGAGGTGAGCCCCGACCAGACGCTCGAGGGGCACGCCGAACATATCCGCGAAACGCGAGTTCGCGTAGAGGACCAGGCCATCGGAACCCACAGTGGCGGCGCCCTCGTTCATATTTTCCACGAGCACACGGTAAGGGTGTTCGGCGCCTTGAAGGGTAAAGACACGATCGCCTTTTTCGCCGTTTACAACCAGCGCGTCGACCTTGCCGTGGCGAATGGCGTTGAGGGTTTCCTCGAGTTCGGCTACGCGCATGCGCAGGGCACGGACGGGCGGGCGGACCCGAGAGTCCGCGAGGCGGGCTTTGCGAATTTGGTTTCGTCTAGCCATCTTTCAAGTCGAGGCTCAAGAGAACCGCTTTCCGGTTGGAAAGGTCGCCGATCAGCTTGCGCACGGGACGAGGCAAGGACTTGACCAACGTGGGAGCGGCGATGATCTGGGCTTCGCGGGCACGCTCCGGCCGCTGATAAAGGTCCACGACCTCTAGGTCGAAGCGGCCGGGGAGATATTCATCCAAGATCGTTTTCAAGTTGCGGATGGAGGCAAGCGAGCGAGCCGTGTGGCCCGTGACATACAGGCGCAGGTTGTAAAACGGACATCTCTCGGAAACGCTTTTTTTCGCGATTTGGTGCTTGGCGGCCATGTCAAACTCCGGAGTCTCCGGCGCCGTCGCGGCCCACAGGGTGCAAGTCGAGTCCAACGAGGACTCTTTCCGTGTCCGAGAGATCGCCGATAATTTTGCGCACGGGTTCGGGCAGGCTGCGCACCAGAGTAGGGATCGCGAGGATCTGGTCGCCCTTGGCCAGCTGGGGATTTTTGACGAGATCGATGATCTCAATCTGGTATCCCTGGGGTGCGTACTGGTCGCAGAGTTTCTTGAGATTCGCCAGGGCGGCAAGAGACTTGGGAGTCTGCCCGGCGATGTACAAGCGCAGCAGCATTTTGTCGTTGCACGTCTTGCCTGCAACTGCGGGTTTTGCTTGAGAACTCATAGGGTCCCCTTGGCTGCTCCGGCTTTTAAGCGGCTGCCGTTTGCGGCCACTCTACGGCTTTGTGCCATGTCCGCGCGGTTCGTAAGGAGCAAATCTTCGCGGGCGCGGCCCTGATTGATCAGCTTCAACATCTCTTCCTCCTCGGCCGCAAATTCCGCGCGCAAGGATTGAATCCTGGCATCGAGGGCGTCGCGCCTGCGCTGCAGCTCTCTTTGCCGCCCTTCAATCTCCTGCTCGCGGGCCAGGGCGGCGGCCGTTTCCACGGCTTCCTGCACGACTCTCGACGAACCGGTCAGAACGCCGCCGGCGCCGACATAAGTGGGAACAAGCTGAACGCCGTCGCGGCCGAGGATGAACTCGCGAAGCTGGTTGGAGTGGGCCATGCCGCGGGATTTGAGAACGTACATGCCGCGATTGCGCTCGCCGTTCAATTCAATGTCCCGCAGGACCAGCCAGGTATCGATCAGGGACGAGACACCCAGGTCCGTGTTCTCGGCAGAGGAATCGCCGCGGGTCAAGCTGGTAAAGACAGCGGTGATGCCGCGCGTTTTCAGGAAATCGATCAGGCGGACAAGCATGGACTGGGCCTGCAGCGGGGAGGTGCCGGAGAGCAGGCTGGTAATGGGATCGATGACAACGTTGGCCGGTTGAAGCTTTTCGACAATCTGGTGAATACGGAGGAGATGAGTTTCCAAACCGTATTGCGAAGGGCGCCACGCTTCGTGCAGCAAGAGGCCCTTGGCGGCGCAAGTCTTCAGGTCGATGCCCACGGAGCGGACGTTGCGGGCGACATGCTCGGCGGATTCCTCCAATCCGACGTAAAGGCATTTTTCGCCGCGAGCGCAGCTGGCTTCCGCAAATTTGGAGCAGATGGTGGTCTTGCCGCTGCCGGCGGTGCCGCTGACGAGCACTGAGGAGCCGCGAAAGTAACCTTTGCCTTCGAGCATTTCGTCGAGGTCGGCGATGCCGGTTCCCACGCGTTCCTGAGAAACCCTGTGCTGCAGTTCCATGCTGGAGATGGGCAAAACGGAGAGGCCCTGTTCGTCGATCAGAAAAGGCACTTCGTCGGCGACGTGGGCGGCGCCGCGGTATTTCACGATGCGCATGCGACAGGTGGAAATTTCGTCCTGGATGCGATGATCGAGAAGGATCACGCAATCGGAGACATACTCTTCGAGACCGTGGCGTGTAAGCGTTCCGTCGCCGCGTTCGGCGGTGACGATGGTGGTCAAGCCGCGCTCCTTGAGCCAGCGGAACAAGCGGCGAACCTCCGCCCGAAGAATTCCGGCGTTCTGGAAACCGGAAAAAAGCGCTTCAAGAGTATCCAGCATCACGCGTTTCGCGCCGACGCTTTTGACCGCGTGCTCGAGGCGGATGAAGAGACCTTCCAGGTCGTACTCGCCGGTTTCTTCGATCTCCGCGGGCTCGACGTAGATGTGATCCATAAAAAGCTTTTTTGTCTGGACGAGATGCTGCAGGTCAACGCCAAGCGAGGCAATGTTCCTGGTCATTTCCTCGGGAGTTTCTTCAAAGGCGATCACCGCGCCGGGCTCGCCGAATTCCATGGCGCCGCGCACGATGAATTCCAGGCCGATCATGGTTTTTCCGCAGCCGGCGCCGCCGCAAAGGATGGTGGTGCGCCCTTTCGGGAGGCCGCCACGGCTGATTTCATCGAGTCCGTGAATTCCCGAAGGGCTCTTTTCAATGCCTTGCAGAATGGAATCTTTTTTGAGGCGATTGCCGGGCATTTTTACCTCTACCGTGGTGGTTTTCGACTTAGAACGAACGCGAGCGCCAACAGGGCCAAGAGACAAACAAGAATTCTTCAGACGAAAACATGATGCTCGCCCGAATCGGCTACACGTTCAATACGGCGTTTGCTGTAGTGGAGGCCTTAGGGGTGGACGAAATGCAGAGAGCTTTTCAATCGCGCTGCGCGGAAGCTTCCGCCTCGCGCGGCAGCAGAAGATTCAGAAAACGAATGATTTCGGCCTGCTCACGGGCGTGTTCCGGTGAAGCATCGGCCGCTTGCGTGAGGAGCGCGAGTCTTTCGGTAAGCACCTGCAAGGCCGCTTCGCGCGGAATGTAAATTTCTTGGGCGTCGCGCTCGATCACCCAGCCGCGGCGCGTTTTTTGCAGCTCGAGCGAAACATTCTTCCAGCGGGAAGCGGCTTCGTTTTCGTCCGACGGCAAGGAAGCGAGCGATTCGACGCGCGTTTCCGCGACGCCACGAAGGCCCTTCACATGCACACTGATCACTTGCAGTTCGCCGTAGACGATTACCGGACGGCCGGGATTGCCGAGAGCAGCGTCGCGCAGCATGGACGCGGAATCCTCATTGATTTCCGCGAGTGCAGAAGCGACTTCCCCGGGGGTGGGGACTCGTCCATTGATCTTGAGAACTCTTTCGCGCGGCGGCCCCGGATCGACGGAGGCCGGAACGTCGACGAGTTTGGTTTCCGAATCGGCCGGGGAATTCCCGGTTGCGAGGCCGGCGGCTTTTTCCGTTTCGCCGGTGCGCGCAGGATCTCCCTTGCGGCTTAAGCGCCGGGCGGCGGCAAGCGTCTCTGCCGCTCGAAACGGTTTATCGGTTACGTAGCGATAGAACCTGGCGACGCCGCGGGCGCGCCAATAGGCGGAATCGTAGAACTGCGTGTCCACGCCGGCGCGCAAGGAACTGAAGAAGGAATGCTCCTTGGGATCGATGACGATGCCGACGTGTCCGCGCCAAACGATGAGGTCGCCGGGCTGGGGAAAGTGCACGCGCACGAAATTCGCATTGCCGGTGTAGAGATCGCGCGAATTCACATACTGGTAGGGAAAACCGGCGCGCACGTAAACGTCATGCACAAGATGCGAGCAGTCGGATTCGCTCTCGGTAGCTTTGTCGGCGGAGGAAGTCGCGAGGACGACCAGGCGTCCTTCGGACCGGGTCACGGGCCGCACGCCGTCGGCGTGGTTTGCGGCGAGGCGCGCGCTCTGCGCGAAGACCGCGGAAGCGGCCGCGAGGCCCACCGTGATGGAAAGTACGGAGCGATGCATAACAAAAATAGTCTTGCAGGACGAGAAGCACCGCGACAGACCTGCGTTTCCCGGCAATGGCTTGCTGCCGGAGTACGGGCAAGTACCGGAAGCGCGGTATTCACGCCGCGAAGCAAAGCGGGCTGGAGAAAATTCTTCGGCTGGGCTGCGGAAAGAACCGGCTGGAGCAACTTGCCGCCAGCCGCGCTCAATACGATGAGACGCGCACGGCAATGGTTGCCGACAATCGTGAAGGTTCGTGCAGAATGAGGCAACGCCTTACAAACCTGCGTAAATTCCCTTAGCGCTTGCCTCCGGGAATCAGCGTGTAGGCGACAAACGCCAACTTCGTGCCGTCGGGCGACCACGAAGGAACGTTGATGGTGCCCTGGCCGCCGAAGAGCTTCGCCAGCACGGCGATTTTTCCGTCGTTCAACGACATCAGCCGAAGCATCACGTCTTTGTTTTCGGGATGGCCCTTCACTTCGGGGCCGTAGGTGAGCATGACCATGCGCGTACCGTCGGGCGAAATGTGCGGGAACCAGTTGTTGAAATCATCGTGGGTGATTTGCAGCGGATCCGAACCGTCCGCGTTCATTCGCCAGATCTGCATGTGCCCGGTGCGCTCGGAGTTGAAATAGATGTATTTGCCGTCCGGGGAATATTCGGGGCCGTCGTCGAGTCCGGGCGCGGTAGTCAAGCGCGTTTCCTCGCCGCCGTCAGCCGGGATGGTGTAAATGTCGAATTCACCGGCGCGCTGGCCGACAAAGGCGAGCGTTTGGCCGTCCGGGGACCAGCCATGCCAGTAAGAGGGAGACTTGCCGGTGATGCGCCGCGGCGCACCGCCGCCAAACGGAACGATGTAGACGAGCGAGTTGTGGTCTTCCTGCGACTGGTCGCTGATGGCGAGGAGCTTGCCGTCCGGGGAGATGCCGTGGTCGTTGTTGCAGCGCGTGGCGAAGCCGGTGTCGATGGGCCGGGAATCGCCGCCGGCGGCAGGAAGCTGCTCGATGCGCCCGTTGCGGTTGAACAGCAGAGTGGCGCCGTCATGAGTCCAGTTCGGCGCTTCGATGCGACCCTGTGTTGCGTAGACCACATGGCGATCGGAAGACGCCACCGCTACGGTCTCGAGCGCGCTGTAGAGAACCGGCGGCAGCTCCTTCGAAGACTTTTCGCCGGCGTCGAGCGGTTCGACCTGGACGTTCGAGAAAAGCGCCGTCTCCGAAACGTCCTTATCGTGCGAACAGACGCCGAGTCCGACGTAGAACGAACCGCGCAGAACGACGCGCACGGAGCCGCCGGAAAATTGCGGCTCGCCGGAAGCGCCGCCGAGCCACATGGAAAAATAGTCGCCGCGCTTTTCGATGCGCAGGCGCTGAGGACCGGAGACATTCGCCTGGAGTTCGTGAGTGATCGCGCCTTTTTCTGCCCGGTACTGCAGGGAGGTCAGGCCGTTGCCGTGGAGCGCAAGGTCTCCATAAGGCGAATCGGCGTCCAGGGTCTGGCGAATCATCAGGACCGCTTTGCGGTGGGGATTCCCGCCGGGCTTTGGGAAGCGCACGTCGGCGGTGATGGCGACGTCTCCCGATGCTTTTTTCCAGACGAACTGGAAAACGTCTTTATCGAGCCACATGTTTTCGCCGCTGCCGGTGATGGCGTAGGTCTTTTCCGCGGGCTGATAAACGGCGCCGCCGGGATGCAGAACGGCGCCCACGTCGCCGTGGCTTTCAAAAATTCCCACAGCGCTCGAGGTCTTTTGGGCGCCGGACGGTAGTGCGAGAACGAGTGCGGCAGCGATTGCGAGAAACACGATGGCGCGCCGCTTCGAGTACGCTTCCATGCAAGCCTCCACGGGACTGGAATGGCTCGCAAAATAGGCCGGGCGGATGAAGTTGTCAACGCCGCGTGACGGGCGTGAGACACTTGCCTCGCACTTGCCTCGGGCTAGGGATGCGAAGAGGCGCGCAGCAAAGCCTGGCTCGGCGACGACCTTTTGGGCGCTTTGGAGACCGCTTCCAGTTCCGCTTTGCAGTGATCGAGAACGAGGTCGGTGTTGTGCATGGAGATTTCCGGGCCGTCCGGGACGCCCGCGTCGAGCGGGAGCAAATCGATGACGTGGCCGAATTCATGAAGAAGGGTCAGGACACGCGCTTCCTCCGTGCCGCCGCGATAAACGCCAACGCGGAGCATGTGCGCGGGCTCATAGGTGGCAGGACCGCCCTCTTCGCGGACCAGCACCACGCCGCGCGCATCTTCAAAGAACGCGCCATGCTCATTCACGGTGATCGTCGAGCCTGGTCCGACAAACTGCTGCGCTCGCGCCACGTAGGGTTGCACGTAAAGCAGTTCGCGTTGTGGAAGAAGTATTTTGCGGACCAGTCCTGGATCGTGTTCGTCGAGGGCCAGGTGCAGCGAGCGGAACATGGCGACGGCGTCCGCGTCTTTTGAGAGATACCACGCCGAACAGCCGGTATTTCCCTGGAGCACCGAGAGCACTTCATTCCGGGTGGCCAGCAGTTCGCGGCCGCGTTTGCCTTTGGCCAGCAGTTCGGATTCGACGGAGTCGGGGGAGTCGTCCGCGGGGAAAGCGCCGTCGAGCGGCATGGTGCGGGATTTGTCTGTTCGCAGGGGCCGGGTGCCGGCGCAAGACGGCCCGCCGTCCACCGGGACGTTTCCCGCCTCGGTAAAGTGAAGGGAAAAGAGGACGCGGCAGTCGCCCGATACATTCGAGGTGAGCCGCGACAGCGCCATTTTGGACTGCGCCTGGACGGAAGGAGAGAGTGCAGCGAAACAAAGTGCTGAAACGATTGCGGACGATAAGCAACTGGACCCGAGTCGCACGGGAGCCTCCTTGCCCGGACCAACAGCCACCACAGTCCATTTGCGCGGGACTCCCGACCCCACCGCCACTCGCTTCGGCTACGCAAACGGTCGAACCTGCATCCGGCAATCGGGAAGACGAAAAAGCGAGGCGGGATGTTTTGCTCTAAGACCAGATTTGAGAAGGATTTGACTGCGGTTTTAGGTGCAAGTTCTCAGCCGAAGGCCACCGGCGAGCGAACCGGCGGCGAGATGTAACGGCGGCGTGAAAAACCAGCGGCGGCGGGGCGGAGTTGTGAAGAGTTGTAAACCAGAACAGCGGGACAAACTTATTTCTTGAGCTGGAAATATCCAGCCATTAACTCCTTGGCCCAAGCCGGTTCGCGGACTTCGCCTTTCGGCGCAAATCCTGTCAGGTAGGGCTTCACGTCCAGGACGGGTGTGCCGTCGATGGCGTCGAGCTCCCTGACGCGGATGTTCAGCCCGTCGACCCTTTCCATCCGGCAGACGGTAATGCCGATGCGGTTGGGACGATTTTTGGTGCGCTGCGCGAATACGCCCACCTTCGGCCAATCGGGGCGGTTACGGGGATGGCGCGCGCCGGTGACGATGCTTTCCGGCCCGATGCGATCGAGAAGGAAGACAATCTCCGCGTGAGAATACGCTTCCAGGCCCTGCGTGGCCTCTGGCCCGAACTGATTCGCGTCCAATTCGATCGTGGCCGCAACGCCGCCCCAGCAATCGTCGCCGGGTTCCTGGATGGAAGAATGCACCACGCCAATTGGCCGAACGGTGTATTCGGTTTGCATCGGGTTTTCCTCGCGACGAATATCATACGCGCGCGTTCAGGCAAACACGCGCGCGGCGAAGTATGATGAAGTCGGGGAAAGCAAATGAAGGCTTGCCTGCTGCGCTCGCCCGCGCCCATCGAATCCGCGCCGCTGAGCCTTGTGGACATTCCCGTGCCCGAGCCGGCCGCAAATCAGCTGCTCGTGCGCGTAAGCGTCTGCGGCGTGTGCCGCACGGACCTGCACGTGGTCGAGGGCGAACTGCCTCCCCGCAAATCGCCGGTCGTGCCGGGACACCAGATTGTCGGGGTGGTGGAAAAATGCGGCGCCGAAACGCGGGGGTTTCGTGCAGGGGACCGCGTCGGTGTCGCCTGGCTGCAGAGGACCTGCGGCGTCTGTGAATTCTGCCGCTCCGGACGGGAAAACCTGTGCGAGCGCGCGGGATTTACAGGCTACACGGCGGACGGCGGCTACGCACGGTACGTCGCCGTGCCGGCACAATTTTTATACCCGTTGCCGCATGGATTTTCCGACGAACAGGCCGCGCCTCTGTTGTGCGCCGGAATCATTGGATTCCGCTGCTTGCGAATTGCCGAGGTGAAGCAGGGCCAGAAGATAGCCTTCTACGGATTCGGCGCGGCAGCCCACGTGGCCATTCAGGTGGCGCGTCACTGGGGCGCGGAGGTTTACGCGTGCACGCGGGAGGCCAAGCACCGGCAGCTTGCACTCGAACTCGGGGCGGCCTGGGCCGGCGAAGCCGCTGAGCCGCCGCCCGTGCCGCTGGACAGCGCAATCATTTTTGCCCCGGCCGGCGAATTGGTGCCGGCGGCGCTCAAGGCGTTGAAGAAGGGCGGTTCGGTGATTCTGGGCGGCATCCACATGAGCGCGATCCCGCCGCTCGATTACGAATGGCTATATCACGAGCGCGTGATTCGAAGCGTGGCGAACAACACGCGCGAGGACGGCGTGCAGTTCCTGAAAGTCGCGGCGGAAATCCCCGTGCGAACGCAAGTCAACCTGTTTCCGCTGTCGGAGGCGAATCGCGCGCTAAACGCCCTGAAGCACGACGGCTTCCGCGGCGCGGCGGTGCTGCAGTGCTCCGCCTAAGCGCAGCGCACGGCAGGCTCACCCGCCCTTGTGGTGCTTGAAAAACTCCACCTGGCGAAGCCTCTTCTCCGCGTCCTTTTTCGATTTGTAGGGGCCGCCGAGCTTCTTTTTTCCGTCATGCGACAAAACAACGTAGCCCTTTGATTGTTTTCTGATCATTTCCGCCACCTTGCAGGCGCGCGGCTTCACGCAGTATTCGCGGCGCTCCGCGGCCCTGAACTCATTGTCTTGCTTCGCACCGCCAGGAGACCATACTGCGCTTGGTGTAGCCGTATGACGCAAGCCGAAGGCGAATCGGCTTGACCTTGCGCAAGCCGCGCCCTACGATGCGCAGCCGGGAGAAACTCATGAATCGTTTTCGCCTCGCGACCCGGCCGGCGCCGCTCTTTGCGCTTATTTTTGTTCTTTCTTTATGCGCCGGAGAAGCAAGTTTCGCGCAAGCTCCGGCGGAGCAGGCCAAGCCGACGTATTCCGTAACCGTCGAACACAACGTGCCCGCCAAAATGCGCGACGGCATCACCCTTCGCGCGGACATTTACCGGCCGAAGGCGGACGGCAAGTTTCCCGTGCTGCTCCAAAGAACGCCGTATGACAAAACAAACGCCGCGGGCTTCGGCATGCGCGCCGCGGCTCGCGGCTACGTGGTCGTGATTCAAGACGTGCGCGGCCGCTACGCCAGCGAAGGCGAGTGGTACACGTTCAAGAACGAAATCAACGACGGCTATGACACCGTGGAATGGGCGGCCGCTCTGCCTTATTCCGACGGCAAAGTGGGGATGTTCGGCGGCTCGTACGTGGGGGCCACGCAATTTCTCGCGGCGATTGCTTCTCCGCCGCACCTCGCCGGCATCGCGCCGTATGTGACCGCTTCGAATTATCACGACGGCTGGACGTACCAGGGCGGCGCCTTCGAACAGTGGTTCGATCAATCCTGGACGTCGGGACTTGCGCAGAACACTCTGCTGCGAGCCGCCATGAAAAACAGCAATGCGCTGAATTGGGATCGCGATCTGCCGCTTTCGGACTATCCCATGTTCACCGTGCCGGATCCCAGGACTCTCGCGCCGTATTACCGCGATTGGCTCGCCCATCCCGGCTACGATCAATACTGGAAACAAATCTCGATCGAAGAGCACTACTCCGCGATTCGCGTGCCCGTCTTCAATATCGCCGCGTGGTACGACATTTTTCTCGGCGGTTCGCTGCGCAATTACCGCCTGCTGAAAACGCAAGCGGGCACCGAAGCGGCCAGGAACGGGCAGCGCCTGTTCGTGGGACTCGGCGGGCACGCCGGCGGATGGGAGCAGGAAAAAATCGGAGACGTAGATTTCGGCAAGAACGCTCCGTTCGACGGCGACGGAATCGTGCTCGACTGGTACGACACTTGCTGAAGGGCGAAGAAAATTCCTTTTCCGGCAGCAAGCCGGTCCGCATTTTCGTGATGGGAAAGAACGTCTGGCGCGATGAAGATGACTGGCCGCTGGCTCGCGCAAAATCGACAAAATACTTCCTGCATTCCGCCGGAAAAGCGAACTCCGCTTCCGGCGACGGCACCCTGAGCGTCACAGGTCCCGAACGCGAGCGGGACGATTCGTTCCTCTACGATCCCGCGAATCCCGTCCCGACCATCGGTGGTCCGCTATGCTGCGACCCAGCGCACCTCAAGCCCGGCCCTTACGACCAGAAAGCCGCAGAAGAGCGCCCCGATGTGCTCGTCTATACGACCGATGCGTTCACGAAAGACACCGAAGTCACGGGGCCCGTTTCGCTGGATCTTTACGCGAGCACGTCCGCCGTGGACACCGATTTTACGGCCAAGCTTATGGACGTGTGGCCCAACGGTTTCGCGCAGAACCTGACCGAGGGCATTCTGCGTTTGCGCTACCGCGATTCGCAGGAGACGCCGCAACCGGCGAAGCCCGGACAGATCTATCACCTGGCTGTCGACGTGTGGGCCACCAGCAACGTTTTTCTGGCCGGACACCGGCTGCGGCTCGAAATATCCAGCAGCAATTTCCCGCGTTTCGACCGTAACTTGAACACCGGCGAGGAGCAGGCAACTTCGACGCGCATGGTGAAGGCCACGAACACGATCTACCATGACGCGCAACATCCTTCCGCTTTGATTTTGCCCGTAGTGCCGGATTAATCGCGCGCGAACAGCCGGTAACCGCGTCCTGCGGGCTGAGGCTTGTTGCCTTGCCGCACTGCCTTGACCGCGCTGTAAGCCGCCGATAAGCTAGTGTTTTCTTCACTGCGCTCGGGCGCGGTCTGAGCGGGCGCGTGAATTTCCTCAATGGCCGAAACCATTCACATTACCTTGCCGGATGGCAGCGTGAAGGATGTTCCCCGGGGAACAACTCCCGCGGACATCGCGAAGAGTATTTCGCCGCGCCTTGCCGATGCCGCTTTCGTCGCCAAGGCTTATTCCAATAACGGACCGCTGCCCGGCTTGGGCGAGCCCTCCGCCGACGGCGGCTATCTTATCGACTTGCGCCGCCCGCTCGAGCAGGACCTCAAGCTGAAAATTCTGACCGACAAGGATCCGGACGCTCTTTACGTCTTCCGGCACTCCGCCGCGCATCTTCTGGCCGCCGCGGTCACCGAACTGTATTCGGACGTGAAGCTCGGCATCGGGCCGCCGGTCGAGAACGGCTTTTTCTACGAATTTCTGCGCGAGCAGCCCTTCACGCCCGAGGATCTTGCGAAAATCGAAAAGAAGATGCACGAGCTCGCGGCTCAGGACATTCCCAACGAGCGGAAACTGATTCCCAAGCCGGAGGCCGTCGAGCTTTATAAAAAAGCCAACCAGATCTTTAAATGCGAACTGGTGGAAGAAAAAGCCGTCGAGCCCATGGTTTCCTTCTATACCACCGGCAAGTTCATCGATTTTTGCCGCGGCCCGCACATTCCCTCGACCAGGCGCATTCAGGCCTTCAAGCTGATGAACGTCGCGGGCGCCTACTGGAAAGGCCAGGAAGGAAACGCGCAGCTCCAGCGTATTTACGCGGCGGCTTTCTTCACGCAGAAAGAGCTGGACGAATATCTGCACCGGCTCGAGGAAGCCAAGCGCCGCGATCATCGCAAACTCGGCCCCGAACTCGACTTGTTCAGCATCCAGGAAGAAGCAGGTCCCGGCCTGATTTTCTGGCATCCCAAGGGCGGCCTGGTCCGCAACACCATCGAAACGTGGCTTCGCGATGAGCTCCTGAAACGCGGCTACGACCTCGTCTACACGCCGCACATCATGCGCCGCGATCTGTGGAACACCAGCGGCCACACCGGCTTTTACAAGGACAACATGTTTGGCGCCGTGGAAGTCGAAAAAACCGACTACCAGCTCAAGCCCATGAATTGCCCGGGCCACATCCTGATTTACAAATCCAAGCTGCGCAGCTACCGCGACTTGCCGGTGCGGCTCGCCGAGCTGGGCACGGTCTATCGCTACGAACGCAGCGGCGTCCTGCACGGCCTTCTCCGCGTCCGCGGCTTCACCCAGGACGACGCCCACATCTTCTGCATGCCTTCGCAAATCGAATCGGAAGTGGAAGCCTGCGTGGACTTCGCCTACGCGGTGATGAAAAATTTCGGCTTCGAAAAATTCGAGGTCGAGCTTTCCGACTGGGATCCCGCGCATCCCGAAAATTACGCCGGCAAGCCCGAAGACTGGCACCGCGCCACGGCCGCGCTCGCCAACACCATGGACCGCATGAAGATTCCCTTCAAGCGCGTCGAAGCGGAAGCCGCTTTCTACGGCCCGAAGATCGATATCAAGCTCATCGACGCGATTGGGCGCCCCTGGCAGCTCACCACGGTGCAATTCGATTTCAACCTGCCGGCGCGTTTCGGCCTCGAATATGTGGGCGAAGACGGCGCGCGCCATCAGCCCTTAATGGTTCATCGCGCCCTGCTTGGCTCCGTCGAACGCTTCTTCGGCATTCTGATCGAGCATTACGCGGGCGCTTTTCCGCTCTGGCTCGCTCCGGTGCAGGCGCAAATCTGCGCCGTCAGCGAGAAGGTTATCGACTACGCGAGACACGTCACGGAAATGCTCCGGAATCACGGCTTGCGCGTGCACCTCGACGATCGCAACGAAAAGCTTCCCGCGAAAATTCGCGACGCGCAGCTTCAGAAAATTCCCTACATGCTGGTCGTCGGCCCCAAGGAAGCCGAAGCCGGCACCGTGAGCGTCCGGCATCGCAGCAAAGGCGATCTCGGCCCGCGTCCCTTGGCGGATCTCGTAGACGCCCTCCAGAAGGAAGTCGATTCGCGCGCCATCCTGTAGGAACCTCGCTATTCGGGGGCGGCGGCTTCGCGGAGGCCGGGGCCCAAAGGATTCTCCCACTTGCGAGCTGCCCGTTTCCGCGTGCTATACTTGTTGCCCGTTCCCGCGCGGCTTTCTTTTGACGGAACGCGAGTGGTTGGCAGCCGCACGGTCGCGGATTTCATTCGACATTCGGGCCCGTTCCCGATTTTGGGATTCCAGGCGCCCTTATTTTGCGCAAGGGGGATTTATCGCGGAACGCAATTTCCGGCAGAGCGACCGAATTCGCGTCAACGAACGCATTCGGGCGCGTGAAGTCCGGGTGATCGACGAAGAAGGCGCCCAGCTCGGGGTTATGCAGCCGTTTGAGGCCGTTCGCATGGCCCGCGAACGTGGTTTGGATCTCGTGGAGATTTCGCCCACCGCGGATCCTCCGGTTTGCAAAATCACCGACTACGGCAAGTATCTTTACCAGGCCAACAAGAAAGCGCACGAGCAACGCAAGAGCAGCCGCGGCTCCGCGCTGAAGGAAGTCAAGTTCCGGCCCGCCACCGCCGAGCACGACTATCAGGTTCGCAAGAACCAGATCATTCGCTTCCTCGGCGAAGGCCACAAGGTGCGCGCCAT